>Ga0265298_10000388_pt1 | contig 65806 bp, 55 predicted proteins | sample AusTroGonzalo_MG_3_FD_193486 | JGI IMG/M metagenome (GOLD analysis project Ga0265298, IMG submission 193486) | Bovine rumen microbial communities from tropical cattle in Woodstock, Queensland, Australia - Gonzalo_01 | ecosystem: Host-associated > Mammals > Digestive system > Stomach > Rumen ... | reverse complement strand
ATACCTGCGATGATGGTCTCTTCCGTCTCCTCGTCGAAATGGGCGTGGAACGACGGGTCCTCGTTGCAGAGCTTGGCCAAGGCCTCGCTCAACTTGCTGCGGTTCTTCTTGTCATCCAAGTTGACCTTCATCTCAATGACCGCAGGCGGTATGTTGATGGACTCCAACAAGATAGGTTGCTTGTCCTCCGCACAAAGGGTGTCGCCTGTCTTGGTGTATTTCATACCCACGAGGGCGACAATCTCGCCCGCGCCAGCCTCGGTAATCTCCTCGCGTTCCTTTGCCTTAATGCGGAAGATACGGCCCACGCGTTCGCTCTTCATCTTGTTGGTGTTGTATACGCTCATGCCATTCACCAACTTACCACTGAAGATGCGGATGAAGGTCTGCTGGCCCACATACGGGTCGTTGATGAGCTTAAAGGCCAAAGCCGAGAAAGGCTCATTCTCAGAGGGATTGCGCTGGTAAGTCTTCTCCTCGTTGGCGGGGTCGTGCGCGATGACAGCACCCAAATCGTTAGGCGAAGGCAGATAATCCACGATGGCATCCAAAAGGAGTTGGATACCTTTATTTTTATAGGCGGCACCGCAAAGCACCGGCACCATCATCAGTTTGATGGTGGCTTTGCGGATGGCGGCCATCAGTTTTTCGGTTGGGATTTCCTTGTCTTCAAGGTAAAGTTCGGCGATTTCATCGTCCAAGTCGGCGACCTTCTCGATGAGGTTGCGGCGGGCTTCCTGAGCCTGCTCCATCATGTGCTCCGGAATCGGGCCGACAATGCGTTCCTTCTCGATAAAACGCACCGAGTTCATCAGCACCAAGTCGACCATGCCCTCAAAATCAGTTTCCGCTCCGATGGGCAAGTGCAGCGGCACCGCATTGGCACCCAAGTACTTATGCATCTGGTTGACAACCTCTTGGAAGTCGGCACCCGTGCGGTCCATCTTGTTGACAAAGGCGATGCGGGGCACACGGTATTTGTCGGCTTGGTTCCACACAGTCTCCGACTGGGGCTCCACGCCACCCACGGCGCAGAACACCGCCACCATGCCATCAATGACACGCAACGAACGTTCCACCTCGACGGTGAAGTCGACGTGACCGGGAGTATCAATAAGGTTGATTTGATAGCCGTTCCAATGTGCGGTGATGGCTGCCGAAGCGATGGTGATGCCGCGCTCCTGCTCCTGTTTCATGAAGTCCATGGTGGCTTGTCCGTCGTGCGTCTCGCCCACCTTACGGTTCACGCCCGTGAAGAACAGGATACGTTCCGAAACCGTGGTCTTTCCTGCATCGATATGCGCAGCGATACCGATGTTTCTCAATTTTGAAGTGTTTAAGCTCATTATTTATCTGATATTTAATTCTTTGCAAAAACGAATCGGCTTTTTAATTCGGGGTGCAAAGGTAGGGATTTTTTTTGAATGGCGATTCGGGGAAAAGTTTTGCTCAAATCCTTTTGTTAATTGCACAAAAAAAGTATTTTTGCTGCCCAAATTACAAAACTATGAAAAGCATAATCAGCACCTTGTTTATTTGCGCATTTGCCATTGGTTCCACCTATGCCCGTTCCCTTAACGACAGCATTGCCCAACCCAGCCATGTCACTTTAATCAGGCATGACGCATCCGGAGAAGTATTAAGTTCGGGTTATAGAGACTTCGGCTATTATGGCGACGGAAAACTCAAGACTTTCAATTATCCCGGAATGGGCAAAACTTATTATTATGACGGAGATTTTCTCACGAAATTAACCGTCAGGAATGGTACCGAGCACCCAGTCTATCATGAAACCTTCAGATACTATTATGAGAACGACAAAATAAGCAGCATCTATCATGATGGAGATGAGTATGGGATAACACACTCCTACAGATATGAGTTTACATACGATGCATACGGCAGGCTTGAAAGGAAAGAGTATTGCGATCTATACTATATTAATTATTATGACGCGGATTCCATTTGGAGTTACTGGACTTACGAGTATTTTGACAATGGGAAAACGAGAAAGGAGACGATGTATGAGCATCCGTTCTCCAAAGAATATGCGTTGATTTCCATTGAAACCTATCGTTATGATGACGATTACCGTTTGATTTCCATCCAAAAGGACTCGAAAACATCGCCCCTGACTTTGACGACCTACACCTACACCCATGAAGGGGAAGTGGAATCGGAAACCACGCAAAACTGGGAAGATGGGCAATGGGTCAATGCGAGCAAGTTTGTGAATGTTTTCGATGTTGAAGGTCGCATCGAGGAGCATCGGATGGGCGAATGGTCGGGCGACGAATGGAATCTCAACAAGAAAGCTTTGTACGTATATGATGCAAATGGCCTATGCAAGAACATTTCGATTTTTAGAGAAACCGAGGACCTTTTGGCTTGGGATTATGAGGACGACACCGTTATCTATAACATTACCTATTCTTATTATCCCTTCAAAAAAAGCATTCCCGTTTTCAACAATCCTTTGCTGTCCATGCAGGAAAGCGATTTGCCCGGGACTTGTGCATACTACAACGAAATGGAGATTGAGTACATTTATACCCAAACCCCAACCTATAATTCCATTGAAGAGAAGGACAACGAGGCCTGCAAGGTTTACCCCAATCCCGGCAACGGCTTTGTGACCGTCACCGCCCCCTTCGAGCGTTCAGTCATCCGTTTCTACGACCTTCAGGGACGTTTGGTTCACGCACAACTTTTCGACTTCCAAACCAACATCAACACTGCCGACTGGAAATCAGGGCTTTATCTTTGGGAAATCTGGCAAGACACCCAAAAGGCCGCCTCGGGGAAGTGGGTTAAGCAGTAAATAAAAATTGCAAACTTTGAGGCCGTAAGTCTAAATTTTTAAGCGTTTTGGACCGAAAGTTTTCAGAAAACTTATTCGAAAACATTCAGTCAATATCAAATTGCCTAATTTGGGCAACATTGTTTACTTCACGCATTGTCTCACCCAATCTGCTCCCATCATAAAATGAATATTGAAGACTTGATGATTCAATTGAGTGTTTTTCATCAGAATTGCTTGTAGAGAAATAATACCTCTTGTCGGAACTCAATAGTTCTCTTCGTTTTTCCATTTTGCCTTGATTGCCCATAGGTGTATGTATTGGATTAAAGATGATATCGCAATTATCCAGCAAGTCAAAAAATCGTTTCTCTAAATCTTTTCTATTCTGTAGCCGAAAGACTGGGCAATTACCTTCTTTTTGAATGTTCTTGATTATGTTAATCTCACCACATTGCATGACCATACATTTCTTCCCCTTTATGTTGAAATTACGTTTAGTTTCAAGTTCGTTAATATAACGCTCACATAATGGTTCGTTTCCTTCAATTTCTTGAGACGAGGCAAAAAACTGATTAGTAAACATGTTCACCAATTGACCATGTTCGATTCGATACAGACAATTCTTTAGTCTAATAAAAGAACTTTCTTCTACTTGTTTCACTTCAAATAGAATCAACGAATTCTTGTTAATCACCATGTTCGCCAATTCTAAACAATCATTCTCTTCGAGAATTGTATGACCACAGAATAAAACAATATCCGATCTCGTCAAGTTGATTATATCCGATACAACATCAAAGTGCTTTTTCCTAGTAATACCTTGACGAAGTGAAACTAATTCGACTTTCATAGGACTGTTTATTTGATAATTCTACCAACTCTCTTTAGTCCGTTTTCACCCAATCCCTCAACCAAATACGCTCCCGAAGCCCATTCAGAAATATCCAAACGGACTTCCGACACTCCATTGGTTGAAACCGACTTGACCACTTGGCCCAAAGCGTTATAAATGTTGATGGTTTGCATCCCTTCGGTTTCGATTGTCACGATTGACGAAGCAGGAACAGGATAAATCTTCAAAGATTCCATTTGACTTTGATTTTCAGCAACTCCCGTTGGGTCGAAAGTATCGTTACCGTCGGTAAGCCATTCGAGGCTGAAGTTGTAGAACACCGTCGAATAGCCCGAAGCGCCCGCGTAAGCTTCCTCGACATACAAGCCAATGGTGCCGTCGGGCAGGATGCAGAGCGAAGAATAAGCTGAACTGTATGGCACGATGCACTTTTTCACGGGCCATGTCTCGCCTTCATCGTAGCTCACATAAACCGTCACGTCGGTGCGCGAGTTGCCGTATGGCACTGAATGCAGCAAGCGGTTCTTGTCATGGCCTTGGTTTACAGAAGTGTAACGAATCATGTCGCCGTTGCAGGCGGGCGCGGTGATGTCGTACCAAGTGGAAGTGGTAGGTTGCCAAGTCTCGCCACCATCTTCGGAGATGTTGTACCAACGGTTGCCCGAATGGCGGATGCTCATCAAGATGCGACCGTCAACCAATTCCGTGACCTTGGCCTCGTCTCCCGAAGTAGAAGCCCGACCCGACACATGCCAAGTTTGCCCGTTGTCATCGGAATAGACGGCGTGGTTGTAAAGCACCTGCTGCGTGTTCTCGCGAATGGCGGCCACAAACATAATGCGACCCGTGGAGGTGCGCAAGCCATTGCCCGAACCGAAGAACGAGGCGCGCCAAGTGCGTTGTTCGGGGACGATGCAGTCGTCGCCAAAGATGAAATGGGTGATGTCTTCGGGTTCTGTCCATGTCTGGCCGTTGTCGTAACTTCTTGCAATGTAAGTGCGAATCGGATTCGATGGGGTCGAGTTCCAAAGGCCGGGACCACCTACAAAGCCCGCGATGAGGCCGTTATCATCGTCGCTCCACGCCAGTGCACAGTCGCCGAAGCCGTGATTGACGCCTGTACCCAAGGCGATGGTGTAAGGCTCGCTCCAAGTGTGGCCGCCGTCGGTGCTGCGATTGCAGACGATGTCAATGTCTTGCGGAAGGTCGCCTTCGTTGTACTTGCGCTTGTCGGTGACCGCCACGATACTTCCGTCCTTCGCCGTGATGACCGCAGGGATGCGGTAATTGGTTGAATTATAGTCGCCCGGCTGCAAAAGCAAGGTGTGGGCAAGAATGATTTCACGGTTGCCCGCCGGCGACGGATTGTCTATCGGGAAAGTCTGGTCGTCAGTATATATCGACTTTAATGAGGCATCGATGACATGGCCTTCCGTGGCTTGGGACGAGACTTGGGCCACTATCCAGAGATAGTTCATGCCTGAATAAAGATAACCTCCGACGGGGACATAAAAGTCGCCCGCTTCAGGGGCGGCGCTACCAATCAAAGTGGCGCCTTGCGACGTGCGCTCATCGAAGGCATTGACGGTGCCTGTGGAATACACCTTGATTCTTTCAATATCGTTCAGGTCGGTGGTGCCTTCAAGGTTGATAATCATGTCCCACATCATCACCGAGGCATTGTCGCCGCCAAAGTTCACAGCCGCCTTGAGAATCACATCGTTAGGGTTGCCGCGTCCTGTTTTGCGTGTTTCTTGAGTCAGAGTGACATCAAGGATTTCAGGCGGACCTGGCAAGGGCATATTCACCAATTGGGCCGTATGCCCATTTTCAGAAATATCCGTTACTTGGTTGTTGTAGGGATTTATATTTACCAAAGAAAAATCGTAGGCAGCAAGCAAATGGTTATACATGGCTGTAGGGAATTCATAGGGATAAGTCAATTCCATGTCAAAAGCGATTTCATTCGGATCGAGCGCCATGCTGTAGAAACGAATGTTGCCAAAAGAGCCGTTGCAAAAGTTGGTCGGTACTCCGCCACTGTTGCCTGCCCCGACAAACACATCATGCGTGTTGGTCACGGCCCAGTCGCCGACTGCCGCCGCCCATGCGCTTTGGGTCTCGCCATTGTGGTAAATTCGAATCTCATTGAGGTCGCGGTTCACGACGAGCGCGAAGTGCATCCACTCCCCTGCCGGCACCGTGACGCCCGTATAAACCGACAAGGCATGACCCGAAGTCGAAGTAGGCGTGTTGAGGCCCAACGACTGGCCCGCGCTTCCCGAGCCAAAAAACTCATAACCAGAGCGTTCGCTGCCCGATTGCGCCGACATGTCGCGCTTGCACACATAACGTGGGAACGAGGTATAAGTTTCATTGCGCACCCATCCCGTGACGGTGAAACTCTGGTTTGCAGCGATATTGAAGTCTTCGTGGTGCGGAATGACCATGTATTGGTCGGTGCCGTTGAAAGTGATGTGATGCACGGGTTGCGCGAAGGCAGCCATCGCGATCGTCAGTAGGGCAACAAGGGTAAGGATTTTCTTCATGGTGATAGGTTTAAAAGATGAAACATCAAGATATTGGGTGCAAAACTAACAAACTTTAGAATAATAAACAACATTTTTCTATTTTTGCCTCGCGATTATGCCAGACACGATTACCATACGAAAAGGATTGGACATCCCCATCAGTGGGGCAGCCGAGTTGCGCCTCACCGATGCGCGGAGCATTACGACATACGCTGTAAAACCTACTGACTTTGTTGGACTTACACCGCGTTTGACCGTTGAGGAAGGCGACACCGTTCGTGTAGGCGACGCCTTGTTTGTGGACAAACGTGATGAGCGCATTCGTTTCACTTCGCCCGTCGGCGGACAGGTGAAAGCCATCGTGAGGGGCGAGAAACGGAAGCTTTTGGAGGTGGTTGTGGAGGCGGATTACAAATCCGCAGGTTCGGCAGGCTCGGATTGCAAATCCTCGCCAACGTTACCAATGCAGACTGCCGAAGAAATCAAGGCGGCCATGCTGCAATGTGGACTTTGGCCCTTGTTGCGCCAGCGGCCTTTCGGCACCATCGCCAAGCCTGACGACAAGCCTAAAGCCATATTTGTCAGCGCCTTCGATAGTGCACCTTTGGCTCCTGATTATGATTTTGTTCTTCAAGGCAGGGAAATGTTTTTTGCCAAAGGGATTGAGGCCTTGACCCTATTGACCGATGGGTTGGTACATGTTTGTTTTAGGCCGGGGCAAAACCTATCCAATGTTTTTGGAGAGGGCAGACACATGGGTTTGCCCCTACGGGTGAACATACATTTTATAAATGGGCCACACCCAGCGGGAAACATTGGCACGCAAATCGCCCACATCGACCCCATCAACAAGGGTGAGGTGGTCTGGACGATGAATGCGCAGGATGTGGCTGTGTTGGGCGAACTCGTCGCGACGGATGTTTATCGTCCCGAGAAGGTCATCGTTGTGGCCGGACCGCAGACCAACAACCCGCATTATTATCGCATCTGGGCGGGTGCTTGCATGGAATCCATCGTTGCGCCGCAGGTTCCCAACGACAATTATCCCAAAATGGAAACGGAAACCGCCTCAACAAACTACCGTGTCATTTCAGGCAATGTGTTGAGTGGTACACAGATAGCAACAAAAGGTTTCATCAGTGCTTACGACAACATGATTGCCCTCCTGCCCGAAGGCAACCAGCCTGAGTTTATGGGTTGGCTGATGCCGGGCGCGAGGAAATTCAGTTTCTCACGCACTTTCCTCAGCGGCTTTATGCCCAAAAGCACCTGTAAGCCTTTCGGCATACAACCACCTCGTTTTGAGCGTTTTTGGAAGTACGACACCAACCTCCACGGCGAGGAGCGGCCTTTCGTCGTCACAGGCAAGTTTGAGAAAGTTTTCCCCTTTGACATCTACCCCCTGCAACTCATCAAGGCCTGCCTCATCGGCGACATTGACCTGATGGAGAACCTCGGCATCTACGAAGTTGAACCAGAAGACTTTGCCCTTTGTGAGTTTATTGATACTTCTAAGACTGACATTCAGGCGATTATTCGGAATGGGCTGGAACTGGTTAGAAAGGAAAACGAATAATTTATTATTTTTGCGGCATTGAATACAACCTTCCCCTATGGCACTCATAACCGATATCAATGATTTGCTGAACAAGCACAAAGTGGAAGACAACCGCATCGAGTTCAAGCGAGGCTGGAACCCCGAGACGGTTTACCACAGCATTTGTGCCTTTGCCAACGACATCGACAACCTTGGCGGCGGTTATATTCTGATTGGGGTGGAAGAAGAAAATGGTGTTGCCAAGCGCCCCGTTTACGGCATCCCTGAATCTCAAATCGACGGGATACAGAAAGCCATGCAGGGATTCAACCAAAAAATCAAGCCTTATTATCTGCCCAAAACTTCGGTTGAGAGAGTTGACGACAAATTTATTCTTGTCATTTGGGTACCGACAGGAACCTATCGGCCCTATAGCGTGCCCGTAAATGTCAATGTCAAGGGTTTAATTGTTCGAAATGGTTCCAGTAGCATTCCGGCTCGCGGTGAAGTGTTGGACGAACTGAGCGATATGGCTTCCCGTGTGTCGTTTGACGAGCGGCCCAATCCTGACATCAAGCCTTCTGACATATCCATCACTTTGTTGAGCGATTATTTGGAACATGTCCACAGCAATATTCCCCCTGAGGAAATCTCTTCGGCCAATAAAATGTCCATTCTCGACCAAATGGATTTGCTGTCGGGACCTACCGAAAGCCGCATGATTCGCAATGTGGCCGCAATGATGTTTTGCGAGAATCCGCAACGGTTTTTCCCGTACAGCCAAATTGAAGTGGTCTTGTTTCCCGAAGGACGCATCGAAAACCCCGATAATATGATAGAGATACCTCCTTTCAAGGGCCCCATCCCAAAAGTCATTGCCGAGACATTGACTTATCTGCGCACCAATATTATAAAGGAACATATTACCAAGCCGACAGATGACGAGCATTCCTTGCGCTATTTCAATTATCCGTATCAGGCGTTGGAAGAGGCCGTTGTGAATGCCATGTACCATCGTGATTATCAAGTTCGTGAGCCAGTTGAAATCACCATTGAGCCTAACATGATTACCATTTTGAGTTTTTCGGGGCCAGACCGAAGCATCAGCATGGAAGCCATACACAAAGCGGAATTGTTGAAATCCCGTCGGTACCGTAATCGTCGGTTGGGTGAGTTTTTCAAGGAACTGGAACTCACAGAAGGCCGAGCAACAGGCATCCCAACTATTCAACGCCAATTGAAAAACAACGGTTCGCCTCGCGCAAGGATTGAAACCGATACTGAGCGGTCATTTTTCATGATTGAGATTCCGTGCAAAGAAGAAATGGTCGGTATGATGTCACTGGATTCCAACCAAAGTGCGAACAAGTCTGGAACAAGTCTGGAACAAGTCCAATTGGATGGTTTTGAAGAAATTAGAAAATTTTGGAACAAGTCTGGAACAAGTCTGGAACAAGTCGAAACCGTATTGAATGCGGCAAAAACAGCCAAAACGAAAAAGGAACTGATGGAAAATGCAACATTCAAAAGTCCAAAATTGTTCCGTCTAAACATATTGCTGCCTTTGATGAAATTGGAATTGCTGCAAATGACCATTCCGGAAAAACCAAACAGCAGCAAACAAAAATACATACTGACAGACAAAGGCATCGCAATACTGACAAGCAACCCAGCATAATCAAACTCACTTTCCCAAAATGGACAAGCAAAAGAACCCCTCGAAACTCCACCGCGCCCTCCACGACTTCTTCATTGCCTCAAATGAGGAACAAAACGGCACACTGAACGACCGCATCACCGGACTACGGAGGTATGTCAGCAAAATCAAGCCGAACTTCGTGGAAGGCGGTCGTTTTGCTTGGCTGCAAAGCACTTTTGAGGCTTTCGAGAGTTTCCTTTTTGTGCCCGATGCCACCACCAAGCGCGGTTGCCAAATCCGCGATGCTGTCGATTTAAAACGCACCATGATTACTGTGGTTATCTCCCTAATGCCTGCCCTGCTGTTCGGCATTTGGAACATCGGCTACCAGCACTATTTGGCTTTGGGCGAGACGATCAGTTTTTGGTACATGATTGGTTTCGGCTTGGCCAAGGCGTTGCCTATCATCGTGGTTTCGTATGTCACGGGCTTGGCTATCGAGTTTGCTTTTGCCCAAATCAGGCATCATCAAGTCAACGAAGGCTTTTTGGTCACGGGAATGCTGATTCCGATGGTGTTGCCCCCTGATATTCCCTTATGGATGGTTGCTGTGGCTACGGCCTTCGCCGTCCTCATCGGCAAGGAAGCCTTTGGCGGCACGGGCATGAACCTCATCAACCCCGCGCTGCTGGCCCGCGCCTTCCTGTTTTTCGCCTATCCCTCGGTGATGTCAGGCGACAAGGTCTGGATTGCCGACCAACCCGATGCCTTCACGGGTGCCACACCCCTCGGCATCCTCGCCAACGGCGGCACGGACTTGCCTTCCGCTTGGACGATGATATGGGGTGGCATCCCGGGCTCTATAGGTGAAACATCGGTAATCGCGGTCACACTCGGCGCGATTTTGCTGTTGTTTACGGGCATTGCCAGTTGGCGCATTATGCTGTCGGTCTTTGCAGGCGGTATCGGTATAGGATTGGTTTTCAACGCTATCGGTGCCAACTCTTATATGCAACTTCCGTTCTATTACCACCTCATTATGGGCGGTTTCGCTTTCGGTGCAGTCTTCATGGCCACTGACCCCGTCACGGCACCGCAAACCAACGCTGGAAAATGGATTTACGGTCTGCTCATCGGTATCTTCGCTGTGATGTTGAGAGTCCTCAACTCCGCCTACGCCGAAGGCATGATGCTCGCTATTTTATTGATGAACTGCTTTGCGCCGCTCATTGACCATTGCGTGATTGCACGCAACATCAAAATGCGGCAAAGACGCGCCCTTGTCAAATCTAAAGCCACTGCCCAATGAAGAAAGACATCAACAGCAACGGTTATATCTTCCTGTATGCCACGGTTTTGGTGGTCATCGTGGCTGCACTGCTCACGGCGGCTGCACTATGGCTTCAGCCATTCCAGGAGCGCAACGAGAAGAACGAAAAACGCATCAACATCCTTCGTGCGGCAGGCATTCCCGATGTGAACAAGGACAATGCCACAAAACTTTTCGAACAGCATTGCACGGCATCGTTCCTCTTGGATGAAAATGGAAATGCTGTAGAGGACGGAACCTTGCCGCTGTTTGTCATCGACCGACAAATTAGCGTCATTCCCATGAAAGGCAACGGCCTTTGGGGACCGATTAGTGGCTACCTCGCCATCGATGCTGACGGCAGCACGATTATAGGAGCCAATTTTGACCACAAGTCGGAAACCCCCGGATTGGGTGGTGAAATCACTACAGAGAAGTTTCAAAGCCAATTTGCCGGCAAACAGATCATGGAAAACGGTCGGATAGTTCCTATTGAGGTTGATGCCATCACAGGAGCCACTAAAACTTCAAATGGAGTTAAAGAAATGATTGACAATACTTTGGAGGCGTATGCACCATTTTTGAACAAAATAAAAGCGACAGCAAAATGAAATAAATCTATATCATATAGTTTTATATCATATAATTTTATTACATTTGCAGAAAATTTCAAAAGATGAACATACCATTTGCATACGGAAAGATTGTGGAAGACGCCGATTTCACCGACAGAACGGAGGAAACGGCACATTTGAAGGGCAATTTCCTTTCGCTCACCAACACGGCCATCATTTCGCCCCGTCGTTGGGGAAAGTCCTCTTTGGTAGCTAAAGCCATCAAAGCCACCGAAGCCGAACAAAAAGACATCCTGTTTGTGAGGATGAACATCTTCAAATGCGATACGCCTCAAGAGTTTTACAGCCTTTTCGCGAAAAAAACAATGGAGGAAATCTCGTCATCGGCAGAGTCGTTGCTGTCGAATGCCAAGGAATTCATCGCCCGGCTGCTGCCGAAATTGACGATTTCCGACCCTCTCAGCCAATATGAAATCGCGTTGGGTGTAGACATGAAGTACAATCCCATTGACGAAGGCATTCTGGACCTGCCTCAACAAATCGCCGAGAAAAAAAAGAAGAAAGTGGTAGTCTGCATCGACGAGTTCCAACAAATCGGAGAATTTTCCGGAACTTTGAAATTCCAGAAGATTCTCCGCAGCCATTGGCAGAACCATTCCGATGTTGCATACGTGCTTTACGGCAGCAAGAAACACATGATGTTGCACATCTTCGGGGAATACAACAGCCCGTTCTATCGTTTCGGCGACATGATGTTTTTGCAAAAAATCGCCAATGAGGAATGGAAAAAATTCATCGTTGGAAGGTTTGAAGGCACAGGAAAATCCATCTCTTCCGACCTTGCCGGTTACCTTGCCGAACAAGTGGAGAATCATCCTTATTATGTCCAACAATTGGCCCAATATGCGTGGTTGCGTACACAAAAAACCTGCACCAAAGCCATTGCTGACGAAGCCTTGCAAGCCATGTTGGATTCTCTCAACTTGCAGTTTGTCAACCTGATGGACACCCTCACGGAGAAACAGCGGAACTTCCTTTGTGCAGTGAGCGAAGGTGTGAAAAACCTCTCCGCATCCGACACGCTTCAACGCTATCAATTAGGTACCAGCGGCCACATCCGCATATTGAAGGATGCTCTGAAAAAGCGCGATATCATTGATGTAACGGGAAAGGACATCCAAATTCAAGACCCGCTTTTGAAACGATGGATTGTTCAGGAATACAGCAAATTATAACCACCATGAGCAACTTCAAAAAACTCATCATAGAACCCCTGCGAAAAACGAATCCTGTCACCGTGTTGGTGTTGGGCATCTGTTCTTGCCTCGCCGTGACGGCCCAACTAAAGCCCGCCTTGGTTATGGGTGCTTCCGTGACCGTGGTGACGGCACTCTCCAACCTCATCATTTCCTTGCTGCGCAAGGGTATACCGTCACGCATCCGAATCATCGTGCAACTTGTTGTGGTGGCTACTTTGGTCATTTTGATTGACCAGTTCTTGAAAGCCTTTGCATACGATGTCAGCAAGCAACTTTCTGTCTATGTGGGGCTTATTATCACCAACTGCATCATTATGGGGCGTTTGGAGGCCTTTGCCTTATCGCATGGACCATGGGAGTCGTTCCTTGACGGGCTCGGCAACGGATTGGGATACAGCTTGATACTTGTCATCGTGGCGTTTTTTCGCGAGTTGTTTGGTTCAGGAACGCTGTTGGGTTACCAAGTATTTCCACAGTCGTTCTACGAGGCTGGCTATCAGAATAATGGGCTGATGATTTTGCCACCGATGGCGCTCATAATTATGGGAGTGATAATATGGGTAACTAATAAAGACGCGAGACACGGGACTACGGGACGCGAGACAGACTAAACTATAGTAGAAACTAACAAGATAAAAGAAAATGCAAGCATTTGAAGACTTACGGATTTGGCAAGATGCACAGAATATTGCTTTACAAATATATAGTTTGTTCAAGAATAATAAAGACTTTGGTTTTCGAGACCAGATTCAAAGGGCTTCCATTTCCATATCGAACAATATAGCAGAAGGCTCTGAATATAACTCTGACAAAGTAATGATACGTTACCTAAGGATTGCAAAAGGAAGTTGTGGAGAAGTAAGAAACATGCTATATCTTTGTCCAAAAATAGGTTATTGTGAAGATGAAACAGCCAAAAGTTTAATCAACAAGTGTAAATCCTTATCAAGTTCAATAGGAGCCTTTATAGTATATTTAGAAAACAACAATCGAAACAACCAATAAAGCCTATCTCGCGTCCCGTGTCCCGCAGTCTCGTGTCAAAACAATCGCCTTATGAATCTCTTTAATCTTTTGATAAAATCGGTCTTCGTTGACAACATGATCTTCGCCTATTTCCTGGGTATGTGTTCCTATTTGGCCGTGTCGAAGACCGTCAAGACGAGCGCGGGATTGGGGCTTGCCGTGACTTTCGTGTTGGTGGTCACCGTTCCCGTCAACTATTTGGTGAACAAATACTTATTGGCTCCGGGTGCTTTGGCATGGATTAGCCCCCAATTAGCCTCGGCCGATTTGAGTTTCCTGACTTACATCCTTTTCATCGCCATCATTGCGGCCATTGTGCAGATTTTGGAAATGATTATTGAAACTTTCACGCCCTCGTTGTATTCTGCCTTGGGCATCTTCTTGCCTTTGATTGCGGTCAATTGCGCCATTTTGGGTTGCTCGTTGTTCATGCAGGAACGCGGCTTCAGCAATGTGGGCGAAGCGGCTGTGTTCGGCCTCGGTTCAGGTCTCGGATGGTTTTTGGCCATCGTTGGCATCGCGGCCATACGAGAAAAACTACGTTATTCCAAGATTCCCAAAGGCCTTCAAGGCGTTGGCATCTCGTTCATTATCACTGGATTGATGGGTATCGCCTTTATGGCGTTTATGGGAATCAAATTGTAAGCCTATTCCTTGTCTTCGTCTTTCTTTTTCGGGATTCTGGAACCGATGATGAGAAACACACCCATGCCAACCGCACCGATGAGCATTCCAAGTGCATTCGTCCTAACACGTTCCCACTCCCAATGGCCATAATAATAAAACAAGGCGTTGAGTGCTATCGTCGCAACGATGTAAAGGACAATACTGATTAAAATGCCCTTTTGGTGTTTTGAAAGTTTCATAGTATGTTTATTTGTCGCAAAGGTACGAAATTCAGATCATGCAAAGGTTTCTTTTAGAAAATTTTCTATTTTTGCAAGCAGAAACATTAGTGAAATGGAAAAACAAGAAAAAGTCCAATACTGGCTTGACATAGCTAATGAAGACCTTGTTGTTGCCGAGGACATGCACCTGACAAAGCATTGGCTTTATGTGGCTTTTATGTGTCATCAAGTCATTGAAAAATTGCTCAAAGCCTATTGGACTGCAACACGAGACGACATGCCTCCCTACATCCACAGCCATATCAAACTGCTTGATTGTTGTGGCATGTTGGAACAGATGACTGAAGAACAATTAGATTTCATCGATTATATGGTGCCGATGAATATTGAAGCCCGTTATCCTGAATACAAACAAAACCTTGCAGCGCACCTAAACGAGCAAGCAAGTCTTGATATTATTGAGAAAACCAAACTTTTCAAGCAATGGATACTCCAAAAGTTCTGACACAGGCCGAGGCTCTTGACATTGTAAGAGAATACAAACAAGCGATTGCGCCGCTTTTCGACGGCAAGGCCAAAGTGTATCTTTATGGTTCTTATAGCAAAGGAAACGCTAATCCATGGAGTGACATTGATGTAGCCGTTATCATTCCAACGCTTGAAGGCGACTGGCTGAAACTTTCCATCGCTCTTAATCGTAATGTGCGCAAAGTGAATCTCCGTATAGAACCTGTTCTGATGATTGAAAACCAATGGTCTCCGCTTTATGAAGATGTAATGCTGACGGGTATTGCAGTTTGAAACAATGAATCTCGCATCAACCATAGTTTTAAGCATCGCCGTTTTCCTTGGCATCGTGCTCTTGCTCGTCGCCTTGTTGCTCATTGTGCGCAATAAGCTGATGCCCAAGGGCAAGGTGAAAATCACCATCAACGGGGAGAAGGAATTGGAGGTTTCATCGGGCAATTCATTGATGGCAACTTTGGCTGACGAAAAGGTGTTTTTGCCTTCAGCCTGTGGCGGCAAAGGCAATTGCGGCCAGTGCAAATGCCGCGTGGTGGAAGGCGGCGGGAGCATCCTGCCCACCGAAGTCGGTTTCTTCTCGCGCAAGCAAATCCAAGAGCATTGGCGCTTAGGTTGTCAGGTGAAAGTCAAGGAGAATTTGAAAATTTTGGTGCCTCAGTCGGTTTTGGATGTCAAGGAATATGAATGCACGGTGGTGTCGAACCGCAACGTGGCCACCTTCATCAAGGAGTTCAAGGTGCAACTGCCCGAAGGCGCACACATGGACTTCATCCCCGGTTCCTACGCCCAAATCCGCATCCCGAAATTCAACCTCAGTTATGCCGACTTCGACAAGGAACTGATTGGTTCTGAATATCTTCCCGCTTGGGAAAAGTTCAAGATGTTCGACCTGCGCTGCGTCAATACGGAGCCGACCATCCGCGCCTATTCCATGGCCAACTATCCTGCCGAGGGCGATGTTTTCATGCTGACGGTGCGCATTGCCACACCGCCGTTCAAGCCTGACCGTTCCGGCTTTATGAATGTCAATCCGGGCGTGGCTTCGTCTTATATCTTCTCGCTGAAACCTGGTGATAAAGTGCTGATGTCGGGGCCTTTCGGGGAGTTCCATGTGAAGGAGCATGCTGACAATAATGTACGGCTGCCACAGTGTGACAGCCCTACACAATTGCCTGAAATGATTTGGGTTGGAGGTGGTGCTGGTATGGCTCCTTTGCGGGCACAAATCATGCACCTGACGCGCACTTTGAATATCAGGGATCGCGAAATGCACTATTTCTACGGTGCCCGCGCTTTGAATGAGGTGTTCTACCTGCAAGATTTCCTGCAACTTGAACAGGATTTCCCGAATTTCCATTTCCACCTCGCCCTTGACCGTCCCGACCCCGCCGCCGATGCACAAGGTGTGAAGTACACCGCTGGTTTTGTACACAATGTGATGTACGAAACCTACCTGAAAGACCATCCCGCGCCCGAGGACATCGAATACTACATGTGCGGTCCCGGCCCGATGAGTGCCGCAGTGGTCAATATGCTTGACAATCTGGGCGTTGCGCCTGAGAATATCTTATATGATGATTTTGGCGGAGGCGATACGAAGAAATAAAATCCTTTCAAACGTACTATCGTTTCAGCATCTTACCCCGAAGATGTTTCAACGCCGCAGGCAACATTTCCGGTTCCATCATCTGAAGCGCGGTGTTGAATTCTTCCAGCAACTCAGGATAGTGGACACTTTGCGCATAGGTCAGCTTGATAGCCAATGATTTTACGCCGACAGGCTCGTCGGAAAAGATGATGTTGAAACAGAAATCGAGGAAATCGGTGCGAATATGGTCGGCAACAAAAGTCGTTCTATCCAACAGATTCATAATCAATCGGCGTTTGGTGGTGCTTTTGGTGCGCATGGCCTCGTCGATGAGGGTGTTTTGCCGTTCGGTCAACCAAGCGTCCGCCGACTTGGGCAGGTGAGTCATCACCCAAGTCGCATTGTCGGAAGTGCGCTTGTCTTCATCGAAAAGCAACTGAAACAGTTCCTCCTTAAAGTCGGCTCCAGCCAAAGTTTTGGCATCGTTCCCGCTGATTCTGCCAGATAAAATGGTTTTGAGTTCTGACATGGTTTTAACTTTTTACCACCGTTTTTTTGCTTCCAAAATGACGTGTTTTTCCTTGCCATCAGCACCGATAAGGTCGATCGTTTGTTTAGGCAGGCATTCAATCTCGCACTCCTCTTCCCAAGAATAATCGGCAACATTTTTTCCATTGATGGCAGTAATCACGTCGCCCAATTCCATTCCTGCTTTAGCAGCATCGCCGTCCCTGACAAGCGAGGCGACAACCCACCCCAAACCAATGTCAGAGCGGTTTTTAAAACGATAGTCGTATGTCGGTCCTTGCTCACATTCAGACTCGAGGCGATGAAGATAAAGCATTCCTTTCTTTACATCGACAATGATATTGTATTTCGACCAAATCCCATTGCCAATTACCCCGAGATAAGGGCGGCTACTATATGATCCAGCTCCTTCGGGATAGCAAGAAACAGGAACTCCTCGAAGGGTGTCGCTCCCGATGACAATTCTGTCGGGCATCATGTCCACCTTCCATTCCTGCGCCTTGTCACCAATGCCTAATTGCGACACAACCGTAATGTATCTCTTGCCGGGAACCGTGTTAAGTCCGTATTGTTTAACCGTTTGCGCTGTAAAATCGACCACCCCACCGCAGCCCGTATCCATCAGATACCAGCCTTTGATGGTCTTGCCGCCGATGGTTATGGCAGCTTGCAGCATGATTCGGTTGTCCTTGTATTGGATAGGCACCTTGATGTAATTTTTGGTGTCGAACTTGCCAGATTTAATCTGTTTCAGATACTTATGCTCGAAATTGATTTCAAACGGATAGCTCGCAATATTCTTGATGCCCAAAATCCCGTCAGCGTGGCGACCCACGGCATTCCTCAACTGAAGGATGAGGACCGATCCGTAGTAATCCTCAATGTTTCCGATGTCGATTTTCGTTCGGTCGGCAATAATCTTTACCATCGTTTTTCCAGCCGTGCCACCCGTTTGGGCATTATAGAAGTTCTCTGGTTTCCATGTGGAATGGGCCAAAAAAACACTGTCTACTCCGAACAAATTGGAGGCTCCCGTATCAAACACAACATTGCAATTGATTGAGTCGTTGATGGTTACGGGAATGTATAAATGTCCTCGGCTGTACCCTCGAAAAAGGAAAGGGATGCTATCGTTCACTTGCGCCAAAACGTTCTGTGAAGCAAGGAAAAACGCTGCCATCGTTACGACAAAGTTTCTCCACAATTTCAATTCCAAAGGTTTCGGCATAAGTTTACAGTATCTGCGACGTGTGGTTCTTGGTGTCCACCTTGCCAATCGAGTCGATGATAACACCCTCTTCATCAATGACGTAGGTAGTTCGCAACGTACCCTCGGTCACTTTGCCATACATCTTCTTCTCGCCCCAAGCCTCGTAGGCTTTCAGGATAGTCAGGTCGGTGTCGGCGATAAGATGAAAAGGCAAGTTATATTTGGCGATGAAACGTTGGTGCGAGGCGGCACTGTCGCGGCTGACACCCAGCACGTTATAGCCCAAGGAGAGGAAACGATTGTAGTTGTCGCGCAGGTCGCAGGCCTCGGCTGTGCACCCCGGGGTGCTGTCCTTGGGATAGAAGTAAAGCACTAATTTCTTTCCGGCAAAATCGCTCAGTTTCACGAGGTTGCCGTTCTCATCTTGCCCTTCAAAGTAAGGGGCTTTTGTTCCTTTTTGTAGCATGGTTTGTATGTTTTGATGTTCAATTGGGTGCAAAATTACACAAATTGTCGTCAAATCAAACGAAAACAAATAATTTGCCCATTTTTTGAAAAACCTGTACTTTTGCCAAAAATCTCCCAATGAAAAAATATAAGACAGGCATCATTCTATTCTTGGTCTTTGAGGCCATTGCCGTTTCTTTGTGGCTTTCGACGGGAAACTTGTTTTTCCTGCTCAACTTCACTTACATCGGCACTTGCATTGCGGTTGGGGATATACTTATGGTGAAAAAATGGAAGTACGCCCGCGAGTTTGTCCAGTTTGCCGTGGGAAGCTATATGCTCGTGTTCCTCGGACTGATTTGTCACGAGAACATGCAGATGGAAGGCTTTTGGTATTACCTATTATCTGGATTTTTCGGGGCAGGGGTGTTGCATTACGCCATCGCCAAAATTTTCGGTCCACTATTGTTCGGACGTGGATGGTGTGGCTATGCCTGCTGGACGGCCATGATTCTTGACCTGTTGCCCTACAAAACGCCTGCAAGCCCAAGGAAAAACATCGGATGGATGCGCTATGTCATGTTTGGCCTGTCACTTGCTTTGGTCGTTCTGCTCATGTATTTGGGCAAAGCCAACAAAACCACGATGTTTTATCTTTTCGTGGCGGGGAACTTGTTGTATTATGCGGTCGGAATCATCCTTGCCTTGGCATTAAAAGACAACCGCGCTTTCTGCAAATACATTTGTCCGATAACGGTTTTTCTGAAGCCAATGAGCTATTTCTCGGCACTGCGTATCAAATGCGACGAGGAAAAGTGCATCCACTGCGGCAAGTGTTTGAAGGTCTGCCCGATGGATGTGGAAGTCAACAGCAATGCGCGTAACCGGAAGAACGCCACCGAGTGCATCCTTTGCCAAAAGTGCAAGAAAGCCTGTCCTGTTAATGCTTTGAAATAACCCCGCTTTTTTGTTCATCGCGACATGAAAAAGAGAAAAACATTACTGCTGACATGGATTCTCGTGCTTTTTGGGGGATTGATTTTTGCCCAAGAGCCTCCGCGCGTGTTGTTCATCGGCAATAGCTATACGCAGGTCAATAATCTTCCGCAAATGGTAGCCGACATTGCCCATAGCATGGGCGAGAACGTGGAATATAGCAGCAACACCCCAGGCGGTTGCACTTTCGAGATGCATTGCCACAACCAGTCGATGACGTTGATTTGCAATGGCGGCTGGGATTTTGTGGTGATGCAGGAGCAAAGCCAACTTCCGGCATTTCCGATGGATTCGGTTGAGCTGTATGTGTTTCCTTTCGCGCAGCAGTTGGTCGATTCCATTTATGCCCACAATCCTTGCGCCGAGCCGATGTTTTTCATGACTTGGGGACGCAAGAACGGCGATACGGAGTTTGGCTACCCGCCGATGGACACATACGAGGGCATGGACAGCCTCCTTTATGCGCGTTACATGCAGATGGGGGAGGACAACGATGCTTCGGTGTGTCCCGTGGGTCGTGTGTGGCATCATCTCCGCGACCACAATGCGGAAATCGAACTATACATGTCAGATGGAAGCCATCCCTCTTTGGCAGGAAGCTATGCTGCCGCCTGTGCGTTTTACACCATGATTTTTGGTCGCGACCCTGACAGTATCAGCCACAATGCAGGTCTCGATAAAACTGCTGCTCGTGCCATCCGCTTGGCTGTGCATGAGGTGGTGTACGACTCCCTTTGGAAATGGCAACGCCCCTTGCCGAAGGCTGATTTCGCAGTTGATAGCGTGGATTTTCTCAATGTCCGTTTCGTGAGCAAGGCTGAGCTTTTCCAAGAACAGGAATGGTTTTTCGGTGATGGCGAAACCATACAAACTAATGATACTTTGGTTTGGCACACTTTCCCCGAAAGTGGTATCTATCTTGTGAGGCAGGTCGTGAGCCGACATTGCATGGCTGATACCACGATGCGGCTTCTCCGTGTGGAAGCGCCATCGGTTGGCGTTGCCGAGAAAAACGACTTGTCTGCGATTTCCATAAGCCCCAATCCTGCCAAGGATGAAGTGGTGTTACACTTGCCCGAAGGAATGATGGCCGAGGTCGTTCTTTACGGCATTGATGGTCGGGAAATGTGGCGGAAAGAAATGAGAAATCCCTACAACACCATTGGATTGCAGGGATTTCCGAGTGGACTTTATGTGCTGAAGGTTATCACAGCACAAGGCACTGTGTTGAAACGGATTGTCAAGCAATGAAGTTCGTGGTGTTTTAAAATTTAGGCCTCAAAAACATAATGATAGACGTTTCTTTTATCAATTGTCCTGCCTGCCGAAAAAAAACACTACTTTTGCACTCAAATTATTCAAAGCATGAACCTCCCTAAAATCCACTCCATCAGCAAGAAAATCCTTGTGGCACTTCTTGGTGCCTTCTTGAGCATTTTTCTATTGTTCCATGCCGCCGCCAACCTGCTCATTCTCCGCAACGACGGTGGCGAATGGTACAATGCCTTCTGCGATTTCATGGGCACGAACTATGTCGTCAAAGTGTTTGAAATCATTTTATTAGGCACGTTTCTGCTCCACATTGTCCTATCGATTTGGTTGGCCATCACCAACAAAAAGGCGCGGCCTGTTGGCTACCACAAAGCCCAGCGCAGCAAGACACACACAGGCTCGAAACTGCAAGTCTGGACGGGCATCCTCATCATCGTCTGTCTCTTCGCGCATTTCATGGACTTTTATTTCGTGAAAATCGGCCTCGTGGACGGCAACCTCAACTTTTATGAGCAGGCGCGCGAGAAGTTCCAGATTCCACACATTGCCATTGCATATTTGATATTCTTTGTTGTGGTTTGGTTCCACATGCGCCACGGTTTTGCGGCCATGTTCCAGACTTTAGGTCTTTACAATTATAAATTCGGCAAGGCCATTGAGATTATCGGCATCATATTCGCCACGGTCGTCTGCCTGATGTTCGCCGTTGTTGTTATCGTTACATTCTTTCAAGCCGCTTGAATTTAAGGGTCCCTGAGCCTGTCGAAGGGCCCACTCAAAAACAAATGAAATGAACTTAGACTCAAAAATACCAGCCGGTCCGCTCGCCGAGAAATGGACCAACTACAAAGCCTCGCAGAAATTGGTCAACCCAGCCAACAAGCGCAAACTCGACATTATCGTGGTCGGCACGGGCTTGGCAGGAGCCTCGGCAGCCGCCTCGTTGGGTGCCTTGGGCTTCAATGTGGATATTTTCTGCATCCAAGACTCGCCCCGGCGCGCCCATAGCATCGCTGCCCAAGGCGGCATCAATGCGGCCAAAAACTACCAAAACGACGGCGACAGCGTGGAACGCCTTTTCCGCGATACCATCAAAGGCGGTGATTATCGTGCCCGTGAAGCCAATGTCTATCGTCTAGCCGAAGTCAGCGGTGCCATCATCGACCAATGCGTGGCGCAAGGTGTGCCCTTCGCCCGCGATTATGGCGGATTGTTGGATAATCGTTCTTTCGGCGGCGCACAAGTGAGCAGAACCTTCTATGCCAAAGGCCAGACAGGACAACAACTTTTGCTCGGTGCTTACGGTGCCTTGAGTCGTGAAATCGCCCGTGGCACCGTGAAATTCCACGAACGCCGTGAAATGATGGACTTAGTCGTGGTCGATGGTCGCGCAAGAGGCATCATTGTCCGCAATCTCGTCACTGGCGAACTGGAACGCTATGCAGCCCATGCCGTGGTATTGGCTACTGGCGGTTACGGTAATCTCTATTACCTTTCCACCAACGCCATGAACAGCAATGGCAGCGCGGCTTGGGTGTGTCACCGCAAAGGCGCGGCTTTCGCCAATCCTTGTTATGTACAGATTCACCCGACTTGCATCCCCGTGCACGGCGACTACCAGTCGAAACTCACGCTGATGAGTGAGAGCCTACGGAACGATGGTCGTATATGGGTGCCCAAGAAAAAAGAAGACGCCGAAGCCGTCCGTGCGGGCAAATTGAGAGCCATCGATATTCCCGAAGAAGACCGTGACTATTATTTGGAACGCCGTTATCCCGCTTTTGGCAACCTCGTTCCCCGCGATGTGGCTTCTCGTGCAGCCAAAGAACGCTGTGATGCGGGCTATGGCGTAGGCACAGGCTATGCCGTCTATCTTGACTTCGCCGATGCCATTCAACGCCTTGGAAAAGAAGCCATTGAAGAAAAGTATGGCAACTTGTTCCAGATGTACCAAAAAATCACCGACGAGAACCCATACGAGACCCCGATGATGATTTATCCCGCCATCCATTACACGATGGGCGGCCTTTGGGTGGATTACGAGTTGCAGACTACCATCCCCGGACTTTTTGCCGCTGGCGAAGCCAACTTCAGCGACCACGGCGCCAATCGTCTCGGTGCCTCCGCACTGATGCAAGGACTGGCCGACGGATATTTTGTGCTGCCTTACACTTTGCAAAACTATCTCGCCGACCAAATCAATGTGGGCAAGATTTCATCCACAACCCCCGAATTTGACGCGGCGGAAGAAGCTGTGCAGCAACGAATTGAAAAGCTATTGAAAAACGCGGCCCTTCGACAAGCTCAGGGACCTTCTAACATGAAAACGGTTGACCATTTCCACAAGGCTTTAGGCAAAATTATGTGGGAATACTGCGGCATGGCACGCAACACCGAAAGTCTCACGAAAGCCAAGGAACTGGTTTCTGAATTGGAAGCCGATTTCTGGAAATACGTATTGATTCCCGGAACGGCCAACGAATTCAACCCCGAGTTAGAGAAAGCCTGCCGATTGGAAGACTATTTCGAGTTGGCGCAACTCGTCATCGCTGATGCTTTGCACCGCGAGGAATCCTGTGGCGGGCATTTCCGCTCCGAACACCAAACCGCCGACGGCGAAACCCTCCGCGACGACGAACATTTCATGTACGTAGCGGCATGGGAATACCAAGGCCACGGCCAACCCGAGACGATGGAGAAGGAACCGCTCAATTACGAACATATTCAAATCGCTACGCGAAATTATAAATAACCATTAAAATAAAGGGCAGACACGTAGGTCTGCCCCTACGACGGACATGAATTTCACATTACATATTTGGCGTCAGGAGAACGCCCGCGCTAAGGGTCATTTCGAGACTTATCCATTGGATAATATCTCGCCCGACTGCTCCTTCCTCGAAATGCTCGACATCCTGAACGAACGGCTCATCAACGACTGTATCGCGCATCCCGTTTGCTTCGACAACGACTGCCGCGAGGGCATTTGTGGTATGTGCGGACTCTACATCAACGGGCGACCTCACGGCAACGACGACGGTATCACCACCTGCCAACTTCACATGCGCAAATTCCGCGATGGCGACGACATTTGGATTGAACCTTGGCGCGCTAAGCCTTTCCCCGTCATCCGTGACCTTGTGGTGGACCGTTCCGCCTTCGACAAAATTATCCAAGCGGGAGGCTATATCAGCACTACCACAGGCGGTGTCCCCGATGCCAACACCATCCTGATTCCAAAACACGCCGCCGACATGGCTATGGATGCGGCATCATGTATCGGTTGCGGTGCTTGTGTGGCAGCTTGCAAGAATGCCAGTGCCATGCTATTTGTAGGTGCAAAAGTCAGTCATTTGACCTTGTTACCCCAAGGAAAAATTGAGGCCGCCGACCGTGTCAAAAAGATGGTTGCCAAAATGGATGAGTTAGGTTTCGGTAATTGCACCAACACCTATGCCTGTGAAGCCGAATGCCCGAAACTCATCAAGCGGCAGAATATCTCACGGCTCAATCGGCAGTGGATTGGCTCTCTGTTTGGAAGGGATAGGAAAGATTGAAAATGATGCGTTTTTTCATCTTCTCTGTTTCATGTTTGAAAAAATGTGTACTTTTGCACATGAAAAGTTGGCTGATGGTCGCAACATGGTAGCGGGGAGCCGGCGTTTGCCGCCTCATATTGAGGGTTCGACTCCCTCCGCCAATTCTTCAAGAAATACTGGTCGATGACCGCAACGGGTAGCTTCACGCCTTACAAGGTGGGATGATTGTCGGTTCAACTCCGGCCGCCAGTAATAAAGGAATGGTTTCGACCATTCCTTTTATTTTATCATCCTATATTGCGAATTGTCAAATGCTTCTTTGATTACGATTCCCCATGATTTGGCAACATTAATGAATAGCTTTCCTTTCACTTTGTAGTTGGGATGGACAACTACTTTGACCAATTTGCTGTCATCGTATGGGTAAGTGAACACATAGATTATTTCGTTTTGAATTGGGTCTTCGTAAATATGCAATGGTGTTCTTAACGCTTTCTCAATGAGACCATAATCATCCAATGGAACCGCGGCTCCTTTCTTGGCTTTTGGATGATGAGAATATTTGAAGATTGTTTTCTGCATCACCATAATGCTATGCGATCTCAGTTCCAATCCTTGGCTTCTTGCATCTTCAATGACGGCATCACAGAAATGAGCCACTTCCACCATCTGCCCATTGCCCTTCCCGTTTGCCAGCAACTCCTCGGCAAATTGCCGAAGACTACCTTGATAAAAGTCCATATCAGCTCCCCCAATTGTCCCGATCCAAACTCCTATAATTAATAGCTTCGGCCAAATGCCCAGTTTGAATATTTTCGCTACCATCAAGGTCGGCGATGGTGCGGGACACTTTGAGAATACGGTCGTAGGCGCGGGCAGAGAGTCCAAGGCGATTCATAGCGGTTTTCAGGATGTTACGGCATGACTCGTCCAAGTCGCAGTATTTCTGGATAAGTTGCGAGGTCATTTGGGCGTTGGCGTGAATGGTAGGATAATCGGCATAGCGTTCCTCCTGTATTTTTCTCGCCATAATGACGCGCTCGCGCACTACTTCACTTGGTTCTCCACTGCTTTTGGACGATAAATCTTTATATGCCACAGGCACAACCTCGACGTGCAGGTCGATGCGATCCATCAGCGGCCCACTGATGCGGTTGAGATATTGCTGCACCATGCCGGGCTTGCAAGTGCATTCTTTGTCGGGATGGTTGTAATAGCCGCAAGGGCATGGGTTCATCGCCGCCACCATCATGAAATTGGCGGGGAAGTCGACCGTCATTTTGGCTCGTGAAATAGTCACGATACGGTCTTCCATCGGCTGGCGCATTACTTCGAGAACGGTGCGCTTGAACTCGGGCAGTTCATCAAGGAAAAGCACTCCGTTATGAGCCAGCGAAATCTCTCCGGGCTGGGGATAGGTGCCACCGCCCACCAAACCTGCGTCACTGATGGTGTGGTGCGGACTGCGGAACGGTCGCGTCCTGACCAACGAAGCATTGCGACCAATCAAACCTGCCACGGAGTGTATTTTGGTGGTCTCCAAAGCCTCGGCCATAGTCAAAGGTGGCAAAATGGTGGGCATCCGTTTGGCCAACATGGTTTTGCCACTTCCGGGAGGCCCGATAAGAATCACATTATGCCCTCCAGCAGCGGCAATCTCCAAAGCCCGCTTGATGTTCTCCTGCCCTTTCACATCGCTGAAATCGAACTCGTAAAACGCTTCATGGCCGAAATCGACATTATCATTGGCTACAGGCTGCAATATATTGTCACTATTGAGGATGGACACCACTTCGTGCACATTTTCCACGCCATACACCTCCAAACCTTCCACCACGGCGGCCTCGCGTGCGTTTTCCTTAGGAACAATAAGCCCTTTGAAGCCTTCCTGCCTCGCCTTGACAGCAATGGGCAACGTGCCTTTGATGGGGTTGAGTGTGCCGTCCAAAGAGAGTTCGCCCATGATGACAAACTGCTCCAAACGGTCACTGTTGACTTGTTCCGAGGCCGCCAAAATACCAACAGCGATGGGCAGGTCGTAGGCCGAACCTTCCTTGCGGATGTCGGCGGGAGCCATGTTGATGACGATTTTTTTGTGGGGATAACGATAGCCAAGGTTGCCGATGGCCGCCTCAATGCGCTGCTGGCTCTCCTTAACTGCACTGTCGGGCAGGCCGACCAAATAAAAGTTGATACCTCTGTCGATGTTCACCTCGATGGTGACCGTGATGGCATCAATACCGAAAAGGGCGCATCCGAATGTCTTTACTAGCATGATTGTGAGTGTTTAAAAATTCATGCTGCAAAGATGCGAATCTTGTCAAGAAAAAGCCGTTGATTAAACGTTTGTAGTCGACTATAGTCGTTTGTTGTCGTTTGCTGTCGGATATATTATTGATTGTCAACAATAAAATAAAAACCTATTTTTTTGGCTTATAGCCCGAATCTTGGAAGATATTTTGTAAATCTTTCCGTTGCATAAGTTGTTTGAGGTCGAAATCATCATGTGTGGAAGCATAGGCGCGGATGATGTTCAGACCGAAAAATTCGCCCAAACGTGACGGCGCGTCATTGCTATAAGCCTGCGTAAACGGGCCATCACCAAAATACATCATGTAGGCATCCAAACCAGCATCATACAATCGTCGGCTGCCAACGATGTCGGCCCACAACTGCCCCTCATTCTCCACCGCCCAACGCCATTGGTTTTCATCATATCCAAACAATACGCTGTCGGCAATTGAAGGATACATAGCTTCGACAAAGAAGTCCTGCCGACCACAAAACACCATCTCATCGATGACCTGTCCCTGCTTGCGCCATTCGTATAAGTAATGCATATACAGACGGTTAGCTACATCTTTCGCCAAAGTCGCTTTGTTGGTGCGCACCTGAATGTATTTGGGCATCCCAATTTGGTCGTAAACCTCGTCCTGATTGAGGTACCAATCCAAGGAAACCACTAACACGTCGTCAATGATTTGGACGGGCGGCTCGTCGTAATTGATGCCCGTGACGCAAGTAAACGCCTTGGTAGGCAATTGAATATCAGGATAATAATGATGGAAATGCGCAAACACTTCTTCCACAACAGGTTCCACCTCACTCAAATCGGGGAAAGCTGTTTTTACCTTACCATACAATCCAATGCTATACGGATTGGTGGCGAAATCCTTCAAATATTTCACCGCATCGAGATTGTTAAGGTCACCGCTGAGGAAAACGCGATAACGGTCTTGGATGCGCATCAGTTCTTGCTGAAAATCAGCCGTATCGAGGTTGAAGAGGACTTCCTCATACCGTTCAAATTCGAGGTCGTAAGGCTCAGTCTTGATGTCAAGTTTGGCTTTGTAGGCAGGCCTGCTTTCTTGGCAGGAGGCCAACATCAGACAGATAAGGAGGAGAATGAGGCTGTTTTTCATTGTTTAATTGTTTAATTGTTTAATCGTTTATTTGTTGTCGAAGCATTTCGTATGCCATTATCGTGGCGCGGTTGATGACATTTTCGCGGTCCTTGCCGAAATTGAAGCACTTGGAAACGACACCTTTGGCCGATGCCACGCCAATCCACACGGTGCCGACTGGCGTTTCTTCGGTGCCGCCACTCGGACCGGCAATACCCGTTGTGGCCACACCAAAATCAGCTTCCATCAGGTTGCGGACACCTATGGCCATGTTTTCCACCACCTGCTGGCTGACCACACCATATTCATCAATCGTTTCGGCAGGCACATCCAACACCTTGGTTTTCATCCGTGTAGCGTAAGTAATTGCTGCACCTTTAAACACCTCGGAACTTCCTGGAATCAGCGTGATGACATGCGCAATGTTGCCACCCGTGCAACTCTCCGCCGAGGCGAAAGTTTTCCCTTTCTCAATCAGCAAGTCGAACACCACACGTTGAATCGGCAGGTCGTCCATGGCAAAGATATAATTGGAAATCAGTTTCGTCAATTTTTCGACTTCATTGTCCAAAGTCGAATGCAGAAATGCCGCATTTTCATGCCTTCCACTGAGGCGCAGGCGCACCATGCCATATTGCGGCAAATAGGCCAACGAAAGGAAATAAGGCAAAGCATCTTCCCATTCCTTAATCATATCAGCCAAAAACGATTCGCCAATGCCAGTGGTCATAATAACCCTTTTGGCATAAGGCACGGCATGGAACCGCTCCTTGATGCGCGGCAAAAGCTCGTCGTTGAAGATTCCTTTCATCTCGAACGGCACACCGGGCATAAAAGCATAAACAACACCTTCTTTTTCTAACCACATGCAAGGTGCTGTACCATAAGTATTTGGAATATATTGGCACGACTTCGGCAAATAGGCCTGACCGCGATTGCGTTCGCTCATCTGGAAACCGCGACGCTTGAAAATCGAAACGACATTGTCATAGGCAGTTTGGCAAAACTCCAGTTCGGAGCCGAAAAACTTACACACTGTTGGCTTAGTAATGTCGTCCGCAGTTGGTCCCAGTCCGCCCGTGACCAACACCAAATCGGCATCCATACAAGATTCCAAGGCATCCATGATGGCCTTCTCGGAATCACCGATGGTCAAAGTTGAATCCAATTGGAAGCCCGCTTCCGATAGTTGTGCGCCAAGCCATGCCGCATTAGTGTTAATCACCTGACCGATAAGCAGTTCGTCGCCAATGGAAATGTTTTTGATAATGATTTCACTCATAGTAGAACCAATTTTTTCGCAAAAATAAGTCATTTTTCGACCGATTTGATGAAAAAAACGGTCATTTCAATTATTTTCGTATTTTTGCACCCTCAAAATCGAAACAAATGAATCAACCTATTCCCGCATCGCAGTTAGTCCTCAATAACGAGGGTGCGATATACCACCTGAACCTCCATCCTGACCAATTGGCCGACGATGTCATTTTAGTCGGCGACCCAGGTCGCGTCAGTGAAATCTCCGCTTTCTTCGACAAGATTGAGGTGAAACGCCAAAACCGCGAACTCGTCACCCGCACCGGTTATTTCAATGGCAAGCGCATTACCGTCATATCGACTGGCATGGGCACCGACAACCTCGATATCGTTATGAACGAACTCGATGCCTTGGTTAACATAGACTTGAAGACACGTATGCCGAAAGAAAAACATCACGCGCTGAATCTCATCCGTCTTGGCACTTGCGGTGCCTTGCAGCCTGACATCGAAGCGGGAGACAGCTATGTAGCCACCCGTTATGCCATCGGCTTGGACGGCCTGCTTTATTTCTATAAAAAGCACAAGGAAGTGAACGAAACCGCCATGCGAGATGCTTTTATCGAGCAGATGAATTATCCAAAAGACCTGCCCCTCCCCTACGTGGTGGAAGGCTCGAAAACGCTTTTTGACCGCTTGGCGGAAGGCTACTATCAAGGTGTAACTGCCACGGCGCCGGGATTCTATGGCCCGCAAGGACGCACTTTGAGAATGCATTTGACCTATCCCGAAAACAACCACAAGATTGAGGCATTTGAATACCAAGGCTGGCGCGTGTGCAACTTCGAGATGGAGTCGTCGGCACTCTATGGTCTCGGCAAAATGATGGGCCACAATTGTCTGACCATCTGTGTTGTCGTCGCCAACCGTGTGACGGAAAAGTTTGCCACAGACTATCATCCATACGTAAAAAAACTCGTTCTGAACACATTGGAAAGACTATAAACCGCTGAAAAAGAGATTATTTTTTCAATTTTTGCTCAAAAAAAGCATTTATTTGGAAAAAATATGTATTTTTGCACGGTTATTATGCATATATTATGCATAGTTAGTATAGTATCGATTTAAAAATCAAACATTTAGTAAATAGTAAAAACAAACAAATTACAATATGAAAAGAATTTGGGTTACATTTTTCTTGTTAGTCGCTTTTACCTCAGTCGCTTTAGCCGAAGGACATGTCGATTCAGTTCGTTACTTGACGACAAGATGGCGCAGAAATTGGTTCATCTCAGCAGATGCAACTGCAAACTGGTGGCAAAGCAGTTTGACAGCTCCCGATGTATTTGTCAACAATTTTACAAAGGTTTATTGGGATGAACCCAGATTTGGTTTTTCGGTCAATTTCGGTAAGTGGATTAACCACAAGACTGCTGTCAGAGTGGCATACACCAACAATAGGATTAATAGTTTCATCTATGGAAGGCACACAAATCTGTATCATATCCAATACCTCTATGGAGAGACTCCTACCCTCGTTGAAACACATTATGGTATGGAGGTCTATAAAACCTCCTTACGCTTTCATAATTTGAGAGCAGAATATATGGTGAGCCCCATCGACTTTTTCCAAGGCTATTATAATCCTGAAAGAATTTGGACTCCAATACTTTACATAAGTGCCGGTGGTTCTTTTGTGTCAAATGATTTCTTCATGACTCAAAGTGTTATCAAATATATCAATTACAAAAAAGGTAAAATGCCCATCAACGATGCTACAAATTTCGAATTGGGATTAGGTGGTGGATTTCTCAACAATTTCAGAATCAGTGAGCACTTTGACATCAATCTCGACATCGTATGGCTTTTCCAAAGATGGACCATCGACTCTTGGACTTATGAATTTGGTGGTAACAGCGGTTCTCCTTCAGGCGGTGTCAGGCCAAAGAGATTCGACAATATGTACACAGCGTCTCTTGGACTCACTTACTATTTCAGCAGAATGTATGATTTGTGGGAGCAAGACACAACCTACTTTAAGGCAGAACCGGCATTGCCTTGCGACACTGTCACAATTTTTGTTCCTATCACTTCCGAAGAATTGGTTAGCTATCCACTCTCGATTTTCTTCCATCGTGATTCCTATCAGTTGATGTCCAACAGAGACCTTGTCAACATGAGAGAAATCGCCAATGTTGCCAAAGAAAACAATTATAAAATCCGTCTGAGAGGTTCCTGCGACAGCGCCACCGCAACGCCTTCCTACAACCAAACGCTTTCTGAAAATCGTTGTAGGAAAATCATGACGGAAATGATGAAGATGGGCATTCCTGAAGACCAATTCATTCTTGAGCCTATTGGTGGCGTCAAGCATCTTGATCCCAATGAATATGATCGCCGCGTGTTGATTGATCTCGTGAAAGAATAATATATGGTTTAAAGATACAAAAGAGAAAAGCCTGACGCGCTGCGTCAGGCTTTTCCATTATCTACTTGTTTCATCAAAACTTCGCCACAATGGGGATTACCCTTTCCGTCCCAAAAGCACGCGGCGAAACGCGAAGAATCGGTGCCACCTGATGACGCTTGAACTCATTGCGATTCACCAACCTGATGGTACGCTCAACCAAAGCCTTGTCAAAGCCCTGCGCAACAATCTCTTCCGCCGACTTTGAACATTCAATGTACTGGTACAAAATCTGGTCAAGAATGGCATAATCAGGAAGGCTGTCGCTATCTTTCTGATTGGGACGCAACTCCGCTGATGGGGCCTTTTCAATGGTATGCCACGGAATGATTTCGTCAGTTCGGTTAATGAAGCGCGCCAACTCGTATGCCTCCGACTTGTACACATCACCAATAACCGACAATCCTCCGCACATATCGCCATAGAGGGTCCCGTAACCTACCGCAGCTTCTGACTTATTGCTGGTGTTCAGCAAAACATTGCCAAACTTGTTGCTGAAAGCCATCAAGACGACCCCACGGATACGGGCTTGAAGATTCTCCTCGGTGACATCAAACGGTCGTCCTTCAAAAAATGGTTTCAAAGAAGCCTCAAAGCCATCATAAAGCGGTTTGATGGCCACCGTATCATAATGAACTCCAAGTTTTTCGGCCAATGCCACGGCATCACTCACCGAATGGTCAGTGGAAAACTGCGAGGGAAGCAAAACCACCCGGACATTCTCAGCGCCAAGTGCCTGAGCAGCAAAGTAAGTGACCAAGGCCGAATCCAAGCCGCCGGAAAGCCCAATGATGGCATTCTTGAAACCCATCTTTTGGAAATAGTCGCGCAAACCAAGCACCAATGCGTCATGAATCAAAGAAGCCTTTTCCGGAATGGCCAAACGGTCTTCGGCGGTACGGTAATAACACAAACTATCCGTTTCAATCATTTGGACGGTCTCCTCAAAGAAGGGCAAAGTCGTGTCAATATAGCCGTTGCTGGCAAAAGCCATCGACCCGCCATCAAAGATGAGATGGGTTTGAGCACCTACCTGATTGACCATCAGCAAAGGCAATTCGTGTTTCAACACCGTCTGACGCAAGACATCGCAACGATAGCGTGGCATGGTATAATCGAAAGCCGATGCCGCCATGGCAATACACAAATCAGGCTTCAAACCGACCAACTCGTCCATCCTGTTTTCCATCAACATGGGGTCGGAACCATGATTGGCGAGGTCATCACCCAAAGTAATTGCAATCCGATGCCCAGCCAGCTCCAGCAGTTGGTCTTCATCGTGCGAAGCCTCGAAATACTTGCGCTCGTCAAACAAAGGATTATCGCCAATATGCTTCTTTTTGAACACTTGGCGTTTCCCCTGATACATGAATACCGCCGCATTGAACAAAGGCTTTTGTCCCTCAATGCCATTATGCAATGGAGTTCCTAACAAAACCGGCACATCGTGGCATTTCTCGGCAATTTGGTCCAAAGCCCACTGGCATTTTTCGATAAAGTCGCTGAACTCCAAACAATCGAAGGGGAAGTAGCCACAAATCGAGAGTTCGGAAAACGCCACCAAGTCGGCGCCCTCAGCCTTGGCTTTCAAGGCCGCGTCTATGATTTTTTTCGTGTTTTGCTCAAAATTGCCAACGCAATAGTTGAGCTGTGCCAATGCAATTTTCATATCTTATTCGATTTTCTCTAAATCAAAACAATACACCTATTTCAATACCTATGAAATTCGAATTGAGAATGCTACCCGTCTGTTTTTCCAATTGCTTGACGAACATATTGGACAAACCATGGTTGAAAGTAGCCTGTGCGAACAAACTCAAGTTACGATTAAGCTCATATTCGGCTCCCATGCCAAAAATAATTGAAGCCTGAAACATGCGATATTCATAGGAATAATCGACATATTTCGTATCCTCAAAGGAAATTCCATAGGCATCATACTTGTCTTTCCCTTTGTCTTTCAAATTGAAGCTCATGCCCACTCCTGCCTCGACAAACACCTTCCAAAAATCAACGACATCCATCTTCACCTTGAGTTTCACTGGAATCTCAAGATTAACGGCTTTGAAACGGCGCTCGACAGGAACCTGAGTTTCTTCCAAGAAGTTTTCAATCCTCCGAAAATCAACAAATTGGTATCGCATGTTCATCATGTTGAAATTTAGGCCTGTTGACAGCCCCACGTTTTCCACAACGTAATAGTCGCCGAAAACGCCCAATCCCAAGCCCGGCCTTATACCCAGATTTTTCGTAGCCGTAGATCCAGAACTGGCCCAATCAATACTCGGGCTCACCTTCAATCCGATTCTGAAAGGTTTGCCTTGAGCGTTGCTTCCCATCACAAAAAGTGTCATTAAACTGATTATCAACAATATCTTTTTCATAGTGATTTGATTTTGACCTACAAAAGTAATTTATTTTGCCGATATTTCCAGCAAATTCAAAAATGATTCTTACTTTTGCAGCAAATAATTCAATCTAATCACCAAAACACAATTCAAATGAAGAAAACATTATTACTGATTGCCGCAGTGCTCATGATGGGCAGCTCGGTGTTTGCAGGCGGCGGATTCGGCATCGCCATCGGCCCGAAAATCGGTTACCAAACCGCAAAACTCTCCTATGACAAGGCTGACATCAAAAAAGGATTCTCGAATCATTTCACCGCAGGCATTTTTGGCCGTGTCACCCTCGGTCGCCTCTATGTGCAGCCCGAAGTGCTGTATTTCAAGACCTCCAACATCTTCGATGTTGACGTTACGGGCACTGGTTCCAACAACTTGTTCAACATCCCTACGGGTGCCGATGTGAGTCTCACCCTCAACCAAATGAACCTTCAAGTCCCCGTGATGATTGGTGTCAAAATTATTGACCTCGACATCGTATCCCTGCGCGCCCAAGTGGGTCCCACCGCCAATTTCGTCCTGAAATCCAAGACTTTGGCGGAATACTCTCTCTCTGCCACAAACGATGAAGGTATGGTATCCCAACAAGTAGGAGAAGCCAGTTCTGACTCATTCGACACGAAGAAGATTTCTTGGGGCTTGCAAGCCGGCCTCGGAGTCGATGTACTGAACTTCATCACGCTCGATGTCAACTACAATTTCGGCATGAGCAATGTATTCAAAAACCTGAATGACACTGCATTGGGCGAGTACTTTGATTTCGGCAACGTCGACAACACTAAGCAAAACATATTCATGGTTACCGTTGGCATCAAGTTCTTTTGATTCCTACAAACTTACATAAGAAAAGAGAGCGACTCGACGAGCCGCTCTCTTTTGTTTTTTGATGTCAATCGGTTTAGAAGAGGACTCCCACTTCGATACCGAGACGGTTCTGAAGAACGTTCAACTTGACATCACGCTCTCCAAGGTTCTTGTCTCCATGATAAAACTTGTAATAGTTGGGAGTGATGGAGTTGATGTTGTTGACGAAGTCATGCGAGAAGTAAACACCTGCGAAAAGGCGGGTTGACTTATCAATGGCATACTGGACACCAGCACCAGCTTTCAGCGAAGCACGAATGTTGCTGTATTCCTTGTTGGTGGAAGCATAAACATCAGAATTGTCATCCTTTACCTTCACTTTTTGGGCAAAACCGATACCAGCACCAACTTCGGCATAGGCACGAAGCGGAGCATCGCCAAGTTCATTGGTCACCATCTTCAGCATCAACGGAATCTCATAAACAGTCGACTTGTAGTATCTGTCGACAGTGAATTTCTCCACATTCTGAACAGAATCCATACGGGCATCCTCAAAGCCATAGTGACCACGGTACATGTTCACATTAACGCCTGTAACAATAGCATAGTTTTCAGCGAAATAGTATTCCGCAACGACACCCATGCCTAAGCCTGTTCTCGTGCCTCCTTTAATTGCGGCACCCGTTGTTGAACCAATCCAGTCAAAACCGGGACCCACCTTGAAACCAAAGGCAAAACCTTTGTACTGTGCTGATGCGCTCAGCGAAAGTGCCAGCATTAAGCCGACGAAAAACAAATTTTTCTTCATTTGATAATAGATTTAGGTTAGTAATTGAGGACAAAAATAGTCTTTTTTTCGATAACTCCGCCAAATCAGCGAAAATTTCTAACTTTGTAGCATGAAAACCTAACCGCAAAAACATCATGAACACACAAATTCCCAACCGACTTTTCGTCAGAAACAGGGCCAATCTTGCGGCACAAATGCCGCCCAAGTCAGTGGCCATATTCACAGCCAACGAGCCTATGCCACGCAACGGTGACGAGTTCTATCCATTCCGCCAACAGTCTGATTTCTTTTACCTTACGGGTATCAACGAGGAAAACGCCTATCTCCTCATCGCACCCGATTATCCCGATGAGAAACTTCGCGAAGTCCTTTTCATCGAGCCTTACGACGAGGTGAAGGCCACTTGGCAGGGCGAGATGCTCGACAACGCCCAAGCCACCGAACTTTCGGGCATCAAAACTGTCAAAAGTAGTGATGCGTTTTGGTCGGTGCTGAACGACATCGTTTTTTCGGGCTATGGCGACACAATTTTCCTGAACAGCTATGAATACCCGAAATACGAGTGCAACACGGAAACTATCCAACAGCGTTTCGTCAAGAAAATCAAGGCGTTGTACCCGATGCACAACTATGGTCGCACCGCCCCGATTTTGAACGCCTTGCGCATGGTGAAGTCGGAAGAGGAAATTGAGATTACGAAAAAGGCTTGCGACATCACCGCAAAGGCCTTCCGCCGCTGTCTGGAAACTGTGAAGCCCGGCATGTATGAATATCAGGTGCAGGCCGAAATCGAGTACATTTTCAAGCGGGAAGGCGCCTCGGGCCATGCTTATGCGCCCATCATCGCAGGCGGAAAGAATGCTTGCTGCCTGCATTACTCGAAGAACCAAAGCCTCCTGAACGACGGCGACCTGATTCTTTTCGACATCGGTTGCGAACTGAAAAACTATTCCTCCGACCTCAGCCGAACGATACCTATTAATGGTAAGTTCACCCAACGGCAGGCCGATTGCTACAACGCCGTCCGTCGCGTGATGAAGGAAATCACCAAACTTTACAAACCCGGTGGCACCATTAACGAAATCAACGAGACAACCTACAAGTTGATGGAGCAGGAGATGATTGCGCTTGGCCTCTTCACCGCCGAGGACATGAAAAAACAGAATCCCGACAAGCCGCTTTACAAGAAATACCTGATGCACGGCATGTCGCACCACATCGGCCTTGATGTGCACGACAGTATCGACAAGTTCAAGCCATTCGCACCCGGAATGATTTTGACCTGCGAGCCAGGGCTATACATCCGAGAGGAAGGCATCGGCATTCGCATCGAGAACGACCTTTTGATTACCGAGGGCGAACCGATTAATTTGTTTGAGGGTTTGCCGACGGAAATTGAGGAGATAGAAGATGCAATGAGAAAATAATTCACTTTTTTAGTGAAGATTTAGAATTTTTTGTATTTTTGCCCCCAATAAAGCTATGGAAATCAGATTCGACAAGGAATATTTGGAAGAGTTGTACCTGAACGGCAAGACTAAAAACAAGAAGTATAGATTCCAGCCGCAGGTTATCAAGAAGTATCAGAAACGAATTGATACTTTGGCAGGTGTGACGAGAATCGAAGAGTTATTCACGCTTAACTCGCTGAATTTCGAGACATTGGAGAGTTCTGGCAATTATTCCATCCGCATCGATTATCATTACAGGCTTGAGTTTCAAATCAGCAATTCCGAATCGGAGCCGATTATTACCATTTGCTTGATTATGGACATTACAAACCATTACGAATAGGAGACAACACTATGAATACCAAACGAATACCGACTCATCCAGGGGATGTCATCAAGGAAGAACTTGAATATAGAGGAATTTCTCAAAAGAAGTTCTCGGAACTAACGGGCGTATCCTATACCATGCTCAACGAAATTTTGAACGGCAAGCGGCCCGTCACGAGTGATTTTGCTCTTATCGTGGAAGCCGCTATCGGCATTAGTCCGCAATTGCTTATCAACATGCAAGCGCGTTACAATATGGCCGTAGCCATGAACCAAACCACATTCCTGACCCGCCTTGACCACATCAGAAGGGCTTGTGCGGCTGTGTTTTAGCATTACAATTAAACAACAAACAAAAACAACAAATATCATGTTCAATAAAGACGTTTACAGTGGCCGTCGCGCCACATTGAAAAAAATGATTTCGAAGGGCATCGCCTTCTTCCCGGCCAACAACGAAGCACCCTTCAACTACCCTGACAACACCTATATCTACCGTCAGGACAGCAACTTCTCCTATTTCTTCGGCCTCAACCACCCCGACTTGGTCGGTGTCATCGACTTTGAAACGGGCGAGGAAATCCTCTTCGGCGTGGATGTCACCATCGATGATGTGATTTGGTGCGGCCCGCTGCCTTCGTTGAAAGAACAAGGCGACTGCATCGGCATCACCGACTGCCGCGACTTCAACAAATTCGGCGAATACATCCAGCAGGCTTTGGCCAAAGGCCGACAAATCCACATCCTGCCGACCTATCGCGCCGACACGAAGATTCAGTGCTCCGAGTGGTTGGGATGCCATATTAATAAGGTGTCAGAATATGTCAGCGTGGAACTCATCAAGGCCGTCATCGCCATGCGCGAAGTGAAGAGCGACCTCGAAATTGCCGAGATGGAACGCGCTGCCAACACCGCCTATTACATGCACACCACCGCCATGAAGATGTGCAAGCCCGGCATGATCGAGCAAGAGATTGCCGGCGTGGTGGAAGGCCTTTCGCTGTCGGGCGGCGGTCCTGTGTCGTTCCCCGTCATTTTGAGTGTTGACGGTCAGACCTTGCACAACCACGGTCATCATAATGTGCTGAAAGAAGGCCGCATGATGGTCTGCGATGCCGGTGCTGAAACGGAGAACTATTACGCCTCCGACTTCACCCGCACCACACCCGTGGGTGGCGTGTTCAACCAACGCCAGCGCGAGATTTACGAAATCGTGCTGGCTGCCAACCAAGCTGTGGCCGAACAAACACGCCCCTACATCCCTTACTTAGAGATGCACACCCTCGCCTGCCGCACTTTGATTGAAGGTTTGAAAGGCGTCGGCCTGATGAAAGGCGACACCGAAGAAGCCTTGATGAACGGTGCGCATTGGCTTTTCATGCCTCACGGCCTCGGCCACATGCTGGGCATGGACGTGCACGACATGGAAGGCCTCGGTGAAACCTACGTGGGTTACGATGACATCACACCGCGCTCCAAAAAACTGGGATTCAGCGGCTTGCGGTGCGGAAAAACATTGAAACCGGGCTTTGTGGTCACCGACGAGCCGGGCATCTACTTCATCCCGACCCTCATCGACATGTGGAAGGCCGAAGGCAAGTTCAAGGAGTTCATCAACTACGATAAGTTGGAGACTTACAAGGACTTTGGCGGCATTCGCATCGAGGACGACCTGCTCATCACAGCCGACGGCAACCGCATCCTTGGCAGACCGATTCCCAAGACCGTCTCGGAAGTCGAGGAGATATGCGCCCAAGGGCGAGAGTGGATTAAGATGACTGCGATGTATTGATGAAAAATGCGAGGCAATGCCTCGCATTTTTCATTTTAAAACTCCATCACCAACTTCACATTGACATACCTCGGCGTGAGGTAATTTGGGGCGCCGTAGTAACGGTTGTCGATGTATTTCACCCAGTTGTAGGAAATCACATTCGGGATGTCCAAAAGGTTGAAAACATCCACGCTCACGAACATATTCCTGATATACCGCAGCGGATTGCCTTTGCTGAAACTGGAAGCCTCGCTGATGAGTTGCTTGCTGAAACCAATGTCGACACGACGATAAGCAGGATAGTTCCGTGAAGTTGAATAGAAGTCCGAATCATTGTCGTTGACAGGCAAACCCGTCCCGAAAGTCAAGGTCATATTGACGCGCCATGTCGGGAAATTCGGGATATAGTCTTGGAAAAACAGCGAAAAATACACCAACTGGTTTGAGGGACGATTGTGCCACCCAAGAGCCACGGTGTCAGCTACTTGTGCATCACTATGATTGTAAAATGGCAAACGTTTGCCTTCGGCATCCACCAAATAATAGTCGCCACGAATGTCTTCCCTCGCCCGCATGAACGAAAGGCTCGCCCAACTATCGATACCCTTCACAAACTCGCCGTTCACCTTGAAATCGAGGCCGGTGGTATAGGCTTTCGCCGATTGGTCGGCGTAATATCGGATGCGCACGTTATCGATGTCGTAAGGCACGACATGTGTGAAATACTTGAAATACAGCTCTGAAGTCAGGATGAAAGGTCTGTTCCAAGCGCGAAACTTGAAATCGTTGCCCGCCACAACCTGATACGACTGTTGGGCTTTGGCATCCTTGAACAGGCTCCCGTCCAAATTGCGGATTTCGCGATAGAACGGCGTCTGGTTGTACACACCTCCCGAAAGTCGATATACCATCTCGCTTTTGTCGTTTGCAGGCTTGTAAGCGATGCCTGCTCTCGGGCTGACATACACCTTTTGATTATAGCCCCAATAATTGGCCCGCATACCTCCCGTGATAACAAACTCGCCCTTGTCACGATAGGGAATCGTCCAAGAATTTTGAATAAAACCATCCAAATTATTGACGGAAAGCGTATTATGCGCCCTATGGGTATATTCCATGCCCACCTCGGGCAACACATCGGGATAGCCGCCAATCACATCGGGCGGATGCGGCAATGAATAGCCGGCCGAGTCGAACATCTGCCATTCGTCGACCATATCATAGATGTCCTGATGCTGGAAACGAAGGCCCCATTTCAGCAGGCAGTCGTCGAAAGCGCGAAGGCCTTTGTGGTCAAGGTTGTAGACTTGGGCATAGAAACCGTTTCGGGCATGTTTTACAAGCGTTCCAACATCATGGTTTTCAATCACTTCACCAAAATCCTCGGAACCGAAAGAGGTATTGCGAATGCCAAACAAATACTGCTCCTGAATGTCGTAGGTCTCAGTTTCGTAGGCCGAATAAGCCGAAGCTATCCATTTGAAGTTCAGCTTGTTATTTGGCTTGTACGACAAAGTCAAGGCACCGAGACCCGTGGCATAGTCGTCGATTTCCTGACCTTCGAAATATACATTCAGTCGAAGCGGGAGGTCGATGGTGCCGAAATCAATTTTGGCGTTCTGGGGGATGAACATGTACTTGTTCTTGGAATAATATCCCAACAACGACAAGTCCCATTTCTCGTTGAACTTGAAATTGAACAAAGCTTGCACATCCGTAAAATTGGGGCGATAGTCGCCTTTGGTGTCCATCATGCCGAGTGCCAAAGCCGTGTTCTTGTAACGTGCTCCGACCAAATAGCTGAATTTTTCGTTCTTCGTCGCGCCTTCCACATGGGCTTCGGCTCCCAAAAGACTCAAAGTCAAGGAACCCGCTGTTTCGCGTGGAGTTTTGTAGGTCACATCGAGGACTGACGACATCTTGTCGCCAAACTCCGCCGCGAAACCGCCCGCCGAAAACTCGATGTTGTTGACCAACTGCGAGTTGACGAAGCTCAAGCCCTCCTGTTGCCCCGACCCGACCAAGAACGGACGATATATCTCGATGCCGTTGACATAAATCAGGTTCTCGTCGAAATTGCCGCCACGCACACGATATTGTGAGCTTAGCTCATTGTTCGACACCACGCCCGGTAAGGTCTTGATGAGGGTTTCCACCCCGCCGCCCATCGTCGGGAGCAAAGTGGCCTGCTTGGCATCCAAGCGCGTAAGGCTCGAAGCCTCGACGCCTCGGTCGCTGATGACCACATCCGGCAAATTAATGACCGGCGATTTCAGCATCACATCCACCTTCTTCTTCTCTCCTTTCTTCAATCTCACCGTCACCTGTTTCTGCTCGAATCCGATGAAGGAAAAATGGATAGTCAGCGTGGTATCGGAAAGCAACGACAATTCATAATATCCTCTGGCATTGGTAGATACGCCAGACAATAGCTCAGGAACGACCACGTTAGCCATTTCAATCGGATGGCCTTTCTCATCGGTCACTTTGCCAAAGACCGTGGCCGTAGGGAGTTGCTGGGCCATGGCCGCAAAGGACAGGAGAAACAAGACTATGAATAACCTCGCACGCATGAATGGATAACTGAAAATATCCGTTATTATTATCTGAAATAGTTGATTTGGATCGGAATCAAACAAAAAAAGCCGCCGCGCAAGGCACAGCAGCTCTCATATCATCTACGATGGAAATCACCAACGTTCGAGATTACCTTTTTCGGCAGATTCCATGATGGCAGCATAAACGCCCTTCTTGTTGATGGTGCGGATGCCAGCAGCCGAAACCTTCAGCACAATCCATTCATCCCATTCCGGAACATAGAACTTCTTGATTTTCAAATTCGGTTCAAACGTTCTCTTCGTCTTCTTGTTGGAGTGAGAAACATTGTTACCGTGCATGACCTTTTTTCCTGTGATTTGACAAATTTTTGACATGACTCTTTATCCTTTATTATTACACTTGTCTATTTTCTAATGGGCTGCAAAGGTACACAAATTTTCGTTTCGCAAACCTTTTCTGCAAAAAATGTATCAAAAAAAAGTTGTTTTCCCTGTTCAGGCCTTCATGTGCACATCCATCTGCGGGAACGGGAAACTCAAGCCTTCTTGCGGGAAAGTCTTGTAAACCAACTCGTTCATCCTGAAAAACACCGCCCAATAGTCTTCAGGCTTCACTCTTGCCCTCACGGTGATGTCGACGGAGCTGTCGCTCATTTTCAGCAGTTCGATGATGACTTGAGGCTCTTTCAAGATGCGCGGGTCGGCATCACAAAGGAGTTGCAGCACGGCCTTGGCCTTATCGTAGTCGTCGCCGTAGGAAATGGAGAAAACCCAATCCACGCGGCGGTCGGTCTCCTTATTATAGTTGGTCACCGGACCCGTCGAAAGGGCACCGTTGGGCAAAATCACCGTCTTGTTGTCGGGCGTGAGGATGGTCGTATTGAAAATCTGAATCCCGTTGACCCTGCCTTCATAGCCTTGTGCTGCAATGAAATCGCCCACCTTGAACGGGCGGAACAGCATGATCATCACGCCGCCGGCGAAGTTTTGCAAGGTGCCGCTCAAAGCCATGCCGATGGCCAATCCCGCCGAGGCAAGCAAGGCCACTAACGAACTTGTGTTGATGCCCAAAATGCCCACGATGGACATTATGAGGAAGAATGTCAGCAAAACCGAAATGAGGCTCGTAACAAATGTGTGGAGCGACGGGTCGGCATTGCGGCGCAACATCATTCGAGTCAAGCCATTCTTAGTCATCTTGATGATCCAACGCCCGACAATGAGCACAATCACCGCGACCACCAACTTGATGGCCAACGGGACAACGTAGGTTTTCACCAATTCAGGGAACCAAACTGAAAAAGGCGTTTCAGTGATTTTGCGCACGGCATCCGCCATGTTTTCGATGGCCGATTGGTCTTGTATCGTTTCTGAAACCTGTTCTATGAGGGTATCGTTTTCCATATTCCGAAAAATTTTGCGATGCAAAGGTAAGGATATTTCTTTATTCTGTATTTTAGCACCCTAAAAACTTTCTATGAAAATCCAAGACATAAAGGCGTATTGCAAAGACCCGAAAAACCAAAGCACCGTCAATGTGGGGCTTTTTATCTTGCTGATTATCAGCTTTCATTTCCTGTATTTGGGATGGCAAGACCTTGGCTATTGGCCCATTGGAAAGTGGGTGGACCGCCTGATGGTATGGTCGGTCAACTTGGTCTACAACCAGTCGTGTTGGGTTCTTGAACACATTTTCCGCATCGACATCTTTACCATCACCGAAAAGCGATTCATCGCCACACCCAACAGTGCCGGCGGATGGGCACGGGTCACCATCGCGCCCGAATGCGCCAGCCTGAAACAGTGGATGCACTGGCTTTTCCTCATGATTCTTTTCCCCGGACCGTGGAAACACAAACTTTGGTACATCCCCGCTGGCTTGGTCATCATCGAGTGGACCAACGTCGTCCGCATTTGCGGCGTGCTGATGATGCAGATACCGTGGCCCAACAGTTTCCACATCGCCCACGACTACATTTTCAAGACTTTCTTCTACCTCATCATCTTCCTCATGTGGATGCTGTGGGTGGAAAAATTCTATAACCCGACAAAAACAAAACCTAAACAAAATGAATAACAGCCCTATCATCTTCATCCTCGACGCAGGCGGCACGGGTTTCAAGTTCTCAGCCGTGCACGAATCCCGCGAAATCATCGAACCTTTCACCATTCCTTCAGTGGCACCCACGCTTGAGGAAGTGCTGAAAAAAATCATCACCGGCTTCCACGAATGCGAAACGCGCTGCGGCCAAAAGGCTGCGGCCATCAGTTTCTGCTTTCCGGGTCCCGCCGACTATCCCAACGGCATTATCGGCGACTTGGAGAACCTGCCCACTTTCAAAGGCGGTGTTCCGCTGAAGCAAATGCTTGAAAACGAATTCCAAGTGCCCGTCTACATCAACAACGATGGCGACCTCTTCGCTTATGGTGAAGCCCTGAGCGGACTGCTGCCCGAGGTGAACAAACTCCTTGAACAACAGCGTAATCCGAAACGTTACAAGAACTTGCTTGGCGTTACTATCGGAACCGGTTTCGGCGGTGGCATCGTTATTAATAAGGTGCTGCTCAACGGCGACAACTCCGCTGGCGGCGAAATCAACCGATTCCGCAACCCAATCTATTCGCAAACCAGCGCCGAAGACAGCATCAGCATCCGTGCCGTGCGCCGTGTGTATGGCCGTGAAGCCGGCATCGCCTTCGACGACACGCCGCATCCTTACGACATCTACAAAATTGCCATGGGACATCAGCCCGGCAACAAGGAAGCCGCCCTGAAGTCGTGGGAAGAATTGGCCCTTGCCTTGGCCGATGTGTTGGCCAACGCCATCTCGCTCATCGACGGCATCATCGTCATCGGCGGTGGTCTCTCGGGCGCATGGCCTGTCTTCATGCCCACGCTCATCAAAAAAATGAACGAGTCGTTTACGAGCCTCGACGGGCACACTTTCAGTCGCATGGAGACCGAAGCCTACAACCTAATGGATCCTCAAGACATGATTCGTTTTACCGAAAAATCAGGCAAGATGGTCAATGTGCCTTTCAGCGACCAGCAAGTGTGGTACGACCCGACCAAGCAAGTCGGCGTAGGTATTACCAAACTTGGAACCTCCACCGCGGTGGCCATCGGTGCCTATGCCTATGCCGTCCAACAACTATCTGTTTGACATTCAAAAAGGAAAGATTTATCAACATCCATTGTTGAAAAAAACAGGCTCCGAAATTGATTTTTTCGGGGCCTGTTTGGTTCTTCTTTTTTAATTTCGCAAAGTGAAAAAGAATGTGGAAAGCACTATTGCTTCTCTTTGTAATATATTAAATATCAGAAAGATGAAATCAAACCATACAACGATGGAAATGGACGGAGACTTGTTTAGTGGCCTTGAAAACCCCGAAGCGGAACAGCCTGCCCCGACCCCGTATGAAAAGATATTGGAGACGCGGAAAAACGTCACTTTTGCCGCTGAGGCATTGGAAGGCCAAGACGAGGTGCAAGTGGTGGAAAAATACCATGCCTATCCCATCGAAGAAGTGAAAGCCGCCGCGAAGGAATACTTTCACGGCGATTCGCTGGCCGGCGACGTGTGGGCCAACAAATACGCCCTCAAGGACAGTGACGGCAACACCTACGAGCTTACGCCCGACGACATGCACCACCGCATTGCCCGCGAGATTGCCCGCATCGAGCGGAAATATCCTAACCCGATGAAGGAAGAAGAGATTTTTGAGGTGCTGAAGGATTTCCGCTACATCGTGCCGCAAGGCAGTCCCATGGCCGGCATCGGCAACAGCTTCCAAATCTCCTCATTGTCAAATTGTTTCGTCATCGGCAACAAGGGCAACTCCGACTCTTACGGCGGCATCATGAAAACCGACCAAGAGCAGGTGCAACTGATGAAACGCCGTGGCGGTGTGGGTCACGACCTGTCGCACATCCGCCCGTCGGGTAGTCCGGTGAAGAACTGCGCCCTCACCTCGACCGGTGTGGTGCCCTTCATGGAGCGTTTCTCCAACTCCACCAAAGAGGTGGCCCAAGATGGCCGTCGCGGTGCCCTGATGATGAGCATCAGTATCAAGCACCCTGATTCTGAGGCTTTTATTGATGCCAAGATGACCGAAGGCCGCATCACCAACGCCAATGTCTCAGTGCGCCTCACCGACGAGTTCATGCAGTGTGTGAAGGAAAACAAGCCTTTCATCCAGCAATATCCTATCGACTCGCCCAACCCTAAATACACCAAGGAAGTGGACGCCCGCGCTTTATGGAACAAAATCATCCACAACGCATGGAAATCGGCGGAACCCGGCGTGATGTTTTGGGACACCATCATCCGCGAGTCCATCCCAGATTGTTACGCCGACTTAGGCTTCAAAACCCTGAGCACCAATCCTTGCGGCGAGATTCCGCTCTGCGCTTACGACAGTTGCCGTCTCATCGCCATCAACCTCTACAGCTACGTCGACCACCCGTTTACGCCCAAGGCCCGCTTCAACCATCAATTGTTCTCGAAGCATGTGGCCATCGCCCAACGCATGATGGACGACATCATCGACCTTGAGATTGAGAAGGTGGACACCATTTTGGCCAAAATCGCCGCCGACCCTGAGGACGACGAAATCAAGCGCACGGAAGCCAATCTGTGGAAGAACATCCGCGAAAAATGCCTGCAAGGACGCCGCACTGGCATCGGCATCACTGCTGAGGGCGACATGCTGGCCGCTTTGGGCAAACTTTACGCGACCGACGAGGCCATCGCCTTCTCGACTGAGATTCAGAAGTTGCTGGCTTACAACGCCTACAAATCGTCGGTCAACTTGGCTGAGGAGCGCGGCAAGTTCCCAATGTACGACGCCAAACGCGAGGAAAACAATCCTTTCATCAGGCGTTTGAGGGCTTTGGACGAAGGCCTTTACCAAAAAATGACCCGTGTCGGTCGGCGCAACATCGCCATGCTGACCATCGCCCCGACGGGCACGGTGAGCATCTGCACCCAAACCACTTCGGGCATCGAGCCTGTGTTTATGGTCGCCTACAAACGCCGCCGCAAGGTGAATGCCAACGACAAGGATGTGCACGTGACTTTCACTGATGTAACGGGCAACTCGTTTGAGGAATACAACGTTTTCCATCACAAGTTCATCACTTGGCTTGAGGTAAACGGTTACAACGTGGACGAGGTTCTGCAATACGACGACGAGAAACTGAATGCCGTCATCGCGCAATCACCTTATTATAAGGCCACAGCCAACGACATCGACTGGGTGAACAAAGTGAAAATGCAAGGCTCGATGCAGAAATGGGTCGACCACAGCATCAGCGTGACGGTGAATGTGCCGAAGGAGACGACGGAAGAATTGGTCAGCCAAATCTACATGACCGCATGGGAAAGCGGCTGCAAGGGCATGACCATCTACCGCGACGGCTCGCGCGATGGCGTGCTGGTGGCCAAAGACGAGAAAAAAGAGGAAAAGAAAGAGCCTCAGGAAGGTGCGCGTCCCGACGACATCCATGAAAACTCTGCCCCACCTCGCCCGAAGGAACTGGAATGCGACGTGGTGCGTTTCCAGAACAATTACGAGAAGTGGATTGCCTTCGTGGGCATCCTCCACGGCAAACCCTACGAGATTTTCCTCGGCAAAGCTGAAGGTTTCTTCCTGCCGCCGTATGTCGAAAAGGGCGTGATTATCAAGGAGAAAATCAAAGGTGAGTCGTCGCGTTACGACTTCCGCTACACCGACAAGGATGGCTACGAAGTGATGATGCAAGGCCTGTCGCGCTCGTTCAACAAGGAGTATTGGAACTATGCCAAACTGATTTCAGGCATCTTGCGCCATGGTATGCCGATTCAGTACGTCATTGACTTGGTGCAGAACCTCAACGTGGAGGAAGACCACATCAACACGTGGAAAAACGGCATCGCCCGTGCCTTGAAGAAATACGTGCCCGAGGGAATCGTTGACGAGAAGGAAAAATGCCCAGTGTGCGGCGACAAGCTCGTCTTCGAGGACGGATGCAAGCACTGTCGCAGTTGCGGCTATTCGAAGTGCGGATAATTGAAAACGAGAAACAGTTGTTTTTTTTATCTTCATAATGGCGGGTCGCCGGTACTTTTGTGCTGGCGGCCCTTTTTTGGATTCCCTGCGGAAATGGAGTTATATCATTTACTTAACATGCGGCGGCTTGCAACGATTACGAATTGTATGCGTTATTTACCGCCGCAGTTCACCATACAATCCCTCCATTCCCGAAGGGAACCTCACAATTGAAACAAAGCTTTTGCATTAGCCGTAGTTACGGCAGCCAATTCTTCGACGGGCATTTGAAGAATATCCGCAATCCGCTGCACCGTGTGGACGAGGAAAGCCGGCTCATTGCGCTTGCCGCGACAAGGCACGGGAGCCAAATAAGGCGCATCGGTTTCCAAAACGATTCTATCAAGGGGCAAATTGGGCAGATAATCTTTCAAGCCACAATTTTTGTATGTCGTCACGCCACCCAAACCAAGGTGGAAACCCAATTCAAGGTAGACTTTGGCCTCTTCTTCTGTGCCTGTAAAACAGTGCATAATGCCACGCAAACCGCCATCTTGCTTACGTTCAAGGATTTTCACCATTTTGTCAAAAGCGTTGCGGCAGTGGATAGAGAGTGACAAATGGAGCTGTTTGGCCCAATCTAATTGGGTTTCGAAAGCGTCCAATTGCTGATTTTCAAAGGTTGCATCCCAATAAAAATCGAGGCCGACCTCCCCTACTCCGACATATTGGACGCGAGACTGTGAGACGCGGGACGCGGGACTGCCTTCGCCCAACTCCTTCTCCATCACGGAAAGAACTTCCTTGTAATCTTCTTTGACTTCCTCGGGTTGCAAGCCCATCATCATGCGGGTGCAGTCGGGGTATTGCTCATGCAATTCGAGCATTGGCGTGATGGTCGAGGCATCCACATTGGGCAGGAGCATCATTTTTACACCTGCTTCCAATGCATGTTGCACAGCTTCGTTTCGGTCGAGGCTGAACTGATGGTCGTAGATGTGGGTGTGGGTATCGACGAGGTACATAATCAATACAAGAAATTATCGTAAGGATACCGAATCGCGTGCATGTCGCGAATCTCCTTGTAGAGCAAATCCCTGAACTCCTGATAGTTGTCGCGGTTCTTGGCGGAGATGAAGATGCAGTTGTCGTTCATCTTGGCCATCCAAGTTTGTTTCAGTTCCTCGTATGAGACATTGCGCTTGGTAGGCGGTGTCAGATCGTCGGGGGCTTTCTCTTCCCATGTATAGGCATCGGTCTTGTTGAAAACGACAATGGTCTTCTTGTCAGCGCAGCCCAGTTCGGCCAAGGTCTGGTTCACCACCTCCATCTGTGCCTCGAAGTCGGGATGGGAGATGTCGACCACATGGAGCAAAATGTCCGATTCACGTGTTTCGTCCAAAGTCGACTTGAACGACTCCACCAAATGATGCGGCAACTTGCGGATAAATCCCACAGTGTCAGACAACAAGAAAGGCAAATTCTCCACCACCACCTTGCGCACAGTCGTGTCGAGCGTGGCGAAAAGCTTGTTCTCGGTATAGACTTCCGACTTGCTCAACAGGTTCATAATCGTGGATTTGCCCACGTTAGTATAACCCACCAAAGCCACGCGCACCAATTTGCCGCGGTTCTTGCGCTGCACGGTCTTCTGCATGTCGATTTCCTTCAGTTTCTCCTTCAAGAGCGCGATGCGGTCCAAAATCAGTCGGCGGTCGGTTTCGATTTGGGTTTCACCCGGGCCACGCATACCGATACCGCCGCGTTGGCGTTCCAAGTGCGTCCACATGCGGGTCAGACGGGGCAGAAGGTATTGGTACTGTGCCAGTTCCACCTGCGCCTTGGCGTGTGCCGTATGCGCATTGGAGGCGAAAATGTCGAGGATGAGGCTCGTACGGTCGAGGACACGGCACTCCAAGGCCTGCTCCATATTGCGGGCTTGGGTGGCGCTCAGCTCGTCGTCGATGACAGCAATCTCGATGTTCTCCGCCTTGATGTATTGGTGGATTTCCTCCAACTTACCTGAGCCTAAGTAAGTTACGCTGCTCGGATGGTCCATAGCCTGCACGAAACGCGCCACGGGCACACCGCCAGCCGTTTCGAGCAAAAACGCCAATTCGTCCAAATATTCTTCAGTGCGCTCGCGGCCTTGCTTCTTTGAGGCCACGGCAATGAGGACTGCCCTTTCGGGAATTTTTTCGTATGTGATGAAGTCGCCCATTAGTATTGTCTAAATCCAATGATTTTCCTCACCTCGTTCAGCGTTTTCGCCGCGCTTTCGCGGGCCTTCTCGGCACCCATACGGGCGATGCGGTTGAGTCTTTCTTCGTCAGAGGAGAACTCCACAATGCGCTCGCGGATGGGCGCGATAGTTTTCACCAAGTCGTCGGCCAACTGTTTCTTCATGTCGCCGTAACGGATGGAGCAGTCGTTCCATTTCTCGTCGAAGTACTTCACCGTCTCTGGCTCACTGACGATGTTCATCATCGTGAAGAGGTTCTGGATTACTTCGGGCTTAGGGCTGTTCGGCTCCGTCGGGCCGCTGTCGGTGACGGCGCGCATCACTTTCTTGCGCATGGTCTTTTCGTCCTCGAAGAGGTAGATGCAGTTGCCATCGCTCTTGCCCATCTTGCCACTGCCGTCCAATCCCGGCACCTTGATGGCGTCGCCGCCGAAGTAGTAGTTCTGCGGTTCGGGGAAGAACTCCACCTTATAGATATTGTTGAAGCGGCGGGCGCACTTGCGGGCCATCTCCATGTTCTGCTCTTGGTCCTTACCCACAGGCACCCATTTGGCGCGGTGTTGCAAAATGTCGGCGGCCATGAGGGTCGGATAGGTGAACAGGCCTGCGTTCACGTTGTCGGGCTGCTGGCGAGCCTTTTCCTTAAAGGTCGTCACGCGGCCCAGTTCGCCGATATAGGCGTTCATGTTGAGGTAGAGGTACAGCTCTATCGTCTCAGGCACATCACTTTGGATGTAGATCGTGGCCTTTTCGGGGTCGATGCCGCAGGCCAGGTATTCAGCCAAGATGGTGCGCGCCGATTTCTGTATGTTTTCGGGCGTGGGGTGCGTGGTCAACGAGTGCCAGTCGGCGATGAAGAAGTAGCAGTTGTAGTCTTCCTGCATCTTCACGAAGCTGCGCACGGCGCCATAGTAGTTGCCGAGGTGGAGGTTTCCGGTGGGGCGGATGCCGCTTAAAACGATGTCTTTCATCAGTTATCAGTTATCAATTATCAGTTGTCAGTTAATTTATTCAACAATAAACTTTTGGCTCACTCCATTATATTCATAAATATAGATGCCAGGCGCATAGAAACTCACATTGAGATGGATCCTGTCGGCATCAGGCGAAAGCTTCTTGGTGTCCACCAAACGACCTTGTGAATCATATACATGCATCTCGGTTGATTTTCCATCCAATGTGTAAGGCAGTGCAATCATTAATTTGGCAGGGTTCGGATAAGGACTTTGTTGGGTGATGACCATCTCTTCTGCCGAAAGATTGCCTTGGGTGGCATATATTTCAAGGCTGTTATTATCGCTGTAATCAAACATATCGAATCTTAATTCATCGCCCACCCTATAAATTCCATTCAGCAAATATCCATCTTCACAAAACAGGATTTCGCCGTCTTCGTTTATGAAAACCGTTTTGGGGATACCACCGCTATACATTGACCGAACACATAGGCCAATCTCTATCTTGTCGTCAGTGTTGAACAAATGCTTTCCTGCAATGACCACATCGAAACCCGTATAACTGGTAATCCAGGACCCATTCAAAGTGAAGGGAATCTCTTTCGTTAATTCAAAATTCGCATCATAAACTAAAAAACCCCTTAAAGCACCATTATCATCATTGTCATCATATTCAGCAAGAATATATGACACTTCGGGTAAGACCTCACAAACATATTCGCGAATTGATTGTTGGAAAACGGGCTGAATGTCAGATCCAAGATTGGCGAAAGAATGCAACAAAGTGGCTTGGGAAAATGAAGTCAAGGTTGCAAGTACGATAACTAAAGTCAAAATCATTTTTTTCATTGTTCAGATTGCCAGTTATATCCCATCGGCCCATCGGTTTTTAGTCGCTGTTTGTAAATTTGTTGGCGGCAAAAGTAATAAAAAACCCGCTTGGGTGAAGCGGGTTTTCTGGTTTTTTTGTGTCAGCAACTTCAGATTTTGATGTCGTCGCCATTGGCGTTCTGGAAGTTGTACTGCAGCATGTGGAACTCAGGCATGGACTGTACCTTGAAGGACTTGCCATATTTCTTCTTCCACTTGCGATGAATCGAAAACAGGCCTATGCAAAGATAGGAATAGATGAATGGATGCACCTGCAAGGTGAGATGGTTCTCGTTTTGGTCGACGAGGAGGTACTTGAGGTGGTTTTCGATTTCGTCGATGAACAGGATGGCCGGACGGATTTTGCCTTCGCCGTCGCAAACGGGGCATTTCTCCTGCACCTGAATCTCGGTCTCGGGGCGCACGCGGTGGCGCGTGATTTGGATGAGGCCGAACTTGGAGGCGGGCAGGATGGTGTGTTTGGCACGGTCGTGCGACATGGCTTCCACAAGGGCGTCGTAAAGCTCCTTGCGGTGCTTGGCTTCGTGCAGGTCGATGAAGTCGACGATGATGATGCCGCCCATGTCGCGCAAACGTAGCTGTCGGGCGATTTCCTTGGCGGCTTCGATGTTGACCTGCAAAGCGTTTTCTTCCGGTGAGTTCTCCTTGTTCAGGCGGTGGCCGCTGTTCACGTCGATGACGTGCATGGCCTCGGTGTGCTCGATGACAAGGTAAACACCGTTCTTGATGGTGACGATTTTACCGAAAAAGCCTTTGATTTGCTTGGCAACATTGAAATGGTCAAAGATGGCTTCCTTGCCAGTGTAAAGTTGCACAATGTCAGCTTTTTGCGGTGCAATGGTCTGGATGTAATTCCGAATTTCTTCATAGAGTGTCTGGTCGTTCACGTGGATGGTGTTGAACGACTCGTTCAGCAAATCGCGCAGCATGACGCTGGTCTGGTTCATCTCGCTGACCATGCGTCCGAACGTCGTCATCTTCTTCATCTCGATGGTGCATTGCTCCCATTTGGAGATGAGCGAGCGGAGGTCGGCATCGAGTTCGGCCACTTTCTTGCCTTCGGCCACGGTGCGGATGATGACGCCATAGTTGGCGGGCTTGATGCTCTGGATTAGGCGGCGGAGGCGGTTGCGCTCCTCGCTACTGCGGATTTTCTGTGATACCGAAATGCGGTTGGAAAAAGGTACGAGCACGAGATAACGGCCTGCAAATGAGATTTCTGCCGTGATTCTCGGCCCTTTGGTGTGGATGGGTTCCTTGGCGATTTGCACGGGAATCAGGTCGCCCGCCTTGAGAAAATCGCCAATCTTGCCGTTTTTTTCCGTGTCGGGTTCAAGCTTGAACTTGTCCATGGCGACATCTTCGCCCGAAACGACCATGTTTTTGTACTTGAACAGCGAGCGGAACTGCAAGCCGAGGTCGAGATAATGCAGGAAGGCCTCCTTTTGGTAGCCCACGTCGACGAAGGCCGCATTGAGGCCCGGCAATATCTTCTTGACCTTGCCGAAGTAAACGTCTCCAACCGCAAACTGGTTGTTGGTCTTCTCTCTGTGAAGTTCGACTAAAATGTTGTCCTCCAGAAGAGCGATGTCAACCTCCGAAGCGTGCGAGTTGATGACCAAGTCGCGCGTCACCGTCTTCACTTCCACAACCTCTTGTTGTTGTTCTTCAGACATAGTGTTTTTACTTTGGGGTTAACGTATTGATTGATAAAACAATAACACAACAATGGTTTTACCCACTGCTGTGTTATTGTGGTGTTTAGGCTCAAGAAGAGCTTATTTCTTCTTGTGTCTGTCCTTTCTCAAGCGTTTTTTGCGCTTGTGCGTCGACATCTTGTGTCTTTTGTGTTTCTTACCGTTTGGCATAATACAAGATTTTATGTGTTGTTTCTTACTTGACAGCGTTCATGAAGGTCTTGGCGGGCTTGAAAGCCGGAATCTTATGGGCCGGAATGGTGATAGCGATGTTCTTGCCAATATTACGACCGGTCTTTTCTGCTCTCGTCTTGATGATGAAGCTACCGAAGCCTCTCAAATAAACGTTTTCACCCTTTGCCATGGCGTTCTTCACAACTTCCATGAAGTTCTCAACAACATTCTGAACAGCACCTTTTTCAATGCCAGTCTTGCTTGCGATTTCAGCAACGATTTCTGCTTTAGTCATTTTTTTACTTATTTAATGGTTAATTGTTTTGTTTGTTGTAAATTTGCGGCAAAGGTACGAACATTTTCGATACGCTGACCATTTTTGTTTAAATTTTTTCTTCTAATGAGTTATAAATAAAGAATTTCGCCTTCAAAAAACGATGAACATCATACAAGACACCTTGATTAATTGGTATGCGGAAAACAAACGCGACCTGCCTTGGCGGCACAATCCGACGCCTTACGAGGTTTGGCTTTCGGAAGTCATCCTGCAACAAACGCGCGTCAACCAAGGCTGGGACTATTATTTGCGCTTCGTTGAGAAATGGCCCACTGCGGCCGACCTCGCCCAAGCCTCCGAAGAAGAAGTGCTGAAGATGTGGCAAGGCTTGGGTTATTATTCGCGGGCAAGGAATCTGCACCACTGCGCGCAACAAGTGGTAGAGGAATACGGCGGAGCCTTCCCCGCCGATTTTGAGAAACTCCGAAAGCTCAAAGGCATAGGCAATTACACGGCTGCCGCCATCGCATCCATCGCCTTCAACCTGCCACACGCCGTGGTCGACGGGAATGTGTATCGGGTGCTTTCGCGACTTTTCGACATCGACACACCTATTAATATTAATGAGGGCCAAACCGCCTTCGCCCAGTTGGCCGACGAACTCCTCAACCGCGAGCAGCCCGGCCTCCACAACCAAGCCATGATGGAATTTGGCGCCCTGCACTGCACACCGAAGAATCCCAACTGCCTGCATTGTCCGCTGCAAGCGCAATGCCTCGCCTTCTCGCGCCAAACCGTCATGCAACGGCCCGTGAAATTGGCGAAACTAAAAATCACGACGCGATATTTCAACTATTTGGTTATCAAAATTGAAGACAAAGTCTACCTCCGCAAGCGCAGCGACAACGACATCTGGCGCAACCTCTACGACTTTCCCTGCATCGAGAGCGAAAAGCCCATGACCGTAGAAGAAATCATTGGCTCGGAAAGTTTTGTGCAACTCATTGAAAACAAATCATTTACACTTATCAAAACCTCACCAACCTTCACCCACAAACTGACCCATCGCACCCTCTTGGCGCAATTCATCGAAATAAAACTTGAACAAGAATTGTTGCAAATTCAAACAAAAGACTTATTTTTGACGCCTGAAAATAACTTGGAAAATTATCCTATTCCACGCTTAATTGACTTATACTTAAACACTTAAAAAGAAAACATCATGGCAAGTTTGAACAAAGTCATCCTCATCGGCCGACTCGGGAAAGACCCTGAAATCACCTCATTCGAAAACGGAAACAAGAAAGTGACCGCCACTTTGGCCACCTCAGAACGCTATCGCGACCGCGACAACAATTGGGTGGAACAAACCGACTGGCACAACATCGTGGTGTGGGGCAACTTGGCCAACGACATCGCCGATGGCCGCCGCAACTACGCCAAAGGCGACCTCATGTATGTAGAAGGCAAGCTGCGCACCCGCCAATACACTGACCAACAAGGCATCAACCGTTACGTTACAGAAGTGATTGCCGACAAAATGATGCAGATGGCTCCCGCCCGTCCCCCACAACAGTCGTCCTACGGACAACCCTACACTCCCGCCACCGAACCTGCACCCACCGGCTACATGCCACAAAATTTCGGTCAAGCTGGCCCTGAACCCAGCGACGACCTGCCTTTTTAACCGAAATAGTGCGTATGTCGGAATAATTTCCTAATTTTGCCGCGCAAATCATAAAACACACTGCTTTGGAAACCCCAGACCCTGACCCTCTCATAGGATTGCTCACCGTTGTTTCAAACAACTTTTTCACTGGATTTACCGTCAATGCCATCATCGGATTGGTCGTATTGTGCCTGCTCCTCATCGCCTCGGCTTTGATTTCGAGCAGCGAGACGGCATTTTTCTCCCTCCAGCCCGCCGACATCGACGACCTCGAATCACGCACTGATGCGAAAAGCCAATTGGTGCTGAAACTGAGGGAAATTCCCAAAACCCTGTTGGCCACCATCCTGATTGGCAACAATTTTGTCAACGTAACCATCACATTGTTGGCGACTTACATCATGGCACAGTTGTTCGACATGGCCAACTATCCCGTGGCGGCATTCCTGTTGGAAGTGGTGATCGTCACCTCATTAATCCTCATTGCGGGCGAAATCACACCGAAAATCTACGCCAGCAAACGTCCCATCAAGGTGGCCCGCTTCATGGCACAACCGTTGCGCTTCCTCATTGGACTTTTCAAGCCGTTGAGCAAGCTGTTGGTCAACTCCACCTCGTTCATGGACAAGCACATGGAGAAGAAAAAAGGCGAAATCTCTATGGAGGACATCGCCACTGCCGTCGACATCGCTACCGAGCAATCGACCCCGCTTGAGGAGAAACAAATGTTGAAAGGCATCGCCTCGTTCAGCGAAAAAGAAGTGAGCGGCGTGATGATTCCGCGCATCGACATCATCGGTGTGGAAAAGGGTATGGACTTCACGGAAATGCTTGCCATCGTCATAAAGAGCGGATTCTCAAGGATTCCCGTCTACGACGAGACTATGGACAACGTGAGCGGCATCCTTTATGTGAAGGACCTTCTCCCCTACCTTGACGCGCAGTCCTACGAGTGGCAGAAACTCATCCGACCCGCCTTCTTCGTGCCCGAAAACCGCAAAATCAACGATTTGTTCCAAGACTTCCGTGAGAAGAAAATCCACATCGCCATTGTGGTGGATGAATACGGCGGCACCTCTGGCCTGATCACGATGGAAGACGTCATCGAGGAAATCGTGGGCGAGATTAATGACGAGTTCGACGAGGCCAGCGTTGAGGAGCATTACAAGAAATTGGAAGACGGTTCCTATCTTTTTAAGGCTCAGACCAGTATTGTCGACTTTTGCAAGGTGTTCGGCGTGGACGAAGGCTACTTTGAACCCATGCAAGGCGAAGCTGACACCCTTGCCGGCTTGATTCTCGAAATCGAGGGGCGCATCCCCGAAATCGGGTTCAAGTTCAACTTCGAGAAATTCCACATGGAAATCACCGATGCCGACCCGAAACGCATCAAAGAGGTGAAGGTGTTTTTTGATGAAGAATAAAACGGCGTTTCGACAAGCTCAACGGCCTTCACTGGTTAAGGTCCCTGAGCCTATCGAAGGGCCGACCAAATAAAAAACAAATATGAGAATCAACAAGTTCATAACTCCGTTGGTGGCTTTGGCCCTCGTCCTCGTCGCCATCTCGTGCGACAACGACGACAACTACCTGCCCAAGCCGCGCGGCTATTTCCGCATCGACTTGCCCGAAAAGGCCTACACCAAGGTGGACACGATTGAACGCTATAGTTTTGAGTGCCCCAACTATGCCTTTATCACTCACGACCGTTATTCGCCAGACGAAAAGAACTGGGTCAACATCGAGATGCCGCAATTCAAAGGCTCCATCCACCTGACACACAAGCCTGTGGACAACAACTTGGGCGAGTATTTAGAAGACGTGCACACGATGGTCACCAAGCATCTGCAAAAGGCCAATGGCGTGCGCGACAGCCTGATTGTCAACGAGGAACATAACATTTACGGCCTCTTCATCGAAATGGACGGCAAAGGCGTGGCCACCCCCATGCAGTTTTACCTCACCGACAGCACAAAAAATTTCGTTCGCGGCGCCCTCTATTTCAATTTCCAGCCCAACAACGACTCAATGCAGCCCGTCATCAATTTCATCCGGCAAGACATTGAACATTTGATTAATACTTTTGAATGGAAATGAGCAAAGTTTCAGACTTTTTTTTATCTTTGCCGCTTAAAGTCAAATTTTTATTAATCAATACCTCTAAAATGAAAAAGCATTTTTTATTTGGGTTGGCATTGTTGCTCTGCCTCAATGTCATGGGACAGCAGTCCATTACCCTCCGTTCAGCCGACAAGGCTGAATGCGTGAGCAGTGACTATCAACAACTTAGGGCATCCTTCTCCTTCTCAACCATTGAGGCGGAAAACATGGAAACCGAAAGAGGCCAGTTCTCATGGCTTACGATGCCCAACACCGTCATCGGCGGCAATGAGGGCGACCCTCAGATTCCCGTCGTGAACGAACTCATCGCCGTTCCCTTCGGTGCTACACCCAGCATCCGAGTGACGAGCTATTCCTCGACCGACTACCGTCTCGAAGACTTTGGCATCCAAACCTTGGTGCCGCGTCAACCTTCGATGCGCAAGGACCAGAGGCCTGAGGATGTGCCTTTTGTCTACAATGAGAACGCCTATCAAACTCGCGGTTTGCGTTCAGAACCTCAAGCCTTTGTCAGCGTGGAAGGCACCATGCGTGGCATTTGTTTGGGCAAGATGACCATTGAGCCGGTCAGTTATGACCCCGTCAACAACACCTTGCGCGTGTTCAACGACATTGAAGTGGAAGTCAGTTTCGACGGTGCCGATGCCGTGGCCACCGAGAAGATGTTGATTGACACCTACAGCCCCTATTTCGACGTCGTTTATGCCCAAATGTTCAACGGCAGGGCAGTTAGGGACGCTTACAGCGACCACCCCGACCTTTACACTACACCTGTGAAGATGTTGGTCATCACCACTTCGACTTACGCCAATAGCACTGCTTTCCAGAATTGGGTGACATGGAAGAAGCAAAAGGGCATTTATGTGAATGTTTACACAACGGCCCAAACTGGAACGACGTCTGCCAACATCAAGTCGTTCATCCAGACGCAATACAACCAGAACCATCCGACTTTCTTGGTCATCGTGGGCGATACGGGTGATGTTACCTATAGCTTGAGCAGCAGCACAACCAGCAAAGTCACTGACTTGTATTATTCCTCTCCTGACGGCGACATCTTCCCCGACATCTTTATGAGTCGTATGCCTGTTTCCTCCACCACGGAACTCGCCAACCTTCTCAACAAGATTATGATGTACGAACAATACACCATGCCCGATCCTTCTTATTTGAGCAAAGTGTTGTTGATTGCTGGTTCCGATGGCACTTGGAATCCGAGAGTGGGTCAGCCCACCATCAATTACGCCGCCGACAACTATTTCAATGCGGCGCATGGTTTTACCAGTGTTTATAAATACCTCGATTCCTACACTGGCTGCTATAACAACATGAACACGGGCATCGGCTTCGCCAACTACACCGCCCACGGAGGCGAAACGGGTTGGTCGGGACCTTCGTTTTCTGTCAGCGATGCCAATAGTTTGACCAACACTAACAAGTATTTCTGGGCGATGGGCAACTGCTGTTTGGCCGCCAACTGGGGTTACAGTAGCACTTGTTTGGCCGAGGCCTTGTTGAGGGCTGCCAACAAAGGTGCTTTCGGTTATATCGGTTCCTGCCCTGAGACTTACTGGTGGGAGGATTACTACTTTGGTGTGGGTGCCACTTCTGTTTACAATTCCACGCCCTCCATGTCACAAACCCAAACTGGATGCTACGATGCCATGTTCATGGACGACATGTACAACACCTTGAACTCTGTGCCTTTCTTGGGCAATGTGGCCGTGACCTACGCTCATGCCAACAATTATACGGGAAGCGTTTCCGACACCTATTATTGGGAAGCCTACCACTGCTTGGGCGATGGTTCCGTGATGCCTTATCACGTCAATCCTTCGGCCAATACCGTAAGCCATGCCTCAGCTTTTGGCATGGGTCTGACTTCGTTCACAGTGAATGCCCTTCCTGGTTCCTACGTTTCCATCACAAAGGACAATGAAATCCTTGGTGTGGCTCAAGTCGGTTCAACTGGTATCGTCGATGTGCCGGTTACCCCAGTCAACACAGCAGGCGATGTGATGATTGTTGTCACCCGTCAGCAACGCCAGCCTTATATCCAAACCATTCCGGCTGTTGCTCTTGATGGTCCGTTCATCAGTGTTGACGGCTACACACCTACTGACGCCCATGTTGGCGACGACACCAACCTGAGCATCACCTTTAAGAATCTTGGTAATTCGTCCACTACTGGCACGACCACGGTTACCTTGACTTCAAGCGACTCTAATGTTACCATCCTCGAGAATACAAAGACTTTCGGTGCTTTGGCTGCCAATGCCACCACTACGGTGAATGGATTCCAGTTCAACATTGCCTCCGGCGTGGCCGATGAGACCAATGTCACCCTTCACTATGCTGCGGTCAATGGCAACGACACTTGGGAAGGCGACATCTCCATTACGGCCAATGAAGCCGTTTTGGAATACCAGAACATGGTTTGGGATGGTGGATTCGTGCCGGGCGAAACGATTACCGTTGGTGCCAAGTTCAGGAATGTAGGTCATTATCAGGCCACTAATGCCGTGATTACAGCTTCTTCTGCAAGCAATTATGTCACCATATCTAATCCGACGATTACTGCAGGCACCCTTGAGGTGGGACAAGAAGTCACCTACGATTTCAGCATTACCATTGCGGCCAACTGCCCTGAGATGGCTCAATTGCCCATCACCTTCACGATGACTGCCGATGGTGGTCTCAGTGCAACGGGCAATGAAACTTTGAAGAACGCTTGCAACGTCATCTTTACTCTTGTTGATTCCTATGGCGATGGGTGGAATGGCAACAGTCTCACCGTTTCTTACGATGATGGTAGTCCCAGCCAACAACTCACCTTTTCCTCGGGATATTCGGCGATTTTCATTTTGGAAATCGGCAACGGTGTGCATGTCACGCTGACTTGGACTCCGGGCAGTTATGCCTACGAATGCTCCTTCACGGTGAGCTACGAGGGTGATTTGGTCATTTACCAGTCGAGTGGCACGCCAAGTGCGGGTGTGCTTTATGAATTCGACTGCAATTGTGCCATAGCCTCCCAGACTTTCATCGTCAATGTCAGTTCAAGCAATTCCGCCTATGGCACGGTCAGCGGCGGCGGCGAATTCAGCTATGGCCAATCTTGTACGGTAACAGCCACTGCAAATCCTGGTTATTACTTTAGCGGATGGATTCAAGACGGCGAGTTTGTTTCAGGTGAAGCCGAATATACTTTCGATGTAACCAGCAACATGGATTTGGTGGCAACTTTCGCAGAAGGTATTATCATTGGTGACGGTGGCACGGCAACGAGCCAATATCTGCCCAGTTACAACTATTACAAGTATGCGCTCACCCAGCAGATTTACACAGCCGAGGAGATTGGCACTGCCGGCACCATCAACACCATTGCTTTCTACAATGGTGGAGCGGAGAAGACACGTACTTACGACTTCTATTTGAAGGCCACTACCAAAAGTTCATTCTCCAGCAATACCGATTGGGTGACGGTCTCTGAGTCCAATAAAGTGTTCAGCGGCAGTGTCACTATGGCAGCCAACGCTTGGACATTCATCACCTTCAGCACCCCATTTGAGTACGACGGCACATCCAACCTTGTTCTCGTTGCAGATGACAACTCGGATCAGTGGACATCTTCTCCGCACATGACCTGTCGTACCTTTAGCACCTCTGGCAATCAGGCTTTGTATGTTTACGGCGATAATACCAATTACAATCCATCGAATCCACCGACATCCTATACTTCCCAAGATCATAACAGTGTGTTGTCACAGAAGAACCAAATCTTGTTAGGTATCGATACAGGTACTCCTATCATTGAGCAAACCTTCCAACTTGGAGCCGACTGGAACTGGTGGTCATCGAATTTGGACATCACTTTGAGCGAACTGAAAGAAGCCTTGGGTAGCAACGGACTGAAAATTGCGGCGCAAGATGGCAAGTTTACCACCTACAATGCCAACAACGGCACTTGGTCGGGCAACCTGCAAAGCATCGGATTGGGCAAGATGTACAAGATTATGACTAGCGAGGCTTGCACCATTACTTTCAGTAGCGAAGTGGTCGACCCAGCGCAATATCCGATCACCCTTTATTCTGGAAACAACTGGATCGGATTCATTGGCACCCAAAGCATGAGCCTCGACGAAGCCTTTGGCGACTTTGTCCCGACCGATAGGGATGTCATCAAGTCTGCTAACGGCAAAGCCACCTATTACCAAGGTTATGGTTGGCAAGGTTCCCTCAACATGCTTGAACCCGGTAAGGGCTACATCTACAAGTCGAATGCGACGGGAACCCGTACCTTCACTTATCCGGCAGCGAACTAAACTTGATTCATAGTTGGAGATATGAATAAGTTGAAATATTGCATATTGGTTCTGGCCCTTGTCATCAGCGGAAGCCTTTTCGCCCAAAGTCAAAGGGAACTGCAACAGCTCATGCGTGAGCGCAACGAGTATTATTTTACGCTCACCGTTCAGGAACCCTCTGAAATTCAGGGCATCAACAAGCTTTGCTCCGTTGATGGCACTGATGGCAGAACCGTGGTTTGTTACGCCAACCAGCAGCAGTATGACAATCTGCTGCTGGCTGGCTATCAGCCTGAATTGCAGATGCCGCCTTCCATGCTTGACGATGCCGTCATGTGGGATGGCAGCAACCGCGCCTCGTATGAATGGGATAGCTATCCCACCTACGATGCCTATCTAAGCATGATGGAAGCTTTCCCGTCACAAGCTTTGAGCGACCGTTCTTGCACCTTGATTGACCTTGGTACGCTCAACAGCGGACGCAAGTTGTTGGGTGTGCGCCTCAACAACGGCCAGCCCGACGGCAAGCCGAGATTCCTTTACAGTTCCACGATGCACGGCGACGAAGTGACTGGCATGATGCTCATGCTTCGCCTCATTGATGAATTTTGCACCAGCACCGACCCGCGCATTGTCAACATCCTGAACAATGTGGATCTTTTCATTTTCCCTTTGACCAACCCCGACGGCACTTATTATGGCGGTAACAGCACCATGAACGGCGCACGTCGGTACAACAAAAATGGGGTCGATTTGAACCGCAACTACAAGGATTATTTCAAGGGCGACCATCCCGACGGCAACGCATACGCATTGGAAACCCAATGGACCATGCAATTGGCTCAAGATTACCTCTTTACCATGAGCGCCAACTATCATGGCGGTGCCGAAGTGGTGAACTATCCTTGGGATGCCGTCTATACCGACCATGCCGACAAGGACTGGTATGAACTCATCAGCGCGGAGTATGTCAGCAATGCGAGAACCAATTCCTCATCCTACATGACCTATCCTTATTCCAGTGGTGTCACCAATGGTGCCGATTGGTATGTGATTATGGGCAGTCGTCAGGATTACGAAAATGCCTACGGCGAATGTCGCGAAATCACGGTGGAGTGCTCCACCACCAAGAAGCCCAATGCCTCTACCATGCCGACCTATTGGAACTACAACCACACCGCCATGCTTGCACTCATTGAGCAATGCCTGAACGGTATCCACGGTTATGTGTATGACGCTGAAACGAATCAACCCATCGTCGGAGCCACCATCACGGTGCAAGACCATGATGTCAACAATTCAGAGGTGAGTACGCATAATATTGGTGATTTCCATCGTCCCATCAAGGGCGGAACTTACACTTTGGCCATCTCCAAAAACGGCTACTGTCCGCAAACCGTGGAAGTCACCGTAGCCGACAACCAAAGGGTGGATTTGGACACCATTTTCTTGACCTCGGGCTGTCCCACACCCGACATCATCAACATGCAGAATGGCTCCTTTGAGACTTGCGACGCACTGTTTTATGATTCAGGAGGTCCCGACAGCAATTATGGCAACAATCTCGATTACACCTTGACTTTCTATCCTGCAACCACAGGAGCCAAAGTCATCGTCGACTTCTCCGAGTTCAATACCGAATCGAACTACGACTACCTTTATATTTATGACGGCACTTCGACTTCAGCCACGCAAATCGGGCAGTATTCCGGCACTACCAGCCCCGGAACCGTGACCGCCACCAACGATGAAGGAGCCTTGACCTTCAGGTTCACTTCGGATTATTCCGTGAACAAAAGTGGTTGGGTTGCCACGGTGTCGTGCGAAATGCCTTCATCTGTCCAGACTTTTGAACTCGTTTCAGGGTGGAACTGGTGGTCAACGAATGTGGACATCACTTTGAGCCAACTCAAAGAGGCTCTGGGCACTCACGGCCTGAGAATTGCGGCACAGGACGGCAAGTTTGCCACCTACAATGCCAACAGCGGTACATGGTCGGGCAACCTGCAAAGCATCGAATTGGGCAAGATGTACAAGATTAAAACCAATGAGGCTTGCAGCATTACGCTCAGCGGAGAAATGGCCAATCCAAGCGATTATCCCATCACCATCTATCCCGGCAACAACTGGATTGGTTTCTTTGGCACGGAAAGTATGAGTGTCAACCAAGCCATGAGCAACTTCACGCCCACGCAAGGCGACAAGATCATTTTCAACAACAGGTTCTCCACTTACAACGGCTCCTCTTGGGTGGGAACCCTTTCACAACTTGCTCCCGGAAATGGTTACATCTACAAGTCGAACGCAACCGAATCGCAGACTTTAATCTTCAATTCTGCAAAATAATGACGGTATCAAATAAAAAAAGTACTAATTTTGCATGTTTAATTTCACACGAAAAACTAAAAGCATCATGACAAAAAAAATAATGTTGTTTATCGCTGCTCTCTTCCTTTGCGGAGCGATGCAAGCACAGGACTATCACTGGAGCTATAATTACCATGACTACGAGAGCAACTTCCCCTTGATTGGCGAAGTGTATATCAATGGCGAAGTCGTGGCATCCAGCGACTTTGAAATTGCCGCTTTTGTCGGCGATCAGGTAAGGGCTATGGAATTTCTTTTAGAGGCCGATCCCACTTATTTCCCCGGACATTACTACGCTTGGTTGGGTGTTGCCTATAACGATGCAGGTGAATCCGTTACTTTCAAGCTTTATGACCATTCTACGGATACTGAGTATGACAATTGCTCCACCACCGTATTGACCACTGCCAATGGATACGGTGAGATGGATGATCCTGTCATCATCGAGTTTACTGTGGAAGAGCCTATTAGCTACGGTCCTGAATATCCTTGGATACCCGGAAACTATGAGAACTACATGTATCTCGAAACCCAAATCCAAATCAATGGCATTCCTGTGACGAACACCAATTGGGAAGTGGGTGCTTTCTGCGGTGATGAATGCCGTGGTCTTGGCGACGCCGACAACTGGTGGGTATCACCCGTTGACCAAAGCAATATTTTGGAAATCGTCGTGGGCGGTGCCACGGGAGATGTCATCAACTTCTATCTTTATGATGTGACCAACCAAGAAGTGTATCCTGCCATTTGCGATGTTACCCTCGATTGGGTGGACGATGACATTGGCGACATGTTCGAGCCTTTCGTTCTCAACTTCGTGACAATGCAAACCTTCACCTTGGAAATTGAAGGTTACGCGGAAGACAGCATTGGTCATTACTACCTCATCGCTTCCCCCATCGGCGAAGTGGACCCTGAGAACGTGACCAACATGCTCTCAAATAGCTACGACCTTTACTATTTCGACCAATCTTCAGATTTGGAATGGATTATCTACGATGAAGAAAACTGCGATTATAATCTTGTTTCTGGCAAAGGCTATCTCTATGCCAATAGCGAGGATGTCACGCTAACCTTCACCGGCTTCCCTTACGGCGGCAATGGTGAAGTCACTTTGACTTATGATCCAAATGCCGATTTCGCGGGTTGGAACCTTGTTGGAAATCCCTTTAGCCAGACAGTTTACATCGATCGTGAGTTCTATACGATGAATGAAGACGGCACGGAAATTACTCCTGGCGAAGGCAACAGCGTTGAAGCTATGCAAGGTATCTTCGTAGTCGCTGAAGCAGATGGCGAGACCATGACGTTCAGCACCGAGGAACCAAGCAAGAGTGCTGCACTTGTGATGAA
>Ga0265298_10000387_pt1 | contig 65864 bp, 52 predicted proteins | sample AusTroGonzalo_MG_3_FD_193486 | JGI IMG/M metagenome (GOLD analysis project Ga0265298, IMG submission 193486) | Bovine rumen microbial communities from tropical cattle in Woodstock, Queensland, Australia - Gonzalo_01 | ecosystem: Host-associated > Mammals > Digestive system > Stomach > Rumen ... | reverse complement strand
TGCAGTATGGTAACAGCCTGCTTCATACAACGGGCAGCCTTTACCACCTGAGGCAGGAACATCTTGCCCTCACCAAAGAGACGGCCTACGTTATTCATGCCATCCATAAGAGGGCCTTCTATCACCTTAACGGCAAGCTCGTATTTCCCCAAAGCCTCCTGCAGGTCAGCCTCCAGATTTGCTGAGATACCTTTTGTCAGCGCATCTATCAGACGTTCCTCAACGGGCTTTTTTACAGACTCCTCCACAGGTTTCTCTACCACGTCTGTAGCTTCCTGCGCTATCTCTTGCGCTAAGGCAATCAAGGCATCCACACTATCCTGTGTAGGTCTGATCAATGCCTCTTCTATGATTTGGAGTTTTTCTGCAGGAATATCATTGTACATGACTTTGGTTGAGGGATTTACAATACCAAAATCCATACCCTTTTGCTGTGCATGAAACAAGAAGACGGCATGCATGGCTTCCCTTAACCAGTTGTTTCCACGAAAGGAGAAACTCAGGTTACTGACACCACCACTTACATGAGCACCAGGCAGATTTGTCTTTATCCATTCTGTAGCACGGATAAAGTCCAGAGCATACATATTATGCTCAGGAATGCCCGTTGCTACAGAGAGCACATTAGGGTCAAAGATAATATCCTGTGGGGGGATTCCCACCTTATCTACAAGAAGACGATACGAGCGTTCGCAGACAGCAATCTTACGTTCATAGGTATCAGCCTGCCCTGTCTCATCAAAGGCCATTACTACCACGGCAGCCCCCATCATCTTGATGTCACGGGCATGAGACAGGAAAACCTCTTCCCCCTCCTTCAGCGATATACTGTTGACAATACACTTACCTTGCAGACACTTCAGTCCCTGGCAGACAACCTTCCAGTTACTACTGTCTATCATTACAGGTACACGGTAGATATCAGGGTCACAGGCCAGCATATTCAGGAAATGCTTCATTTCCTTCTCTGCATCCAACAGACCGTCGTCCATGTTCACGTCCAATACCATGGCACCATCATCCACCTGCTTACGGGCAATGGCCAATGCTTCCTCGTATGAACCTTCCTTTATCAGACGAAGGAACTTACGTGAACCAGCCACGTTACATCTCTCGCCCACATTCACAAAGACCGACTCACTGCCTGCACGTACCTCTGTCAGTTCCAAGCCAGAAAGCCACATATTCTCAGGGCGTGCCACAGGCTTGTGAACAGGCTCCGTCTTCAGTGTAGCCAGCGCCTTTATATGCTCAGGCGTGGTACCACAGCATCCGCCTATGATGTTCACCAAGCCTTCCTCCGTAAAATGACGCATCTGCGACAGCATCATCTCAGGAGTCTGATCATAACCACCCAGGGTATTGGGCAAACCGGCATTAGGATGTGCAGTAATATAATAAGGTGCTTTTTCTGCCAGCGTTCTCAGACAGGGCAGCATATCCTCGGCACCGAAGGAGCAGTTCAGACCCACACTCAAGATGGGAGCATGCTGCACACTGGCAAGAAAGGCCTCCAGTGTCTGACCGCTCAGCAGACGACCAGCCTTATCGCTGACCGTAACACTCAGCATCAGAGGGATATCCTTACCGCTCTCATTGCGTATGGTCTGATAGGCGTGGATACCGGCCTTACAGTTCAGTGTGTCAAAGATGGTCTCCAACAGAATACCGTCCACATTGCAGTCAAAGAGCACCTGCATCTGTTCCCTGTAAGCCTCAAACATCTCATCGTACGATACGGCACGATAAGAAGGGTCGTTTACATCCGGACTCATAGACAGCGTCTTGTTGGTAGGTCCAACCGTAGCAATAACAAACTTATTGGCTGCCAAGCCTGCATGTACTGTCTGGTATTCTGCAACAGCCTCGCGTGCAATCCTTACGGCCTCACGGTTCAACTCCTTTACCAGATGCTCGCAATGATAGTCAGCCATAGAGATTTGCTGGCTGCTGAAGGTGTTGGCTGTAATGATGTCAGCTCCTGCCTCCAGATACCTGCGGTGGATATCCTTTATGACGTCAGGCCTTGTCAGTACCAGAATATCATTGTTACCCTGCATCTGGCCGGGTATATCCTGGAACCTCTCGCCTCTGAAATCCTGTTCTGTAAGGTGGTAGCTCTGAATCATGGTACCCATGGCACCATCCAGAATCAGCAGTTCCCCACCGGCTAATACCTTTATTATATTATTATCTGTCATCCTTATAGATTAATATCCGAAGACCTCATGAGCCGTCAGTGTCTTCACATTGCCCAGGCGCTGAAGCTCCTCGCTTGACAATCCCTTGGGATCGCCGGCAAAGACACTACGGTAGTGCAGGCCCTTCACGTTCTTTTGCTGGAAGTCAACAATGTCTTTCAATGTAATATCCTGTACCTGCTCGTATATCTTCTTACGCTTGTCGTAGTCAATGCCCAAATCCTTGGCATCAAAGTAAGTGTCAAAATAGCCCGTGCCGTTTACGCGCTCTGTGCTCAGTTGTGTCAGCACGCCCTTCTTAGCTACATCAAAGGATGTCTGGCTCTCAGGCATATTGTTTACAATGTCGTCAAAGACGTCTATGCACTCCTTCAGCTTGTCGTTCTGACTCTGAATGGTAGTTGTGAACGTACAGAACTGATCCTTATAGCCAGGCAGGTTATAACGTGCACCGGCTCCGTAGCAGAGGCTGCGCTTCTCACGCATCTCCTGGAAGACAACGGTGTTCATGCCTGCACCAAAGTAATTGTTGTACATATAGGAAAGTCCCAGTTTGCTCTCGTCCCATGCCTTGCCGTCGCAAGCATACTGACTCATGACAAAGCTTGTAGTTCCGTTGTAGGGGAAGATAAAGCACTCGTTCTCCTTTGTCTGCAGCAGGTCGGGAATGCGCTTCCCTGCCACCTTCAGCAGCGTGTCATCCGTCTTATGTACGTTATTGATAATTGCAAGCATGGGGTCGGAATCACAAGGACCATAATAGGTTATGGTATGCTCGTATTTCATCAGTCCCTTGATGATGTTTACCAGTTCGTCAGCCTTGCCGGCAGCCTGAGTCAGCTCATCATTTGTCAACTGCAGCTCTACGCCGGACAGACCATACTGCAGGTATTTACGCAGGAATTGGCTATAGGCATCAAACATATTCAGCAGGTTAGCACGCTCCTGCAACTTTGTTGTGATAAGGTTCTGCAGGGCTACGCTGTCGGGCTTGGCAGATGAGAGCACTTTCTCCATCAGCGTCACAGCCTTGCCCATATTCTCCTGCAATCCGGAGAGAGAGATGGTAGTGGTACGCATGTCACAATCAATATCAAAGTGGCAACCCAACTGATAGAACTGCTGCTGAATCTCCTCGGCAGTCATACTGTCGGTACCCAGATAGTTGATGTATTCTGCAGCCAGAGGGATATAGCGGTTCAGACCATCCTTCATTACTGATGTGGTACCCATATCAAAGCGGTAGTTCAGCGTGAACAGGCTATTCAGTTCATTCTTTCTGTACAGCACGGGGATGTCTGTCTTGGTCTTCAGGAAGGTGATGTCCTTCTGGAAGTCGACAAACACAGGCTGAATGGGCTTAACCTGATTGTCCAGAATCTCCTTGGCGAAGACACTGATGGTATCGCGGTTCATCTTGATAGGTGTGATGGCAGGCTTCTGCACAGGCTTGATATCCTTGTCCTCGCCCATACGCTTGTAAACGCATACAAAGTTATTGTTCTTCAGATGCTTCTTGGCAAAGGCTACCACATCCTCCTTGGTCAGCTTCTCTATACGTGGCAGCTTGTTCACCGCGTCTGCCCAGTCGATATCGTTTGTGAAGGCATCTACATACTGTATAGCCCTGCTCTCGTTGTCCTCCAGCATGTGCTGTTCTTTCAGCTTCTTCTCCGTGATGATGCTCTTAACCAGATCATCAGAGAACTGACCTTTCTGTACCTTCTCAACCTCCTGCATAAGCAGTTCACGCAGGCTCTCCAGAGACTGACCTGGCTGAGGCATACCCATCAAGGCAAAAGCAGTATAGTCACAGAATGACATCACCTCGCTCTCACTGGACACCACCTTTTGGGGCAGGTTCAGATCCAGATCCAGCAGACCCGCCTTACCATTGTGCAGTACCTGAGCCAGCACGGCAAGTGTATCATTCTGGTGGCTGCTCATACCGTCGAAGCGCCATGTCAGGACAACAGACTCGGGGTTAGGAGATACAACCTCCTTCTCTACCACCTCTGTCAGTTCGGGCTGAGGTTCAATCTCAGGCTGCTTCAGGTCGGGATTCTTCTCCCAGTCGCCAAAGTACTTCACAATAATATCCATAGCCTCATCGGGATCAAAGTCACCGCTCATACAGATAGCCACGTTATTGGGAACATAATACGTATTGAAGAACTCCATGATATTCTTCAGGCTGGGGTTCTTCAGGTGCTCACCCAAACCGATAACAGAATGGTTATAAGGGTGTGTGGGGGTCAGAATTCCGAAGATAGCGTTTGAGAGCTTGTCCCAGTCGCTGTTCAGGTACTTGTTGTACTCCTCATAGACAGCCTCCAACTCGGTATGGAATCCACGCAGGACTATGTTCTTGAAGCGGTCCGACTGTATCTTTGCCCAGTTCTCCAACTGGTTACTGGGGATGTCCTCCATATAAACCGTCTGGTCGTTGCTGGTGAAGGCATTACTGCCGTCGCTGCCTATGTTAGCCATTACCTTATCATACTCGTTAGGGATGAAGTAAGTGCTGGCCTCGTAGCTGATGCTGTCTATCTGGTGATAGATAGCCTTACGCTCCTCAGGGTCGGTAGTAGTGCGGTACACCTCGTACAGGTCTGTGATTTTATCCAGCAGCACCTTCTCCTCTTCGTAGTTGGTGGTACCCAGATTAGTGCTACCCTTGAACATCATGTGTTCCAGGTAGTGTGCAAGACCGGTAGTCTCTGTAGGCTCATGCTTGCTGCCGGCATGTACGGCTATAAAAGTCTGGATGCGTGGTTGCTCCTTGTTAACTGTCATGTAAACCTTCAGGCCGTTAGGCAAGGTGTACATTTTTGTGTGCAATGGGTCGTTCTCTACGGTTTGGTAATCATACTTCTGCTTACAACCCGTAAGACAGACGATGGCCATAATGGCTAAGATTTTTGTTGCCTTCATAATATCTTTGTTAAATTGGATTTTCTTTAGTTTAGTGGCAGGAGTCTGTTAGAAGTTCTTCTTGAACTGGCGGGCCATATCCCTACGGTCCTCTTTCTCCTTCAGCGTCTCGCGCTTGTCAAATTCCTTTTTACCTCTACAGATATGGATATCTAATTTAGCTCTGCCGTTCTCGTCTATAAATAGCAGAACGGGCACAATGCTGAAGCCAGGTGCCTTCACAGACGACTGGATTTTGCGTATCTCCTTACGGTTCAGCAGCAGTTTGCGGTCGCGTCTTTCCACATGATTGTTATACGAGCCCTGCTCATACTGGGCAATATACATGTTTTTCACCCACACCTCATCATGGTGTACAATGCAATATGTATCCACCAGACTGGCCTTACCCTTACGGATACTCTTAATCTCGGTACCAGTAAGCACTATGCCTGCCGTATATTTGTCTAAGAGCAGGAAGTCAAACTCCGCCTTCTTGTTCTTGATGTTAACGCTACCTTTATTTTCTATCTTGGATTTTGCCACAATATTCTATTTTTGGGCTGCAAAGTTACGAAAAATCAAGAGCAGAACAAAAGAATTTATTCTTTTTTATGCCGAGATAGAGTAAATTCGAGACGAAGTCTCAAAGTTACGAATAAGTGAGCGGAATACAAAGAAAAAAAATTTTTCTTTTATTCCCGATATACATTTTGAATGCTGAGATTTATGTCTTATTGTTATACAACTCTTCTGGTTCAGTCGTTGCCATTGGCCTGTATTCACTTTCCGTATAGGTGTGAGGGCAAAGGATGCTACATGAACCTGATTATTGGCATCATCGGCAGTTATGTAGTTGATGTCAAGGGACAGGTGGCTGACACCCGACTTCCTGCTCGGTGAGGTTCGTTACCTGTCAGTTAAGAAGGCTTATCCTACACGTTCCTTTTATTTCAGATTATAATTATTAAAAGTTGGATAGTTCTGCAAATTTAATTAACTTTTCCACCGGATTATTATATTAGAACAGAAAAATATGAAGAAGCATCCCTCCCTATTCACAACGTTCATGCTGACATTGGCTATCAATATGATTTTCCTAAGTTCCTGCACCAAAGAAGACAACGTTGCTCCGGTGAACATTCATTGGGATGCCAACTTCGTCGAGAACGTAGTTGCGTGGCGCAACGGTGACGGCACTATCGTGCATGGAAACAACAGCAAGGACGGCATCACCGTAACCTTCGACGGTCCCGGAAAATACTGCGGTTTCTACACTGGCGACATCTATTTCTACAAAGCAGGTGCCTTGCTTACCTTCACCTCCACGGTAGGCAAGATATCGCATATAGAATAGAAATAAAGGGCGTGACACATACGAACAGCAAAGTCTTTCCTGAAGGGTGGACTTGGGAGAAAGGAGAAAAGATAAATACTATGTATATCAATGTCACCCTAACATGGGATGGTACACCGGCATCATCGGTAGTAATGAACGGCAGCGACGATACGATAGACATCCAGGACATATCTCAAATCGTCTTCACGATTCAGTAATATGATGTCTCTATTCTTACAGCTATGCTGCAGCTAACTCTTCTCCTAATTTGTAGATGTATAAGCGTACATCAACGTCTCATCTAAGAGCCATCTCCGAACCATGAACCCAGTACTTGCCTTAAAGTACTCCAGTACTCTGGTTAAAGGACTGCAGTACTCCCGTTAAAGGACTAGAGTACTCTCGTAGGAGTACTGGCACTTTGTAGTTCGCTGATTTAGGTTGTCAGTTTTTCTGCCTTACGACTGGATAAAGTTGACTGGTTATTAGATTTCGACTGCTCTCTGTTGTCAGTCTTTTTGTGTGGGTACTGATACTAGTAGTCCGTAGGGGGGACAGCCTGCTTGTAGGCATAATTCCATCTTATAACTCCCGAAACTTAAATTAAAAAGAAAAGTCTTGGAAAACTCCTTTGATTTTTGTAACTTTGCGCTCCGAAAACGTATAACTAACAAACTAAGGATTACTATGACTAAGGACACAACAAAAACAAATCAGAAAGAGAAGAAAACCATGTCGCGCCGTCAGTTCCTGACGACAACAGCTACAGGAATAGCCGGGTTTATGATTCTGCCCAGCTTTACCATTGACGGCGTAAGGATTGCACCCAGCGACAGAGTGGTATTGGGATTCGTGGGACTGGGACAGCAGGGATGCAGCGACTTCCGTAGCTTTACAGCATGCCCTGGCGTACAGGTGGCTGCCTGCTGTGATGTTGACAGCATCAAGCGTGAGCGTTTCCGCCGCTACGTAACTAAATGGCAGAAGGAAAAGAACATGCCTGTACGCTGCGACGTGTACGAAGAATACGAGCGCCTGCTGGAACGTAAGGACATAGATGCCATAGAGATTGCTACACCTGACCATTGGCACGCCTTGGTAGCCATACATTCACTACAGGCCGGTAAGGATGTTTATTTGCAGAAGCCTTTGGCATACACTGTTACAGAAGGTTTGGCTGTACAACGTGCCGTAAGGGCTAATAACCGTATCCTGCAGATGGGTAGCCAGCAGCGCAGTAGTGAGGAATTCCAGACTGCCATTGCTCTGGTACAAAAAGGTGCTATTGGTGACATTAAGGAAATACACGTAAGAGTGGGTGATTCTCCCAAGCCACTGGACTTGCCGGAAATGCCTGTGCCTGACAATCTGAACTTCAACCTGTGGATGGGTCCATTGAACAACCCCAAAATACATTACCATTCTGACCTTTGCCCCGTTGTAACACTTGACCCTGACAAGAATGAGCAGCTATGGGGCGCATGGCGCTGGTATGAGGAAACAGGTAACGGATTCCCTGCCGACTGGGGAGCTCACATGTTTGACATTGCTCAGGCTGCCATAGGCATGGACGGACTGGGGCCCGTAGAGTTCATACCACAGGGATACAAGGGAGCAGAATACGCTACAATGAAGTACGCCAACGGCATTATCATGCAGGAACGCCCCTTCACAGACAATGCAGATGACAAGGGTATTAAGTTCATTGGTGACAAGGGATGGCTGAAGGTGGCACGCGGATACATAGAGTGTTCTGACAGCAAACAGCTGAAGAAACAGCAGGAGACAATAGCTGCCGGACAATATGAGGTGAGTGCCCCGCACATGCAGAACTTCATAGATGCCATACGCGAGCACAAAGATCCCATTGCCCCAGTTGAGTACGGTTGCAGCACCAACACGCTATGCTGTATCTTCAACATAGCACGTGAGCTGAAGCGTCCCGTACACTGGAATCCTGCCACACTAAGCTTCGGAGACGACAAGGAGGCATTTGCTCACCGCCTGTACTATTACAATTACAGACGTCCGTACACACTTCCTTATCTGGAACGTCGCGGATAATTCAGAACATAATTGAATAATGTATAAAACGGTTAATGAGATTCAGAAACGGATGGTGGAACGGGGGCTGACGCTCTCTACAGCAGAAAGCTGCACCAGCGGTGGCATTGCTGCAGAAATTACCAAGGTATCTGGTTCTTCTGACTACTTCCAAGGCGGCTTGGTAGCTTACCAAGACCGCCTAAAGGAGCAGTTTCTGGGCGTGAGCGCAGAAGACATAGCACAGTATGATGTGGTAAGTGAGCCTGTAGTGCGCCAGATGGTGCGTGGGGCGTGCCAGATGTTTGGCACCGACTATGCCATTGCCAGTACGGGCTATGCAGGCGAAGGATGCAACGGCATTCCATCAGGAACCATCTGGATAGCGTGGGGAACACCAGACAACATCCACACCAAATGTCTGACCCAGAACATTGACCGTGAAACAAACACGCGCTATGCTATCCAAGAAGCGTTAACAGGCTTTTGGCAAAGCCTTATAAGTGAAGAATGAAGAGTGAAGAATCTTTTCAAGTTAAAAATTAAAAGAGAAAAGAGAAAAGTTTTCGCTAAGCTAATAAACCACTAAGCTATTAAGCTAACAAAAAACAAAGGCTCTCAAGAAAATTGAGAGCCTTCGTTTTTTTAGATTAAAGTGATCTTTCTTACTTCAAAGAAAGTGTAATTGTCTTGCCATCTTCAGCAACATTCAGTTTGTCCTCACGAAGCAGCCAACCCATAGCCAGGTAAAGCTCCTTATCGCTCTTGAGGCCAGCAGCCTTCTTGACATCCTTGGTAGCCAAGGCTCCATTCTCGTTCAGTGCAGTCCAAACAGCACCTGCAAGTGTACCTACTGTTTCAGTCATACCTATACTTTGTTTAATAATGTTGATGAATAAATTATTTTACTCGTGGCAAAGATACTTCAAAAGTAACAAACAGAATGAATCTGAGATTCGGAATATAAGTTTGATACTTAGTTTCTTGATACATGTCAAGGAATCAAAACAATAAAGGGACTTTAGACGTTATCGTTTACGTTTACGTTATCTATAATCTTTCTTGGTGAACTTCTGCATCATCAGCAACTTGCCACTACGATCACTGTAATATCTATAGCAGAAGGTTACGCCTGCATCCTTGCAAACTTTCAGGGGTATGCTACCCTTGATACTAGAGAGCAGATCCTGGCGGAAAGTGTCATAAAGATCCTTTGTGTAGAGTGAATCTAAGTCAAGGTCACCCTTAACAGTATAGTTATAATAATAGGTACGCTTGGGGATACTGAAGACACAACTGTCCAAAACCGTGAACTTATCTACCTGCTTGGGGCAGTTCTTCTGGGTGAACAATTGGGCCTCTGCCTGAATACGCTCCTCTAAGGTCTGCCTTTTGCAGGCTGTAAGGCCAAGAAGGAGGACTGAAAAGATGATCAGATATCTGTTCATATTGTCAAGGAAAAAAAGAAAAAGACCCCTCCCTGATATACGGAGGGGTCTATAATGATTGATGATTATTCTTTAACTTGATTGATAAGTGTTACAAGGTCTGCGATGGTGATCTTGCCGTCGCCATTGACATCGCCATACTCAACACCAGCGCCTTCGGGAGCCTTCAGCACAAGTACCAGTGCCAATGCCTGAACATCTGAGGCATCAATCTGCTGGTCTTGGTTGACATCGCCCCACCCTGCTGACTTGGAACGGCTGACAGGAACGGCAGGAAGCAGAATCTGCTCCAGCCTCTCCTCATCTGCCAACTTGGTGGTGAAGTAAGAACCAATAGCAGGCAAAGACTTGCTGGTAGTAATGTATTCAAAGGCAGTACCGGAATCATTCAGTGCATACACATTCTTGAGTGATGGCTGGAAGGTATAGGCGTACTGACTGTATGTATTGCTGCCAATAAGCGTATTGCCCAGGCCTGACTTATAGAACGTCTTGTTATAACCCTTAAACTCGATAGTCTTGCCCTTGAACATCTTGTCGCAAGCAATAATATAAGGTGTGCCGCCATGCAATGCGGTAGCAGGCTTGAAGACAGGATTACCATCATCATCCGTCTGGGCAAACTCATAAATCCAGAAGTGGTTGAGTGTATCATTCAGCTGATAGGTAAACTCACCCCTTACGATAGAATCTACATCAAACGGCATTGTAACGGTCTTCCATGCCACCTCTGTCTCTAAGTCGGCAGGGAATGTATAAACAAACGTTGCCGTATCTGCCTTGAAGTTTGTAGGCACGAAGTAAGGATATCCACTAACAATCCTGATTTTATCAGAATGCGCACCACTTACCACATTGGATGTGTCAAGTCTCTCTGGAATCTGCATCTGAGAGGAGAAGGCATAGATAACATTAGGATTACGTGTAGAAGGTGTAAGACGGGTAATCTTCTTATTGAGATCACCATAGACACCACAGATGTTAGTAGCCGTAGAGATTGCATTGGCCCAAGCCCTACCGGTGAGAGAACCATCATTCTTCCACTGATCCAATCCTGCCTTAGCTTCCCAGCCACCTAAATCCCATACACCACTGTTCTTGAAAGTTCCCTGGTGATTGACGAGGCTGGCAGCAATATAATATTTATTATTCTCGCTCAAATCCTCGAATGAGAAATCTATAACGGCAGTCTTGTTAGGCTGGATATTCACCTCGTAATTATGGTTTGAGCCGCCCCATGCAGTGCTTGAACCAGTGGGCTGATTCCAAAGCTGAAGATTAATATAACCAACGTATGGTTTGGTGTCATTGTTCCTGATAGTAGCCTTTCCTACAAGGTTATGACCATAAATAACATTGCTTACAGCATTGCTGATAGTATAGCTGTTGACAGTGAGATTAGCCGTTTCTGCCTGAGCATTAGCAACAATCTCGATAGTACCACGGCCTACCTCGCCACTGCCACTACTACTTGTACAGAACCACAAGTTGTAGGTACCGGTCTCTTCTGGCGTGAAGAAGTAGGATACATCTACCTTATCGTCCTTGCGGACAGCAACTATAGAGCGACAATCTGTGTAGATCTTCTGGGTTGTCTGACTGGCAAACATATGTATTTCCTTGTAGTACTCGTTGCCATTGTTGCGGAATGTTACCTTCACCTCTTGTTCCTTGCCTACCGCACGTGTACCGGGGAAGGTAATGGTGTCTATGCTGATAGAAGAACCAGCAGAAATGTTATAGGGTGTAAGGGTGACAGAGCCGTCTGCAGCAACCACAGCTTCTACATACTGACTGCGCATATTGAATTTAGGACGCCACTCTGTACTTTTGTTCGCCTTGCTGGCAGGAGAAAGCTGATAGGTACCTTCCGGCAACTTGCCTTTGATCTGGAATGTCTTGCTGGTAGATGAGTTGTTAGGCAAACTAAGGGCACTTTGTGCAGCACCTACGAGTGCATATGTACCATCCTCTGCAATTCTGACAATACCTGTACTGAAGGAACCAGTAGCACCTGTCCTGTTCTCGAAAGTAGCTCTGATAGCAGAACCGGTAGTAGTAACATCCTTGATAGTAAGATAGGTGTCATATTTGTCATCGTCGGGCAGACGCAGGTTGAAGAGCGCACGCTGGCCCATGCTGTAGCCGTCGCTACTGCTGCTGGCACCTATACCGCTGTTGTCACCAGGATTAAGGATGCTTACCAGGAACCAGCCATTGCTACCGCCACCCCATCCCCAGTTAACGTGGAAGAGGTTGTCGCCATCAAAGCCGTCCAACACAAAAGCATGACCGCCACCTGAAGAGAAACCTGAGAAGAGAACAGGATAACCCTGAGAAATCTCGTTGTAAATCATATCAAACCAGTCATCAATGCTATAGTCGCCACGCTCGCCTACATAGCAGCTGTTGTCGAAGCCAAAATACTTGATGTAGGCCTCGGCACTGAAGTTGGCACCAGAGGAAGGTCCATAGTGCATATTTACAGCCTGGCCGCACATATGCATCAGATTGGCAACGGCAGAGTCCTGGGCATTGGCAACATGGCCGCTACCCCAACTATACCTGTCCTGCATATTATCCCAGTCTATGCGAGTACCTCTGGGAATAGCAGCCTGAGTGACTCTCGCCTGAGAGCCGTTAGTCTTGGATGTGTATGTGAGAGTGTAACCGGGAATCACATTCTTGGTCTCACTAGGATACCTATAGAAATTCATCACCTGAGCCATGGCAGTAGCCGTACATCCTGTAGCAGGACCACTCCTACGAGGAAGAGGAGTCGGCTCTTTTGTGTCGTCCTCCAGATAGTAGTCGGGGCAGGTAATATTATAGGGCTGACCCTGATTCCAACGGGTGGTCAGTATTTCGGGCACACTACGATGTGTGGTCTGAGCCTTTGACCTAGCCCTGACAGCTTTCTTGTTTACGGTAATGTTGTTGTCAACAAGGAACTTAATCTGATCCTCATACAACTGAAGCCATGACTTCATGTTCTCAGGGATGTTGTTAGGATCAAAAGATCCGCTATCTACATAACCCAGAATCTCAGGTGTACGATCGTCACCGGAGACAATTACATAACCGTTTCCGCCATCGGCATTGAATACATAATAGTATGCACTCTCAGGCTGTCCGTTGGCTTTTCTGACAGAACGGAAAGGCGTTTTACTCTGACTAATAATCTTACCTTTGGCAAACATGTATTGCTGAGCCGTGCTATAAGCCTCTGACTTGGTCACAGACTCAGCTTTTGCCACATAGGTAGCAAATGCGGCCAGAAATACTGAAATAAAAATTCTCTTCATAAAATATTGATATAAGGTTTTATCTTCACACTTCATATCCGTTAGGATTGTTCTTCTGGAAGTTCCAAGAATCACGACACATCTCCTCGATGCCGTACTTGGCCTCCCATCCTAACTCCCTCTTGGCCTTTGCGGGATTGCAGTAGCAGGTTGCAATATCACCCGGACGACGAGGCTTGATGACGTAGGGAACCTTCAGGCCATTGGCTTTCTCGAATGCCTTTACAACATCCAGCACTGAGTAGCCGTGTCCTGTACCCAGGTTATAGACGGCAAGTCCCTTGTTCTCCTGGATAGCCTTCAGGGCACAAACATGGCCGCTGGCCAAATCCACTACATGGATGTAATCACGGACACCTGTTCCGTCTGGTGTATCATAGTCGTCGCCAAAGACACCCAGTTCCTTACGCTTACCGATAGCTGTCTGAGTAATATAGGGCATCAGGTTGTTGGGGATACCGTTGGGGTTCTCGCCAATCAGACCGGACTCGTGGGCACCGATGGGGTTGAAGTAACGAAGCAGAACGACATTCCACTCGGGATCTGCCTTCTGGATATCCGTCAGCACCTGCTCCAGCATAGACTTGGTCCATCCGTAGGGATTGGTGCACTGACCCTTGGGACATTCTTCTGTTATAGGAATAATAGCAGGGTCTCCGTAAACTGTGGCGCTGGAAGAGAAGATGATATTCTTGCAGCCATGCTGACGCATTACGTCAACCAGCACAAAGACTCCATTCATATTTGTCTCGTAGTACATCAGAGGCTTCAATACAGACTCGCCTACTGCCTTCAGACCGGCAAAGTTAATCACTGCATCAATCTTGTGCTCTGTGAACACCTTGTCCATAGCTGCACGGTCACGGATATCTGCTTCTATAAGTGTTACCTTGTGACCGATAATCTTCTCTACACGACGGATAGCCTCGGGTTGAGAATTATAGAAATTATCTACTACTACTACGCTATGACCAGCCTTGTCTAACTCAATAAGGGTGTGGCTCCCTATGTATCCTGCGCCACCAGTTAATAGAATGTTCATTTCAGTTATAATCTTATTATTAATACTTAATTTGCTATTTATTACTCCTATAGGTTCTGGTATTCTTATAAGCCGAACAATGCCTTCAGGCCATTATCTACGCCGCTGAAGCCCATAAACGCCATGGCCAGCAGACCAGCAGTAACCAAAGCTATGCTCATACCCTGCATACCCTTGGGGATGTTCATCATGCTGAGATGCTCGCGTATGCCGGCAAAGACTATCAGTGCCAGGGCAAAGCCAATGGCTGTGCTGACAGCAAAGACAACACCGGTAAGCAGATTGGGCTCAAGACCCTGAGCTGCATAAGTGCCGTTGGCAACCAGAATAGCCACACCCAGGATACAGCAGTTGGTAGTAATAAGGGGCAGGAAGACACCCAGTGCCTGATAAAGGGCAGGGGCTGACTTCTTAAGGATTATCTCAACCATCTGAACCAAGGCGGCAATAACCAGAATGAAAGCTATGGTCTGGAGGTATTCCAGTCCGAAGGCTTCCAGCACATACTTCTGAATGACGTAGGTAACAATAGTAGCCAGCGTCAGTACAAAGGCAACAGCAGCTCCCATACCAATGGCAGAGTCAACCTTCTTGCTCACGCCAAGGAAGGGACAGATGCCCAGGAACTGTGACAGAACAATATTGTTTACGAATATTGCTGTGATAAATATAAGAATGTATGCCATGTTATTTACTATTTGACAATTTACGATTTACTATTTGCGAATTCTGTTCACAATAGCGATAAGGTAACCCAATGCAATGAAGGCACCAGGAGCCAACACAAAGACAAGGGCACCGTAGTTCTCGGGGAAGAAGGTAAAGGAGAATACCTTGCCTGTTCCCAGAAGCTCGCGCGTAGCACCCAGAAGTGTCAGGGCTATGGTGAAACCAAGTCCCATACCTATTCCGTCAAAGATACTGCTCACGGGTGAGTGCTTGGAAGCAAAAGCCTCGGCTCGACCAAGGATAATACAGTTAACAACAATCAATGGGATGAAGAGTCCCAATGACTCATATACAGCAGGAACATAAGCCTGAAGCAACATCTGAAGGATGGTTACCAAAGAGGCTATTACCACGATAAAGGACGGAATACGAACCATATCGGGGATAATGTTCTTGATAAGCGAGATAATGAGGTTGCTGAAGACGAGCACTGCCGTTGTGGCAAGACCCATACTCATGCCGTTGAAGGCGCTGCTGGTAGTACCCAGCGTGGGACACATACCCAGGAGAAGTACAAAGGTTGGATTCTCCCTGATAATTCCGTTCAGTAGAACTTTCATGTTATTCATATCTGTTTCCTCCTAACCTTTATTAATTATGTTGTTGTTGAGTTGCACCACTTACACCGTCAGCCTCAGGGGCATCCTGCTGTGTCTGACTGTAAGCCTGATAGGCAGCGTTTACAGCACGCAGGAAAGCACGTGAGGTAATGGTGCTGGCTGTGATAGCATCTACATCACCACCATCCTTGCTGACAACCAGTTCTTTCTCTGTAAGGTTACGGCCGATGATGTCGCCCTTCTCTCCCTTCTGGAACCACAGGGCTGCCTTGGCACCAAGACCAGGAGTCTCATGTGTCTCCAAAACGTTGTAGCCCAGTACTTCACCTGCAGGACTGATACCTACCATAATGGTCAGTCCGCCTCCGAAACTGGCGTTCTGTGGGTCGACAGCCTTTACGGCAACACCCTTCTGACCGGCATTCATAACAATATAGTTATTGTCGCTGACCACAACGGTGTCAACTTTCTGTACCTTAACATCGCCACCACCCAATACCTGGGCTATGGCAGCCTGCTCTCTCTTGTCGTTCAACTCCTGAATGGTATCCTTTGTCATCTTATTTACGGATGCAAGGGCAACACCGGCAACCAAGGAGATACCCGTCAGGACGCAGGCCATATTGTACCATGTAGATTCAAGCTTTTTCATTTCTTTACTACCTCCCCAAATCTTTTAGGTTTACAATAGGTATTAATAAGAGGTGTGAATGCATTCATGATAAGAATGGCAAACGACATACCCTCGGGGTAAGCACCCCAGTTACGTATGATAATCGTCAGCACACCAATGCAGATACCATAGATAATCTGACCCTTACCACTCATAGGTGAGGTAACATAATCTGTTGCCATAAAGCAGGCACCCAGCATCAGACCTCCACTGCACAATACCTGAGTAGGCATGGCATAAACAGGACTGCAGGCGTGCAGGATGGCAGACAGTACGGCTACTGTTCCCAGAATACTTACGGGGATGTGCCAGGTGATAATCTTACGCCAAATCATGAACAGGCAGCCTAAGAGCAGAAGCAAGGCACTTACCTCACCAAGTGAACCGCCAGTAGCGCCAAGGAACATCTCATCAAGGCTGGGAAGCTGGTTCAATACTGTAGCGTCACCAGATGTGATGGCATTCTGCATAATGCTCAGAGGTGTTGCTGCTGTGGTAGCATCTGTATAGGCAAGAGTCTGACCAGCCTCGGGCCATGTGGTCATCTGAACAGGGAAACTGATCAGCAGGAACACACGACCTACCAAAGCAGGATTGAAGGGGTTCTGACCCAGGCCGCCAAAGGTCATCTTACCAACGCCAATGGCAAAGAGGGCACCAATGATAATAATCCAGATGGGCAGGTTGCTGGGCAGGTTAAAGCCCAACAAAAGACCTGTAAGAATAGCGCTACCGTCGCAGATAGTGCAAGCGTTCCTACCAAGAATGAACTTGGTAATGGCCCACTCAAAGAGTACGCAGGAGGCCACTGAAGTGGCAAGCACAATAGCTGCGCCCAAGCCGAAGAACCAGATGCTGGCTACAAGGGCAGGCACCAAGGCTATGCATACACCATACATATTCTTCTGTACGGAATCGCCTCCGTGAACATGTGGTGATAATGATATAATTGGTTTCATCTTTTAATCAAATTTTCAATTCTCAATTTTCAATTCTCAATTATTTTGCAGCTCTGCTCCTGATGATTCCCATAACGGTAGTCTTACCCACACGAATCATATCCAAGAGCGGACGCTTGCTGGGACAGGTAAACTGACAGCTACCGCACTCAATACAGCTGACCACATCGTTCTTCTCGGCCACCTCCCATTCTTCCAATGCAGCAGCCTTGCTCAGCAGGAAGGGCTCAAGACCCATTGGGCAGGCGCTGACACACTTGGCACAACGGATACAGGGCTGAGGCTCGCTACGACGGGCTTCCTTCTCGTTCATGATAAGCAGACCGCTTGAGCCCTTGGTCATAGGAACATCAAGGCTCAGCAATGCCTTACCCATCATGGGACCGCCACCGATAATCTTACCGGTATCCTCGGGCAGACCGCCACACTCATCAATCAGTTGCTGGAAGGGAGTACCTAAGCGAGCCAAAAGGTTGCAGGGATTCTTGACGCTCTTACCTGTAACAGTAATGATACGGTCTATAAGGGGCTTGTTCTTCATCACAGCCTCGTAGATGGCATAGGCTGTTCCTACATTCTGTACTACAGCACCCACGCTGATGGGGATAGCTGGAGGAGCAGGAACCTGACGGCCGATGACAGCATCTATCAACTGCTTCTCACCTCCCTGGGGATATTTAACCTTCAGGGGGACAACCTCTATATTGGGATAATGACTGGCTTTCTCTGTCATTAGCTTGATGGCATCGGGCTTGTTGTTCTCAATACCGATGTAGCCCTTGGTGACATTAACAGCCTTCATGATCAGGTCAACACCCACCAGAATCTCGTCTGCATGCTCCAGCATAAGGCGATGGTCTGCAGTCAGATAAGGCTCGCACTCTACAGCATTGATTATAACGCACTCGGCCTTGCTGCCTGGAGGAGGTGTCAGTTTGACGTGGCAGGGGAAGGTAGCACCACCAAGTCCCACGATACCTGCGTTCTTGATTTTCTCTACAATAGTCTTGCTGTCCAGATCAGGACGGTCAGAAAGACGTACCAAGTCCTTTGAACGGTCGATACCCTCTTCCCACTCATCGCCTTCTACATCTACTATGACAGCCATACGACGTGTGCCGCTGGCATCAATAACAGCATCTATCTTATTCACTTTTCCACTTACGGAACTGTAAACAGGAGCACTGACAAAGCCTCCTGCCTCAGCCAGCAGTGTACCAACCTTAACCACATCACCCTTCTGGACAACGGGCTTGGCAGGAGCACCTATGTGCTGGAACATACTGAAAACAGCCTGCTTGGGCAGAGCAGCCTCACGGATGGGACTACCGGCAGACAGCTTATTCTCTGCGGGATGAACACCGCCTATGTGAAATGTCTTCATAATTCTTATTCAACTTTTGCGGGTTCAACATTCTGGTTAGGAGTACTCTGAGGTGCAGGTTCCTCTGCCTTAGGCTTACGTGGAGGGAAGTTAAAGGCGTGAATAGCGCCCTTGGGACATGCCTCTTCGCACTTGCGGCACATCTTGCACTTCTCTGCATCAATGTATGCCAGGTTGTTCTCCAAAGTGATAGCCTCGAACTTCTCGCAAGTCTTCACGCACTTGCCACAACCGATACAAGATGCCTTGCAGGCCTTGTTGGCAATAGCACCCTTGTCCTTGTTGTTACAGAGTACCACTACCCTTCGACCCTTGGGACCCTTCAGACGTATCTCGATGATACCTCTTGGACAAGCCTTGGCACAAGCACCACAGGCAGTACATTTCTCCTCGTCGACAACGGGAAGACCTGTCTCAGGATCCATGCGAAGGGCGCCAAACTGGCACTTGGATACACAGTCGCCACAGCCCAGACAGCCATAAGCACAACCAGTATCGCCCATACCAGTCATATTCTTAACACGACAGCTTACAGCGCCATCAAACTCAGCGTTGCGGGGACGGTTCTCACACGTACCGTTACAACGCACTACAGCCACCTTGGGAGCACTGGCTACAGCAGCCATACCCAATATTCCTGCCACCTGCTCCATCACAGGCTGACCGCCTACAGGGCACAGCTTGCCCTCCAGACTTCCTGCATCGGCAGCCTTAACACATGCAGCGGCAAAACCTGAACAACCAGGGTAGCCGCAACCACCACAGTTGGCCTGGGGCAGTACTTCTGAAACCTGCGCAATGCGAGGATCTTCATGTACAGCAAACTTGTTGGAAATGATATAGAGAACCAGCGCTGAGACCAGTCCTATCACACCCAAGACGATTACTGCAATAAGGATTACGTTCATAGATTGATTGGTTATTTAATTGTTTTAGTTATTACTGATTTTATGAAGGGTAAAGGCAAAATGCTCGCCTATGCTGTTTCTGAACAGATACAACACCACAAAGTAAATGGCCAGCACGCCCAATGAGAGAATGACACCTAACATGTCTCCGCCCAACCTTACACCAAGGTAAACAGATACAATGAGCAAAACCAATGGTATCATATAGCATATATAAACCGCACGAAGGCCCTGAACAACAGTGCCTTCGACATTTACAGTTTCACCCACCTGTACATCTTCCCCATTCAACAATACCGTTATTATCTTTTCCTTGCTCTCGCTACTGTTACATAAACGCTGCGCTGAGCAGCCGGAGCAAGCTGAATGTTGCAAAATACGGACATAGCAGTTGTTGCCATTGATGGCCTCAACAACACCTGTATGTTTAATTACATCCGTTACTTTTTGCATCATATTATTATTAAAAGCATACAAAGATACAATTATTTTTGCATCATTAGGGATTATAAACAGGATGCCGCATTTCCTTTAACACTTTTTAAGCATAGACACACCTTATCACATACTTCAAAGAAGTAAATTTGCATCATAATTCAGAAAAGATATGAAAATTAACGCTACAGCATGTTGTAAAATCAATATTGGATTGAATATTGTATCCAAACGAGAAGACGGATACCATAACCTGGAAACTATCTTCTACCCCGTTCCTCTTTATGACCAAATTACCATTTCCGATGCAGAAGCAGACGGCATAGATTTGGCCGGACACAAGTTGGAGGGAGATCCTAATGACAATCTGGTGCTGAAGGTGGTAAGATTATTGCGTAAGAACGGATACGATATTCCACCCGTTCAAATTTCACTCAAGAAGAACATACCAAGCGGTGCCGGCTTAGGAGGAGGCAGTAGCGATGCAGCTACCGTGATGAAGGAACTGAACAAACATCTGTCTTTGGGTATGACAGATGAGAAGATGGAACAATTGATTGCACGCTTGGGTGCCGACTGCCCTTTCTTCATACAAAGTAAACCTGTATATGCAGAGGGCATTGGAGATATCTTTTCGCCTGTAGAAATTGACCTCACAGGATGGCACCTTGTATTGGTTAAACCTGATGATTACGTTTCCACAAAGGAAGCTTATTCTTTAATTAAGGCAAAACCATACAAACACACTCTTACAGAGGAAGTTAAGAAATCTGTTGAATCATGGAAAGAGACCATCAAAAACGACTTCGAGAAGAGTGTTTTCCCTAACCATCCAACCATAGAAGAAATACGTAATCAGCTCTATCGCATGGGGGCTTCCTATGCTTGTATGAGTGGTAGCGGAAGTACCGTTTTCGCTCTCTTCCGTAACGAAGCAGACCTGACAGAATTATCAAACCGACACTTCACTTTCCAGTGTACATTATAATATATAAGGGGAATTCCTACCAACGAATAGGGAAAAACCATTTTCTGACTGCACGGAATGCCGTACTTTTGCAACAGAACCAAAAACCAAGCGTTATGAAAAGATTTATCATTTCCCTGATTCTGATATTTGCAACATGGCAGGCAGCCTTTGCAATGAGTTACGAACGTGCCCGTGAAGAGGCATTGTATCTGACAGACAAAATGGCCTATGAGCTGAATCTGAATGATCAGCAGTATAATGATGCATACGAGATAAACTTGGATTACTTCCTGGCATTGGACTCAGAAGCTGACTTGTATGCCGACTATCTCTCCTACCGACTTTCCGACTTGCGTCATATCCTATATGACTGGCAGTATAATCTACTTTTGGCAGCAGATTACTTTATCCGCCCCGTTTACTGGCGTGCCGGCGGATGGTACTTCCCCATCTATGCCCATTATACAGTAGGACATTTCTATTACAGCTACCCTACCGTATATTATAGCTACCATGGCGGTCATGGACGCATCCACTACAACAGAGGGTTCTATGCTAGCAGGCGACCGGTATGGAACGGAGGTTTCAGAAGCCACCAGCCAATAGGAGGAAGAGGCAGAATAGGCCATGGTGCTGTACATCATAACGGTAGAAGCGGATATGGAGGCAGACATCAATATGAGAATGACAGAAGAGGATATGGTCATACAGACCGTGGCAACTCCTTTGGCAATAGCAGCTCTCGCAATTACAAAAACGACAATTCAGGCAGACCTAGCTACGACAGAGACCGCAACAACAGACCTGATAATAACACAATTGATAACCACTCAAGACCTGACAACTCCGATTTAGGTAACAAAAACCACGATGGCATGCGTAACCCTGACATGAGTAGCCGCAATCATGAGAGAAGCAGCCGTAGTTACGAGGGCTCTCGCAGTTCAGTCCCCAGTAGAAGCGGAATGGGTTCCTCTCACAGCTCAGGCCCAAGTCGTAGTGGTGGCAGCTTCGGTGGCGGATCTCGTGGAGGAGGCAGCAGCTTCGGAGGAGGTTCTCGTGGAGGAGGTAGTTTTGGAGGCGCATCTCGTGGAGGCGGTGGTGCCGCAAGAGGTGGAAGAAGATAGGCAATTATAATCATTCAAAATAACAACATGAAAGAAATTTACCTGGCCGGAGGATGCTTCTGGGGAACAGAACATTACTTCAAACAGATTGAAGGAGTAACAGAAACAGAAGTGGGATTTGCTAACGGACAAACCGCAAACCCAACATACAAAGAGGTTTACACTGACACAACAGGTTACGTTGAGACTGTACACATCAAGTACAATCCAGAGGTTGTAGGACTAGAATTCCTAATACAGATGTTCTTTAAGGCTATCGACCCAACGAGCCTCAACAAGCAAGGACACGATGAGGGAACACGTTACCGTACAGGCATCTACTACACAGCCCCGGAGGACTTGCCTATAATAGATAAGGTATATGCAGAAGAGCAGAAGAACTACCAGCAACCACTGGTGGTAGAGAAACTACCCTTGGAGAATTTCTATACAGCTGAAGAGTATCATCAGGATTATCTCGACAAGAATCCTGACGGTTATTGCCACCTACCCCTCTCCCTCTTTGAATTTGCCAGAGAAGCCAAGGATACAAAAAAGTAAATCCAAAAAACAAAAAAAATGGGGTCTTTCGACCCCAAAATTCTCATTCTCAACTAAGAGCGATAGACGGGACTCGAACCCGCGACCCTCGGCTTGGGAAGCCAATGCTCTACCAACTGAGCCACTATCGCGTTAAGACAATGCAAAAGTATAGCATTTTCTGCATTTAAACAAGAAAACTGCTAAGTTTTTTCATTGGTAGCATGCGTCCACCAAGCATCATTCTGGTCTTTGGGCGAATGAGGCTGCTTGGAAGCATTCTGGACTGATCCGTTACGAACACGGGAAAGCGTCTCTGGTGTCATCTGCAGGAAACTGGCTATGTGCACCATAGGCGCACGCAGGATAATCTCAGGCTTCTCACGCAACAGACGCTCGTAACGTTCCGTGGCATTCTCGAAACGCTGGCTGTCGGCATGCTCCTGAGAACTGATAGCTACATGCTCAAGGATCTTGCGGTATAGCATGTCAATCTCCTGATTGCGGACAAGCAGGTTGTTAAGGTCGTCATACGGAATGGCGTAGAGCTTGCTATTCTCCAACGCCTCTACAATAAGACGACTGGGCTCCTGCTTAAGGAAACTCTCTATGCAGAAGACGATACGTCCTTCGAAACTGAAGTGCTCCGTAACGTCTTTCTTGTTCTTGTAATAATATTGGCGTACCATACCTTTTTCCACAAAATAAAGGTTACGGCACACCTGACCCTCTTGGAGTATGGTGTCACCTTTCTGGAACTTCATGGGCACAAGAATACTGCCCAAGATTTGTACTGCAGGCGGTGTTAGCGTGCAGTAGATACGGGATATCTCTCGTGCAATGTCTCTTCTTCTATCCATTATGGTATTGATGTTTTAGGTGATATCTATCTGCTGTTATATGGTTCACTAATCTAATTTGAGCACGGCAAGGAAGGCTTTCTGCGGCACTTGCACATTACCTATCTGCTTCATGCGCTTCTTACCTTTCTTCTGCTTTTCGAGCAGCTTACGCTTACGACTGACGTCGCCTCCGTAACACTTGGCCAACACGTCCTTGCGAACTTGCTTAACAGTCTCGCGGGCAATAATCTTTGCACCAATGGCTGCCTGAATGGCTATATCAAACTGCTGACGAGGAAGGAGCTCTTTCAACTTCTCGCACATACGGCGTCCGAAGGTCTCAGCATTGTCGACATGCGTCAGCGTACTGAGAGCATCTACAGGCTCTCCATTGAGCAGGATATCCATCTTAACCAGCTTGCTGGGACGGAAACCCGATTGATGATAGTCGAACGAAGCATAACCCTTACTGATACTCTTCAGCTTATCGTAGAAATCTATTACTATCTCGCCCAACGGCATGGCATACTGAATCTCGACACGATTACCACTGATGTATTCCTGCTTCAAAAGTTCGCCTCGCTTACCCAAGCAGAGAGTCATGATGTTACCGATATAGGCGGTATTGGTAATGACAGTTGCATGGATATAAGGCTCCTCGATATGATCGATGAGCGTTGCATCCGGCATACCAGAGGGATTGTGCACCTCCTTTACCTCGCCCTGCTTATCATAAATAAGGTATGACACATTGGGGACGGTAGTGATGACATCCATATTGAACTCACGATCCAAACGCTCCTGGATAATCTCCATATGCAGCAAGCCCAAGAATCCGCATCGGAATCCAAAGCCCAAGGCCACAGAGCTTTCAGGCTGGAAAGTAAGACTGGCATCATTGAGCTGAAGCTTCTCAAGGCTGGTACGCAGATTCTCGAAATCCTCTGTCTCGATAGGATAAACACCTGCGAAGACCATAGGCTTAACTTCCTCGAATCCGGCAATAGCCTCCTTACAGGGATTCTCTACCGTGGTGATAGTATCTCCCACTTTTACCTCGGTGGCTGTCTTAATACCTGAAACGATATATCCTACGTCGCCACAATGAAGCACCTTACGTGGCATCATATCCATTTTCAGCACACCAATCTCTTCAGCCTTGTATTCCTTGCCTGTATTGATGAACTGAACCAGGTCTCCGCTCTTGACACTTCCGTTTACAATCTTGAAATATGCAATGATCCCACGGAAGGAGTTAAACACTGAGTCGAAGATAAGTGCCTGAAGAGGAGCATTCTTATCACCCTTAGGACAAGGAATGCGCTCAACAACGGCATGCAGGATATCCTCAACACCCATACCGGTCTTTCCGCTGGCACGGATAATCTCCTCATGCTTGCAGCCGATAAGTTCTACAATCTCGTCCTCGACCTCCTCTGGCATAGCATTAGGCATGTCACACTTATTGATGACAGGGATAATCTCCAAGTCATGGTCGATGGCCATATACAGATTACTGATAGTCTGTGCCTGCACACCCTGTGTGGCATCTACAACAAGCAAAGCACCCTCGCAGGCAGCAATACTACGTGATACTTCATAAGAAAAATCGACGTGTCCCGGAGTGTCAATAAGATTAAGGACGTACTTCTCGCCCTTATATTCATATTCCATCTGGATAGCATGGCTCTTAATGGTAATACCACGCTCCTGTTCCAGATCCATATCATCAAGCATCTGCCCTTTGGTAACCTCGATGGTATGGGTGTACTCCAACAAACGGTCAGCAAGAGTGCTCTTACCATGGTCAATGTGGGCAATGATGCAGAAGTTTCTTATATGTTGCATTAAAAAGTCAAATCAAATCAATACTATTATTAAGTTGCAAAAGTACAAAAAAGTTGTCAACCTACAAAAGATAGGTATCTTTTTCTTGGCTAATTCACAACTTTTCAATACCTTTGCATTGAAAATTTATTCACATAAAAAGACAAGAACATGGATGCACAGTTGATAAAAGATTGTGAACAGAAAGCCCTTTCATGGCTGAATTCACCCTATTATGACGACGAGACTAAGGCCGAAATTAAGGCTATGTTGGATAATGAGGACAAGAATCCGCTTGTAGATGCCTTCTATCAAAGTCTGGAATTCGGTACAGGTGGTTTGCGTGGCATTATGGGTGCCGGCACCAACCGTATGAACAAATATATTGTAGGTATGGCCACTCAGGGCTTTGCCAACTACATTAACAAAGCCTTCCCACAGGGTGGCATGAGCGTTGTTGTTGGTCATGATTGTCGCAACAATGGACGTATGTTTGCTGAAAGCGTAGCTGACATCTTCAGCGCCAACGGCATCAAGGTCTATCTGTTCGAAAGCCTTCGTCCCACCCCCGAGATTAGCTTTGCTATCCGTCAGTTGGGTGCCGTAGCCGGCGTGAACGTAACAGCCAGCCACAACCCACGTGAATACAACGGTTACAAGGCCTACTGGAGCGATGGCGCTCAGGTGCTGGCTCCACACGACAAGGGTATCATTGACGAAGTAAACAAGGTTGCCATAGAGGATGTAAAATTTGAAGGTAACAAGGACCTTATCACCATCATTGGTGGCGAAATGGACTACGACTATATGATGGCCGTTAAGGAAGCAATGGTAGATCAGAACGTAATCCTGCGCCAGAAAGACTTGAACATCGTTTACAGTCCTATGCATGGAACAGGTCGTGTGATAGTACCTCTGTGCCTGCGCAGCTGGGGATTCCAGAACATAAACGTTGTGCCCGAGCAGATGGTAATAGACGGAAACTTCCCCACAGTAGTAAGCCCCAACCCCGAGAATGCCGAGGCTATGACACTGGGTATGAAACTGGGCACCAAACTGAATGCCGACCTGGTGATTGCCTCTGACCCCGATGCCGACCGTCTGGCCATTGTCTGTCGCGACCCTAAGGGCGAGTGGATAATCATCAATGGTAACCAGACCTGTATGATGTTCTGCTACTACATTATCAAGAACAAACAGGCTCTGGGTACCCTGAAGCCTACAGACTTCCTGGTAAAGACCATTGTTACAACAGAAGTTATTGCCAAGATGGCAGAAAAAAATAATGTAGAGCTACGCGACTGCTACACGGGCTTTAAGTGGATTGCACGTGAGATTGCCATCAGCGAAGGCAAGCAGAAATACATTGGCGGTGGCGAAGAGAGCTTCGGCTTCCTGCCATACGATAAGGTACGCGACAAGGATTCACCAGCCAGCATCTGTCTGATCTGCGAGATTGCCGCATGGGCAAAGGATCAGGGCAAGACATTGTACGACCTGCTGATGGATATTTACCTGGAATACGGATTCAGCTACGAACATACCATCAATGTTGTCAAGCCCGGTAAGACCGGCGCCGACGAGATTAAGGCCATGATGGAGAACTTCCGTACCAATCCTCCCAAGGAGATTGCAGGCAGCAAGGTAGTGCTGACTCGCGACTTCAAGATGCTGAAGAAGTACGACGGCAACGGCAACGCCACACCTTTGGTAATGCCTGACACCAGCAACGTTCTGCAGTACTTCTGCGAGGATGGCACCAAGATCAGCGTACGTCCTAGCGGTACAGAGCCTAAGATTAAGTTCTATCTGGAATTGAAAGATACTATGGGCTGCGCTAACTGCTATCAGGGTTGCGTGGAACGTGCCAAAGCCAAAGTAGAAGAGGTTAAGAAATCATTGGGTATCTGATGATACGTTTTTTAGCATATTGCCAAGGGGATATTCTTCTCACAACAGAGGGGAATATCCCCTTTGGTTTAGAACCTCCCATACCCCTGAAAGAGTGGAACTACATTACCACATTACACGAGGGAGATACAGAAATAAAGATTATCCGACTAGACAATCCAATCACAGACGTGAGAGGGCTACAGATGGTGGGGCTACGTAAGACCCATGCCATATTAAGCCCCCAAGATTATCAACTGGCAGGCAAAGGTGCAGAGCTATTGTATTGGGATCAGAACACCCGATACTGTGGCGTCTGCGGTGCCCCTAACAAATGGATGACAGACATCAGCAAGAAATGCCCCGAATGCGGCAAGGAATGGTGGCCGTCTGTCTCGACTGCAATCATAGTAAGGATAGAACGCGGAGACAGGATTCTGCTGGTGCGTGCACGCTCATTCAGAACCAATCACCACGGACTGGTGGCAGGATTCTTGGAAACAGGAGAATCACTTGAGCAATGCGTAGAACGAGAGGTACGCGAGGAGGCAGGCATCAAGATAAAGAACCTGCGTTACTTTGGCAGCCAGCCCTGGCCCTACCCCTTTGGACTAATGGTGGGCTTTACTGCAGAATATGCTGAGGGTGAGCTACACCTACAAAAAGAAGAACTTTGTGAAGGCGGATGGTTCACAAAAGACAATCTTCCCAACATACCAGACAAAGCGTCAATAGCACGAAGGCTGATTGACGATTGGGTATTGCAATTTACTAACAGCTAACCGCTTAAAGGGATTAGCGCCTAAGGCTTTTCTTGCCACTTTGGATAAAGATACCCTGCTGTGTTCTTGAAGTCTTATAACCTTGTATATTATAAGAGGTAGAAACACGCTTTACACCTTCCTTTGCAGTACTTATACCTGTATAGAAATCCTGTAAGGGTTGATAGTATATAGTGAAGTTATCAAAACAACACCAGTTCTCATTACCTCCCTTGTCGCTCTTAAGTCCAATCTTCAGCGACCCTTTTGCAGAGAGTGTATATTCAATCTGATTCTGATAACAACCTTCTGCAAAGCGAATGCCAGCAGCATACATACTATGCGGGTATCCATGCCGGTTATCAACAGAGCCGTACTGAGAAGCCTCTGGCCATGATTCGGAATATAACGATTTAAGCTTTACACTTTTGTCATTTACATAGAAGTAAGCCTGAATATTCTCATTGCCAGAATTATATGCAGCACCACCGTCATTGCTTGCTGTTCTGTATAACGCATTACAACAGACAGTATAGATACCAGGTCGCATATTAGATAGCGTCTGATACATATCAAATGACTTATTGAATTCCTCACCACAACCGGAACGATAAGTAGGTCCTCCTTGCCACCCATCTGTAGCAGAGAAATCGGGATTAGTTAGGAAAATGGTAAAATCAAATGCTTCACCTTCCCTTGGAGCGGCACTATCAGACTTAAGATAAGTTGTTACAGCTGATTTCAGATTAGACAAAGCCTTTTCGGCTGCTGTCTGGGTAGTTGACTGCGAGAGTGACTGATCAGCTCTTGTAACCTTACTGATAAATGATGACAAAGAGGTTGATTCTATGCTGACGTCCATCAATTGTTGGGCAGTTTCTTTCCATAGCTTATAATCCTCGCAGAGAGGCAGTATCTGTTCTGCTATTTTCTGATAGTTCCCTGCATCTGTTATAAAAGTCTTTTTGGCAGAATCTGTAAGATTATTCGCAGAAGCTTTCTTAAGTTGATTCTCTATATTCGTGTGCATCTTTCCAGGCAATAGACTGTTGTGGTTCAACACCTCAAGTTGATGCACTGCCTCCTCAAACCTACGATTAAGAACGGTATTCTCACCCACTTTTTCTATACTGAGATAATCGATGTTGGGCATCCAGCCATTATCATTATAAATCTCGATACTGTTAGAACCTGCCTTTAGGTGAATGGTCATATCATGTTCTTTGAATGAAGCCCATCCATTGGTCATCACACTAATTGTACCACACTCCTCACCATTCAAAACAACTTTAAACGGACGTGTATCACCAGAAGTGGCACTGAAATGAGCTACATAGTCTGCATCCTCTATCACATACACATCTTTCCATAGAAGTGAGTTGCTGCGTTTTCCACCTAACCATCCGACAAAGGCCCCACCACTTGCTGAGGAATTACTTTCATAAACAGCTGTGCCCAAAGACTGATTGTTGTATATCTCCTGATAGTCATGCAGATAAGCTGTCTCAGCCTCGTAGATATAACGGTCCAGTCGGCTCTCTGCCTCTAACTTATAGATGCGCGTGGCATGAGCAGGCACAACAACAGACAAAAAACCTTCCAATTCTCCCAAATCTTTATGTTCGAAGAGATCACGCACCTTGACCTTTCCACCTAAATCAACCTCACTGAAACTGAGACACATCTCAACTTCCTTATCGGAAGGATTGTATAGTGCCACAGCTCGCGTTTTGCCATGCAACGTAAGAATATCCTTAACCAACACATAGGTCTCGCCAATATGCTGTACCACATACGCCTGCAAGCCTAAAGGATCTTGGTTCAAAGCAATGAGTTCTTGGTTCTTCAGTAATGCCAACGGACGCTCCTTGATGGTAGCCATATTACAGCCAATAAGTAAGGGGCTAGACATAATGCACCACATACCAAAATGGGTCTTATCCTCTTCCTCAGACATAGAACGCCCCACCTCTAGCATATCCATGTCATTATAACAACCGTCATAACAATATGCAGAAAGATAAAGGTTCTCTGCCAGAATACCCTTTACAGAAGCCCATCCATCATATATATCGCCTGTGGTACGCCATGAAGTAGAGATGTCATGGCACCATGTACCAGGATAAGCCCAACGACAAAGGTTATAACGGACATCCTTACCCGTATTAACAATGGCATTGTGAATGGCAGTATATTGCTCTTGTTCGTTCAACTTAGCATGATTGCCACCACAATAGTCAACCTTTATAAAGTCGAACTCCAATTCCTTAAAGTAATAGTCGGCATCAATCTGTTCATAACCATAGAATCCCACATTGGTGTTCTTGGTATCACCATTGCTGATGCTTCCACAGGTACAATCTCCTGCATCGCTGTATATACCTGCCTTCAGGCCTTTGGAATGAATATAGTCACTAACCACCTTCAGGCCATTGGGAAAACGTTGCGGATGAATACGTACTTTTCCTTCTGCAGTACGACCATACTGAAAACCGTCATCGATATTGATATACTTATAGCCCACATCCTTCAGTCCCTGAGATACCATGGCATCAGCCTGCCCCTTAATAATATCCTCTGATATATTAACAGAGAATGTGTTCCAAGAACTCCATCCCATAGTGGGCGGTTCAACCTGAGCGTTCAGGTAAAATGAATATAAAGTGAATATGGATAAGATAAATTTTTTCATTATTTCGGGAACTATTTGACTAAATACTTATCACCAGTCTCCTGAATAATCTTACGACGGTAGGTTTCTGGATAGCCAGGACGAGTTACAGGACGTGGATTACCACCAGGGGTCTTGAGATACTGACCATTAGCATCAGTCTTCTTAACAGCCATATCATTGTACTTGACAATAATGGTCTGAGCCAGTTGATTCCACTCGTCCATCATAGCCTGAGCGGCACGATGAGAATAAGCTGTCAAGAACTTACAAGCCTCTGCTTGAGACATAGCAGCAGCCTTCTGCTCTGTTTCTGCCTGCAGAGAGTTATAGTCGGCTTCCAAGCGGTCACGAACAGCTTTCACCTCAGGGAAGATGGTAGCGTAACGCAGATAGGTCATATTACTAACCCAGTTCTGAACCCAGTAAGCAGAACGTGTAGAGAAATGGAAGGCATCTGCCACACCACGTGCGTAGCACTCAGGAACACTCTCTACACAACAATAAACGGGAGTCAAGGGCACCATATTGGCATCATCATTACCCCACCATACTACACCGCCAATATAATCAGGCAGCCAAGCACGCATTTGGGAAACATAGACGTTGGATGACTGTTGGGTACTGATGGGACGCTCGTTGAAGTATTTCTTGCCGTCAACCTCGTAGGTAAGAGGTGTAGGACGGTAAGGCATCTCCCAGGGGCCCATACCCAAATCATCCTGAATGGCAAGAGACGTACCCTCATAGTGGTCACGCATCATATCCTTGACATCCTGGACGCTAAGAGGTGCCTTGGACTTTACATACAGAGGCATAGGATTGTCTGAAGTCTCGCCCATAGCATAAGAGAGATAAGGGGTCATATCCTCTGCTGCCCACTTGTTGAAGAAGCTCCATACACGGGCCTCACAGAAGCGCTGAGCACCAAAGTCCGTAGGAGCATAAGCCGCTGAAAAAGAGAAATCTACATCTTTACCGCTAAAGAACCCCTTCTCGCGAGCGAAAGAGATAACATCCTTGCTATAAATGCAATTTTCCTTGTCCTTGAGGGGGAACTTACGAATACGGCTCTGATTGGCATGAGCGCAGATACAATCATCAGGCACACGAATGGCAACCCATACGGCACCCTTACGACCGGGGCCCTTGCCTATCATCTCCATTATCCAAGCCTCGTTGGGGTCGGCAATAGAGAAACTCTCGCCCTCGCTGCCATAGCCATACTCCTCGACCAGCTTACCCATAACGGCAATAGCCTGACGGGCTGTCTTGGCACGCTGGAGTGTTACATACATCAGACTTCCGTAGTCGAACAAGCCGCTGATGGTATCACATAGCTCCTCACGACCGCCAAAGGTTGTCTCGTGGATGGCGAGCTGATGCTCGTTCATCAAGCCTACGACAGTATATGTCTCTTCTGCCTCGGGAATCTCGCCCAGATAGTTGTTGGACTCATAATGATAGAGGGCACGCATCTCACCCTTCTTATGCTTTCCGCCAGGCAGAAAGTTCATAAAACCGTATGCTCCGTAGTCATCACTACTGTATGAGATAATAACACTACCGTCCTTGCTGGCTTTTTTACCCACAATCAAATTGGTGCAAGCCCTGACCTCACCAATTGAGAAATGAACATTGAACAGTGAGCATTGAACATTAGCGAACAATGCCACGAGTACTATATATAATTTCTTCATAAAAATCTTCTATAAACCTTAAACCGTAAACTGTAAACTATACTTTCAATTTATCACTTCCAGCTGCCTTGAAACTCATATCCAATCCTTTTACACTATGCGTAAGAGCGCCAAAGGAGATAAAGTCAACACCAGCCTTGGCATAGGGAATCATATTGTCAAAAGTAATGCCACCACTGGATTCTGTCTCGCAACGACCGGCGACAATCTCAACAGCCTTCTTGGTATCCTCGGGTGTGAAGTTGTCAAACATAATACGGTCACAACCTTCAGCAAGTGCTTCATCAAGTTCCTTCCAGTTACGAACCTCGCACTCAATCTTCAGATTCTTGCCTTTATCCTTGCAATACTGCTTGGCACGAGAGATGGCATTGTGAACACCACCACAGAAGTCGATGTGGTTATCCTTGAGCAGAATCATATCAAAGAGACCAATACGATGATTCAAGCCACCGCCAATCTTAACAGCCTCTTTCTCAAGCATACGCATACCTGGCGTTGTCTTACGGGTATCCAGAACGCGTGTCTTGGTGCCTGCATCTATGAGAGCCTGCTGGTATTTGTGCGTCATAGTAGCTATACCGCTCATACGCTGCAGGATATTAAGCATAAGGCGTTCTGTCTGCAAAAGACTCTGCACCTTACCCTTCACACTCATTACAATATCTCCAGGCTTAACATGAGTACCATCCTGGATATACACCTCGACCTGCATAGTGGGGTCAAATCTATGGAACACCTGCTTGGCAATCTCTACGCCAGCAAAAATGCCTTCCTGTTTGATAAGGAGTTTACTCTCGCCCATCTCTGTATCTGGAATACAGCAAAGGGTTGTATGGTCACCATCACCTATATCCTCCGCAAAAGAGAGGTCAATGAGTCTGTCATTTAATTCTTCTACACTTAACATGTTTATATCAATTCAAAATTTAAAATTCAAAGTTCAAAAATCAAAATTGTTTCGTTATACCGTTTGACGGCCTTTTCGTTATTACGTTCTTACGTTATATTGGTATTACTACATCTATGGGCCGTCCGATTTTTCTCTTTTCTCTTTTAATTTTTCTCCCCCCTGACGGGTCGGAGCCTCATTCATGATGATAGGGTTCTCCATTCAAAATAGTCATGGCACGATATATCTGCTCCGTAAAAAGAAGACGAATCATCTGATGGCTCAACGTCATCTGTGAGAGCGAAACTTTCTCTGCAGCGGCATTATAGACCGCCTCAGAGAACCCATAAGGACCACCCACAACAAAGACCAGACGTTTAGGACCAGCAGACATCTTCTTCTGAATCCATTGTGCAAACTCTATGCTGCGGCGTTCACGGCCGTGCTCATCAAGAAGCACAACATAATCACCTGGCAGGAAAGTCTTCAGGATGAGTTCCCCTTCTTTTTCTTTTTGTTCCCGTTCGCTAAGGTTCTTGGTTCCTTTAAGTTCAGGAATAACATCAAGAGCAAACGGCACATAATGATTGATGCGCTGTATATACTCATCGATGCTAGCAATAAAATGCTTATCGGTGGTCTTACCTACAACGGAGAGAACTATCTTCATTCTTTCACAGGCATTAAATATTCATAACAGCCGGCATCAGGAGCATTGTCAAACAGACGGTCTCGACCTAAACGGTCTGTTTTTAATCCATTCATCAAAAGGGGATCAGCCATATTCCGTATCTCACTTAATGAATCAGGAGTGAAGTCATAAACGAAATTATGCGTATCAAACACCTTAAAATTCTTCTCACCCTGAAGTTCCATCTCGTCGTTCTCGAACTTACATGCTACATAATGAATATCATCATTCTCTCCTTTTGTGCGTAAGAAACAATTTTGGAAATAATAATACTCCGAGTCCTCATAGTCTGGAGGAAGGAAACCCTTTATAACATCCTCTGCATAACCGGTAATCACACAATTGAGGAACTGGATATATCTAAGTTCGTGATGTACTTTATTATCGTTTACATTAGTAACGTACAAGGCATCTCCTCTATCATAACTTAATGGATAAAACTGCGCAATGGTACAATGGCAAAAAGTATATGAACCGCCATAGATGGAAACACACTCACCCAACGTATTACTTATCTGGGTGTTAAGGATTTCCGCATTACAATTAACAAGATTTAAGCCATCACCTCCAACATTATGAATAACACAATTCTCCATAGACAGAGTTAAATGGTCAAGCGATGTACTGTCAACCTTAACACCCCAACGACCACTATGCAGGTCGCAATTGAAGAACTTGTTGTTATAACTGCCTTTGTGAATAGTAATACCCTTCCACCTACTAGGCATATTATCATAGAAAAGATAATCAAACATGCGGTCTGTACGCGCACCACGAAAGACAACAGGCTTTTCTATAGTTCCACAAGCATTTATTCGTCCGTATATATCCACTGCAGTACTATCATGCATCAGCAATCTGGTACCTGGAAGAAGATTCAAGGTTGCGCCTTTGGCTATTACCAACGAATCATAGATAAGATACGGCTTGTCTGTACTCAGGGTAACATCCGTCTCTATTTTCATTCCATGAATGATATAAGCATCAACGGAACCAGCTGTGAGCAGGACATGTTGCTGAACACCATTTTCAAGACTGAATACCAACTCATCAGAATAAGATATGGTATCCGTTGTACCGCTTTCAGGTGTAGTTACCTCTATACGAACAAGAATACTGTCGTTCTTCCTGATTAGGTAATCATTACCTGAACCCTGAGCCAGATACTCACCGTCTACATTGACACGAAAAAGGCTCTCCTCCCCCTTCAGCAAACGAATATTTGATACTCGGACCCCATTAGAATTGTTATTGAAAACATAGAGCGTCTTTGTTGGGCTGGCAATGGTTGATATCAATGTGTCAAAACGCACTGTATCATCAGAGAAATCCAGTTTGAAGGACGGATCAACAGAATATGAATCGTAATCGGAACATGAATAGAACAATGCCGATATAACAATCGCGAAAATATAGAAAAGTTGTTTTTTCATTATTTCTCTTCGGGAATATTCTTAAGAATTGCCAACAACCAATCCCAGACAATCTGAACAGTTGGTATTAACAGTTTCTCGTCAGGACTATGAACGCCACGCATAGTAGGGCCAACGCTAATCATATCCATTCCAGGATACTTTTCGCTGAAAAGACCACACTCCAATCCTGCATGAATACCTAAAACCAAAGGTTCCTTGTTCATCAGTTTTCGATATTGATCAACAGCAACTCGTAGAATCTCGCTCTTGGGATTCATCTTCCAACCAGGATAACCCTCGCCTATATCAACCTTAGCACCTGCCAACTCAAATACGGCTGCAACGGTGTTGGCCATATTCACTCGTGCGCTATAAATGCTGCTACGCTGAGAACTGATCACCTCAATGACATTCTTCTCTGGTTTCATGTGTATGCTTGCCAGGTTGCTACTGGTCTCTACAAGGTCAATATCCTGACACATAGCAAACACGCCATTGTCAACAGCCTGCAGAGCGGCAATAAACTTAGTGCTGGAAGTCTTGTCGATAGCTTGTATGGCAGCATCCTCAGAAGAAAGCAGGAACTCCATACTCTTCTCAGTTACGCTGTATTCATCTTCAACATCTGCAGCATACAGATTCCAGTCAACACGTATCTGTTCCTTATCTTTCATGGGAATGGCACAGAGACAGAATGCCTCACGGGGAATCGCATTATGCAATCCACCAGCCTGGATATCAACCAAACGAAGGTCATATTTCTTTTGACTGAGGTACAGGAAACGAGCCAACAACTTATTGGCATTGGCACGACTCTTGATAATATCGTCACCACTATGGCCTCCCATCAAGCCCTTAATACAAAGAGAGAAAGTAAAGAAGTTATCAGGCAATGCTTCAAGTTGGTATGGCATCTCAACAAAAGTACGACAACCACCGGCACAAGAGACAAAGATCTGACCTTCATCCTCGCTGTCGAGGTTAACCATCAGGCGTCCCTTCATAAAATCATTACCCATGCCAAAGGCACCGGTAAGACCAGTCTCCTCATCACGAGTGAAGACACACTCCAAGGGACCGTGTTCAATATCCTTGCTTTCAAGAATTGCCATCTGCATAGCAACACCAATGCCGTCATCAGCACCTAAAGTTGTACCCTTAGCCTTAAGCCATTCACCATCAACATATGTTTGTATGGCATCCTTATTAAAATCAAACTCAACATCATTATTCTTCTCGCAAACCATATCCATATGGCTCTGAAGAATTAGAATTCTGCGATTCTCCAAACCAGGAGTTGCAGGCTTACGTATAATTACATTCCCTACTGAATCACAATCAGTCTCTAAACCCAGATTCTTTCCAAACTCCATCAGAAAGGCAATCATCTGCTCCTCTTTTTTTGAAGGACGGGGAACAGCATTGACTTTCGCAAAACAATCAAACACACACTTAGGTTTTAACTCAATTTCAGTCATAATATTTGGTTTATTTTATCATTTTCTATACCTTTGCAGTTGCAAATATAGAAAAATATGTTGAAAGTAGCATTATTAACCGTAGGAATTGTTGCAATATCAATAGCACTTTTGTGTGTAAAATTGATTGTGCTACCAAATGGTAAGTTTGCAAGTTCACATATTAGCGACAACAAGGAAATGCAGAAACGCGGTATCCACTGTGTTCAAAGCATGGACAAGATGATGAGAAAAGAAAACCCTAACAAGGTTAAAGAAAGAATATAAACAATTATAGAATAATGTATATGAAAAAGTATTTGCTTGGCATCGGACTGGTGTCATTGGGACTGACAATATCAAGTTGCAATAAAGCTGCTGAAGAAGAAACAGAAACAACAGAGCAGGAGACTACACAAGCAGGTGGTGTCAAGATAGCATACGTAGAGTTGGACACTTTGATGAACCAATATCAACTTTACAAAGATTACAGCGAGGTACTGACACGCAAAGGTAACAATATCCAAAACACCTTAGCCAAGAAACAACGTGCTTTGGAGAGCCATGCTGCTGCCGTACAGAAGAAATACGAGAGCAATGGTTTCACAACACGCGACGAACTGGAACGTGCACAGGCCGGAATTCAGCGTGAACAGCAGGAGTTGGCTCAGTTGGCTGACCGTCTGAACAGTGAGTTCAACGAGGAACAGGCCCGCATCAATACAGAAGCAAAAGACAGTATTCAGTCTTTCCTGAAACGATACAACAAGACAAAGAAGTATGACTATGTCATGGTAAAAGCTGGAGACAATCTCCTGATTGCAAATTCCAAATATGACATTACCCAAGACATCGTTAAGGGACTTAACAAGCGTTATAAGCGTAGCGCCGAGGTAGAAGAGCAAATAAAAGCTAAAACAGAGGCAGAGAAAGAATAAGTGTGTTGTTAACATTATCAGTAAGTATTTTCTCTTTCTCTTGGAAAACAAGAAAAAAAGCAATACTTTTGCAACGTGATTAATCTATCAAAACATATAGAATATGAATTGTTGTATCATGACACTGTTGTGATACCGCAATTTGGCACGTTAAAAGCAACATACGTACCAAGTAAATGGATTGAGGAAGAAGAACTCCTTCTGCCTCCTTATAGGGCCTTGTCTTTCACACAGGAAGTGAATAACAAAGACACCCGTTTTGCAGAAACTATTTCAACCAGCTATCAAATCTCAATAGAAGAGGCCAATATTGTAACACTGGAATTCACGGAAAACATCCAGCAGGAACTATCAGAATACGGAAGTTACGAGTTAGGCAGTATTGGTGAATTTGTCCTGGATGAAGTCACTGGTAAAATTCGTTTTATTGCTTGTCAGGCTGGAGCAGCATCCCCCTGGCTCTACGGATTAGATGCCATACATGTTCATCCTTCTAAGGAGAACATCATAGCAATTAGTCAGAAGAAAGACAAGAACAAATCTGACAAGGATGCAAAGAAAATAACCATCAGTATTAATAAGCGAATACTGCATTACGTTACTACAATAGCTGCATCCATAATTCTGTTCTTTGCCTTCAGTACACCTGTTTCAGAAAACCGCTTGAATCAGAATTCAGAAATGTGCTCTGAACTCTTTATGCTCACCACTCCCACTTCAGAAATACCGCCAAAAACAACTAAGGCAGTAGAAAACATAGAGAAAACAACGTCACCTGAAAAGGGATCTGATTCTGAAAAGATTCTTGGCAAAACAATCACAGAGCAAGAACCGAACAAGGTTATACATCCATCATTTTCTGTTGTATTGTGTTGTGGAGTGCCCGCACAAAATGCAGAAACATATTGTCAGAATCTGAACGAGCGAGGAATCAAGGCTATTGTTGATAATTCAGGAAAATTCATTAGAGTATTAATTCCCGGATTTGAAACAAAAGAAGACGCTTTGGCTGAAGTTCGCTCTTTACGCAGCATAAGTAAAGAGTTCTCCAATGCATGGATAATGGAGAAATAACAAACTCAAGAATCCCTCACGAATGAAAAGAGTACGTTGCCCCAAGTGCGACAATTACATCACTTTTGACGAGAAACAATATGAGGACGGACAGCAATTGGTATTTGTCTGTTCAGAATGTAATCGTCAGTTTGGAATACGTCTTGGTACTAGCAAGGTCAAGGAAACACGAAAAAACGAGAATCTTGACGAGCAGGAACACAGCCAGGAACTGGGAAGTATAGTTGTAGTGGAAAATGTGTTCCATTACAAACAGGTCATTCCTCTTGAAATGGGAGACAACGTATTCGGAAGATATGTCAAAGGCTCTAATATAAATAAGCCAATAGAGACCGTTGACCCAAGTATAGATACAAAGCATTGTATAATCAGAGTTCAGCGAAACAAAAAGGGTGAATTACAGTATATTCTACGTGACGCGCCAAGCAATACAGGAACTTTCTATATGAATGAAATCCTGCGAGATCAGGATCGTATCTATCTGGAAGATGCCTCTATAATCACCATTGGAGCCACAACACTGATACTACGGAAAGCAAATTCTGAAGAACAATAACATTGCAACATATCCCCCAACAATAATGTATAAAATTCTTGCACTTGATTTAGACGGAACACTTACCAATAGCAAGAAAGAGATAACTCCTCACACTTTAGACGTACTTATTCAGGCTCAGCAGAAAGGATTACGTCTTGTACTTGCCAGCGGAAGACCCACTGCCGGAATCAAACCCTTGGCGGAACAACTACACCTGAAAGAGTATGGCGGTTATATATTAGCCTTCAACGGAGGGTTAATCATTGATTGCGCAACAGGAGAAACAATATACCAGAATGTACTTGACACATCTGTTTACAAACACTTGTACAATGTTGGCAATACTGATGAATTTAAGATACTTAGCTATCTGAATGATTATATAGCTTGCGAAGATATTGAGAACGAGTATGTACGCTATGAAGCGAAGCTCAACAAGATGAAGCTGAAGAAATTGAATAGTTTCCTTGACGAAATCAATTTCCCGGAACCCAAGTGTTTGATTGTTGGAAACGAAAAGAAACTCGCAAAATTAGAGAAAGAACTATGTGAATACTACGAAGGGAAAATGAGTATCTATCGTAGTGAGCCATTCTTTCTAGAGATTCTCCCCTTAGGTATAGATAAAGCTAAACGCTTAGAGTTCTTATTAAACCATCTTGGCCTTAAAAGAGAGGAACTCATGGTTTGCGGGGATGGATTCAACGACCTGAGCATGATAGAATATGCAGGCCTTGGCGTTGCCATGTCCAATGCCCAACCTATAGTAAAAGAAGCTGCGGACTACATTACATTAAGTAATGAGGAAGATGGAGTAGCAGCAGCAGTAAAGAAGTTTATAGGATTATAGTTAGAAAGGAGAAAGGACTTTCTTGATTTTCTCCTGCAATTCCTGCATTTTACCCTTTCTGATGGAAAGTGTCATCTGACAATCCATATCGTATGACTGACTAACGATACGGGCATCCAAATCACGGGCTACCTTCATCACGTTATTCATCAGCGGATATTCAAAAGAAAAGGTAAATTCCTCGTCAACAGTACGGGTTTCAATCTCGGCATTAGCAATAGCTTCTGCAGCAGCTGTCTTATATGCTACAATCAAGCCACTTGTTCCCAACTTAACTCCTCCGAAGTATCTGACAACAAGAATAATAATATCAGTTAGATCATTACTATTAATTTGTCCGAGTATAGGTTTACCTGCTGTTCCACTAGGCTCACCATTATCATTACTTCGAAACAATTCACGCTCAGCCCCTAACATATAAGCCCAACAGACATGGCGAGCATCATAGTATTTCTTCTGGTATTGTTCTACAAGAGCCATAGCCTCATCAACAGTAGTAACATGATGAGCAAAAGCGAGGAACTTACTCCTGAGTTCGGAATAAGTCCCTTCGCTTTTATCTTTTATAGTCTTGAATTCGTCGATCATGAAAGTTTGTGAACAACCAAACCGCTACGCAATTTTGGTTCAAACCATGTTGCCTTGGGAGGCATGATGTTACCACTATCGGCAATATTCATGATTTGCTGCATAGAAACAGGGAAAAGAGCCAATGCCATCTTCATCTCACCAGAGTCAACACGGCGTTTCAGCTCTTCCAATCCACGCAAACCTCCAACGAAATCAATACGCTTATCACTTCTCAAATCCTTGATACCAAGCAGTTTGTCAAGAATTAAATCACTGCTGATACTTACATCCAAGCTACCTATAGGATCTGACTCATCACAAAGCCCATCCTTCAGAACCAGACTATACCATTTACCACCAAGATAGAGGCTGAACTCATGCAAATGCATAGCTCTATAAGGCTCGGTACCCTGACAGGTAACAGTAAAGTTGACAGAAAGAGCTGAAAGGAATTCTTCTTCGGACATTCCATTGAGATCCTTGACAACTCTATTATAATCAAGAATAGTCAATTGACTGGCAGGGAAGCATACAGCCATGAAGTAATTGTACTCTTCATCACCCTTGTGATTAGGATTGTTCTTAGCCTTCTCAGCACCTACTAAGGCAGCTGCAGCACTACGGTGATGGCCATCAGCAATGTACAAGTATGGAATCTTAGCAAATGTCTCTGTGATAGTTGCAATATCAGCAGCATCATTTACCAACCAGAATTGATGGCGGAAACCATCAATAGGAGCTATGAAGTCATACTCAGGCTCACCTTCAGTGACGCGCTCTATCAGCGAATCAAGGGTTACATTATCAGGATAAGCAAAGAATACGGGTTCCAGGTTCGCATCGTTAACGCGCACATGACGCATACGATCCTCTTCCTTGTCACGACGTGTCAACTCATGCTTTTTGATAACACCGTTCATATAATCTTCAACGGCTGCAGCTACAACTAAGCCATACTGTGTCTTGCCATTCATTGTCTGAGCATATACATAGTACATCTCCTGTTCATCCTGCACAAGCCATCCTTCCTTTTGGAACTTAGCGAAGTTCTCTGCTGCACGTGCATACACACGCTCATCATATTCACTGGTACCAACAGGGAAGTCTATCTCCGGCTTGATAATATGATAGAGGGATTTCTCGTTATTACCAGCCTCAATACGCGCTTCTTCTGAATCCAGAACATCATAGGGACGACTCTCTACCTGTTCTACAAGATTCTTGGGAGGGCGAAGTCCTTTAAATGGTTTAATTGTTGCCATTACTTGTTAACTTGAAATTTAGTGATACCGTCACGCAGGAAACCTACAATCTGATTGGCTGCAGCAATACCGGCATTAACATTAGCCTCTGCTGTCTGAGCACCCATCTTCTTAGGAGTAGCAAAGTAACGACCGACAAACTTCTCTGCAAACTCAGCATCAGCATCGGGTTTGATATCTGTCAGATACTTCAGATCAGTTCGCTCTTCCATAAGTTTAATCAAACCGGCCTCGTCAATAACCTCCTTACGAGCGGTATTAACCAAGATGCCTCCCTTCTTCAACTTACCGACCAAAGCATAATTGATACTCTGCTTAGTCTCAGGAGTTGCAGGAATGTGAAGAGAAACAATGTCGCAGGTCTCAAAGAGTTCATCCTGGCTCTTTGCAGCCTTAACGCCGGCAGCCTCAATAGCCTCAGCAGGACAGAAAGCATCATAGGCAACAACCTCCATACCAAAGCCCTTGGCTACGCGAGCAACGTTACGACCTACATTACCAAAAGCAAGAATACCCAACTTCTTGCCCATCAATTCAGTACCACTGGTTCCATTGAAAAAGTTACGAACACCATAAACCAGAAGACCGAACACCAACTCAGCAACACTGTTGGCATTCTGACCAGGAGTATTCATTGCTACGACGTTGTGAGCAGTAGCAGCAGACAGGTCAATATTGTCATATCCGGCACCGGCACGAACAACAATCTTCAGGTTCTTTGCTGCGTCCAATACCTCAGCGTCAACCTTATCTGAACGAATAATCAAAGCATCAACATCAGCCACAGCATCCAGAAGTTGCTTCTTCTCTGTATACTTTTCTAACAAAGCCAACTCATATCCGGCTGCATCAGTAACAGCCTTGATGCCATCTACAGCAACTTTGCTGAATGGCTTTTCTGTTGCAATAAGAACTTTTGCCATAGTAGTAACAGATTAGTGTTTAGCCTCGAATTCCTTCATGCAAGCAACCAAAGCCTGACAACCCTCGATAGACATAGCATTATAACAGCTAGCACGGAAACCACCTACATCACGATGTCCCTTTACACCAACCATACCTTTCTCTGTTGCGAAGGCCATGAACTCGTCCTGTAAGTCCTCATACTCAGGCTTCAAAACAAAGGTAAGGTTCATCAAAGAACGGCTATCCTCCTCAGCTGTACCAACAAACAACTTATTTCGATCAATCTCACCGTATACAATATCGGCACGCTGCTGAGCCAACTTAGCCATAGCCTCTACTCCACCCTGCTTCTTAATCCACTTCAGATTTTGTAATGCGCAATAGATGGGAACTGTTGGAGGAGTATTGAACATACTACCCTTCTTAACGTGCGTACGATAATCCAACATAGTAGGAATAGGACGACTAACCTTATCCAGCAAATCTTCCTTGACAATAACAAAAGTAACACCTGCCATAGACAAGTTCTTTTGTGCACCTCCATATATCATACCATATTTGCTAACATCTACAGGACGAGAGAAGATATCACTACTCATATCAGCGATTACAGGAATCGGCGAATCCAAATCCTTACGTAATTCTGTTCCGTAGATAGTATTATTGCTAGTAATATGCAGATAATCTGCGTCAGCAGGAATCTCAAAGTTTTTGGGAATATATGTAAAGTTCTTATCCTTGCTTGAAGCGACTTCTACTACCTCGCCAAACAACTTAGCTTCTTTCATAGCCTTTGTTGCCCACACGCCAGTATTCAGATAAGCAGCTTTCTTCTCAAGGAAATTATAAGGGATCATACAGAACTCAAGACTGGCACCGCCACCAAGGAATATTACACTATAACCCTCAGGAATATCCAACAATTCCTTGAAGAGAGCAACAGCCTCATCAACTACAGGCTGGAAATTCTTTGCACGATGGCTTGTCTCCATCAAAGATAAACCGCTGCCTTCAAACTCAAGACATGCAGCGGCTGTTGCCTCCATTACCTCACGAGGAAGAATAGATGGTCCGGCATTAAAATTGTACTTTTTCATTTTGTAATTTGTAAGTTGATTTTATTGTTAATCCTTTGTCTTTGTTACAATCATTTTACATGCAAAAATATGAATAATTCACAATATACCTATTTATATTTTAAAGAAATTAACAAAGGCAAGTAAAAAGGAAAAAAAACAACAGAGTTTCTTGCACAATTGAAATTAAAGAAGTACCTTTGCATCGCTTTTCACGAGAGCGTGGAAAGTTCCGGGGTGTAGCGCAGTTGGTAGCGCACCTGGTTTGGGACCAGGTGGTCGCCCGTTCGAGTCGGGTCACCCCGACAATCTTTATGAAATTCAAAAAAGATGCAACAACATTTGGTAAATTCCAATAATCATTGTACCTTTGCATCGCATTTGAAAATTTGGTGCCTTGGATGAGTGGCTTAGTCACCGGTCTGCAAAACCGTGCACGGCGGTTCGAATCCGCCAGGCACCTCTAAAGAAAGAGGAACTCAAGTTTTTTGAGTTCCTCTTTCTTTTTCCTTTTATTTCTTGTTTAACAACAGTTGCCTGACGAATGAATGAAGTGTTGATATATATGCCGTAGGAAATCACTACGTTTACTTAAATGGAAAATACTATATAAGAATGATGCAAGGAAAGCTACACCACCGAAGAAATACTTCAATTCTATAGTTGATGAAATACATAAAAGGAATGTAACCAGCAAGCATATAAACTGGAAGAAGAATATAAGCCAGGTATTACGCATGACCTTAACCTTATAACGGTATCTGCATACTAACAAAATAACCACAATATCATACAAGGCGCCAACTGAATATGCTATACCTGCACCTACCAACCCAAAGGATTTGTAAAGCAACCATAAAACAACGCCAAAGAAAATATTATACGCAACCTCTATTGCCAGGAAGACCATACTGTCTCCCTTAGCCAGAGTGCTGTATCCTAATGGCAACGACAAAGCCCTGAAGAAAGTATAGAAACATGCACAGAGAGACATGCTTAAGATGGCCATGAAGGATTCGCCGAACTGCAGACTTATTACCGTTGGTAGTAAAAGAATATACAGAATAAGCACAGGAGCAATAACAAGCAGACATACTTTAATCTGCTGGTTGATGGTTTGGTTCATTCGTTGAATATCCTGATTAACAGAAGAAAGGCGAGGGAAGAAATCTGCTTCCAATGCTACAAAAGCCATACTTGCATAATTGACCATAAGTATCGAGCCTGCTTTGAACAGGCCGAAATCACTCATTGTCGTATTACCCGAATTTAAGATATATGCAGGGATAAACAAGTTCAAGCCCGTAGTGGAGACACCTGCAAGAACATAAGGAATACCTCTCTTCAACATCGGGAAGCCTTCCCGAAGGACTTCTATACTAAAAGGTGAAACCTTATAGGAAACCAACCTGAAAGAAAAGATTCCATGGGTGATGAAGGAAGAAAGCGTACTGAAAATAAGTCCCAGGACAACGCCCTTTAACCCCATGTAATAATAGAATGGAATAGTAAGTACTATGGTAAGCAATGCAACCGCACCTTCTATTATTGCAACCTTTCTAACCTGCCTTAATCCCTTCAGAATCGCGCATTCGCCCTCTGCCAAAAGAAAACTTATTGCAACAGGAATCATTAAAAGGACATGATAATCCCAACTGTTCTTGAAGAAGTAAAAGCTAAGCAAGGGAGAAGCACATAAACATAGCACCGTTGCAAAGACGGCCGTCCAGAGTACCCATGTCCTAACAACCATCACGAAATGCTCTATCTCTTCATTAGAGCCTTCGTCAAACAACTCCCCTGCCCTTTGGGTGGCATTCAACGGCAGTCCCATATTACTGGCACTGACAAGGAATTCCGAGATGCTGTTGTAAACACCTATCAACCCCATGCCGAATTCGCCCAAGAAAACTGACGTCAGTTTATTGCGCGCAAACGCCATCAGCGTCTTCAGACCTTGAACTCCGCCAAAAACACCCGTGTACTTCAGTACATGGTCGTATGATGTATCGTTGGTTTCTTCGTTATGTAAATTATCTAATTCGCTCATGAAAGACCTTCTATTTCTCCGTTCACAAGATCTATACGCTCAGCCTGTGGACTCTTGGGCAAACCTGGCATACGCAATATATCTCCGGCTATCAGAACCAGCATCTCCGCTCCGCAGTTAATGACAATATCACGAATATTAATCTTAAAACCTGTTGGAACGCCATACGCTTTCTGGTCGGCAGAAAAACTATATTGCGTCTTTGCTATACATATAGGATAATGAGATATGCCCATCTCATTAATCTTATCAATCATTCGTTTTGCAGCAGGACCGAAGGTAACGCCGTCTGCACCATATATTTTTCTAGCAACAGCATTAGCTTTTTCCTCTACGCTATCATTGTCATTATATGCCAAACAAAGAGGCATGCTTGGACTTGTCTCTATGGTATCAACAACCAAGTGAGCCAACTCTACAGCACCACTTCCGCCCTCATTGAATGCATTATTGACAACGAATCCCACTCCCATCTCTTTACAATGCTGCCGTAGGAATTCTATTTCTTCTTCAGTATCTGAGGCATAGCGATTAAAACAAACGATTACCGTCTGACCAAAACTCCGAATATTACGAATATGACGATCCATATTCTTAACACCCTGCTTCAGGCCTTCCATGTTAGGTTGTTTTATTTCATCAATAGGTACACCACCATGCATCTTCAATCCATGAGAGCCTGCAACCAATACAGTAAGCGAAGGCTGAAGACCACTCTTACGGCATTTAATATCATAGAATTTCTCTGCTCCTAAATCAGCGCCAAATCCTGCCTCCGTTATCACATAGTCCCCAAAGGTAAGAGCCAATTTAGTGGCAAGAACACTATTACATCCATGAGCGATATTGGCAAACGGACCACCATGGACAATAGCCGGTGTCTGCTCCGTCGTCTGCACCAGATTGGGATGCAAAGCATCTTTCAACAACACACAGATAGCACCGGCAACACCTAAATCCCTAACATAGAAAGGCTTTCCGTCTATGGTTGTTCCCAACAATATATTCTCTATTCTGCGACGCAAATCGTCCTGGTCCTTCGCAAGACAGAGAATAGCCATAATCTCACTGGCAGGAGTAATATCAAAACCGCTCTCCATTGTGACACCGTCTGTCTTAGAACCCAAACCGGTTACAATATAACGCAGGTTACGATCATTTACGTCAAGCACACGTTTCCATAGAACCTCTCGCATAGCAAAACCTTCGTTCCTGTGCTGGTAAATGTAATTATCTAACAATGCGGCTATCATATTATGCGCCGAGGTTATTGCATGGAAATCACCCGTAAAGTGTAAATTTATTTTATCCATAGGCAACACTTGCGCATATCCACCGCCAGCAGCACCTCCCTTCATTCCGAAACATGGTCCCAATGAAGGTTCGCGCAATGCCACAACAGTTTTCTTGCCTATCTTGGACAGTCCCAAAGCTAATCCCACGCTTACAGTTGTCTTTCCGATACCTGCTTTTGTCGATGAGATAGATGTAACTAGAATAAGCTTGTGCTGTTTTACTTTTTCTTCATCAATTAAATCCTCGGGGATCTTGGCACAATAACGGCCATAAGGTTCTAGGGCATCTCCAGGCACTCCCATCTTTTCTGCAATAGCTGTTATGGGAGCCAATGGAGTTTCCCTTGCAATTTCAATATCAGATTTCATTTATATGTGTTTTCTTCTTCGATTTAAAATTATTATTCTGACTGATGTTGAGGACGAAGCAAATCATTAACTGTCTTAACAGGATTAAAGGTGCTCAGAGGTACCTCAACCATAAGAGTGCTCCAATTACTCATAGCACCATTCCACAATCCTGGCAACTCAAGGGCCTTCAACTCCTTGCCTCCCTTACTCTTATAAGAGATAAAGCCTGTGGCAGGATCTACGAAATCAGGCAAGTTGAACTTCTCACCCTTGTAGTTCTTAACGGCACAAACCAAATCTACAGGATTGAAGTGAGTTCCCTGAGTAAACATCTTAACGTATTCTGGGTTATTCTGATCTATCTGACTACTTTCAAGTATCTGTAATGATACACTTCCATCGGGATTAAATGCCAGGAACGGACCACCGCCGGGCTCACCTACATTCTTCACTACGCCACAAACACGGATAGGTCTGTTTAGTTTATTCTTCAGGAAGATATGCAACTCAGTATCTTCCATATCCTTCAGACCAGGAACATCGGTATTAAGGGTGTGACGAACAAAACGGATGATATCCTCCAAGTCATCATGAGTATACTTGCCACTATCCAGCAGGTTCAGATAATCAAAGGTCTGCTTCTGTACACTTACCAGCACACCGGCAATCACCTGTTTCCAAAGTACGGTATCATCCTTTAGCCTGTCAGGCACAACATTGTCTATGTTCTTGATGAACACAACATCGCAATCCAGGTCGTTAAGGTTCTCTATCAGAGCGCCATGACCTCCAGGACGGAACAACAGCTTACCGTCTTCTGTACGGAAAGGAGTATTATCCATGTTGGCAGCAACAGTATCTGTGCTGGGTTTCTGCTCGCTCAGGCTGACATCATATTTAATATTATAACGGCTGCTTGCCTCTGGTAGCACACGGTCTATCAGTTCCTGGAAGTATTCTCTGTGTTCAGCACTAACTGTGAAATGTACGGCAGCCTTTCCCTGACTGCTGGCATACAGGGCAGCCTCTACAAGATGCTCCTCTACTGGAGTACGGGCACAGTCGTCATAGTTATGGAACTGCAGAAGTCCCTTGGGCAGCTGTCCGTAGTTCAGACCTTCCTCGCTCAGCAGATTGGCAACAACTGCCTTATACTCGCCCTCCTCTATCAAAGCATCCACGCCCTCTTCCTCATTCAGGAAACATGCATCGTTCAATGCATCAAAGAAGGCAAAGTTATGAATCTCTGCAAAGAACTTCTTCTCAAAGTCCGTTGTGGGTACATCGTAATCAGCATCCAGGAACTCAAAGAGATTCTTGAACATTCTACTGGCAGCACCACTGGCAGGAACAAACTTAACAATGCCATGTCCTTCTGATTTATAGTCGTTCCAGGTCTTGACATACTTTTCAACTTCGTCTCCCTTGGGAGCAATGATGCCATTACCCACAGAGGCTGCTGCACGTAGTTTCAAGAAAGGAAAACCTTGTTCAAAATCCTTCAGTTGTACCTCAATTTGACTTTCGCTTATACCCTTCTTCTTGAGAAGTTCCTTGTCTTCGTTTGTTAACAACATAACCTGTAGAAATTTGCTTTATTTATTTTGGCCACAAAAGTAAACAAAAATTATCAATTTTCGTAATGAAAAGCAGAAAAATTCATACCTTTGTGCAAAATAAAAAAAGTACACACATGATAAAGGACGATTTCTTTACTGCCGAAGAGAAAGCGCAGATTACGGAATTATACAAGCGTCTTTATATTGTATCAAAGGATGTTCTGCTACCGGACGATGACCAAAAGGTTCGGTACTATATACGCCAGGCTATAGAGAAAAGCCTCTTGCGTCGCGACAATTTCAACCTGAATCCCATCATCAATGATGCTGAGACTGCCCTTATTGTGGCCGAGGAGATAGGCTTGAACCGTGCATCCATCCTGGGCGTTATGCTGAATGGCGTTGTTCAGAGCGGAGCAGCATCTATTGATGAGATAAAGAAGGATTTTGGAGATGACGTTGCCAACATACTGCATGGCATGTTACGCATCCGCGACCTCTATGCCAAGAGTGCTACCGTCGAGGGCGAGAACTTCCGTAGCCTATTGGTTACCTTTGCCGAGGATTTACGCGTTATCCTTATTATGATAGCCAACCGCGTGCTTATCATGCGTAAAATCAAGGACACGCCCTATGTCGAAGCTCAACGCAAGGTTTCTATGGAGGCCGCTTACCTCTACGCTCCCCTAGCCCATAAACTGGGACTTTACAAGTTGAAGAGCGAGTTGGAGGACCTTAGCCTCAAGTACTTGGAGCATGATGCCTATTATCATATCAAGGAGAAGCTTAACGAGACCAAACGCAGTCGTGATGCCTACATAGCCAACTTCATCGCGCCTATCGACGAGAAGCTCCGTGCCGCTGGTCTTAAATTTCATATGAAGGGGCGTACCAAGAGTATCCACTCCATCTGGCAGAAGATGAAGAAGCAGCAGGTGGACATAGAGGGCGTATTCGACCTCTTTGCCATCCGCATCATCCTGGATTCCAAGCCCGAGAAGGAGAAGCAGGATTGCTGGCAGGTCTTCAGTATCATTACTGACATGTACCAGAGCAACCCCAAACGTATGCGCGACTGGCTCTCTGTGCCTAAGAGTAATGGCTATGAGAGTTTGCACATAACGGTATTAGGACCAGACCAGAAATGGGTGGAGGTTCAGATACGTACAGAACGTATGGATGACATCGCCGAGCATGGCTTGGCTGCCCACTGGCGATACAAAGGTGTTAAGAGCGGACAGAGCGGCATAGAAGAGTGGCTTGCCAACGTGCGTGGTGCCCTTGAGACAAATGACGACATGCAGCTTATGGACCAGTTCCGTATGGATCTGGTAGAGGATGAGGTCTTTGTCTTCACACCTCGTGGCGACCTTTTCAAGCTTCCTGCCGGTTCTACAGTCCTTGACTTTGCATACGCCATCCACACCAAGGTGGGCAACTCCTGCGTTGGAGCCAAGATTGGAAACAAGAACGTCACCATCCGTCAGAAACTTCAGAGCGGAGACCAGGTGGAGATTCTTACCAACGCCAACCAGACACCCAAGCAAGACTGGCTGAATATCGTCCAAACCAGCAAGGCACGCAACAAGATACGCCAGAGCATCAAGGAGATGGAGAGCAAAGAGGCTCTGATGGCCAAAGAGGAGTTGGAACGTAAGCTCAAGAACAGAAAGTTGGAGTACAACGAGCCTACCCTCATGCATACTATCACCAAACTGGGCTATCGCATCGTTACAGAGTTCTATGCTGCCTTGGGATCAGGAGTAGTCACCATGGAGCAGGTGCTGGATGCTTATGCTACCCAGTTGCGTCACAGCAAGGGCGAAGAAGAGCGCACTACGCCACAGATGAGCGCCCAGGAGTTTGTGATGCAGGAGAACGAGAAGAACAAACTTTCTGGGGGAGGTGAAGACGTCATTGTCATCGACCAGGAGTTGAAAGGCCTCGACTTCCAGATGGCACGTTGTTGCCAACCCGTCTATGGTGACGACGTCTTTGGTTTTGTAACCAGCGGAGGCGGCATAAAGATTCATCGCGAGGACTGCCCCAACGCCCCACAGCTGCGCCAGCGTTTCGGATATCGTATCGTCAAGGCACGTTGGGCAGGCAAGCGTGGCAGCCAATACCCCATCACCCTCCGCATTGTTGGTAATGATGATTTGGGTATCGTCAACAATATTACCAGTATCATCAGCAAGGAGGGAATTCTCCTGCGAAGTATCAGTATCGACAGTCACGACGGGCTTTTCTCTGGCACCCTCACTGTCATGCTTGATGATATCAGCCGACTGCAGCAATTACTCAAGAAAATAAAGACCGTAAAAGGTATAAAAAATGTTTCGAGAAGCTAACTGAAAGCAGAGAATATAAAACCTTGTCGACGGTTCATATATCTTTCAATAAACAAATACATTCGTTTATGCGACACTTATTTATAATGTTATTTTTTCTGCCCATAATGATGGCAGCAGAAATCATAGATGTCACTTCGGTAAGTTTGGCAGGCCCCTATCCTACCGTGAAACCCTTTATGACCGATACCCTTGATGCCGAGGGCAACCATATAGATTTGGATGAAGTCTTTATGAATACATATACAGATCCTCTCCAAACCTCTCCCTCGATGGCGAGTCTTCCTTTTGCACTTCCATTAGAAGGGAAGTCAGAGGGAGCTCTCTATCTGGTAGCCTTCACCTTGCAGAATACAGGCTTTGCCAAGGGTAAGATAAACGTTAAGTGCGAGAGCAAACACAAGCTCTTCGTTGACGGCAATGAGCAGGGAGGTGACTTCGAGCTGGTTCCCGGCAGACACGAGATAAGCATCAAACTGCTGCAAAAAGGGGATAAACCCGACACATTGAGAATCTCTGTTGAAAGCAATCAGAACATCAAGGTCAATCCTGAGGGCAAACGCTACTGGACGAATGCCGACATGATGCACGGCGAACGCATCAACAGTGTGGAGCTTTCCAGCTCGGGCAAGTACGTCCGCATCCGCAAAAGCATCACCTACAAAGGTGGAGAAACGGCAGGCAAAGATATCTTTATTGACCTGACTACAGGCAGGGAGTTCAGCCTGGAGGGATTCCAATATTGGCTGCCGAAGGGCGACCGCTATCTGCGTAGCTACCGCGAGACAGAAGGAACCTGGTGTTACGAGACAGTTGACATGAAGACAGGCGAGCATGCCTTTGTGGGCAAGTACAGCGGAAAGGGTCATGCCTATCCGACAAAAGATCTGAAACACTTTCTAATAACCACAGAGGAGAAGGTTCCCGAAGAGAAGAACAAGGACGTACACCAGATACTTCAGCCCGATGACCGTCAACCCGGTTGGCGTAACCGTCGTAACTACTCGCTCTACGACATTGCAACAGGCATTACAACCCCCATTACCAAAGGGGCCCGCAATGTCTATGTGACTCCCAACAACGATGCTAGACGCTATCTGGTATCTATCCACACAGAAAAACTGACGGAACGTCCCTTCAGCTTCACCACCCTGCTTCTATTGGACGCGACCACAGGGCATGCCGATACGCTGGTATGCCATGACGGTTTCTTAGGTACATACAGCTTCTCACCCGATGAGAAATACATTGCCGTAACAGGAAGCCCTGAGGCTTTCGGAGGCATCGGATGCACATTACACAAGGGCGTTACACCAAGCAGTTTCGAGTATGAGCTATTCCTCATCGATCTGCAGACAAAGGAGGTGCGCTGCCTGACAAGAGACTTTGACCCATCAGTCATCTCTTACCAATGGTCGGAACAGGACGGTCAGATCTATGCCCTTTGCGAGAATCGCGACCTGCAAAGCCTCTACCGCATAAACCCCAAGGACGGGAAGGCCCAACAACTGCAGCTATCTGAACCTTTTATATATAGTAATTTCAGCTTGGCAAAGGAGAGACCCATGCTAGCCTACATTGGCGAAAGCAGTACAAGCACTTACCGATGCTGGCTGCGCGACCTGAAGACGGACAAGGAACGTGTGCTCTGCGACCTGAATCCTACCCGATTGAAGGACATCCAGCTTGGGGAGTGCCACGACTGGAACTTCCGTGCCGAGCGTGGTGATACCATCTATGGATGCTATTACCTGCCTCCTTTCTTCGATAAGACAAAGCAGTACCCCATGCTGGCCTATTACTATGGCGGTTGTTCGCCTGTAGGTCGATACCTCGACAGCTACTACAACTACCAGGAGTGGGCAGCAATGGGCTATGTAGTATATGTGATTCAGCCCTCTGGCTGTAGCGGATTCGGACAGGAGTTCGCTTCGCGCCACGTCAATGCCTACGGAGATTATACAGCTGACGATATCATTCAGGGCACAAAACAGTTCTGTAAGGAGCACCCCTTCGTCAAGGCCGACAAGATTGGTTGTATGGGAGCCAGCTACGGCGGATTCATGACCATGTATCTGCAGACACAAACAGATATCTTCGCTGCTGCCATGAGTCATGCCGGCATCAGCAATCCAGCCAGCTACTGGGGATACGGATATTGGGGCTACACATACAGCACGACTTCTGCCGCACACTCCTACCCCTGGAACAATATGGAACTATACAGCGGACATGCACCCCTCTTTAATGCCGACAAGGTACATACGCCTATCCTCTTCATGCACGGCGGAGCAGATACCAACGTGCCCATCAATGAGAGTATCCAGATGTTCACAGCCTTGAAACTACTGGGGCGCGAAACGGCATTCATTACCGTTGAGGGCGAGAACCATCATATCCTCGACTATAAGAAGCGCATACGCTGGCACGACAGTATCATGGCGTGGTTTGCCCGTTGGCTACAGGACGATCCCACATGGTGGAACACTATGTACCCTGAGAAGAACCTGAAGTAACAGACCCATATGATATACCCACAGCATTTCGAACAGAAGATAGGTTTCTCTGAGATTCGCCAGCTCCTTATGGGGCACTGTCTCAGCACACTGGGTCGTAACCGTGTAGAGCAGATGACCTTCCTCACCCGTGTCGAGGATATCCGTCTCCTGCACCAGCAGACAGCCGAGTTCCGTCGTATCATAGCAGAGGTGTCGGAATTGCCCGAGCAGGACTTCTACGACCTCCGTCCTACCATCCAGCGTATACGTATCGATGGTGTACACCTCGATGAGAAAGAGCTTCACAACCTCTACCTCTCCCTACGCACCTTACACTCATGGATTGAGATTCTGCGTAGCGAGGAGGAAGGTGAACAGCCCACCTATCCTGCCCTTCATAAGCTTACAGAAGGTGTGTTTACTTTCCACGCTGTAACCAAGCGAGCCGAGCAGATTCTGGACCGTTACGGACGAATCCGTGACGAGGCAACTCCCGAATTGGCCAATATACGTCACGAGTTGCGCAGGCATGAAGGCAGTGTCAGTCGTACCCTCAACAAAATCCTCAAGGCTGCACAGGCCGAAGGGTGGGTAGACAAGGACGTTGCCCCTACCCTCCGAGACGGACGACTTGTTATCCCTGCCGCCCCTGCCATGAAGCGCAAGCTGAAGGGTATCATTCACGACGAGAGTTCAACAGGTAAGACCGTCTTTATTGAACCGGCCGAGGTGGTTGAGGTCAATAATCATATACGTGAGCTGGAGGCAGAAGAGAAACGCGAGGTCATTCGTATCCTGAAGGACTTCACAGAGCTCCTGCGTCCTAACATCCGTGAATTGGTACGTGGCTATGAGTTCCTGGCAGATGTAGAGTTTGTACGTGCCAAGGCTCATCTGGCAGAACAGATAGGCGGTATATCACCTCAGATTGACAAGAATCCGCTCATCGATTGGACGCAGGCTCAACACCCGCTTCTGGCTCTGAATCTGAAGAAGCAGGGCAAGAAGATTGTTCCGCTGGAGATTGAACTGAACAAGAAGCAGCGTATCCTTATCATCAGTGGTCCCAATGCCGGTGGTAAGAGTGTATGCCTCAAGACCGTTGGATTGCTTCAGTATATGTTGCAATGCGGCTTGGCTGTACCCATGGGCGAGAACTCCCATTGTGGCATCTTCCAGAGTATCTTCATAGATATTGGCGACGAACAGAGCATAGAGGACGACCTCAGTACCTATAGCAGCCATCTGCTGAACATGAAGAATATGATGCGTGGATGCAATACGCACAGCCTGTTACTCATTGACGAGTTCGGAGGCGGAACAGAGCCCACCATTGGTGGAGCCATTGCCGAGGCTGTGCTCCGTCGCTTCGTCAAGCAAGGAGCCTATGGCGTCATCACCACCCATTATCAGAACCTCAAGCACTTTGCCGAGGATACGCCTGGCGTGGTAAACGGGGCCATGCTTTATGACCGTCACCGCATGGAAGCACTCTTCCAACTTCAGATAGGCAACCCCGGCAGTAGTTTTGCCGTGGAGATAGCACGCAAGATTGGTATTCCTGAAGAGGTCATTGCCGATGCCACAGAGATTGTGGGTCAGGATTACGTGAATGCCGACAAATACCTCTTGGATATCACACGCGACAAACGTTACTGGGAAGGCAAGCGTCAGACCATTCATTCACAGGAGAAGCAGATGGAAAGTACCATCCAGCGCTACGAGAATGAGATGACCGACCTCAAGGTGAAGCGTAAGGAGATTATCCGAGAAGCCAAGAAACAGGCCGAGCAGATTCTGCAGGAGAGCAATGCCTTAGTAGAGAAGACCATCCGCGAGATTAAGGAAGCACAGGCCGAGAAGACCCGTACACGTAAAGCCCGTCAAGAGATGGATGAGTTCCGTGCACGTCTTGAGGAAGAGCAGCGTCATGAGCATGATGAGATGATAGAACGAAAGATTCGTCAAATTCAGGAACGTCGCAAACGTAAGGCAGAACGCAAGGAGCAGAAGAAGAACGAGAGTCCCATTGCTACTGCAAGCACTACTCAGGCAACACCAACCAAATCCGTTCCACAGGCGTTACAGAAAGGAGATAGTGTAAGACTGAAAGGACAAACCGCTGTTGGAATCATAGAAGAAACAGACGGCAAGAAGGCCATAGTCACCTTTGGAAACATACGTACAACAGTACAAGTATCAAAGCTGGAGCGCGCCAGAATACTGGCAAGGATAAGCCTCAGGCAACGGTCGTTTCCTTCGTAAGCCGCGAGACGCAGAACCAGGTCAGGGAGAAACACCTCAACTTCCATCAAGATATTGATGTACGTGGTATGCGTGGCGACGAAGCCCTGCAGGTGGTAACCCATTTTATAGACGATGCCATACTGGTAGGTGCCGGCAGGGTACGTATCCTGCACGGAACCGGCACAGGTGCCTTGCGTCAGTTGATACGCCAGTACTTGAATACCGTTTCTGGTGTCACCTCCGCCCATGATGAACATGTACAGTTTGGCGGAGCCGGCATTACCGTAGTAGAGTTGGCTTAGACGTCAGCGGTAAAGGCATTCACAGCCTCTATCACACGCTTTACTTGACCATCTGTCATAACAGGCGAGATAGGAAGGGACAGGATTTCCTGATGGATTCTCTCTGATATACGGAACTTCTGTCCGTTCCACTCCTTGTAAGCCTTCTGCTGATGAGGCGGTATGGGATAATGAACCACCGTCTGAATATCCTTCTGTTTCAGGAAGGCAGCCAGCTCATCACGCTTGGGACACCTTACAGGATAGATATGATAGACATTCTCCTCGGCATTCTCAGCCACAAGGGGTTTGGTTATCAACGGATTCTCAATGCCTTGGTCGTACATAGCGGCAATCTCACGACGGCGTTCATTGTCATTATCCAGACAAGGCAGTTTCACACACAGCACAGCAGCCTGAATCTCGTCCATACGACTATTATGGCCCTTGTACTCATTCACATACTTCTCTGCACTGCCGTAATTGGCCATGGTCCGAACAATACGTGCCAGCTCTGCATCGTTGGTTGTCACACAACCAGCATCACCCAAGGCACCTAAGTTCTTACCTGGGTAGAAGCTGATGCCAGCTGCATCGCACAGGTTACCGGCAACTTTACCTTTATAGCGTACGCCATGAGCCTGAGCTACATCCTCTACCACTTTCAGCCCATGCTTCTTGGCAATGGCGTTAATGGCATCCATATCGCACACTCTTCCATATAGATGAACAGGCAAGATAGCCCTGGTTTTATCCGTTATCAAAGGTTCTATCAGGGTAGCATCTATCAGATAGTCACTTAGATGAGGCTCGCACAACACAGGCGTCATACCGGCATAGCTGACGGCCAGAATGGTAGCTATGTACGTGTTAGAGGGAACAATCACCTCGTCACCGTCCTGCCATCCCAACATCTCCTTGTAGGCTTTCAGAATCAGCGCCAAAGCTTCCAACCCATTACCTACCGGCACACAGTATTCGCAACCACAGTATTTGGAAAACAGTTTAGCGAAGCGCTCATTCTCCTTTCCTAGCAGATACCAGCCACTACGAACAACCCGTGTTACCTCGCTGCTCAATTCCGGTTCAAACTTCTCGTTAACAAGTTTCAGATCCAGATACTTAACCGTCTCGCTTTGTGTGCTGCGCACATTACCTGCCATCTTGTCAATCTGCGAGTTACGCAAGTCAACTTCATACGTATCATAGCAGACGGCTCTTCCACCGAAACCTTCCTTCTGGAATATCAGCCCCTCGTTCAGGAACTTACCGTCATTCTCGTTGCTGGTACCCATATCCAGGTATTCAAACTGCTTGTATCGTTCATTTATCAAGTGCTTGAACAGCAGGTCCAAGGCGCCGAACTCCCTACCCTCATCGCCAGAGGCAATATACTGCACATGTGCCACCTGTCGGCTCTCGAATATCACCGTACCCGCTACAATGCGGTCCTCATGTCTTACCACATAAACCTTTATGTTCTTTGGGAACAGACGCATCAGACGCAGAATCTCCTGGAACGTATGCACAGGCTTGCTGTTATGATGAACCATCAGCACATCCTCCAGCAAATCCCAGAACTCCTTCAGCCCTGCCTCATCATTCTCAGAAACATGGTCAAGATAGCAGCCGTGGTCAACGGCCTTCTTAGCCTGACGCATACGCAGGGTACGCATCTTCAGGGTATTACGCTGGTTGATGGCAGTACTTACCAGTCTTCTCGTCAACTGGGCTCCTGCACGGAACAGCGCATACAGATCCTCGTCGCTGGGGATGGCACTATAAATATAAGGTATAGGCTTATAGAACACCTTCAGGGCCTGCATATAGTCGCGATAGTAGCACAGAATCTCCTGCATGATGGTCGTCACCTCCATCTGCGTCACCTCAGGCAGAACTATCAAACCTCCGTATGTCAATCCCTGGTGAGAATACACACACTTAGTATGCTCATCATAGTTGGCAGGGAATACAGCCACCAGGTCTTTGGTAGTCAGATGGCTCTCCTTATACTCATCATCTGGCGACACACCATCGTATATCAGCAGCGAACAGTCAAAGAATCTGTCGCTATGATAATCCATAAAGTTACGCTGCAGCAGAAAAGTCCCGTTCTTGGAACTCTCCACAAAAGTATCCCACGTCTCTTTTCTATTTATAGAATAAGGTATTATTGTCACTTCTTTCTTTAATTGAGCATTGAACATTACGCATTGAACATTACGCTAACCGCTAACCACTAACCGCAGAAACTCACTATAGTCATGAATATAATCATCAGCATCATAGGGCTCGGATGCCAGGCTTACGCAGGCAGCATCAGGCGTAAAGTCATACAGCTTGCACCAAACCAGGGGTGGAATCAGTATTCCCACGTGGGGATCGTTCATTTCCAGCACGACCTGCGCTTCCCCGTCATCCACCTCCATCTTGAAGCTACCCCCTAATGGGAATATCACCATCTGGCAGGTTCTGTGCGCATGGTTCCCGCGCATGTGTCCATCTTTTATATTATAAGTCCAGAACACACGTTCAATCTTAAAGGGGATGTGCTTCTCGCACTCACCAAAAGCAAGTGAACCGCGCTTGTCGCCAATTAGGGGCAATTCTATCAATTTACACCCTTTTGGCAGCTTATTCTGTGGTATATTTCCCATTCCTTCCTTAATTTTATGGACAAAGTTACGAATAAGCGAGAGATAAACGAAATAAATCAGCATTTATTTCTTTATCTGAGCGAAAGTAACTTCGAGGCGCCAGCCTCAATGTTACAATTAAATGAGCGAAATACAAAATTTATTTGAGTATTTTCAAGCGAAAGTAACTTCGAGGCGCCAGCCTCAGTGTGACAAATAAGCGAGCGGAATACAAAAATAATTATATTTCTTAGAGACGATAGTCTCAAGTTACGAATAAGTGAGCGGATAACCCCGAAAATTATAATATAAATAAGGTGTATTTATTCCCGATCGGGAGTAACATCGAGAAATTTTCTCAAAATTCAAAAAAAATCTTGAAAGTGCTTGCGGGATTCGGAAAAAAGCTATACCTTTGCATCGCATTTGAGAAAAAGAGCTGGTAAAACAACTCAAAAAACGGAATGCCGGAAGGAAGTTTGGGTGAGTGGCTGAAACCACCAGTTTGCTAAACTGACGTGCGGGTTACCGTACCGGGGGTTCGAATCCCCCAGCTTCCGCCAGAGAACCTCTCAAATTGCACATGGCGCTTTCGTCTAGCGGCTAGGACACATGCCTCTCACGCATGGAACACGGGTTCGATTCCCGTAGGCGCTACTGGGATATGGTAGGGAAGAGTTCGAGACCACATTTTAGGATCGAGCTCTTCTTTTTTTTATACATTTTCTCCCCTACCTCACTATTGACATAAATACACGAGTCTTACATATTCCAATGGGTCAAAAAAAGAGCCGACATAACGTCAGCTCTTTCCATTTAGGGTTTTTCTGCACCTTTACATTAGAAGGGGAGATCCTCACCCTCTGCCTGAGGAGCGAAAGGAACCGTAGCATCAGCAGGAGCTGCTGCAGCTGCAGGAGCCTGAGTGGGAACGGGAGCGCCACCGAAGGGGGCCGTGTCAGGAGCTACGGGAGCAGCGGCAACAGGAGCACCCTGAACGTTACGGTCAACACGGAAGGCACGCACACCGTTGAACCATCGACCCTGATACTCACGGGCATCAATATCGAAGGAAACGGTCATAATCTCGCCCAACTGGATGTTGAACTGCTGCATACGGTCAGAACCGAATACCTCGAAGAAAAGCTTACGAGGGTACTGATCCATAGTCTCCAATACGTACTGACCGCATATCCATTCACTACCTGTTCTGCTTGATGTACCCCTGCGTGGCTCGAGTACAGCAATAATTTTGCCTGTTATTTCCATTATTTATATTATTATTTTTGAATTCGTGCCACAAAGGTATGAAAAAATAACTTACTATGGGATTTTTTGTGAACGTTTTTTTTGATGTACAAGAAAAATCAGTATCTTTGTACCATAATAAATAACACTATAACAATATGGAATTCAAAGTATCAAGTTCAGCTCTTTACAGCCGCCTGACTGCGGCCAGTAAAGTTATGGGGTCTAAGAACTCCATGCCCATCCTTGACTGCATTCTGTTCGACGTAAAGGACGGCAAAATCACCATAACCGCTTCAGACAGCGAGAAGTACTATATCACCACCGTTCCCACCATCGAGCAAGACGGAGAGGCACGTTTCTGCATTCCTGCAAAGACAATGATTGACTCTATCAAGGAACTGGCAGAGCAGCCCCTGAACATCAGCTTCAACGCTGATTCAATGGAGATTAAGGGTGTACATAGCAGTGGTTCATTCAGCGTAATGGCACAGGACGCTGCCCCCTACCCTCTGGCTAAGCCCGTCAGCGAAGGTGCTACCCGTCTGAATATGCCTGCCGAGGTATTGTTGAACGGTATCAACCGCTGTCTCTTTGCAACTGCCAATGACGAGATTCGTCTGGTTATGAATGGTATCTATGTAGATATCAACCCCGATTACATCATCTTTGCTGGTACAGACGGACGTAAGCTGGTTCGCAACACCATCCATACCATCAAGAGTGGTATCACAGCAGGCTTCATCCTGCCCAAGAAGGTGTGCGCCATCCTGAAGAACGTACTGAACAAGGACGAAGAGCAGATAGAGATACTCTTTGATACAGACAAGGCTACCATCAAGTCAGAAGACATGACCATGCACTTCCGCTTGATTGAAGGCCGCTACCCCAACTACAACGCTGTAATCCCACAGAGCAACCCCTTCAAGGCCAATGTGGACCGTATGGCTTTGGTCAGCGCCCTGAAGCGTGTGGCTGTATTCTGCAACCAGAGCAGCGGCTTGGTAAAGGTAGAACTGAACAACAACAGCATGAAGCTCACCGGTCAGGACAACGAGTATGCCACCAGCGCTGAGGAGTTCCTGGTTTGCGAGTACGCAGCCAGCCCCATCAGCATAGGATTCAGCTGCCAATTCCTGTTGGAGATTGCCACCATCATGGAGAGCGACAACATCACACTGGAAGTTGCCGACCCCAGTCGTCCCGGTATCATCCGTCCCGCTGAGGACAATGCTGAGGACGAGGTACTGATGCTGCTGATGCCCATGCGTGTAGAAGACTAATAAGGATTTGCCGGCATGAAGCTCAATCTGAAGAACCCCATCATATTCTTCGACCTGGAGACAACAGGCCTGGACATAGCCAAAGACCGCATTGTGGAGCTATGCTATATCCGCGTAGAACCCAACGGCAACGAGGAGGCCAAGAGCATGCGCATAAACCCCGAGAAGCACATCCCCGAGGTTGCAAGCAAAGTGCATGGCATCTATGACGAGGACGTCAAGGACTGTCCCACCTTCAAGCAGGTAGCCAAGACTTTGTGGCAGACCTTTGAGGGTTGCGACTTGGCCGGTTTCAACAGCAACAAGTTCGACATCCCCATGCTGGTGGAGGAGTTCATGCGTGCAGGCGTAGATGTTGACCTAAGCAAACGCAAGCTGGTGGACGTACAGAACATCTACCACAAACTGGAGCGCCGTACCCTGATAGCCGCCTACAAATACTACTGCGGTAAGGATCTGGAGAACGCTCACAGCGCATTGGCCGATACACAGGCAACCTACGAGGTGCTGCAGGCACAGCTAGACAAGTACCCCGATGAACTGCAGAACGACATACAGTTCCTGGCTGACTACTCCAAGGTAAGCAACAACATAGACTTTGCCGGACGCTTCGTCTATGACGAGGACGGCACAGAACTGGTAAACTTTGGCAAATACAAGGGCAAACCCGTGAAGGAAGTACTGCAGAAAGACCCCGGCTACTACGGATGGATTATGCAGAGCGACTTCACCATGAACACCAAACAGGTCTTAACAAAACTAAGGTTCAAATATGCTGCAGGGTAAGAAAATCGTACTTGGCATAACCGGAAGCATAGCTGCCTACAAGGCTTGCTACCTAATAAGGGGCTTGATAAAGCAAGGCGCCGAGGTACAGGTCGTGATAACACCCTCAGGAAAGGAATTCATCACTCCCCTTACCCTTAGCACCCTCACAGGAAAACCCGTGGTAAGCGAATTCTTCGACCGCAGGGACGGCTCGTGGCATTCACACGTGCAGTTAGGACTATGGGCAGACGCAATGGTTATAGCTCCCGCATCGGCAAGCACCATAGGCAAGATGGCCAACGGCGTAGCTGACAATATGCTCATCACAACCTATCTGAGCATGAAGGCTCCCGTATTCGTTGCCCCTGCTATGGACTTGGACATGTATGCCCACCCCAGCACACAGAATAATCTGGACACCCTGCGTTCCTACGGAAACCACATCATAGAACCCGGAACAGGCTTCCTTGCCAGCAAACTGGAGGGCAAGGGACGCATGGAGGAACCCGAGAAGATTATTGAGGTACTGGACAGCTTCTTTCAGGAGCAGACAGATCTACAGGGGAAGAAAATACTTATCACAGCAGGTCCTACCTACGAGAAACTCGACCCCGTCCGCTTCATAGGCAACTACAGCAGCGGCAAGATGGGTATCGCTCTAGCCGAGGAATGCGCCTGCAGAGGTGCAGAGGTAGAGCTGATTTGCGGTCCTGTAAGCATCAAGACCACTCACCCCAACATCCACAGAACGGACGTAGAGAGTGCTGCCCAGATGTACAAGGCCGCCACAGAGGCTTTCCCTGACGCCAATGCTGCCATCCTGTGTGCAGCTGTAGCTGACTTCACCCCTGCCACTGTAGCAGACAATAAGATTAAGCGCGAAGGTAACAAGCTGACATTGGAGCTGGCTCCTACTCAGGACATCGCGAAGGCTTTGGGAGAGATGAAGAAGGAGAACCAAGTGATGGTAGGCTTTGCTTTGGAAACATATGATGAGGAGAACCACGCCAAGGAGAAACTGCAGAAGAAGAACCTGGACTTTATTGTCCTGAACAGTTTGCAGGATGATGGCGCAGGATTCCAGCATAACACCAACAAGGTGACACTCATCGACAAGGACAGTGAGGAGAAGTTCCCCCTGAAGTCGAAGAAGGAAGTAGCCAAGGATATCGTAAACAAATTGGTAACAATCATAAAATGAGAAAATTACCGTTCCTGCTTGTTTTCATAGTCTCAGCTCTTGCCAACGTCCAGTTGTACGCTCAGGAGCTGAATGCAAAGGTGAATGTCAATTACTCCAAGTTGGAGAATACCAAGACGGACATCTTCCCCAAGCTGCAGACAACCATCGAGGAGTTCCTGAACAACCACAAATGGACGGAGATTGCCTTTCGCGACAACGAGAAGATTCAATGTAACTTCAACCTAACCATCGACGAGTACAACGTAAACGACAACACGTTCAAGTGTGCCCTGCTGATGGCCAGCAACCGCCCTGTCTTCAACAGCAACTACAACACGGTATGCTACTCCGTGAACGACAAGGAATTCGTATTCAAATTCTCAGAGTTCGACCAGCTGGAGTATCAGGAGAACCAAATCGACAATAACCTGGTGGCGCTGCTTGCCTACTATGCCTATATGATTATAGGAATGGATCTGGACAGCATGACACCCAAGGGCGGAACGGCTTGCTTCCAGACGGCAGAGAACATCGTATCAGCGGGTCAGAATCTGGATTACCCCGGATGGAAGGCCTTTAGCGATAATGGTAATCGATTCGGATTGCTGAACGACTATCTGGACGGTTCCATGGAGCCGCTGCGTGAGTTCCAGTACATCTACCACCGCAAAGGCTTAGATCAGATGGCAGAGAACCCTGATACAGCCAGAGCAGTCATCACAGAAGGACTTGACCTGCTGCTGCAGGCTTACAAGGCCAAGAACATGAACAAGATTGCACAGCTCTTCACAGAATACAAACGTCCCGAACTGGTGAACATCTATTCAGGAAAGGGAACAACAGAGGAGAAAAACAAAGCCTACGATGTGCTTTTCACCATAGATGCATCGCAAAACCAGGAATGGGAGAAAATAAAGAAGTAAGTCTTTATGCTAAAACATCTTTATATCAGGAACTTTGCACTTATCAAAGAGCTGGATATAGACTTCCAGTCGGGTTTCTCCGTTATAACAGGTGAAACCGGTGCGGGAAAGTCCATCATGTTAGGAGCCATCAACTACCTGCTGGGACAAAGAGCAGACATAAAGAGCATACTACCCGGTGCCGAGAAATGCACCATAGAAGCTACCTTCGGGATAGAAGGTTATGACCTGAAGGACCTGTTCCAGGAATACGACGTTGACACAGACGGACAGGAATGCATCATCCGACGCGAATTTACAACCAGCGGAAAGAGCCGGGCTTTCGTAAATGACAGTCCTGCCAACTTGGCATTCCTCAAGGAACTGGGTTACCAACTGATAGACATACATTCACAGCATCAGAACCTGCTGATTGCCAAGGAGAACTTCCAACTGCATATCCTGGACGTTATGGCACAAGACAGCCAGCAACTGGAGGAATACCGTACCTGCTTCTCTGCCTACAAGAAAGCCGAACAGGAACTCAGGGAGGCCAAGGAGATTCTGGCCCAGTCGAAGGCTGAGGAGGATTACCTGCGCTTCCAACTGGAACAGTTAGAGGAACTGAACCCGAAGGCAGGAGAGGACGAGGAACTGGAGGAAGAACAGAACGAACTGAGTCATGCCGAGGAGATAAAAAGCATATTGTACAATGCCGACAACCAGTTCAGCAACGACGGCGAACCCGGTGGTGTGATAGAGATGCTGAAGCACATCAGCCAGGGTATCCAATCCCTGACCCGTATCTACCCTGCCGTCGAGGAATATGCCGAGCGTATAGACAGCGCCCTGATAGAGCTGAAGGACATCAGCGCCGAACTCAGCGATATGGCAGAAAGAATAGAATACAATCCTGCCCGACTGGAGGAGGTGAACAACCGCCTGGACAAGCTTTACACCTTAGAGAAGAAACATGACGTGAAGACCGCTGCCGAGCTGGAAGCCTTCATGCTGGACGTCAGGAAGAAGCTGGATGTCATCAGCAACGGAGAGGACAAGATAGATCAGCTGGAGAAAGAGGTTCAAGAAAGACTTTCCCAGGCAACGGCATTGGCAGAGAAGTTGAGCCAAAGCAGAAAGGCAGCCGCCAAGGAGGTGGAAGCCTCCATAGGTCAGATGCTGACGCAGATGGATATCCCCAACAACAAGTTCGAGGCAAGGATAGAGAAGAGCGCCCAGCTCACAGAGAACGGTGCCGACCAGGTGACCTTCTACTTCTCTGCCAATAAGAACGCGG
>Ga0265298_10000386_pt1 | contig 65911 bp, 42 predicted proteins | sample AusTroGonzalo_MG_3_FD_193486 | JGI IMG/M metagenome (GOLD analysis project Ga0265298, IMG submission 193486) | Bovine rumen microbial communities from tropical cattle in Woodstock, Queensland, Australia - Gonzalo_01 | ecosystem: Host-associated > Mammals > Digestive system > Stomach > Rumen ... | reverse complement strand
GATGCCACCACCGCCCATCATGCCGCCGCCGCCCATGCCGCCGCCCATCATGCCGCCACCGCCCATGCCGCCCATCATACCACCCATCATACCGCCGGAGAAGTTGTTGAAGCCCACGCCACGGGGGCCGTTGCCGGCATTGGCAAGGATGGAGAGCTGGCTGTTATCGGTGAATCGGCCGACCATTCCGTTGGCCTGGAAACGCCAGTCGTTAAGGGTATTATACTCGGACGGGATATCGTGACCGCCGCCGGCCACCAGGTTACCGAACACACCGTTCATCATACCGGGCTGCACGGTGAGGTCGATCACGGTCTCCTCATTGCCGTCGTCGATGCCGGTGAATTCGGCCTGCTCACTCTTCTTCTTGATCACCTTCACCTTCTGCACCAATTTGGCGGGGAGGTTGCTGGTGGCCACCTGCGGGTCGTCCAGGAAGAAGGTCTTGCCGTCGATAGTGATTCTGGTAATGGATTCTCCGTTGGCCGTGATGGAACCGTCGTCACCCACCTCGATACCGGGGAGTTTGCGGAGCAGGTCCACCAACATGTTTTCATCGGTAATCTTGTAGGACGAGGCGTTATATTCCACCGTATCCTTCTTAATGATAATGGGGTTACCCGTAGCGGAAACGGAAGCAGCATCCAGTTCCTCCTGGTTCAGATCCATCTTGAGCGTACCCAGGTCCAGATCCTTGTCTTCCACGGTAACTTCCTGCGTATAAGGAAGATAACCAAGAAGTTCGGCCTTAAGGACGTACTTGCCCTTACGTACCTTGTCCAAGGTTGCCTTTCCCTCGGCATCCGAGAGGGAATACTTGGCGGAGCCTCTCTCCGGGGTGAACGAAACCGTGGCGAAACCCACCGGTTCACCGGTGATGGAGTCGGCCAGCTTCAGGGTAACTTTGTAATTCTGGGCATTCAGTGCCAGGGATAAAAACAGACCGAAAACGGCCAAGAAGATTTTACGTACCATAAATATTATTACCAAATCACGATGTCTTAGACACCGGGTCTGGGCAAAAGTTTAATAATAATTTAAAAAATTATTTGATTCTGTCCGGATGCTCCTTCACGAACTGCTCCCATCCGGCCTTACCCTTCACGGAGGCCAGGGGGCTGGAGGTCTGGTAGTGATGACAAAGGGCGATGGCCAGGGCGTCCGTAGCATCCAGATGCTTGGATTCCAGTTCCACGCCCAAGGTCTTTTCCAGCATCAACTGTACCTGCTCCTTGGAGGCGGCACCGTTGCCCACAATGGCCTCCTTGGCCTTTCGCGGGGCATATTCCGTCACGCTCTGCACGCCGTATTCCAGGGCGGCGATGATGGCCGAGCCCTGTGCCCGTCCCAGCTTCAGGACCACCTGGGCATTCTTCCCGTAGAAAGGGCTTTCGATGGCCAGTTCCGTGGGATGATAGGACTTGCACACCTGGGAGATGCAGTCGTAGATGGCGCTTAGCTTGGCATAAGCATCGGCCTCTTTCCTGAGGTCCAGCACACCCATGTCCACATACTCCGCCTTCTTGCCGGATACACGGATGACCCCGAATCCCAGCAACTGGGTTCCGGGGTCAATGCCGAGTATGATTCTTTCGTCAGTCAATGCGGTCGAAGCCGGTGTAGGGACGGAGGCAGGCGGGAATCTCTATGTAACCGTCCTTCTGGTTGTCCTCCAGCAGGGCTGCCACCACACGCGGAAGCGCCAGGGAACTGCCGTTCAAGGTGTGAGCGAGCTGCATCTTTCCTTCTTCGTCACGATAACGGCACTTGAGGCGGTTGGCCTGGTAGCTTTCGAAGTTGGACACGGAGGAAATCTCCAGCCAACGGCCCTGGGCTGCGCTCCAAAGCTCGAAATCGTAGGTAATGGCCGATGTAAAGCTCATATCGCCGCCGCAAAGACGCAGGATACGATACTTGAGGCCCAGTTCCTTCACCAGGCTTTCCACATGGGCTACCATCTCGTCCAGGGCGGCATAGCTGTTTTCCGGCTTCTCCACCCGCACGATCTCCACCTTGTCGAACTGGTGCAGGCGGTTCAGGCCGCGTACGTCCTTGCCGTAGGAACCGGCCTCGCGGCGGAAGCAGGGCGTATAGGCCGTAAGCTTCTGCGGGAACTGGTCGGCCGATAAAATCACGTCCCGGAAGATGTTGGTCACAGGCACTTCGGCCGTAGGGACCATATAGAAATCGTCCAGGTTGGCGTGGTACATCTGGCCTTCCTTGTCCGGCAGCTGGCCGGTGCCGAAACCCGATGCGGCATTCACCATCACGGGCGGCTCCACCTCCTTGTATCCGGCTGCGGTGTTGCGGTCCAGGAAATAGTTGATGAGGGCGCGCTGCAGTTTGGCACCTTTTCCCTTATAGACCGGGAAACCGGCACCTGTAATCTTTACACCCAGGTCGAAGTCGATGATGTCGTACTTGCGGGCCAGTTCCCAGTGCGGGAGGGCGTTTTCCGGAAGCTGCACCTCCGGACCGCCCATCTTCACTACCAGATTGTCCTCGGCCCCCTTGCCTTCCGGAACTATCCCGCACGGAAGGTTGGGAAGCAGAACCAACTGACTCTGCAGCTCTTCCACCGTGACATCGGCCTCCTTCAGGAGGGCATTTGAACGTTCCTTCAGGGCTGCGACCTGGGCCTTGGCGGCCTCGGCCTCTTCCCGCTTCCCCTGCTTCATCAGGGCACCAATCTCCGCCGCAGCCTTCTTCTGCTGCGACAGCAGGGCGTCCGATTCGGTCTGGAGGGCTTTGCGCCTGTCGTCCAGGGCAATCACCTTCTCAACGATGGCGCGGGCGTCGAAGTTTTTAACGGCAAGTCTCCGGATTACAAAATCCGGAGACTCGCGCAGAAGTTTCAATGTAAGCATCTCTTAGTTCTCGAAAGGTACTACGGAAACGTAAGACTTGTTTTCGCGCTTGCGAGTGAACTTAACAGTGCCGTCGATGAGGGCATAAAGGGTGTGATCCTTACCCATACCCACGTTCAGGCCCGGGTTGTGAGCGGTACCGCGCTGACGCACGATGATGTTGCCGGCCTTCACGACCTCTTCGCCGAACTTCTTGATACCGAGACGCTTGGAATGCGACTCACGACCGTTCTTGGAACTGGATTGACCTTTCTTGTGTGCCATAATCTGTTTCTCCTTAAAAGTTAAGCGATAGCGTCGATGTGAACCTTGGTGAGCTTCTGGCGGTGGCCATTCAGCGTCTGGAATCCCTTACGACGGATTTTCTTGAATACAAGCACCTTCTTGGCCTTGGCGTCGTCGTCCACGACGGTAGCCTTTACCATAGCGCCTTCTACATAGGGAGTACCGACAGTCACTGCACCCTCATTGTCCACGAGGAGCACCTTGTCGAACTCTACAGCTTCTCCGTTCTTGGCCTTGAGCCGATTCACGAAGATGTCCATTCCAGCTTCTACCTTAAACTGCTGGCTTGCAATGTCTACAATAGCGTACATGCTATAAAACTTATTAAAAGTTTTCGGCCGTAAGCGCCCGCCCCTGACGGCAGGTCTTGCTGAGCTTAGCGGTCATCTCAAAATTTGGGACTGCAAAGATACGGATTTTTTATTAATCTGCAAGCATTTCCAAAAACTTTTCCATGCCCTTCGTGGCCACGTCCTGAATCATCGTCACCCGGGCGTCGGAAATGGGAACGGGCTTGGGATCGATTACGTAGATGGGCGTTTCGATGGAGGCGTAGCGATACAGGCCTGCGGCGGGATATACTTGCAGGGAGGTGCCCACGATGAGGAGGATATCGGCCTTCTCCACCAGGTTGATGGCCTTTTCGATGTTGGGTACAGCCTCGCCGAAGAAGACGATGTGCGGCCGGAGCTGGCTGCCGTTGGGGGCCAGGTCTCCCAGGTACACGGAGCGGTAACCCACGTCTATCACTTCCGCCTCCGAGGCCGTGCGGTCGTAGATGCCGTTCTCCGGGCGCATTTTGGTGAGTTCCCCGTGCAGGTGCAGCACCCGCGTGGAGCCGGCCCTTTCGTGCAGATTGTCCACATTCTGGGTAATCACGTCCACATCGTAGTCCTTTTCCAGGCCGGCGATGGCCAGGTGGGCGGCGTTGGGCTTGGCATCCTTGAGCTGGGCACGACGCTGGTTGTAAAAGTCCAGCACCAGTTTCCGGTTCCGGTACCAGCCCTCGATGGAAGCCACGTCGTTAACGTCGTACTGTTCCCAAAGGCCGCCGGTATCCCGGAAGGTGGCGAATCCGCTTTCGGCGCTCACACCCGCGCCGGTAAGCACTGCTATCTTTTTTTTCATTCCTTTACCTCAAAATAGTATTTCTTTACCCAATATTCGAACAGCGGGTCTATGATTACGGGGTTATCGGCCTCGTCGAAACGCAGGATTTCCTTTTTCATCAGGGCGTCCTTCACGCGTTTTACATTGGCCGATGAATTGAGTCCGTACTTGCGGATTACCTCCGCCGAACTGAAGCGCGTAACTCCGTCCACCGTGACCCGCAACATATTCACCTGGTGAGTGGTGAGTCCCCCCATCATCTCCATGAAGCGGGGCTCGTGGATGGTGATAAGGGCTCCCAGGGCATCCACCAACACGGGTTCCATAATATATCCGCGCGTCATGGAGTCGCAGATGGAGGAGAAGTGGTTGATGTACCAGAGATGTCCGCGGAACAGCCTGCAGGCCCCTTCCATCAAGTGGGCGTCCAGCACCTTGCCTCCGGAAAGGAAACCCCTGACAACGTGAGAGGCCATTTCGCTCTCCTCCACCGGAGAAAGGCGTACCCGCTCCACCTGCCGGTGGAACAGCAGACTGCTCTCGAAGACGGAGCGCATGGCATTCACGGCACTGCCGGAAAAGATGAAGGAGAACTGCTTCTCCCCCGCCTCCCGGGCTGTCCGGAGCGTGGCGTCCAACGGACGCAGCAAAGCATCCGGAAACTCCTGATACAGAACGCACTGGAATTCATCCACAATAAGGATGAGCCGTTCCCCCCGTTCCTTGGCCAAACGGAAAGGGAAACGGAGCATGGCCTTCACATCATCGGCATCCAGTTCCCAGCCGGCCGACAGTACCTGATCTTTGTCGGCAAAGGCGACAGGGTCGAAGACGAAATGGGTACCGCCAAGATACTGCCTGGCTATAGCCGCGTATTCCTCCGGGGTGGAGGCCACCATCCTTACCACCGTGGAACCCAGCCGGAGCAGGAATTCTTCCAGCGTACGGATGTTCAGGGCCGAAAACTGCCCCACCGTAAAAGGTTTTCCCGCCATCCGCATAGACAGCAGGGTCTGCTGCACCAGCGAAGTTTTTCCGGTCTTGGGCGGCTCGTACATCACTACGTGCTCCCCCTGGGAAAGGAGATTTCCCAGGAGGGTCACGTCGTTCTTCCGGCCGACAAAGTTCTTGCCGGTTACATATTGCGAATAGGGAAAAGGAGTATCCATCATTCAGCTTCCGTTACGGGAATAGCCGGAACTTCCTCTATGGGAACAGCCACTTCCACAACCGGTTCTTCGGGCTGATACTTGGGCAGCGGGCTGCGGAAGCATTCACCCAGCGGCAGCAGCACGTTCAGCAGCCACAGCACTACGCAGGTGACCACTACTACCCCGGCGAAGGTCCACCAGAAGCAGCGGCGGCGGGCCTTCTTCCGGGCCTCCGGGTCCACTTCGGTGAGCTTGGGATATTCGGCCAGGGAAGTGAGCGTCTTTCCGAATTTCACGCTCACCAGCGAAGCGGCATTCATGGCCCAGCCGTTGGCGTTGAGCACCGGCCCCAAGTCGCGCTTGCGGAGTTTGCGCCAGGCGATGAACACGGACGGCAGGGAGATAATGAGCATGACGGCGGCGATGAGGATGATCCACTGCCACCAGGTAAGGGACTTGAGAACGGCTATCAGGCCCAGCAAAACGCCCGAAACGGCAGCGGCGGCAATGGTGATGCCGGCCACTTTGCCCACATCGAAACTGGTGGGTTTCACAGCAGCGGCGGCATCGGCCGTCTTGCCGCTGGTGGCGCTGTCGGCCGCGGAAGTGAGGTTGCCCATGGCCTTGTCGTTCTTGGCAGCTGCGCTCTTGTCTATCTTGTCGCTGATCCACCGGCCCACTTTCTTGTAGGGGGCCCAGAAGGCCTGGCGAAGGCTCAGGGGGTTCTCCACGATGGAAGTGACCTTGGCAGTGTAGTCGTTGCCCTCCCGGTCGTAGAACACGGCGTTCTTGCCTTCCCGGAGACCGTCCACGTCACCGGCCGTGAGTACGGCGGCAATATTGAAGGACTTGCCCAGTTTCTCGCTGGTGCAGGTGCAGTAGAGAATGAACATGCCGCTGAGGGAAGTGATTTCCGGCGAGGGACCCGCCACCTTCACGCAGAGGTCCGTGCTGCGCTGGTCTATGTACAGACGGCCGGCCTGGAAGATGGCCTGGAAGTCCGGGTCGTAGAAATCCTTCAGTACCACATAGTTGTTCAGGAAGCGGTAGAAGTCCTTGTGCAGGCGCACCAGGCGGTCCACCTCTTCGATGCTTAGGGCGTTGGCTTCCTCGGCCTTGTCCTTTTCCAGCAATTCCAGCAAGGCGGCCTTGCGGTCTTCCTTCAGGATGGCCTTGACGGCCTCCAGGCCCAGACCTTCCACCTCGGCGCCTTTCTTGGCGTCCAGCCAGGCGGTGTAGGGGGCGAACTTAGCCACTAGTTCGTTCCACTCCGCTTCCGTAATGGCTTTTTTCTCCGGCAGGCACAAGGCGGCCATGGCGGCCACGGAGGCCTTCCAGGCAGGGTTCAGGCCCTCATTCAGGGGCAGGAGGCCCTCCTTGGCGGGTTTGGCCAGCGGCTGGTCGGCAATCTTAGAGGAGGCATCGGCCAGGTTACCCTCGATGGCGGCAATCTTCTCCACGGAAACGTCCACCGCTCCGGATGTGGCGGCGTCAAAACCGATGAGTTTGCAGCGCATGAAATAGTCGGCCACCTTTTCCTTGAGCGCTTCCACGGCGGCCAGGGCGTCGGCGGTCTTGTCCCCGAACGGGAACACCTCCGGGGTACCCGCCTCCTTCCAGGCGGCATAGTCGGCACAGGCGGTATAGAAGGCCTCCACGTGGTCCGCCGTTACGCCTTCCACGCCGCTGCGGTCCGTGGCAGAGCCAATGCAGGCAGCAATGTCGGTAATTAGCTTGGCCAGCGCCTCATCTCCACCGGCCGAGGCGGGGGTAATGATGCCGTCGCCGTTGAAGAGGGTATCGGCAAAGATTTTCACATTGTCGGAAGTCTCGGCCAGCGAAATGCTGTCCTTTTCCACTTTCAGGTTGGCCAGGATCTGCCGGGCCGATGAGAGCAGACGCGCTCCGTCCGCATCCTCTGTATTGAAGTTGGAGAACGGGATGGTGTCCTCCCCTTTCAGGAGGGTATCGGCATCCTTGATTACTCGGGTGAGCCACTGGGCGGTGGCAATCACATCATCCACGCGGATGTTGCCGTCGGCGTCGGTGTCGATGTGCTTAAGGGTGGCCGAATCGAACTCCAGGCCCCCTGCGGGGCAGCTGAGCACCGTCCAAAGTTTGCGGTCCAGTTCGCCCAAATGTCTGATATCCTCTCCGTTACGGATTTGTACGCGTACAGCACCGCCTACGGAAGCAAATTGCCAGTCATAGGCATCGGGGTTCTTTTTCTTTTTCATATAGCAGTGTTTTAATGTTGATTGGCGTGGAATAACATTATTGTTAGCAAATGTAACAATAATAATTGGATTTTTTTCATTAGTTTTGTGCTTTCAGACAGTTTTATATGATGAATAAATCTGGATTTCGCATAACTCTTTTCCTGGCTTCCTCCATCCTTGCGGTAATGGGGGCCTCCTGCCAGATACCCGAGTCAGAACGGATACCGGAGGTGCTGGAGATGATTCCCCAGTCCACTTCCATCAGCGCCATGGAAACCGAAGTGTCCGTAAGCGTAAACTGTGATTTGCACTGGAATGTGGAACTGCAGGATCCCTCCTGGGGTGAAGTGGAAATCAAGACGGTGGAAGACGGAACCGGCGGGACCTTCCTTTTCAAGCCGGGAGCCAATACCGGAGAAGATGCCCGGGAAAACACCCTTATCCTGAAAGCCGGCAAGGGAGAACTCCGCAAAACCATTACCCAAGGGGGTCTGGGCACGTTTTTCCAGCCCCGCAGTTTCCAGTTGTCCGGTACTGCGGAAGCCGGCATTTCATTTATGGCTCCTTCTTCCTGGACCGCCACGGTGACGGATGGCATGGATTGGCTGAAACTCCGTTCTTCCGCCGGTGCCAAGGGACAGAACGTCCTGCTGCTGGCCGCCACGGACCCTAACGAGAACGTGGGCAGTCGGCAGGGAACGGTAAGCATTACCTTCGGCACCACCCGGGTGGAGATACCGGTAACCCAGGTGCAGAAGGATGTAATCCTAGCCGGAGATACCACTCTCTCCTTCTCGTTTGAAGGCCAGGATTTTGCTCTCCAGACCCAATATAACGTAGATTACAAGGTTTCCGTATCGGCCGATTGGATTGGCCGTTCCTCCACCAAGGCGCCGCTCCACGAAGCCCAGGAGCATTTTATCCTGCAGGAAAACAATGGCAAAAACCCGCGCACGGCGGAAATCCGCTTCACCAGCGAAGGACAGCCGGACGCATCCCTCGTGGTTACGGTAACCCAGGACGGGAAAGACCCCATCTTGAACCAGACGCAGCCCGGGATGTATGGGATTGAAGGCAAGGACTATATCCTGGGCTCCGACGGTTGGAACCAGTCGTACCGCAGGAGAACGGCCGACGGCAACCGGACCTACCGGCTCATGAAGGCCCAGACCTTCTCGGCCGTAACCATCAGCGGCATGCAGGAAGGAGACAGTGACGTATCTTTCATCCTGATGGAAAACGGATTTACCTATCCGGAACTTGTCTTCCAGACCCGGCTGGTTTTCACCAGGGACGGGCTGGCCTGGTACAAGGCCAGTGACGAAACCTTTTTCGTAATTCAACTGTAAAGGAGGACCCGACTATGAAGCTTAAAATGTATCTTGGCGCCTTAGCCGCCCTCTTTATTAGTTTTTCCGCCATTGCCGGCCCGGCCCGCCCCGGAGCCTACCAGTACACCCAGCCCGATGGCAGCGTAGTGAGCCTGGAAAACCATGGCGACGAGTTTTTCCACTGGACCACCCTTGCCGGAACCAGCCAGACAATGCGCCTGGAGGACGATGGATTCTGGCATCCCTCTACCCTGGACTTCTCCAGGCTGGAGAAAGGCCGGGAACGGCGTACCATAGTCAACAAGGAACGCGTTGTTCGGCCCAGAACCCACACCAACAACCCCTGGACCCACGGGGAGCGCCGCATTCCGGTAATCCTGGTGGAATTCCCGGACAAAGGCTTTGCCATTGACGCTCCGGGCCAGATGTTCTACAATCTGCTGAACCAGCCCGGCTATTCCTACGACGGAGCAACCGGCTCGGTACAGGAATATTTCCTGGATAACTCCGACGGTCTGTTCAAACCCGTCTTCGACGTTTACGGCCCGGTTATGCTGCCCCACGAGATGGCCTATTACGGCAAAGATGTGGACGACTGGGACCAACAGCCGGAACTGGCCCTCTACGACGCCTGTGTAATCCTGGACCCCGAAGTGGATTTCTCTGTCTATGACTTTGACGGAAACGGTTTTATAGACATGACCCTGTTCTATTTTGCCGGCTACAGCCAGGCGGAAGGCGGCCCCAAAGATGCCATCTGGCCGCATCAATGGACTGTACAGGGATCTTCCAGTTATGATGCCCGCAGCACTCGCTTCGACGGGAAAAAACTGGACAGTTATTTCTGCACAGCCGAACTGAAAGGCTCCAGAGGAACAAGCATTTGCGGCATCGGCGCCACCTGCCACGAGTTTTCCCATTCCCTGGGCCTGCCGGACTTCTATGATACGGATTACGAGAAAAACGGTTCCTGTGCCGGTTTAAGCGACTTTTCCCTTATGTGCGGTGGCTGCTACCTCAATGAAAGCCGCACCCCGCCGTATCTTAATGCCGAGGAGCGTATCCTCCTGGGTTGGATGACGGAGGAGGATGTCCCGGAACTTACCGAGGGTTCTTTCTCCTTCCCTTCCGTAAAAGAAAGTATCGCTTATAAGAGCTTTACCGACACGGAAGGAGAATACTTCGTTTTCGAATGCCGTGACGGAAGCGGCTGGGACTCTTATCTGCCCCAGGGCCTGGTAGTGTATCACGCCGATAAATCCACCGGCCGGAACGTTGGCGGAAAAACGCCCGAGCAGCGCTGGAAAAGCCAGGACGGCATCAATGCCTACGGAAACCACCCCTGTTTCTACGTGGTCCCGGCCGCCAGCCAGAACAGTTTGAATTTCAAAGGCTCGCTGGGGAGATGGGTATTCCCGGGAGACAGTAAAGTGAAGGATTATTCCCCGAAGGACTGGGATGGAAACGCCACGGGCACCGAACTGAAGGAGATTGGTTATTCGGAGGGAAAGGTCTCCTTCAAGGTAACTGTGGACAGAACCAGGACAGTCCGGGGCTATGTCTATAATACGGCCGGGAAAGGCATTGCCGGCGCACATGTAGTGATAACCCCCAAGGACTCTCCGGACAACGCGCCGCGGGGAATCCTGTCCAGGATTATCCGGAAAAACCAGGTCTATAATGCCTATACCGACGAAAAAGGAGCTTTTGCCATAGATGTCACGGACTTTGAGGCTCCCATCTGTCACATTACGGCCTCGATGGAGAAGTATGTAACCGAAGGAACGGACATCACCTTGAAGAAGCGGGGTGCCAATGTAAACCTGACGCTCCGCCTGATAGGACAAAACGATTACCAGTATTATGACAGCAGCGCCACCCAGTATGCCTTCGGAGACGGCGAATCCACTTCCCTGATGTCCGCCATCCGCATTCCCGCCTCGGAATTGCCTGAGGGCGGAGGAAAAGTGCTGTCCGTAAGTTTTGAGCCCTTATGGAAAGCCTCGGCCTATTACGTGATTATCGACTCCGGGGACAAGCGCCTGGTCACTCATAAGACGCCCACCATCCAGCAGAACCAACTTCTCAATATGGTTACAGTGGATTTGAACGATGTCAACTCCAACTTCCCGCCCGGAAAGGACTTGTACGTAGGTTATGCCGTGAAGAATGCCGTTATCACCGATAACCACTACAAAGGCTGTCTCTTTGTCTATGCTGCCGGAAGCACCAATCTGTATATGTCGCCTTTCGATTTAACCCGCAGTTCCTGGTTTACAGAGGATGATGCGGAAGGATTTGCGTTGGTTTTGAACACTTCCATCGTAGCGACTCCCAAGGAGGAGGTTCCTGCCTCCTTTGCCGATTTGGGCATGCCCGGCATCGCCGATCCGGGGAATGGCCACTACGCCGCCGGGGATGCATTCCCGCTGGAAGTACTGCTTCCGGAAGGGGTATCTCCCGCTTCCGTTGCCTGGTATTACGACTCCAAGGACGTTACGGGATCCAAGAGCGTATCTCTCAGTTCCGGCCAGCATGTCTTGAATGTAACGCTGAAATATGCCGATGGCAGTGAAGAAACGCTTGAGTTAAGGCTGGATGTAAAATAAATTTGGTGGGACAGGGAATTATTTCTATCTTTGCAGCCCATTTAGAAAAAAGGAGGTGTAAAAGCATGATCATCGTTCCCATCAAAGAAGGCGAAAACATCGAGAGAGCCCTTAAGAAATTCAAGCGCAAGTTCGAAAAGACCGGCGCCGTTCGCGAGATGCGTTCCCGCAAGAACTTCGAGAAGCCTTCCGTGAAGAAGCGCATGGCCCTGCAGAAGGCTATCTATGTCCAGAAGCTTCGTCTCCAGGAAGAGCAGTAAGCTTTTAACCACCTTATTCCATAATGAAGGCGACTCTCACGAGCCGCCTTCATCTATTACATTAACTAACCAACTTAAAACTAACCTCGGTTAGTGTAAATGCAAGAGGCGTGCCAAACTATACCAAATGCTCATGTTCCACCTCTGCACGGGCACGTTCCACGGATTTGGAACGCTTGAGCACGAAGCCGGAACCCAGGTATTTGGTGCGGACATCTTCATCGGAAGCCAGTTCCTGCGGAGTGCCGGCCTGGAGGATTACGCCTTCGTACAGCAGGTAGGCGCGGTCCGTGATGGCCAGGGTCTCACCCACGTTGTGGTCCGTGATGATAACGCCGATGTTGCGGTATTTGAGTTTAGCGATGATGTATTGGATGTCTTCCACGGCGATGGGGTCCACGCCCGCGAAAGGCTCGTCCAGCAGGATGAACTTGGGATCCACGGCCAGGGCACGGGCTATCTCGCAGCGGCGGCGTTCACCGCCGGAGAGCTGGATACCCAGGGACTTGCGCACCTTGGAAAGGTTGAATTCGTCGATAAGGCGTTCCATCCGGGCCAGGCGTTCGGCTTTGGTCATGTGTTCCGTACTCTTGGAGAGTTCCATCACGGAAAGGATATTGTCTTCGACCGACATTTTCCGGAACACGGAAGCCTCCTGCGGCAGATAACCCACGCCCAGCTGTGCCCGCTGATACATCGGCAGCTTGGTGATTTCCGTGGAAGTACCGTCTTCGTCGTCCAGGAAGATGCGTCCCCCATTGGGCTTGATCTGCCCGGTAATCATATAAAAGCTGGTGGTTTTTCCAGCACCGTTAGGTCCCAGGAAACCCACGATCTCTCCTTGCTCCACTTCCATGGAGACGCCCTTCACAACAGTGCGGACACCGTATTTTTTTACTAATTTTTCCGCGCGGAGTTTCATAACTATTTTGTATCTAATCCCATATCTACCACGAAAGCACGGACTTCCGGGTTCTTGTCCATCAGGTCCTTAGCCTTGTCTTCCGGCATATAAGGTTTATTCTCTATCTCTTCCATAGGGGTTACGGACACAGTCACATTCACCTTGGCACAGCCCAGCAGATCCCGCAGTTTCTTCTCCAGTTCCCGGAGCATCTTTTCCTCCACCCACTGCTTCTGAGCCTCGTTGGTAACGAAGAATTCCACCAGCTTCAGACCGCCTTCCTCGGTGAGCTTGATGCTGCCGCCGGAAAGCATGCTGGCAAGACGCGGCTTGGAACTGTACTGCCCCGCCAGTTCCCTCCATTTAAGCCGCACCAGTTCATCGTCCGGAAGGGCGGCCGATTCCTGCTGTGCAGCTTCCTCTGTAACAGCCGTTTCCGCTTTCTCCTCCATAAGCGCATTCATAGAAAGCGAAGAGCCGGTCTTGGGAGAACGCCGACGCGCAGGTGCCTTGTCAGCAGGAGGCGGTGTTTCTGCGGAGGATGCCCTTTCCGTAGCATCGGCCTTCTTTTTAGCGGAGGAAAGGGCATTCTCCGCAGAAGCAGAAGGCACAACCAGCCGGCACAGGCGCATCAGGGCGTACTCGATGTGCAGGCGGGGATTTACGGCCGCCTTGTAGCCCGTCTCGCAAGCTGTGGTGATGCCTAGGGCATCGAAGAGGAACTGGATGCTGCAGCGGGCCGCCTGCTCGGCATAGCGTTTCTTGAGCGAATCCGGCAGTTCCAGGAGCGGCTCCAGCCCACCCGTCCTGGCCACCACCAAATCCCGGAGGTGACTGGACAGCGAACTCACGAAATGCAGGGCGTTGAAGCCTTTGGAAAGAATCTCTTCGAAGAGCAGGAAAGCCGAAGCGTAATCTCCGGAAAGGAAATCGTCCACCAGGCGGAAACTGTACTCGTAGTCCAGCACGTTCAGGTTCCGGATCACATCCTCGTATTTCACGTCCGTACCGCAGAAAGCCACCGTCTGGTCGAAGATGGTGAGGGCATCGCGCATGGCGCCATCGGCCTTGGAAGCTATTACATGCAGGGATTCGTCGTCTATGGACACTCCTTCCTTGGTGGCGATACCACGCAGGTTCCGCACCATGTCCGGAATGGAAATCCGGTTGAAGTCGTAGGTTTGGCAGCGGCTGAGGATGGTGGGCAGGATCTTGTGCTTCTCCGTGGTGGCCAGGATGAAGATGGCGTGGGCGGGCGGCTCCTCCAAGGTTTTAAGGAAAGCATTGAAGGCCGATTGGGACAGCATATGTACCTCGTCTATGATATACACGCTGTAGCGGCCCACCTGCGGCGGCACCTGCACCTGCTCCATCAGGGTTTTGATATCCTCCACCGAATTGTTGGAGGCGGCATCCAGTTCGTGGATGCAATAGCTCCGGCCTTCCTGGAAGGAAACGCAGGATTCGCATTCCCCGCAAGGTTCCATATCCGGTCCGGGATGGGCGCAGTTGATCATCTTGGCAAAGATGCGGGCCGTAGTGGTCTTACCCACCCCCCGGGGACCGCAGAAAAGATAGGCGTGTGCCAGCTGGCCCCGTTTGATGGAATTGGACAGGGTGCGAGCAATGTTATCCTGGCCGATGAGGGTCTCGAAGGAATCCGGCCTGTATTTCCTTGCCGATACGATATACTGGCTCATACTCAATTACTTCTTTTCCAATTCTTCCAGCGCCACCGTGATGGTGTTGTCCACAGGCAAATAATAGCGGTAGTAGGCATTCTCTCCCAGCTTGGAATAGCGGGCCACCAAGGCTTCCAGCTGGGGTTTCAGGTAGGGCAGGGTCTGCTCCCATTCCGGCGACGAAGCCGTAATGCCGTCCTCGCGGGAAGCGAAGCTGCGGAAAGCACTCTCCACATCCACCTCCTTCAGGAAACGGTCCATATCGGCATATTTGTCAATGGCCAGGAGCCTTTCCCGGTGACGGTCGAAAATGGCCGATGCAAACCGCATCTGAGTAGCCTTCCGGTTGCACTGCTGATAGAAAGCTGTGGCGCGGGTTGTATCCATCGGCACAAAAACGTCCGGCATGATGCCGCCGCCGCCATAGACCACCCGGCCGTTCCGGGTATGGTGGATATCCGTCTTGTCCAGTTTCACACTGTCCACAGAGAAAATCTCCCCGGCGGCGTAGCGGTTATAGATGTCGTACTCGTAGTCGTCATAGGGCTTCTGGATGCAGCGGCCGCTGGGCGTATAATAGCGGGCTACGGTGAGCCGGATGCCCGAATGGTCGGAGAAGTCGTACTCCTCCTGTACCAGGCCTTTCCCAAAGGAACGCCGGCCTATCACCTGTCCCCGGTCATTGTCCTGAATAGCCCCCGCCACAATTTCACTGGCCGACGCCGTATTCTCGCTGATGAGCACCGTGAGCCCCACGTCCTTGAGGCTGCCCTTTCCATCGGCCCGGAACATTTCCCGGACCTGTTCACGGCCTTTCACGAAGACAATCACGTCGCCCCGCTCCAGGAAATCGTTGCACATCAGGAGCGCCTGGTCCAGATACCCGCCGGTGTTGTCCCTCAGGTCCAGAATCAGGTGCTTCATCCCACGGTCCAACAAGCCCAGGGCCGCCTCGTGGAACTCGGAGAATGTGGTCCGGGAGAACTTGGCCAGGCGGATATAGCCCACATGGTCCTGTACGATGAAAGAAGCATCCACGCTGCGCACGGGAATCTTTCCACGGACAATCCTGAAGGGAATCTCCTCTTTCCCACGTTTGACGGTGACCGTCACCTTGGTACCGGCAGGACCTTTCATCCGGCGCACCATGCTGTCCTGCGGGAAGCGGACACCGGCGATGAGCTGGTCATCCACCTTCAGCAGACGGTCCCCCACCAGCAGTCCCGCCTTCTCGGACGGGCCGCCGGCAATCACTTCCAGCACGATGGCCGTATCGTTGGGCACATTGAACTGGATGCCGATACCCTCGAAATTGCTGGCCAGGTCCTCCTGGGCGGCAGAAAGCTGAACGGGCGGCATATACACCGAATGCGGGTCCAGTTTGGACAGGATACCGGCCACGGCGGCATCCGTAACCTCTTCCGTATCTATGGAATCCACATAATTCTTCTGTACCATGTCCAGCACCAGGTTCACCTTGCTCCAGTCCTCGTTCTTGATGCGGAGATAATGGCGGCTGTCGCGGTACTTCACGACGGAAAGGGTCACCAGCGCACCGATGACCACTCCCAATAACACTTGAATCAGTTGAAGGGTAGTTTTCTTCTGCATAGGCATACCGTTATTGGGACTGTTCCACTTCTATCCCGGCCCGGCGGAGAAGGTCCACCCCGTCTGTGAGCCGGTATTCGTCCCGGTACACAACCCGCTTGATGCCGGACTGGATGATAAGTTTGGAGCACTCCACGCAAGGAGACGCCGTCACATACAGGGTGGCACCTTCCGAACTGTTTCCGCTCTTGGCCACCTTGGTGATGGCATTGGCTTCGGCATGCAGGACGTAAGGCTTGGTAACACCGTTTTCATCCTCGCAGATATTCTCGAACCCCGACGGCGTCCCGTTGTAGCCGTCGGAGATAATCATCCGGTCCTTCACCAGCAGGGCCCCCACCTTCCTGCGTTTGCAGTAGGAGTTCTGGGCCCAGATTTCGGCCATTTCCAGATAGGGTTTATCGAATTTCATACCTTATGTACGTTGATAAAGATAACGCTTGATGCTCTTCTTGGGGGTGCGTTCAAAGTCTTCCGGCATTAGTTCTATCTTCTTGATTTGCGCGTAGTTGGGCAATTCCTGGTTGATGGCCGGGAGCATATCCATGATGCGCTTTTTGAAGACATCGCGGGGCATGCCGTCCAATTCTCCCTGGTGCCAGTCCGGATAGACCAGGGCCGTAAGACCGCCATCGTCTTCCACCACCAGCGAATCCACCACGTAGTTGAAGTTGTTGATGGTAGCTTCCAGCTCTTCCGGATAGATGTTCTGGCCGGAGGGTCCCAGCACCATGCACTTGGAACGGCCGCGCAGGAACAGGTACCCGTCCTTGTCCAGCACGCCCATATCACCGGTCTTGAACCAGCCGTCTCGGGTGAAGGAACTCCTGGTGGCATCCTCGTTCTTGTAATAGCCCAGGCACACGTTAGGACCTTTCACCTGCACCTCCCCGGGAATGTTCTGAGGGTCCGGGGAATCGATGCGGATCTGCATGTTCAGGGCGGCCCGGCCGGCACTGCCCACTTTCACCTTGTCCCAATGGGCATAACCGATGATGGGGCCACATTCAGTCATGCCGTAACCCACCGTATAGTGGAAGCCAATCTTATGGAGGAATTTCTCCACCTCCGGATTGAAGGCGGCACCGCCCAGGATCACTTCCTCGAACTGCCCGCCGAAGGCGTTGGTGAGTTCCGTGCAGAACTTCTTCTCAATCACGGGACCCAGCACGGGAATGCGCCGGTAGTATTTGGTTTTGTCGATAAGGGGTTTCAGCTTGGTCTTGTACACCTTTTCTATCACCAGCGGCACGGCTATGATGATATCCGGATGGATCTCGCTGAAGGCCTTCATGATAATCTTGGGAGAAGGCACACGGCTTAGGAAATGTACATGCATGCCGATGGTCATTTCGAAGAGGAATTCGAACATCATCCCGTACATGTGCGCCGTGGGCAGCATGGACACCACGTTCATACCCGGCTTGAGCATGGGACAGGCATCCCTGGCAGCGAAATCGATATTGGAATACAACGCGCGATACGGCAGCATTACGCCCTTGGAGAAGCCGGAAGTTCCGGAGGTGTAGTTGATGATGGCCAGCTCATCGGCCTTGTCCTCGTAATAATCCAGGTCCTGGGGCTCGAAATTGTTGGGATAGCGCTTGCCGAATTCTTCGTTCAGGTGCTCGCGGATATCGGCCAGTTCCTGGGTGGCGGAGTACAGGAACTTGAGCGTATTGATTTGCACCACCACCAGCAGGTCCGGCATCTCATCGGGCGAAAGGCCTTCCCAAATCACCTCGTCCACGAAAAGGACGCGGGCTTCCGAGTGGTTCACCAGATAATGGATATTGCCGGGTTTGAATTCGTGCAGGATGGGAACGGCAACGGCGCCGTAAGTAATGGCCGACAGGAAACAGACGCCCCAGTTGGCCTGGTTGCGGGAGCAAATGGCAACCTTGTCACCCTTCCGGAGGCCGCACTGCTCGAAGGCAATGTGAATCTTGGCCATCCGCCGCGCCACATCCCTGTAGGCCAGGGTCATCCCCTGATAATTGGTGAGCGCGGGGCGGTCCCAGTTGGCAACCATGCTCTCCTGAAGGATTTTGTTGACAGATTTGAATTCCATATTGTTAGGGTAGGTTTTAGTTCAATTTAATGTCCCGGGTCTTGCCGTCGTAGCATTCCACCGTCACACCCTTTCCCTTGGGCGTAACGGGAGAATCCGGTTTAATCATCTTTCCGCCCTCATCCCGGGTGAGCGGATCTCCTCCGTAGAACCCGTACACCAGGGAGCGGACCGAAGTCCGGACCACCCAGTACGACTTTCCGTTCACCTCCACCAGCTCCGGCAGCGATTTAACGGTTTCCGGGGCGTGGAGGCCCTTCCAGTCGGCCGGTTTCTGGCCGTGCAGGTTATACATTTCCAGCGAGTTGTCTTTATGCAGCACCATTACGGTATAGCCCTTGGCACCCGTAAAGTCATATGCCGCAGGACCCAGCAGGACCGGTTTTCCCAGTTCCACCGGGAAGCCGTTCACCCAGTGGCCCAGGCGGTCCAGCAGATACAGTTTGGTGCCTGCACAGAAGAGGAACTGAATCTTTCCGTTGTTGTAATAGTCTATGTTCTCCACCTTTCCGCAGAGGCGCTCCTTGAAAGGAATGCCCCAGACGCCTTTGCCGTTTTCATCGTTCAGGCAAATGGACAGGTGGTCGTTCTGATACAGGTAGTTGGTTTTGCCCGTCTGGTAGTTCTGCACCGGGAACAGGCCGGTAGGGACCACCACGGTAGTATCCCGCTCCAGCACCTGCACCTTGGTGCCCTTGAGGGCACGCTTGTCCACACGGATGCGGAAGCCGGGATTGCCGCCCGAGAGGTCCAGACCCAGGAAGGCCGGCGCATAACCGGAGCCACGGACAAAGGCCGACAACTGCTCCAGCAGCTCTCCGGAGAACAGTTCAGAAGCCATTTCCGGATTTTCCGTGAAGGAATTATAAGCCACCACCCCGGATGGCACGGAGACCGATGCATCCGAAAGGCGGTCCTTGAGGGTATAATCCAGGAAAGGTTTTTCCGCAAAGGCGGCCACGGCCGGGCCGTCTCCGAAAACGCTCCAGTGGGACCCCACGGAGGCGCAGGACGTATCCACCACGGAGAAGGGTTCTCCCAAGAGGGCCTGCAGATAGCCCTTGTAGGCATTGGAGGAAGCCTGCCCCAGCTTCTGGTCCTTGGCCGAACGCACCAGTACCACCTCGCGGGCCACCCCGTCATCGGCCGTGAAGGAAGCCTTCACCAGTTCTTTGGGTTGCAGGCTCCGGAACCATTCTTCCGGCGACAGGGGCCGTCCGGAACGGGCCTTGAGGGTGTTGTTGTAGCGGGTAAGGCGGCCGTTTCCGTCTTCGTAACGGCGCAGGCAGGCCAGGAAGGACTCCGCATCGGCCACCGGGAGCGAAAAAGCCTTGGACGTGAAATAAGGCAGTACCTCCGGGAAGGCGGCTTCCTGGACGGGAAGGCCTTCAAAAGCGGCGAACCAACTGGCCGGAGCATCGCCGGGCAGGGCGGCGCCTTTCAGCAGCAGGTGGTCATCGGCCGATTCCTGCACCACCAGGGAACTCCAGGCGCTGAGGTCTTTCACGAAGGAAGCGTTCCGGCGCATCCTGGCCGGAGTATAGACTTGCAGAATCTTGGCGGCATGGGAGTGGGAGAAGAAGAAGGACACAGGACCGGAAGTCACGGCGACCAAATCCTGCAGTTTGTCCGTAGCCAGTACCGACATGCCCTCTTCCAGGTGGCGGACCGAAGCATTGAGGAAAGTTTCCGAACGGGAAGCCAAAAGGAAACCGCCGCTCATCTGCGTCTTGAGTCCGGCCTTATCCGCCGCAGCGAGCACGGGGACCAGGGAGGCCGAATCCAACTGCTGGAGTTCCGTTACCACCAGGGGGACCAGCGAGCCGCTGTTGTGCAGAGATACGGCCATCCGGCTGCGGTCCGTAGTGCGCAGATAATCCATCAGGGCGGGATTGCCGGGGCTCAAGACGGCCTGCACCAGGCCGGTGGAATCGGCCAGGATACGGGCAGCCTGCTTGGAACCGTCGAAAACGGTTACCAGCACTGCGTCGGCCGGAACGGCCTTAAGCACTTCCCAGGCCGCACCCGGCTCTGCCTTGCGCGGGGGATCCGTCGAAGTATCACCGTACAGCCGGCTCACGGCAAAGGCGATACCTGCCAGCATGAGCGCCAGCACAGCAATCACCAGAATAGTTGCCCTTTTTCCCATATTATGCAAAGGTAGTGATTTTTTTGGTATTTTTACTTATCTTTGTGGTATAACCACAGAAACACTATGCGTAAACTCATCCTTTCCCTCACCGGCCTCTGCCTGACCCTTGCCGCTTTAGCGGCAGGAAAAAAGGAAGCCTGGCAGGACCCTTCCGTGTCCGAAATCAACCGCCTGCCCATGCGGGCTACGTTCGTAACCGAGCAGCAGCAGACGCTCAACCTCAACGGTATCTGGAAATTCCGCTTCAACCAGAACCCGGAAAGCCGCCTGAAAGGGTTTGAAAGCCCTGCCCTGGACGACAGCGGCTGGGATACCATCCCGGTTCCCGGCCTTTGGGACCTGGAGGGCTGGTGCGACCCCATGTACCTGAACATCGGCTATCCCTGGCGCGGCCACTTCGAGAACAACCCGCCGGAGGTTCCCACCGAGCACAATTACGTGGGCCAGTACCGCCGGAGCTTCACCATCGGCAAGGAGTGGATGGGAAAACAGATTTGCCTGAACATCGGCTCCGCCACCTCCAACGTTCGCGTTTGGGTGAACGGCAAGATGGTGGGATACAGCCAGGACAGCAAGCTGGAAGCCCGTTTTGACATCACCAAGTTCGTGAAGGAGGGAGAGAATCTCATCGCCCTGGAGATTTTCCGCTGGTGCGACGGCACCTGGCTGGAAGACCAGGACTTCTGGCGCTTTTCCGGCATCGCCCGCGGGGTGGAAATCTACACCCGGGAGAAGGAACGCCTGGAAGACGTGAATGTGGCCGGCTCCATGAACGGCGTACTGGATTTATCGGCCGTAGTCACTTCCGGCATCGCCCGCGTGGAATTTACCGTGGTGGATGCCGACGGGAAAACCCTCCGCACCGTATCGGCCACCCCGAAAAAGGGCAAGGTCCAGTGGTCCGGCAAGGTGGACGAGCCGCGTTTGAAGCTCTGGAGCGCCGAGGAGCCCAACCTCCACACGCTGAAGGTGCAGGCCCTGGACAAGAAGGGGAACGTAGTGGAAAGCACTTCTATCCCCTTCGGTTTCCGGACGGTGGAAATCAAAAACACCCAACTGCTGGTGAACGGAAAGGCCATCCTGGTGAAGGGGGCTGACCGCCACGAGTTGGATCCTTACAAGGGCTATAACGTGTCCGAGGCCGATATGATCCGGGATATCCGGATTATGAAGGAACTGAATATCAACGCCGTACGCACCTGCCACTATCCGGACGACCCGCGCTGGCTGGCCCTCTGCGACCAGTACGGCCTATATGTGGTGGACGAAGGAAACATCGAGTCTCACGGCATGGGCTATGAGGACGGTAAAACGCTGGCCCAGAATCCCCTCTTCCATGACGCCCACCTGATCCGGGACCAGCGGATGGTGTTGCGGGACATCAACCATCCCAGCATCATCATTTGGAGCCTGGGCAACGAGGCCGGCAACGGGCAGAACTTCTACGACTGCTACGACTGGATCAAGGCCTATGACTCCACCCGTCCCGTGCAGTACGAACGGGCGCTGTTCGGCTGGGGCGGCAAATCGGATTACAATACAGACATCCAGTGCCCCATGTACATGGAACCCAAGGACTGCGAGAGATACCTGCAGAACGCCGACAAACCCCTGATCCAGTGCGAATACGCCCACGCCATGGGTAATTCCATGGGCAATTTCAAGGAGTATTGGGACCTGGTGCGCAAGTACCCTTCCTACCAGGGCGGCTTCATCTGGGATTTCGTGGACCAGGCCCTGCGCTGGCCGTCCCAGGCCGAGGGCACGGACCACATCTTCATCTTCGGCGGAGACCTCAATGACTACGACCCTTCGGACGGCTCCTTCAACTGCAACGGCGTGATTGCGGCCGACCGCAGCCTGCATCCGCATGCCTACGAGGTGCGCTACCAGTACCGGAATATCCTGACCAGGGCAGGCAGCAAGCCCGGTGAGATTTCCATCACCAACGAGCACAGCTTCAAGGACCTGAACAACTACTACCTCCAGTGGGAACTGGAAGCCTGCGGAACGCCGGTCCGGAGCGGCATGGTCTGGGACCTGGACATCCCCGCAGAAAATACTGGTACCGTGGACTTGGGAATTGGCGAACTACCTGATTGCAAGGTGCTTACGCTCACCGTTCACTACAAGTTAAAGAACGCCGAACCGCTGCTTCCCGCCGGCTTCGAGGCCGCCTATGACCAACTGGTCCTGAAGGACAGCGAACCCGTCCTTAAATGGGAAAGTCCGTCCCTGGCAAAGGCCGACGGGACCACTTTCTGCGGCACTTTTTACTACAAAGGAACCCTTTCGGACAGGATGGCTTCCTGGAAGGCTGTCATCGACCCTGTGACCGGCTTCCTCTCCAGCTATCAGGTGAACGGGAAAGAGTATTTGAAAGAACCCCTGAAGCCCTGCTTCGACCGGGCCATGAACGAAAACGACCTGGGTGCCCGCCTGGACCGCCGCCTGGGTTTCTGGCGGAATCCGAAACTCAAAGTAAAGGAGCTCAAGACTGTTGAAGAGGGTCAGGACCAAGTGGTTACGGTGGCATACGAGCCCATCGGCGGAAAGGCTGCCGTGGAGGTGGAATACCGGCTCTCCGGCAACGGAAGCATCCTCATTACCGAAAAGATGGACGGGGAACTGGACGGCTTGCCGCAACTTCCCCGCTTCGGCCTTCGCTTCGCCCTGGACGGCCGCTTCGAGGAAGTGGATTTCTTCGGTCTGGGACCTTGGGAGAACTATGCCGACCGCAACAGCGCCGCCCTCCTGGGCCGCTATCGGCAGAAAGTGGCCGACCAGTATCACTACGGCTATGTCCGCAGCCAGGAATCCGGCACCCATACGGGGCTTCGGAACTTCCGCGTGCTGGCAGTGGACGGCTTTGGCATGGAGCTTACTTCGGACGTACGCTTTAGCGCATCGGCCCTTCCCTTCTCGCTGGAAGAGCTTGACACTCACGTACATTCACTGGAGTTGAAGGCCAAGGCACACGAAAACGACCGCAGCCACGGAACCACCTATGTGCACGCAGACCTGGCCCAGATGGGCGTGGGCGGCGTCAACAGCTGGGGCGCCTGGCCGCTGAAGGAATACCTCCTCCCCGCCCAGCCCCGCACCTTCCGGCTGCTGATCAGGCCCGTCGCCAATTAAACGGAACTGGGAGGAACGCCGAACTTGTTCTTGAAGGAGCGGGAGAAACCGGTGAGGGTGGAGAAGCCCACCTTGTAGGCCACCTCGCTCACGTTCAGTTCGCCTTCCTTCAGCAGCTGCATGGCGCGGTTCAGGCGGTATCCCAGCAGGAAGCTCTGGGGACTCTGGCCCAACAGGGCCTTCAGCTTGGAGAAGAGGCTGGTACGGCTCATGCCCAGTTCCAGGGCCATGGTGGTCACATTGAAGTCTTCTTCGCTCAGGTGTTCTTCCACCATGGCGTAAAGCTTCTCCAGGAACAGTTTGTCGTGGGTATTCATGTGCAGGTCTTCCACGGCCGACGGCTTCTCGCTCAGCTCCTGCTGCATCCGTTTGCGGTTTTCCAGCAGGTTCGCCACCGAGGCCAGCAGGAACTGCGGGTCAAAGGGTTTGCCTATGTAGGCATCGGCCCCCAGTTCCAGGCCGCGGATATGGTTTTCCATATCGGCCTTGGCAGTAAGGAGCAGTACCGGGAGGTGGCAGTATTCCGGGTCGTTCTTGACTTCCTTGCAGAGGGTATAGCCGTCTTTGTAGGGCATCATCACATCGCTCACGATGAGGTCCGGGGCCGATATCCGGATGCACTTCCAGGCCTGCTCACCGTCCTCGGCCGTCATCACGTTGTAGAACGGAGTCAGGAAGGAACGGATGTATTCCCGCATGTCGGCGTTGTCCTCCACCACCAGCACGTTCACTTCGGACGGGCCGGCAGGAAGGTTGGCGGCCTCTTCCATCTCAACCTCCTTTTCGGAATCGTCCTCCCAGATGGCTTCGGAGGAATAGGCCTCCTTGCTGCAGGGAAAAGTGAAAGTGAAAATGGTGCCGATGGGGTCGTTTTCCCGAACGGAAAGGCTGCCCTTGTGCACCTCGGCCAGATGCTGAGCATAATTTAGGCCGATGCCGAAGCCGGAAGGAAGGGCATCCCCCACCTTCTCGCCTACCCGTTCGTAGCGGTTGAAGATGCGGGACATTTTTTCCGGCGCTATGCCGATACCGGTATCGGCCACTTCGATGGAGGCATCTTTGCCGTCGGTGGTGAGGGAAACCTCTATCCGGCCGCGCTCAGGCGTGTATTTTACGGCATTGCTAACCAGGTTGAACACTATCCTTTCCACCTTCTCGCGGTCCAGATAGGCATCCAGCATGGCAGGAGCATCCAGGTGGACAGCCAGATTTTTCTGGCGGAACATGTATTCGAAATTCTCCAGCATCTTGCGGAGCACCGCCGCCAGATCGGCCCGTTCCACAGATAGTTCGTCGCGGTTCACCGCCGACTGGTTGAACTGCAGGAGCTGGTCCGTAAGACGGATCATCCGTTCCGAATTGCGTTCCACCACACTCACAAGCTTACGGTCTTTCTCGTCCAGGGTGGTGGACCGGGCCAGTTCTTTCACCGGGCCGTAAATTAGGGCCAGCGGCGTTCGGAACTCGTGGGAGACATTGGTGAAGAAGGTGGTACGCTCCTGGCTCATCTGCTCTACCAACATCTTTTCCTGTACGTTCAGATCCAGGCGTTCACGGTCCATCTTGGAGCGGATATACAAGTAGATACCGGCCAGTACGGCGCCCACCAACAGAAGAGAATAAAGAAGAAGCATCGGCCAGGAAAGGAAAGGCGAAGGGCGGATATGCACCTTCTGCACCAACTCTTCGGTACTCCATTGCCCGTCCGGACGCTGTACCCTCACCCGGAAAGTATAACTGCCGGCAGGGAGGCCGGAATAACCCACACGACGGCCGTCACCGGCCGCATTCCAGTCGGTGTCATATCCTTCCAGCCGATACTGGTAAACGGGGCGGAAATTGGTGTCGTAATTGATGGCCGAGAAATAAAAGGCCAGCTGGGTTTGCTTGTGACTGAGTTCCAGCACCTCCGGTACGGCGGAAACCAGGGTGGAGCCATTCACTATGATACCATCCATTTCCAACGGGATGTCCCGCTCCATTTCCGGATTCACGGCCAGAAAAGAGAATATCCGGTGGACACTGCCGAAATAGACCGTCCGGTCCCGGCCCACCAGGGAATTGTTGGTGGACATTACCCCGTCCAGGCCCGGCAGGGATTTGTAGGCCACCGCGCTGCCGTCCTTCTTGGAAATCATGGTGACATCGGTGCGGGACGCCACCCAGATGTTCCCGTACGGGTCTCCGGTAAGGGAACGGATGGAGCGGTCTGTCTGTTCATTGCCATATGGGACCGTTTCCAATTTCTTCGTGGAAGGGTCGTAATGGAAAAGACCGTCCCGGCTGGAACCAATCCAATAGGTTCCGTCCACATCTTCGTAGAAGGCCACCGGGGTTTCAACATCTATGTCCAAATTGCTCAGAATCAGGTTGTCCCGGGAAATCCACACGCTGTCATCGGCCAGAAAATAAGGGAGACCGCTGCGGGTTTGTCCGCTGTACCAGAAAGGCGGATGGGCACTGGCGGGCAGGGTGGTCACCCGGTCTTCCCGGTCCACGGTAAGGATCTTGTCCCCCTGCAACAGGTGCACCCTTCCGTCGGGATTGTTCCAGATGGAAACGGATGCCTGCACCGGATAGCGGAAAGTTATGGCCAGCCGGTCTCCCTTCCACTCGTAGCGGCGAAGCTCCCGGAAACCATAAACCAGCCATAACCGGCCTCGCTGGTCGATGAGGGAAATGGTAATCTGGTCGTCGCCATTAATACCTTCGGCCTGCACCCGGCGCATTTCCCTGCGAGCGCGCTGATAGGTATATATATCTTTATTGGTAAGTATCAGCAGGCTCTCCGCATCCTTCTCATAAAAGTTGTCCAGGGCTTCGGAGGGATGGTTCTCCGGTATAAGGATACTTTCCCGGTCGGACGGCAGATAGTGCCATTCCAGCCCCTGGCGGTTGTGGCTCAGCCAGATATTCTCTTCCGCCAACAGGGCAAGGCAGGTCTTGCAGTCTTCCAGGTCTTCCTGCAGCACAATGTGCCGGGCCTGCTCCGGACGCACCGCATAAATGCCTTTTCCCTGCACACCCAGCACCATCATCTCCGCATCCGGACGACGCTGGAAAAAAAGGACGTTCTCACCTTTGGTCAGTGCCTCAAGGAAAGCGGGCAGCGGCGCCGGCGTACCGTCCGGCATATACTTGAACAAGCCCTTGTCCGTGCACACATAAACAAAGCGGTCATAACCTTCCCAAATGCCACGGATGTTTTCACCGGGACGGGAAATTTCCCGCGCTATCCGGAAAGAGGGATCCAGCACAGTTATGTCCGGTCGGGTGAGGTGATCTATCCACACATAACCGCCCCCAGTGAGCAGGAAACTATTGTAGGTAATCCTGTCATCGTGATAGACAGGACGGTTTTCACCGGTGGTCTTGTCCACTATGGAAAGGGTATTACGGACGGAGCACAGGAGGTGCTGCTCGTCCAGTGAAGCCAGGGAGAAAACGCGGCCCACCTCCCAGTTCACCTTCGGATCCACCCGGCCGCCGCGGAGCAGGGCTATCCCGGAAGGAGTCCCCACCCACAGGCGTTCGCCGCTATCATAAACCATGGCCGACACATAATCGTCGAACAGCGCCAGGCTGTCTCCCTGCATATGAAGATAGGGTTTAAAGGCCGATCCGTTGAAACGGTTCAGGCCACGGCTGGTTCCTATCCAGAGATGACCCGCCCGGTCCTGCGCTATGGCGTTTACCGAATTATTGGACAACTGGTCCTGCACGGGCTGCAGACGCGTACTCTGGGCATAAGTACATACGCACGCGAAGAGCAGACAGAACCCCGATATGAGTCTTTTCATGGTTTTGTCGATGGTTTTCAGCTGCAAAAATAGTCTAAAAAAACATTCTGCACAATACCCGGATGATTTGGTTGAACTCTTGAACGTCCGGAACAACTTACTATCTATCACGCACGCCCGAAGCGGAGGATTGTCCGTAAATTTGCACCACGGTTAATCGCAGAATTAATCATTTTTAACATATAACCATTTTAAAACCGATCACATGAGAAAAACTCTGTTCAGGAAGATGACGGCCCTTGCGCTGTCGCTCCTAGTGGGTTGGTCCCTTGCTGCCCAGCAGCGCGTGACCATCTCCGGTGTGGTTACCGATGACCAGAACGAGCCGATGATCGCCGCCGGCGTTGTCCAGAAGGGCACCACCAACGGCACCATCACCGATCTGGACGGTAACTTTACAATCACGGTTCCGGTTGGCGCCGTTATCGAATTCTCCTCCGTGGGCTTCATCACCCAGGAATTCGTGGCCACCCAGACCGAGAAAGTGAACATTATGATGATTACCGACACCCAGATGATTGAAGAAACCGTCGTCGTGGGTTACGGTGTACAGAAGAAGTCCGATGTTACCGGTTCCATATCCCAGGTCAAGTCCGAGGATATCCAGAACCGTACCATCACCTCGCCGGAAAGCGCCCTCCAGGGCAAGACCTCCGGTGTGCAGGTCTTCTCCAGTTCCGCCCGTCCGGGTGCTTCTCCCAGCATCCAGGTCCGCGGTATTTCCTCCAACGGTTCCTCCAACCCCCTGTACGTCGTGGACGGCCGCCGCACCAACTCCATCGCCGGTATCGACCCTAACGATATCGAATCCATGGAAGTCCTCAAGGACGGTGCTTCCGCCGCCATCTACGGTGCCGAGGCCGGTAATGGTGTTATCATGATCACCACCCGCCGCGGTCAGGGCGATGGCAAAATCAGCTATTCCTACCAGCTCACTTCCCAGAGCCTGAATCACGTCCCCAAGGTGATGAACGCCGAACAGTACATGCAGTACTTCATTGAGAACGGCCGTTACAATATCCAGGACTTCTATGCCAACTGGGATTTCAAGACCAATACCGACTGGCTGGATTATTCCTATGAGAATTCCCTGATGCAGCATCACAATCTCTCTTTCTCGGCCGGTAACGACAAGGGTAACCTCTATATCTCCGCCAGCTACCTGGACAACAATGGTATGTTCGTTGGCGACTCCGATGTTTACAAGCGTATCACCTTCATGGTTAACGGTTCCTGGAAGTTCAAGCCCTGGCTGGAGATCCAGACCAACAACCAGGTGGAATACTATCAGGCCCGCAGCGTTTCCGAAGGCTCCGACTACGGCTCCGCCGTGCTCTCTGCCCTCCAGCTGGACCCGCTCACTCCTCCCACCTATACCGCCGACAACCTGCCGGATTTCATGCAGTCCTATCTGGACGCCGGTCGCAACCTCCTGCAGGACGAGAACGGCAACTACTACGCCGCATCCTTCTTCAACCCGTCCGAGAACGTGAACCCGCGCATCATGCGTGACCGTTCCTACAGCGATTCCCACGGTTTCAACATCAACGGTTCCACTTCCATCAATTTCACTCCCTGGAAGAGCCTCACCATCACCTCCCGTGTGGGTTACCGCTTCTCGGCCAGCGACAACTACGGTTACAGCCTTAATTATTATATTAACCAGAACGCCTACCAGAATTACATCGGCCTTTCCGGTTCCGACAGCAACTCCATGTACTATCAGTGGGAGAACTTCGCCAACTGGAACCAGAGCTTTGGCAAGCACTTCGTAACCCTCATGGTGGGTACTTCCTTCTCCAACTCCCGGAGCTTCTCCATGAGCGGCAGTTACCGTGGCAGCGACGACGACCTGGGTGTTACCCAGAACGATCCTCTGTTCTACTACTTCGGCTCTGCATCGGCCAACGCTGTTCCTTCCGTGAGCGGCGCCACCCCGAACATCTCCCGGAAACTTTCCTACTTCGCCCGTGCCAACTGGAACTATCAGAATAAGTATAATCTTCAGGCTTCCTTCCGTGCTGATGCGGCCGACCTTTCCATCCTTCCCAAGCCCAGACGCTGGGGTTACTTCCCCGCCGTTTCCGCTGGTTGGACCATCTCCGAGGAAGATTTCTTCACTTCGGTCAAAGACGTTGTCAATTTCGCCAAATTCCGCGCTTCCTGGGGCCAGAACGGTTCCCTCGCAGGTCTGAGCGGTTACCGCTATGCCAACGTGATTGCCTCCACCGGTAACTATCCTACCGGCAACGGCCTTGAATACCTCCTGGGTTACGCTCCTTCCTCCACCGGTAACGAAGAGCTCAAGTGGGAAACCTCCGAGCAGCTCAACTTCGGTCTGGATCTGCGCTTCCTGCGCGACCGCCTCACCTTCAGCGTGGACTGGTTCAACAAGATGACCAAGGACCTGATCGTGACCGGTATCACCCCGTCCACCGTGGTGGGTGTGACCGCTTCCCCCGTGAACGCCGGTAACGTACGCAACTCCGGTTTTGAATTCGAGCTCAAGTGGAGAGACCATGTCGGCGACTTCAACTACAGCATCAGCGGCAACCTCTCCACCCTGAAGAACGAGGTTACCTACCTGCACGAGACCCTCTCCGACGGTATCGACGGCGTGGGCGTCCGTAACTACGGCACCATCACCCGTTTCGAGAAAGGCTATCCCGCATGGCACTTCTACGGCTACCACTTCACCGGCATCGACCCCAGTAACGGTAATGCCATGTTCGAAGACGTGGACGGCAGCGGCGATGCCACTCAGGCCGACAAGATGGACCTGGGCTCCGGTATCCCGAAGGTGAACTACGGTATCACCCTCACCGCCGGCTGGAAAGGCCTGGATGCAGTCGTCTTCCTCACCGGCGCCGCCGGCAGCAAGATTTACAACTGCCTCACCGTTGTGGACTATCCGTCCAACCGTCTGAGCTTCCTCACGGAAGACCGCTGGACACCCGACCACACCAACGGTACCACTCCGGCCGCGAACGCCGCCAACTGGCAGCAGTACCTCACTTCCGACGCCGTCGTGTTTGACGGTTCCTATGCCAAGATCAAGCAGATTCAGCTTGGTTATACGCTCCCGCAGAACTTCACCCGCAAATTCAAGGTGGACAACCTGCGCATCTATGGTTCTTTGGACGACTGGTTCACCTTCTCCAAATATCCCGGCTTCGATCCTGAAATCACCGGAACCGGCAGCGGGCTGGGTGTGGACAAGGGTTCCTACCCTACCGCCAAGAAGGTCGTCGTTGGTGTAAACATCACTTTCTAATCCTGACTGCCTTATGAAAACAAGAAATATCATTCTCACTGTTGTGGCAGCCGCCCTTTCCCTTGCTGCCGTCTCCTGCTCCAAGATGCTGGATATCCCGCAGAAAGGTGTTTTGGACTACAATACCTATTACAATACGGACGATCAAATCCTGTCCGCCGACGTGGCCATGTACCTGGAAGTCCGCGGTTGGGAATACAACGTCAAGCTCTGCAAGGCCATGCTCACCGACGATTTCTGGGCCGGTGGTTCCATGCGGGGTGACAACAACAACCTGGAGCACCTGAACGAGTTCACCTTCGACGCCGAAGAAGACTACGTGCAGAGCATGTTCCAAACCTATTATACCCTCATCTACAAGGCCAATGTTATTCTGGGCCATGTGAGCGAGGAAGGTGCTACCGCCATGGCCAAGATGGCCCGTGCCGAAGCCAAGGTGTTCCGCGCTTTCGCCTACTTCGACCTCAAGACCATGTGGGGCAATCCGCCGCTCGTAGACCATGAACTCTCTCCTTCCGAGTACAACGTGCCCAACGGCACCGACGAAGAGCTTTGGGGCCTCATGGAGCAGGACCTCACCGAGGCCATCAACTCCGGCGCCCTGGCCGAGAAGACCGGTTTGAACGACAACAGCACCTGGCGTGTGACCAAGCAGTTCGCACAGGCCCTCCTGGGCAAGGTATATCTGTGGCAGGGTAAATATGCCGAAGCTGCCGCCCAGTTCGACGCTGTGGTGAGTTCCGGCAAGTACGCCCTGATGGATGACTACAGCCTCATTCACCGCGCTTCCCAGAAACACAACTGCGAAAGCCTGTTCGAGAGCAACCGCGTTCACGACGACAACAACTCCTGGCAGAACTTCAGCATGTACTCCCTCATGACCAACTGGCGTATGGACAAGATGAACTGGCCTGCCGATACGCCCATCATGAACACCGGCTGGGGCTTCCGCGTACCCACCAAGAGCCTGTACGATGATTTCGTAAAGGATGAAGGTGTGGATGGCTACCGTCTGAACAATTCCCTCAAGACCCTGGATCAGCTGAACAGCGAACTGGGCATCACCCTCAAGAGCCCGGTTATCGGCGAAGGCTACTTCATGTGGAAACTCCGCATCCTGGCCGAAGAACGCGGTATGGGTAACGACTATGTCTACATGGCCAACACCCTGTGGATGCGCTACGCCGAGGTTCTCCTCTGCGGTGCTGAAGCCCACTTCCTGGCCGGAAACACCGGCAAGGCTGCTGACTATGTGAACCAGATCCGTGTCCGTGCCCACCTGCCCTCTTTGGGCTCCGTGACGCTGAATGACATCAAACTGGAGAAACGCCTGGAACTCTTTGGCGAGGGCACCCGCATGCAGGACCTGCTCCGCTGGGGCGAAGGTTCCAAGATGTCTGAGAATGGCAACACTTATCCGGAACTCCAGGTGAACGGTCAGGTAAAGTATGTCCCTTGCGGCAATCCTACCCACGGTTTCAAGGCCGGCAAGAACGAGCGTCTGCCTTATCCTGCCACCGAGATTCGTCTGAACTCTGCCATCGAGCAGAACCCCGGTTTTTAATCGCTTAATCCGAGAAAGATATGAAAAAGAATATATTGCTCATTGGATGCCTGATCCTGGGACTCAGTTCTTGCTATAAGTCCGTTCTGGATCCGCTAAGCGGTGCATTCCCCGCCCCCAATCTGGTGGATGGAACCGCTATCTCTTCTGCCTCCGCCACCAGCGAAAAGGGTGAAAACGGCCGTCTCATCACTGTGGATCTGAGCGGCTCCAACAAGGTACACCTGGTGCTGGTAGGAAGCAAGTATTTCCTGTCCGAAAACACATACATCGAGGCCACCGCCGCTGCCGCCCAGAACGGTAACTTCATCAGCGGTCAGACCTCCGTGGACGGCAAAGGCGTAAAATCCGGCCGTGTGGTGGTAGAACGCGTTCCCGTAGATACGGAGAAGAAGACCTACAGCCTGGACGATGTATATACTATCAAATGCGTTCTCTTCTGCGAGGACGGAACTCCCTACAAAGTGGAATGGACGGGCAAGCTGGCCTTCTATCCGGATCCCATCGTGGGTGACATCGTGGTGGAGAACAAACTGAACGATGCCACTTCCGACACCGCTGCCGGCATGAAGAAGCACCTGATTACCCTTACCGATGGCGATGGCAACGCGGCTGCAGTCTTTGAGATCTTCGTGGATCCCGCCGCCACCAGCATCGCCGGCACTTACGAGTGCAAGGAGTATGCAGAAAACCTGGGTGAAGGCGGCATCATCGCCAATGGTTACAACTTCCCGGATTGGGGTATTTCCGGCGGTTCCTACTTCATGAAGGACGGCGTCCGTGTGGATGTTGCTGCCGGTCAGAAGGTGGTTATCGCTCCGCTTTCCGAGAAATCCTTCGTCTTCAATGTGGCAGGCACGGACTTCGTGGTCGGCGGCACTGAGGTGGGAGAAGGTCTGGTATTCGGTTTCGCCGGCACTGACACTGCTTCCGACACCGCTGCCGGCATGAAGAAGCATCTGGTCAACGTCACCGAAGACGGCGCTCCGGCTGCCACCTTCGAGCTCTTCGCCGAGCCCGGCGCCGACATCACCGGCACCTATCTCTGCAAGGAATATGCAGAGAACCTGGGCGAAGCCCTCATCATTGCCAATGGCTACAATTTCCCGGATTGGGGTATCTCCGGCGGTTCCTTCTACATGAAGGACGGCGTCCGTGTGGATATCAACGCCAACGAACTTGTAACCGTTGCCAAGGCTGGCGACAAACTCTATTCCTTCTGCGGAAACGGATTCACCTTCCTGGTTAAGTTCTAAACAATGACTAAAAACCTCCGTATTTGGATATTTGTTACAATGGCACTGGGGATTCTGGTCCCCAGTGCTTGTAACAAACCTGATAAACCCGATGACAACGGCCAGACAAACCTTATCGACTTGCTCAACGCCGAAGACAAGCTTTATCAGGACCTTACCATCCAGAGTCAGTACAAGGGACAGAAAATGACCTATTCGGTCTGGCTTCCCAATGGCTATGACGAGAATAAGGAATATCCTTTCCTGTACCTTCTCCATGGTTACGAAACCGGTGACCAGAGCCATCTGGACCGCTACTGGGTGGAAAAGGGCAATGCTCAGGAAATAGCACGGAAATATCTAAAAGACGGCGGCGTTCCCATGATTATCATCATGCCGAACGGTCTGTCCGACTTCTACATCGGCTTCAACAATCAGGATTACGAGAAGTATTTCCATCAGGAGCTGATGCCGAAGGTGGAAAAATCCTTCAAGTGCAATGGGAAACGGGCCATTGCCGGTCTCTCGATGGGTGGATTCGGCACATTGTATTATGCGTTGAGCTACCCGGAGAAATTTACCTATGCCTATGCCATGAGTCCGGCAACCAGCATGAGTTGGTTCATCTCCCTGGATCAGATGAAGGCCAAGGCCGCCGCTTTGGCAACGGTGAACCCGCATCCCGACTTCACTATTGAGGTGGGAAATCAGGACACTACCGTCAGCAATGAGGATGCTAAGGCCTTGAGCGACGCCATCAATGCCGTAGCCCACTGTGAGTGGATTGCCCGGGACGGCATCCATTACTGGGACTTCTGGCAGGTCTGCCTTGAAAAAGCGCTCAAGAAAGTAGGAGAATCCTTTAAGTAAGTTTCTGAACGGGCCGGACCTATTGACAAGGCCGGCCCATTTTACTTGAAAGACATGAAAAAAGCATTGATAATATCAGCGCTTTTGGCAGCGTGTTGCCTGCTGCGTGCGCAAACCATTGATTATCCCTTCCAGGATACCTCTCTGCCGGAAGAGGCGCGACTGGACAATGCAGTCTCCCTGATGACGGTGGACGAGAAAATCGGCACCCTCGTGGGGCTGGGTGTTCCCCGCCTGGGAATTGAGAATCCCGGTGCTACGGAAGCCATCCACGGTATCGTCCGCGGCGGCGATTCGGAACTGAGAAACCTGGGAAACGCCGGCCAGTTTGGCAACTGGCCCGGCTGGACGCCTCCCAAATACCGCAACAGTACCGCTTTTCCGCAGGCCTATGGTATCGGCGAAACCTGGGACCGCGAAATGGCTTTCATCGTAGGTGAGGTCATGTCCTATGAGGCCCGATTCTACTCTAAGGACAATCCCCGTAAAGCCCTCATCCTTTGGGCCCCCAATGCCGACCTGGCCCGTGACCCCCGCTGGGGCCGTACGGAGGAGAGTTTCGGTGAGGACCCTTATCTGGTAGGCGAAATGGTCGCTGCCGAGGTGAAGGGCATCCAGGGCGACGATCCCACCTACTGGCGGGGTGCAGCCCTGATGAAGCACTTTCTGGCGAACAGCAACGAAGATAACCGCTACAGGACGGATTCCCGCTTTGACGAAGCCCTTTTCCGCGAATACTACAGCTATGGATTCTGGAAAGGCGCAAAAGCCGGTGCCATGTCCCTGATGACAGCCTACAATGCGTACAACGGCATCCCCTGCATCGCCAACCCTTTCATCAAGGACATCCTGATTGAAGAATGGGGCATGAAGGGCACCATCGTGGACGATGCCGGCGCCCTGCGCTTCCTGTTCATGCCGGAGATGCATCACTATGCCTCCGACGTGAACGAAGCCGTCCAGATGGCGTTGGAAGCAGGTCTTTCCCGCTTTATCGACTCCAACTTCCAGCAGGTGAAGACCGCTTACGAGGCCGGCTTCATCTCCGACGAACTGCTGGACAAGCGCACCAAAGCCAACCTCCGCACCATGCTCAAACTCGGCCTGATGGATGCCACCTGCCCTTACGACCAGCAGGATTTCGGCTCCGACGAAGACATCCCCTGGGAACGGCAGGCATTCAAGGACAAGGCCCGCCTGGTAACCCAGAAGTCCGTAGTTCTCCTCAAGAATGAAGACAATCTTCTCCCTATCGACAAGAATAAGGTCAAGAAGATAGCCGTCTTCGGCAACCGCGCCGAGGAAGTGCTCAAAGACTGGTACGGCGCCCTTCCCACCTATCGCGTGAGTGCGTTGGACGGCATCAAGGCCAAGGTGGAAGGCACCGATGTGGAAGTGAAGTTCCAGCGCTGGGATTCCGACGGCAGTGCCCAGAAACTGGCCGAATGGGCCGATATCTGCATCGTATGCGTAGGTAACCACCCGGCCACCAGTCCCGACTGGGACACCCAGAGTGTCCAGTCTCCCTGGGGGTACGGCACCATTGCCGGTGACGGACGCGAAGCCCTGGACCGCCGCAGCCTCCAGCTGGAGACGGAAGACCTTATCAAAGTGGTCTGGCAGGCCAACCATAACACGGTGGTAACCCTTATCTCCAGCTTCCCTTTCGCCATCAACTGGACCGCTAAAAACGTACCTGCCATCGTGCACCTTTCCCAGTGCAGCCAGGAACTGGGCAGCGCCCTGGCCGATGTTCTCTTCGGCGACTACAATCCGGCCGGCCGCACCACCCAGACCTGGGTGAGCGACATCCTGGACCTCCCGAACCTCCTGGACTACGATATCACCCACGGCCGCACTTACATGTATGCCAAAGCAAAGCCCATCTTCCCCTTCGGCCACGGCCTCAGCTATACCAGCTTCAAGTATTCCAAGATGAAGGTGAAAAAGGACGGTGACAACTATATTGTTTCCTTCAACCTCAAGAACAGCGGTTCCCGCGACGGCGAAGAAGTGGTCCAGCTTTACGCAAAGTTCAAGAATGACAGCGCCTCCAAGCGCCTGCGTGGTTTCGACCGCGTTGCCGTGAAAGCCGGTGAAACCGTTCCCGTGGAGATTGTGATTCCGGCCGATGATCTCAAGCTCTGGGACAGCGACAAGCACGAATGGGCCTTCCGCGGCAAGAAAGTTAAACTGATGGTGGGCGCCTCCTCCGAGGATATCCGTCTCAAGAAAAACCTTAAGTTCTAAGACACCAATTTAACAACACACTGTATGAAAAAAGTTTTGACAATCCTGGCTACTGCGCTTCTCGCGGTTTCCACCCTGTCCGGACAGGAACTCACCAACTTTGCCATGGGCGGACGCGGTCCCCGCATCGTTTCCCCCGAAGTGAAGGACGGTAAAGTGACCTTCCGCCTGTCGGCCAACTATGCCACCCGCGTCCAGCTTTCCGGCAACTGGATGGCCAATCCCTGGACCGGTACCGAAGAGATGGTGAAAGGTGAAGGCGGCGTTTGGGAACTCACCATCGACGCTCCCGAACCGGAAATCTACACCTACAACTTCATCGTGGACGGTGTTTCCGTGAACGACCCCCTCAACGACAAAGTGCAGCGTGACGGTACCCGCTACCTGAACATGCTCTTCATCCCCGGCGAGCGCAGCGAGAACTATTACGAGGCCACCCAACACGGCTCCGTAACCTACCGCTGGTACGACTCCCCCAGTCTGGGCATGTCCCGCCGCATGACCGTTTACACTCCTTACGGCTACGAGAAGAACCCCAAGGCCAAGTACCCCGTGCTCTACCTCCTCCATGGCGGCGGCGGTGACGAGGAAGCCTGGACCTCCATGGGCCGTGCCGCCCAGATTCTGGACAATCTTATCGAGAAAGGCCTGGCCAAGCCGATGATTGTGGTTATGCCCAACGGCAATCCCAACCAGCGCGCCGCCAACACCCTGGGTATGGAGACCATCGAACTGGACCGCAACGATCCCAAGATGGCCAATGCCTATGTGAACAGCCTGGTGAAGGAAATCATTCCTTTCATCGACAAGGAATACCGCACCATCGCCAAGGCTGACGGACGTGCCATCGCCGGCCTCTCGATGGGCGGCGGCCATACCACATCGGCCACCATCCTCTATCCCGGCACCTTCAGCTACATCTGCCCCCTGAGCTGCGGCATCCGCGAGAGCGAGACCTTGGACAACGACCTCCTGGGCATCAAGAAAGCCGGTTACAAACTGTACTGGATTGGTGTGGGCAAGGATGACAACATGGCCTATCAGGGTTCCCTGGTCCTGGACAAGCACCTCACCGACCTGGGCATGCCCCACACCCTCTATGTGAGCGAGGACGCCCACGTGTGGAAGAACTGGCGCCTGTACCTGAACACCTTCGCCCAGCTGCTTTTCAAGTAGTGGAGGCTAAATAGCTTCCAATCAACACATTAACCATAGTCCCTGTGCATCCGCGGATGCACAGGGACTATGGTTAAATACTTAAAGAACAGGGAATTAGCCTCCACTTAGCGGAACAGAGTAGGGGCGAGGGTCTGGAGATCGGCCCGCCAGGTGGTCCAGCTGTGGCCGGCCTGGGCGTTCTCCATGTATTCGAACTTGAGGCCGTCCTTCTCCAGCTGGGTGCGGGTGTTCTGGCAGTTCTGGTAAGCGATGTCGGTGGGACCGCCCTGGGTGAAGACCATCTTGCGGAAGCTGTTCAGCTTGGCGATGTTCTCCTTTACTTTAAGACGGGCCGATTCTGCCGCGGGATCCTGACCGGGCTGCAGGGAAGAGCTGAGCACCCACACATAGGCGAAATCGTCCGGATGCGAGAAAGCCACCTCCATGGTTTCCATGCCGCCCATCGAGAGGCCGGCTACGGCGCGATGCTCGCGGTCCGTGTACACGTTGTAGTTGGCCTCGATGAAAGGCATGACGGAATAGTACATGTCCTCGGCAAACGGAGGGACCTCGTTCTGCACGGGAATGGTGCCATTGGGCATCACTACTATCATGGGAACCATCTTTCCTTCGGCCAGGAGGTTGTCCAGGATCCAGCCGGCAGCGCCCACACCGGGCCAGGAGGCATCATTGTCGCCACCGCCGTGAATCAGGTACAGAACCGGAAGCTTATCGGCCGATTTCTCATAGCCGGCGGGGGTCCAGACATGCAGGCGGCGCATCTCCTTCAGGTTCTTGGACCAGTAGAAACGCTGGGCCACTGCGCCGTGCGGCACATCCTTGATATAGCCTTCCCCCTTGGTAAGGAGGGAGGACTGTTCCGCCGAAAGCGGAGCCTTGGGATCCTGCACACGCACGCCGTCCACTGTAAAGTTGTAGCGGAAGACACCGTCGTCCAAGCCTTCGCAGATACCTTTCCAAACGCCGTTATCGGCCTTTTCAAAGACGATAGGCTTGCCCCAGGGAAGGTCGCCGGAGACGGAAACCTGTGAGGCCTGGGGAGCATATATCTGGAACAGGACCTTTCCGTCCGGCAGCACACGGGTGCTCTGGAGGGTGTCATTGGGGGTGGGCTGAAAATTCCAGCCCTGGGCCGATGCGGCCACGGTGCAGCCTAAAAGGGCAAGAAGAGTGAAAAAGTGTTTCATTGATGTTCAGATTTTGTGCAAAAATACTCATTCCAAATCGTTAAATTGTAGTTTGATTGTTCATATGTTTTCCCAAATGTTAACAGGGTTTCGGAATATCGGTAAGAATACGTATCTTTCGGTCAATGAATTAACAAGCACTAAACGATATGTACAAAAAACTAATTCTCTTGGCAACCGCGGCAGCCTTGCTGGCCGCCTGCTCCGGCCCTCGTTCTCCACAGGACAAACTCACCGTCAACGACAAGAAGATTGACGCCGTCATCGCCCAGATGACCCTGGAGGAGAAAGTGAACATGCTGCACAGCAAAACCAACATGTCCTCTGCCGGTGTAGAGCGGCTGGATATTGCCGACATGCATTATGCCGACGGTCCTTTCGGCATCCGTGAAGAAGGTGTTCCCAACGGCTTCCAGAGTGCCGGCTGGAAACTGGATTCCGCCACTTATTTCCCTACCGGTAGCGCTCTCGCCGCTACCTGGAGCGAGGAACTGGCCTACAAGTATGGTACCGGAATGGGCAAGGAAGCCCGTCTGCGTGGCAAGGACGTGATCCTGGGCCCGGCCGTGAACATCCAGCGCCTGCCGGTGGGTGGCCGTACCTATGAATATCTGAGTGAGGATCCCATCCTCTCCGCCGCCCTGTCCCTGGAGTACACCAAGGGTGTTCAGGACCAGGGAACGGCTGTGTGTATCAAACACTTCGCCGTCAACAACCAGGAGACCAACCGCGGCAGCGTAGATGCCCAGGTGGACGAGAGAACCCTTCGTGAAATCTATCTCAAACCCTTCGAGCGTGCCATCATCGAAGGCGGCGCCATGAGCGTGATGCCTGCCTACAACAAGGTGAACGGCGACTACTGCTCGGAGAATGAGCACCTGCTGAATGAAATCCTCCGCGGCGAGTGGGGTTTCAAGGGCTTCACCGTTTCCGACTGGGGCGGTACGCACAGCACCATGGGCGCCATGCTCCACGGCCTGAACGTGCAGATGACCGGTTCCAACTATCTGGGCCAGCCCGTCATCGATTCCATTGCTACCGGAGCCCTCACCGAGGCCATGGTGGATGAGAAAGTCCGCCAGATTCTCCGCGTACGTTATGCCATCGAGGCCGTTCCGGACAATGTGGCCAACCAGGTGATGACTTCCCAGCCCGAATGCCAGGACATCGCCCTGCAGGTAGCCGAAAAGAGCATCGTCCTGTTGAAGAACCAGGCCGGTATCCTGCCGCTTTCCAAGGAAGTGAAGAAGATTGCCGTTATCGGCCAGAATGCCGTCCTGAAGACCCAGAGCGGCGGTATGGGTGCCGGTGTGAAGGCGCTCTACGAGGTTACCCCGCTGGAAGGCATCACCAAACGTGCCGGTGCAGGCGTGGAAGTGAAATACGCCCCTGGCTACAAGAGCTTTGCAGGCCGTCGCTGGGGCCCCGCTCCCGCAACGCCCGATCCGCTGGTTGCCGAAGCTATTGACGAGCCGGCCGATCCCGCCCTTGTCGCAGAGGCTGTGGCCCTGGCCAAGGAGGCCGATGTGGTCATCTTCTTCGGCGGCACCAACAAGAACATCGAGACCGAAGGCAGCGACCGTACCAATATCGACCTTCCTACCGGCCAGAACCAGGTTGTAGCCGCCCTGTACGAGGCCAACCCCAACCTGGTCACCGTGCTCATTTCCGGCGGTCCCACCGACCTCCGTCAGCTGGAGCCCGTTTCCCCGGCCATCGTCCAGGGCTGGTGGAACGGCACCGAAGGCGGTACTGCCCTGGCCAAGGTGCTCTTCGGCGACATAGCCCCGTCCGGCAAACTTCCTTTCACCTTCCCGGCCAAGCTGGAAGATTCCCCGGCCTTCGCCATGGGTAACTTCCCGGACAAAAACGCCGGCGGAGACCTCTTCTCCCTCATGTACCGGCAGGATGTGCTCCAAATGAGCCCGGAAGAGCGCCAGGCCTTCCTGGATTCCCTTCCGAAGCCCGTTTCCAAGTACACGGAAGGTTCCCTGGTGGGTTACCGCTGGTTCGACACCAAAAACGTGAAACCCATGTACGCCTTCGGCCACGGCCTCTCCTATGTGGATTTCCAGTACGGCGCCCTCAAGGCTACCGCCGGCAAGGCTGGCGTGAAGGTTTCCTTCGAGCTCACCAACAATGGCAAGATGGCGGCCGATGAGGTGGTCCAGCTCTATGTCCACCGGGTGAACGCTACAGTGGAATGGCCTGCCAAGGAATTGAAGGCTTTCCAGCGCGTCTCCCTGCAGCCCGGCGAGACCAAGACCGTAACCCTGGAAGTTCCGGCGAACGATTTCCGTTACTGGAATGTGGATAAGAACGCCTGGGATCTTGAGCACGGCCAGCTGGAAGTGCTGGTGGGCTCCGCCTCCGACGACATCCGCCAGAAGGCCGGCGTTACCATCTAAACACTAAGGAAAACCTCCAAAAAAAGACTGGCCTCAGCACACAGAGGTCAGTCTTTATTTTATTATTGGCCAATGGCTTACCAGAAAAGCTCCTGGACGAAGATGCCCAGATACTCGCGCCAGTTGCGCCAGATGTGCCCGCCTTCGCTCTCGTAGAGGGTGACGGGATAACCCATCTGGTCGCACCAGTCCTTGAGTTTCTTGGAATTGACCATGATGCCGTCGTCCTTGCCGCAGCCAATCCAGTAGAGCTTGGGCTTGGCGGCGAAAACGGCCTTATAAGCTGCCTCATTGCCTTCCGGGGTGGCTACGCCAGAGAACAGGCCCACATAGCCGAACTTCTTGGGATAGTGAAGGGAAAGCATGCAGGACTGGCGGCCGCCCATGGAAAGGCCGGCAACGGCCGTGTTGGCATAGCCCTTGGCAACGCGATAGTGCTGCTCCACGAAGTCCATCACATCCGGGAAACTGTCCTCAATCTCAATGGTGCTCTGGGAACGGCTGTTCTCGAAGTTGGGCTGGAACATGTTCACGGCAGCACCCGGAGCCGCCTGGTTGAACCACACGCCATTGGGCATGACCACAATCATGGGCTTGGCAAGGCCTTCGGCAATGAGGTTGTCCAAAATCTGGACGGTACGGCCCAGATCTGTCCAGGCATCCTCGTCTCCGCCGGAGCCGTGCAGCAGGTAAAGCACCGGATACCAGGTGGAATTGGAAGATTCATACTCCGGCGGCAGGTAGATGGTGAGCCGGCGTTGGGCTGACAAGGTGGGGCTGTCGTACCACACATGAGCTACAGTGCCATGCGGCACATCGTGTGCCTGATAGTACCAGCCTTTGTCACCGGGCTCCGCACTCATGACAAAGTAGTTGGTCCAGGTGGCCACGTCCCGGATCTGATAGATGTTGGACGGGTCCATCACCTTGTGCCCGTCCACCAGGATGGTGTAGGAATAGAGTTCGCCCTCAAGGGGTTCACTGGTATAGGTCCAGAAACCGCCGGGCAGCTCCTGCATATCCACCAGGCCGGGGGCCGAATAGGTGATTTTCTGGCCTCCCATCTCGATTTCCGTGACTCGGGGAGCCAGGAAATCGCCGGTGAGCTGGACTGTAATGGCCTTAGGGGCATGATAGCGGAACGTTACCGTATTGTCCGGATTGATTTGCGGGGAAACGAGACCGGTTCCCGGTCCCAGAGCCTGCTGGGCGGAGGCCACTGCACACATACAGACGGCCGCCAGAAGGAGGGTGAACTTTCTCATATGGGTGGTTAGTTTGGTTTCTTCCGAAAGTTAGTCACTTTCACGCAAAAATGCAAACGCAAGCACTAAAAACAATCGCCCCGTCCTTTCCGGGACGGGGCGAAAGCCATCTATATAACCAACTATTACTTGAAAAGCTTCTGGGCAAAAGTATTCAGGTACAGGCGCCAGTTGGCCCACACGTGGCCACCTTCGGAGACGAAGAACTCGTGGTCCAGGCCCTGCTCGGTGAGGGTCTTGTCCAGGGTCTTGGAACCTTCGAACAGGAAGTCGGTGTTGCCGCAGGCCAGGAAGTAGAGCTTTACGCCAGCCTTCTTGAGGGTTGCCACCTGCTCGGGAGTAGAACTGCCGGCGGCGGAAAGCGGGCAAATGTAGTCGAACATGGCCGGATACATATTGGAAGCGGAGATGGTATGACCGCCACCCATGGACAGACCGGCGATAGCACGGGATTCGGGCTTGGCGATAGCACGGAAGTTCTTCTCGATGAAAGGAACGATTTCCTCGCAGAGGCTCACCACATAGCTGTTACGCTCACGCTCGCTCATGTTCTGCATGGCGTTGCGGTCGAACTGCATGGGCTTCTCGGGGATATTCAGGGTGCGGGCGGCCTGCTGATTGGCGTTACCGTTGGGCATCACCACGATCATCGGCTCGGCAAGCCCCTTCTCGATGAGGTTGTCCAGAATCTGGGCGGTACGGCCCATGGAGATCCAGGCTTCCTCGTCACCGCCTGCACCATGGAGCAGATAGAGCACGGGATATTTCTTCTTGGGATTGGCCTCGTAGCCGTAAGGAGTGTAAACGGTGAGACGGCGGGGCATGCCCAGCACCTTGCTCTCATACCAGGGATGGCTCACGGTGCCGTGCTTGGAAGCAGATTCACCGTAGTTCTCCGTGCGGGCGCCGGGGGCTATGAACATGGAGAGATAACGGGTACCGTCACGCTGTACGAGCACATTCTGGGGGTCGTTCACGGAAACGCCGTCCACCACGAAATTGTAAGTGTAGATTTCGGCCTCGGGGAGGGGAACTTTCACTTCCCAGACATTGTTTTCGCCACGAACCATATCGATAGTGTCACCGTAGGGATTGGGCATCCAGGAGCCGCTGAGCTTAACAATGGTAGCATAGTCGGCCTTGAGACGGAAGGAAACACTGTCATTCTGGATTTCAGGGGAGATGACGGGGCGCATGCCACGGCCACCGAAATTGAAGTTGGCAAGTTCCTGAGCCTGCAGGGAACCGGCGATGGCCAGGGTTGCGGCCAAAATGGTAAGGATTCGTTTCATTATTAATTAAAGGTTTAGTAATAAGAGCGTTATTTTTGCAGCACGAAGATACTGATTTTCCGCACAATAAAATAATAGTCCCGATGTCCGGTAAAACATTTGAACATCGGGACAAACATTAAACAGATACAGTTAATCCAGTTGCTCCAGGCCCAGGTCCTTGAAAGTACGAGGGGCGGGAACAGGCGGCAGCGGCTTGCGGTCTTTGATTTGCTCCAGGGCCACTTCGATAGCCTTCAGCAGCTGCTCGTCCTCGCCGGCATATTCCTTAATGGGATCGTTGTCCAGAAGGATGTCCGGATCCACGCCGTAATTCTCCACAATCCACTGGCCGGTCTTGCTGTCGTAATTGGTGAAGAAGGGTACGCGCACATCGGTTCCGTCCAGATAAGGAAGCGAGCCGCTGATGCCCACGATACCGCCCCAGGTGCGGGTGCCGATGACGGTTCCCAGGTTGGTGGCCTTGAAGCTCCAGGGGAACAGGTCTCCGTCGGAGGCCGAATACTTATTGATCAGCAGCACCTTAGGGCCAGTGTGGGTGCCCTCCGGAACGGTTCCGGTCATGGTGGAGGTACGACTCATCGTCATGCGGTACACTTCCCGCTGCAGGCGTTCGATCACCATCGGCGAAATATTTCCGCCGCCGTTTTCACGGTCGTCCACAATGAGGGCTTCCTTGTCCAGCTGCGGGTAATAGTAACGGGCGAATTCGCTCAGGCCTTCCTGACTCATATCCGGAATATAGATGTAACCCACCTTGCCACCGGACTTCTCCTCCACGGTCTTGATGTTCTTCTGTACCCATTCGTAATGATAGAGCGGATACTCGTCGTCAATGGGTTTGACCACCACCTTCTTGCCACCCTCGGCAGGCTTGTCGGAAACGGTAAGTTCCGTAAGGACATCGGCCTTTCCCACCAGCAGCTGATAGATGTTGGCCACGGTCTTGGTGGAAACACCGTCGATGGCGGTGATGTACTGCCCGGCTTTCACGCCCAGGCCCGGTTCCTGTAGCGGGGAACGGAGTTCGGGCCGATAGCTGGCGCCCTGCAGGATGCGGTCAATCTTGAAATAGCCGCTGCGGTCCTTGGACAGTTCGGCGCCCAGCAGGCCCATCGGAATGCGTTCCGGCTTGGGATATTCGCCGGGAGTGATGTAAGCGTGACCGCTGGCCAGTTCGGAAATCATCTCTCCAATCACGTAGTTCAGGTCCAGACGGGTGCGCACATAAGGCAGCAGCACTTCGTATTTCTCTTTCACGCCCTGCCAGTTGCGGCCGTGCATGTTCTCCAGGTAATAGCCATCGCGGAAGGCACGCCAAACCTCGTCGAAGATCTGGGCCCACTCCTGGGGATAATCGATGAAGGCCACCATGTCGGAGGTGGTAACATCCTCACCGGGGCCGATGCGGGCGCCCATGGGAGCCGCCTGCATCTGGCTGCCACGCATCACCAGGGCCTTCTTGTCGGGATAACGGTACATTACCCGGCCATCGGCACATTCTTCATCCTTGCCGCTGGCGAAATCATAGACACGGGTACCCATACCGCCACGTCCGCCACGGGGAGGGGCGCCGCCGGGCATACCGGCCGGCATGCCGCCGCCCATGTACCAGAGCTTCTTACCGTCGCAGTAAAGGGCCGAGCCGGAAATGGGAAGTTTCACAATCCGGTCCAGCAGGCCCTCCGGGTCCACTTTCACTTTCACCTCCGCCTTGGGGGCTGCGGCGGGGGCGGGGCCTCTTCCGGGGCTGGGGCCTGCCGCAGGACCGGCAGCCGGGCCTTCCGGCTTGGCAGCGGTGTCATCGGCCTTCACCTCGGGATCCTTCACAATGAGCGGAGACGGGGTGTCCTTGGACAGCATGGCCATATAAGTGGCGCTCATATTGCCCATGGTAAAGTTCCACTCTATATTGCTGTACTGGGGATTCAGGTCCCGGTCCGAACGGAAGATCAGGTACTTGCCGTCGGAGCTGAACATCGGGGAGGAAGAATTGTACCAGCGCTCGGTAACGGCATATTCCTTATTGGTGGAAAGGTTGTACACGTACACCACGTTCATCTCGTTCTTGGCGGGACGGGTGTATGTAATCCACTGACTGTCCGGCGAATACTCCACTCCGCGGAATTCGGCCTCCGGGCAGGTAAGCACCACCCGGCTGGTGCCGGAGGGCACTGCCAGCTCCACCAGGCGGTTCTTGCGGTCCGTGTACAGGATATGCTTGCTGTCCGGGCTCCACTGCAGGGAACGGATGTAAGTATCGGCATTCTTGGTAAGCTGCACGGGATCACCGCCCTTGGCCACGTCGTAGAGATAGATTTCCGTCTCTCCGGTGCTGTCGCCGATCCAGGCAATCCACTTGCCGTCCGGGCTCCAGTCGGCCCCGCGGTCATTGGAACCGGCGCTGCGGCTCAAGTTACGGGTAACGCCCTTCCCTACCGGCACGTCGAAGATTTCTCCGCGGGCGCTCAGCACGGCCCGGTTGCCGTCCGGAGACAGGGAATAGGCGGTGGGCCGATTACCCACTTTCCGCCGCTCAGTGCGGGCATAAACGGCATCGGAGGCCAGGCGGATGGGTACCTGCACGCTCTGCCGGGTGGCCGGATCGAAGCGGTAGATATAGCCGCCGTTCTCGAAGACTATGGTCTTTCCGTCACTGGAAGGAAACTTCACGTCGTACTTGTCGAAGTTGGTCACCTTGCTGGTCTGCCGGGTTTTGGTGTTGTAGCAGAACAGATTCATGATCATATCCCGGTCGCTGGCAAAGAAAATCTCGTCGCCAATCCACATGGGGAAGATGTCCTGGGCATTGTTGTTGGTCACATTCTCCACCTTCTTGGCCTTGGGATCCCAAATCCACACGTCATCGGCCATGCCGCCCCGGTAGTACTTCCAGGTACGGAATTCGCGCATCACGCGGTTGTAGGCCAGTTTCTTGCCGTCCGGGCTCCAGGAGCTGAAGCCGCCTTCCGGCAGGGGAATCTCTTCCGGCATGCCGCCTTCCGGAGAAACCTCCCAGAGCTTACCGGGAAAGCCGTCGCCGATGCGGTTGCGGTAGAGGATCTTCTTACCATCCGGACTCCAGGTAATCACGATGTTGTTGGGACCCATGCGGTCTCCCAGGTCGTCGCGGGAGTTGGTGGAGGTGTAGGTGAGCCGGACCGGCTGTCCGCCATTGGCGGGGATGCTGTAAACTTCACGGTTGCCGTCATATTCGGCCGTAAAGGCAATGGTCTTGCCGTCCGGGGAATAGCGGGCGAACATCTCGTAACCCACGTGGGAAGTGAGCCGGCTGGCCACGCCGCCTTCAACGGGAACGGTCCACAGGTCTCCGGCGTAGGAGAAGGCTATTTCCCGGCCGTTGGTGGCGGGGAAACGGAGGAGGCGCGCCTCGTCGGGGTTCTGCGCCCAAGCGCTGGAGGCCGATGCAGCCACCAGGGCAAGAAGGATGATGATTCGTTTCATATAATAGGGGTTATTTAAGTAGTCTTAACGAATTGCTTACCACGCAGATGCTGCTGAGAGCCATACAGGCGGCAGCTATCATGGGATTCAGGAGCCAGCCGGTGACAGGGTACAGCACGCCGGCGGCCAGGGGCACGGCGGCCAGGTTGTAGAAGAAGGCCCAGAACAGGTTCTCCCGGATAATGGAGACCGTCCGGCGGGAAAGGCGGATAAGTTGCCGTATCTTCCCCAAATCCGACGAAACGATGGTTACCTGTGCAGCATGTATGGCTATGTCGGAGCCGCTGCCCATGGCTATGCCCAGATCGGCCTGCGCCAGGGCGGCGCTGTCGTTGATGCCGTCGCCCACCATGGCCACTTTCTTTCCGGCCGATTGCAACCGGGCTACATAGCGGGCTTTGTCTTCCGGCAGCACGTGCGCCTGAACATGGTGTATGCCGGTTTCGGCCGCCGTCCTGCGGGCCGATACTTCATTGTCGCCGGTGAGCATGTGCACCTCCAGTCCCCGCTCTTGCAGTACTTTAACGGCCTGGACGGCACTGTCGCGAAGCTCATCGGCCAGGGCCAGCACGGCGTAAAGGCGCTTGGCATCGAACAACAGAGTAATGGTATAACCTTCGTCCATCCAAAGGTGCAGGGAGTCTTCCAGGAGAGGAGATACGCTCACCTCTTCGGGTTTCGGAACCACAGTCTGCAGAAGGTCCAGGTTGCCCACATAGTAGCGGGTACCGTCCACCAAGCCGGAGATGCCTTTTCCCAGAATGGCCTCAAAGCCTGTTACCGGCAGTTGACGGCAGCCCCGGAGCGAGGCGCAGACGCTCTCCGCCAGCGGATGGTCGCTCTGCTTCTCCAGGGAGAAGAGCACGTCCCTAAGGTCTTGTGAGCCAGCCGCTTCCAATGCCAGTACAGGGTCCCAGACCGACTCCACCACAACAGGTTTTCCTTCCGTAAGGGTGCCTGTCTTATCCATCACTATGGCATCCACCTTGGCCGCAACCTGCAAGCTTTCGGCATCTTTAATCAGAATCCCCTTGGAGGCGCCGTTGCCGATGCCGGCAATAATGGCCGTAGGAGTAGCCAGCCCCAGCGAACAGGGACAGGCAATCACCAGCACAGCTACCATGGCCAGCAGGCCCAGCGTAACGCCGTCCTGCGGCGCAAGGAAAAACCAGGCCAGCAGCGTAAGGAGGGAAATGCCGATAATCACAGGCACAAACACGGCGGCAATCTTGTCCACCAGCCGCTGAATGGGAGCTTTGGACCCCTGCGCGTCCCGTACCATCCGGATAATGGCCGACAGGACCGTGTCTCCCCCCACCTTCTCCGCCACCACGTTCAGGGCACCGTTCTGGTTCAGGGTGCCGGCATATACCTTATCTCCTTTCCGCTTCACCACGGGCATCGGTTCGCCGGTGAGCATGCTTTCGTCCACATAAGAGGCTCCGTCGACCACCACGCCGTCCACACCGATGCGCTGTCCGGGCTTCACCAGCACCAGCTCCCCGGGACGCACTTCCGCTTCTCTGGGCTGCAGGCCGATAAGACCCCGGATGGCCGATGTGGTACTGTGTTTCGCCCTTTCCTCCAAGAGGCGGCCCAAAAGGATGAAAGCCACAATCATAGTGGAGGACTCGAAATAAAGGTGCGGCTCCAGTCCCCGGCTGGTCCAGACTCCGGGGAAAAGGAGATTGAAAATGCTGAAAAGATAGGAGATGCTCACTGAAAGCGCTACCAGCGTGTCCATATTGGCGCTGCCGTGGCGTACGGCGGAGAATCCTGCCTTGAAAAAGCGACGGCCACACCAGAAAACAACCGGCGTAGCCAGGACCCAGAGCAGATATCCTTTCAGCGGGAAATCCTTGAAACCCATGCCGATAATCATCACCAAAGCGGCCAGCATGGCAGCCATGATGGTGTCTTTTTTCAGCTTTTGAAAAGCTTCCTCCCGGGCGGCTTCGGCATCGGCCTCCGCCTCGTCGTCCGAACCTTCTATCATTAAATCATAACCGGCCGACTGCACCGCTTTCCGGAGTTCGTCCGGACTGGTGGCCGACTTGTCATATTCCACCAGAGCGGTGTTGGAAGCCAGGCTCACGCTGGCGCTGCACACTCCCTTGGCACTCCTGAGTGCACCTTCCACCCGGGCCACGCAAGCAGCGCACCCCATGCCCTGTACAGGGAAACTGCGTTTGACGGAACTCATGCGCCCCGGTATTTGGCGGCTTGTTCCGCTATGAGGGCAGCATCGTCGAAGTAATTGATTTTCATGGCATCCTTCATCTCGTGAAGGGTCTTGGCGGCCACCTCACGGGCGGCTTCCGAGCCCTTGCGAAGGATTTCATAGACGGCGGGAATATCCTGCTCGTAGGCGTGACGACGGGCCCGGATGGGATCCAGCCGGTCGTTCAGCACCTGAATCAGGAATTTCTTGCATTTCATATCCCCAAGGCCTCCCCTGCGGTAATGGTCCTTCAGTTCGTCCAAATTGGCATAGTCCGGCCAGAAGCGGGCGAAGTCATCGGCCTCGCAGAAAGCGTCCAGATAGGTAAAAACGGTGTTGCCTTCCACTTTGCCGGGGTCTTCCACCCGCAGGTGTCCCGGATCCGTGAACATGCCCTTTACTTTCTTCTCCATCTCCTTGGGGTCATCGGACAAGTAGATGCAGTTTCCGAGGGACTTACTCATCTTGGCCTTTCCGTCCGTACCGGGCAGGCGTCGGCAAGCCAAATTACTGGGCAGCAGGATGTTGGGTTCCACCAGCACTTCGCACTTATAAGTACCGTTGAAGGAACGCACAATCTCCCGGCACTGCTCGATCATCGGCTCCTGGTCTTCGCCCACAGGAACCGTGGTGGCCTTGCAGAAGCAGATATCGGCCGCCTGGGAGATGGGGTAGGTAAAGAAGCCCACCGGCAGGCCCCGCACATTGTTGTCTTCCGTCTCTGCGTTGTAGCCGCGAAGGGCCATTTCCGTCTTCACGGTAGGATTCCGCTGCAGGCGCTGCACCGTTACCAGGTTGGAGAAAAACTGCGTCATCTCATGCAGTTCCGGTATCTGGCTCTGGATAAAGAGCGTAACCTTTTCCGGATCCAGGCCGCAGGACAGATAGTCCAGGGCCACCTCTATGATGTTCTGGCGCACCTTCTCCGGATTATCGGCATTGTCGGTAAGCGCCTGCACGTCCGCAATGAACACGAACATACGGTCGTAATTACCCTCATTCTGCAGCAACACGCGGTTTCGCAAACTTCCCACATAATGTCCCAGATGCAATTTACCGGTAGGACGGTCGCCCGTAAGTATGATTCTTCCCATAATAATGCTTTCAATGAATTACAAAGATAAGCATTTTTTCGGGATTTCTGTGCCCGTCACCGTCCAGGCACAGAAACCGACACCATCCGTGCCCGGACAACGAAAAACGCCATTCGGGCACAAATACGCCCTAGTTCGTGCCTTCCCTTTCCTCCCACCTTAGCACGCCGACAGGACCAAAAACACGGATTGATGGTCTTGTGGACGTGCGATAGCACGCCGGCAGGACCGGATTCCCGGAAAAACGGGCCTGGCCGTGAGCTAAACACAAAACGGGCGGAACACAAAAAAAGAAGGATGGCCAATGTGATGTGGTCATCCTCCTTTTTTATGAGAAAACCGGGCTTACTGCTCGTCCGGACCCTGGTCCTGCGGGCCGGGCTGAGGGCCGCCGCCGAAGGGGCCTTGAGGACCGCCCTGGAAAGGACCGTTGGGACCGAAGGGACCCTGGGGACCGCCCTGAGGGCCGCCCTGGGCCTGCTGGCCGGCCTGGTACATCTTCTCGAAAGCCTTGTTCAGGGCCTCGGAGTAGCGCTCGATATCGGCCAGATTCTTGTCCTTTACGGCTTCCTTCAAGAGGTTGCAGTTGCTCTCCACTTCGGCCTTGATGTCGGAAGGGATCTTATCGCCGTTCTCCTTCAGGAACTTCTCGGCCTGGAAGGTGAGGGCATCGGCGTTGTTGATCTTGTCGATGCGTTCCTTTTCGGCCTTGTCGGCGGCTTCGTTGGCCTTGGCCTCGTCCCGCATGCGCTGGATTTCGGCGTCGGACAGGCCGCTGGAGGCCTCGATGCGGATGTGCTGCTCCTTGCCGGTAGCCTTATCCACGGCCGATACGTTCAGGATGCCATTGGCGTCGATGTCGAAGGTAACCTCGATCTGAGGCACGCCACGGGGTGCCGGAGCGATGCCGTCCAGATGGAAGATGCCGATCTGCTTGTTGTCCTTGGCCATGGGGCGTTCGCCCTGCAGCACCCGGATTTCCACACCGGGCTGGTTGTCGGCCGCGGTGGAGAAGATCTGGCTCTTCTTGGCCGGGATGGTGGTGTTGGATTCGATGAGCTTGGTCATCACGCCGCCCAGGGTTTCGATACCCAGGGAAAGCGGAGTCACATCCAGCAGCAGCACGTCCTTCACGTCGCCGGCCAGCACACCGCCCTGGATGGAAGCGCCGATGGCTACCACCTCGTCCGGGTTCACGCTCTTGTTGGGTTCCTTGCCGAAGAAGTTCTTCACCAGCTCCTGCACGTAAGGAATACGGGTGGAACCGCCCACGAGGAGAACCTCGTCAATGTCGGAAGGATTCAGGTGAGCATCGGCCAGAGCCTGGCGGCAAGGGGCGATGGAACGCTGGAAGAGAGCGTCGGAAAGCTGCTCGAACTTGGCGCGGGTAAGGGTCTTTGCGAGGTGCTTGGGCACGCCGTCCACCGGCATGATGTACGGAAGGTTGATCTCCGTGGAAGTCTGGCTGGAAAGCTCGATCTTGGCTTTTTCGGCCGCCTCCTTCAGACGCTGCAGGGCCATCGGATCCTTCTTCAGGTCGATGCCGCCGTTTTCGGCCGCAAACTCCCTGGCCAGCCAGTCGATGATAACCTGGTCGAAGTCGTCGCCGCCCAGATGGGTGTCACCGTTGGTGGAGAGCACTTCGAACACGCCGTCGCCCAGCTGCAGGATGCTGATATCGAAGGTACCGCCACCCAGGTCGTACACAGCTACCTTCATGTCCTTGTCCTTCTTGTCAAGGCCGTATGCCAGGGCCGCTGCCGTGGGTTCGTTGATGATACGTTTCACATCCAGACCGGCGATGCGGCCGGCTTCCTTGGTGGCCTGACGCTGCGAGTCGCTAAAGTAGGCAGGAACGGTGATAACCGCTTCCGTAACATCCTGACGCAGATATTCTTCGGCCGTCTTCTTCATCTTCTGGAGAATCATGGCCGATATCTCCTGAGGAGTATAGAGCTTGCCGTTGATTTCCACACGCGGAGTATTGTTTTCGCCGCGGACCACCTTGTAGGGAACGCGGTTCACTTCCGTGGTCACCTGATCATAGGTCTCACCCATGAAGCGCTTGATGGAGAACACGGTGTTGTTGGGGTTGGTGATGGCCTGCCGCTTGGCCGGAGAGCCGATCTTTCGCTCGCCGCCGTCGGTGAAAGCCACCACGGAAGGGGTAGTGCGCTGCCCCTCGTTGTTAATGATGACGGTAGGCTGGTTGCCTTCCATCACTGCGACACAGGAATTGGTGGTTCCCAGGTCGATGCCGATAATTTTACCCATAGTATATAATCCTTTTTAATAATTTGTCCGTTACAGATTCTTCGCTTCGCTCAGAATGACAAGGCGCCACCCAATGCGGGTGACGCCATAGAATTATCGAACATCGTGCCAGTCGTTCCCGGCTGACAATTTGGCAGACTCAGCGGTGTCAGAAGCGCCAGCCCAACGTCAGGAGGGCATCCACCATGAAGGAACGGACCTCGATTTCCGGGGTTATCACGTCTTCCCACACCACCTTGTCGTAATACAGGTCCGGATGCGTGGCCGTATAATAGTAATACGGGATATAGTATTCGTTGTTGGTGGTACGCAGACGGACGGCCGCATCCAGATAGAAAGGACCGTTGGAGGCATAGCCGGCTCCCAGCGAGAACGTGTGCTTGAGCAGGGAGGCAAAGTCCCGCTCCGCTCCGGTGGAGAGATTATAACCAGCCCTGAGGGAAACGGCAGGGGTCACTTTCAACTCCATACCGACCCTGAGCGTGTGAGCCATACCCAGCACCTGACTGATCTCGCGGTTGGTACCGGAGAAGGACGAATCCTCGAAAGCAACATCCGCCAGACCATCGGAGTTCACGCCGAAGCGGCAGCCACCGTAATCGGCCACCTCATAATCGGCACTGAGAACGGCCAGGGTGCCGAGCGAGAAGGCCAGACCGGCATTGAAGCGCCAGGGAGTGCGGAGCAAATAGCTCCATTCATCTTCCGGGGAGCTGGCCGACGGAGAGGCTTTCCCAGACAAGGCCACCTGTCCCTTATACCCGTAGCGTTCCGTAATCCGCATCAGAGTAGGGGTTTGCACTGCAGCGGCCAGGCGGAGAACCGGGATGGGACGCCACAGGACGCCTGCCTTCAGATAGAATCCGGCACCGCTGGCCCGGTAATTATGCTGCATCAGCAGGGATGAGAAACGGGCGGTAGTTCCGTCGGAATAGCCGATGGTGGGGAACTCTTCCTCGCTGGCCGGACTTTCCTGCCAGTAACGGACCTGGTTGTAACGCAGGTTGGTGAAACCCAGGTTAGCTCCCACATAGAACTTGTCGGAGAAATCCAGGGAGAAGTTAAAGAGGATGTCGTTCTTGTAACCGTTGGACTGCTGACCGTACTTCTGGAACACCGGAGCGGCCAGGCGGAAATTGCCCTGCTGGTCCATGGTTTCCGTAAGGGCGATGTAGGCACCGTCCATTCCGGCCACGCTGTTGATCATTCCGCTGCGGTAACCCACCATATCTATCCAGGCCGGCATGCGCGCCGGAGTGCCGGAATAGAACCAGTCCTCATTACCCAGCACATCCGGGGAGAATCCATCGGCCGATGAAGCCAGTGAGGCGGCAAAGGAGTTATCCAGGTTCACGCCCGAAGCCGTGAAGCGGGATGTATAATTATTTGTGGAAGTGGCGGAAAAGCCGAAAGCATAACGCTTGAGACCGCGGCGTCTCCCCGTGTCAAACGAAGTGATGTAGGAGAGATTGGGAAATTTGGCCCGCAGGTAACCCGTCTGGTTCTTATCCCCAAAGCCGATGGGCTGGGAATCTCCGGGCAGGATGGTCCCCGTAGCCGAGGCCGATGAGAACGTGAACCCGGGAGTGATGGAAAACTGGGAATAGGCGGCAACGGCCGAGCCGGCCGGATTGAACATGAGGGAACCCGGGTCTCCACCGATAGCCGTAACGGCGTTACCCATACCCACGGTACGGGCTGTTCCCCCGTACACATTCTCGGAGAACAGGAAAGCGTCCTGCCAATTCTGGGCAGCGGCCGTAATACCGGCCGCCACCACCAGGAAGATGGTTATAAATACTTTTTTCATTTCTTTCTCAAAAAACAAAGTTACCCCAAATTATCTGCGGCCACCGGAAGAGCGGCTGCCGCCGGAAGAGGAAGATCCGCCACCGGAAGAACGGCTGCTGGAGGAGCTGCCGCCGCCGGAATAGCCACCACCGCCTCCGGAGGAACGGGTGGTACTGCCACCGGAATAACCGCCGCCCGAGGAACGGGAAGAGGAAGAGCTGCCGGAGTAGCTGCCTCCCGAAGAACGGGAAGAACTGCTGCCGGCCGATGAACTGCTGCGATAGTTGCCGGAAGAACCGGAACTGCGATAGTTACCGGAAGAAGAGTTGGAACGGGAAGTGCCCACGGAGCCCGTGCTGCCGGAGGAACGGCTGGAAGAGCCAGTGCTGCGCGATGCTGTGCTACCGGTGGAACGGGCCGCAGCGGAGGCGCCGGAACGGCTCACGCTGGCCGCCCTGGTGGCCGAGGATGCACGGGAAGTGGATATGCCGGATGATGCATTGCGGCCGGCGGAAGAAGTGCGCACCGAAGAAGTTCGGGTGGTAGCGCCGCTCCTGGAAGCCGAAGAGGCGGAAGAACGGGTGGCCGCGGACCGGCTTACGCCGCTACGGGCATGGGAAGAACTGCCCCGGATGGAGGAGTTCCCCTCCCGGTGTCCCACCGATGCGGCCAGGGAAGGTTCGAAGCGGTGACCGCCTCCCCACATATAACCGGTATAACCATAATAGGGATAGCCGCCATAATACGGGCCATAACCATAATAGCCATAGTAGCCGTAGGGGTAATACCAAGGGTCGTAATAGTACCAGGAATCGTAATACCAGGGGCTGTAGAAACTGTACCAGGAATTGTAGTACCAGGGGCTGTACCAATAGTCGTAATACCAGGGATCATAATACCAGGGGTCATAGCGCCAGAAACTGTAACGCCAGGGATTGTGGAAACGCCAGGAACTGGAATACCAGGGACTGTAAAGGTAATAGTCCCGGAAATACCAGGGGCTGTAGGTAAAGGAATAATTCCACGCCCAGGATGGCGTATCTTCCACGGTAATCAGGGTATTATCCTTGTTGAAACGGATACTCTTGCCTGCGGGGACAACCAGGGTGTCGCCTCCGCTCAGGATATAAGCCTCGGACGACCGGCTGTCGGCAAGAAGATTGTCTAGCTGGTCCTGGGAAACGGCCGGCGTCTCCTCCGCCACGGGGCGGGCGTAGATGCCGTCATCGTAGGTCTGGGTCTGAAGCCCGCCCACGGTTGCGCAGGACAGAGTGGCAAAGGCACCTAGTGCATATGCCAGAAATCTCTTTTTCATAGTCAGTACCTCCTTTTATCCAATAAAAATAAGTATCTTTGCGCCGGAATCTCCGGCTCACGGAACCTATATCAAAATTTGTACCCAAATTCCGTGTTCATGGGGCAATATTAAGCACAAAAAAAATAAAAAGCAACAATACTATGGCAAAAGAGGTAACAAAACGGGAAGAGAACTACTCCCAGTGGTATAACGACCTGGTGGTAAAGGCCGACCTGGCCGAGCAGTCCGCCGTGCGCGGATGCATGGTTATCAAGCCCTACGGATACGCCATCTGGGAAAAGATGCAGCGCATCCTGGACGACATGTTCAAGGCGACGGGCGTAAAGAATGCCTACTTCCCGCTGTTCATCCCCAAGAGTTTCTTCAGCCGGGAAGCGGAACACGTGGCCGGTTTTGCCAAAGAATGCGCCGTGGTAACCCATCACCGCCTGATGAACGACCCCAAGGGGAACGGTATCGTGGTGGATCCGGAAGCCAGGTTGGAAGAAGAACTCATCGTCCGGCCCACTTCGGAAACCATTATCTGGGATACCTACAAGAACTGGATCCACAGCTGGCGGGACCTGCCGGTGCTGTGCAACCAGTGGTGCAACGTGGTGCGCTGGGAGATGCGCACCCGCCTCTTCCTCCGCACCGCCGAATTCCTTTGGCAGGAAGGCCATACCGCCCATTCCACGGCCGAAGAGGCCGAAGCCCGCAAGCAGCAGATGGTGGACGTGTATGCCAAGTTTGCCCGTGAGGTGATGGCCCTGCCCGTGGTGGTGGGCCACAAGAGCCCCGGCGAGCGTTTTGCCGGCGCCCTGGACACCATGACCATCGAAGCCCTGATGCAGGACGGCAAGGCCCTGCAGGCCGGCACTTCGCATTTCCTGGGCCAGAACTTCGCCAAGAGTTTCAACGTAACCTTCACCAACAAAGAAGGTAAGGAAGAATATGTCTGGGCTACTTCCTGGGGCGTTTCCACCCGCCTGATGGGCGCCCTTATCATGGCCCACGGAGACGACAACGGCCTGGTGCTTCCGCCCGCCCTGGCTCCCATCCAGGTGGTGATGGTGCCCATCTACAAGAGCGAGGAAGAACGCAACGCCGTGCTGGACAAGATGTTCACCCTCAAGAAAGTGCTGGAGGCCAAGGGCCATACCGTAGAGGTGGACGACCGCGACACCCTGCGCCCCGGCTTCAAATTTGCCGAATGGGAACTCAAGGGCGTGCCGGTGCGTCTGGCCATGGGCCCGAGGGATCTCCAGAACGGCACGGTGGAAGTCTGCCGCCGGGACACCCTGGAAAAGATTTCCCAGCCGCTGGACGGCTTGGAGGACCGCATCATCGGCCTGCTGGACGATATCCAGAAGAACATTTACAACAAGGCCCTGGCCTTCCGCGACGCTTCCATCCGCAAGGTGGACACTTGGGAGGAATTCAAGGAAGAGATTGAAAAAGGCGGTTTCCTCCTGTGCCACTGGGACGGTACGGCAGAGACCGAGGCCAAGATCCAGGAAGAGACCAAGGCTACCATCCGCTGCATCCCCGTGGACAGCGCCGTGTGCATGGAAGAAGGCAAGTGCATCTATACCGGCAAGCCTTCCCATCAACGTGTTATTTTTGCAAGATCCTATTAATGTATTAAAGATGAAAAGACTTTTCTGCATTTTTGCCGTATTTGCCGCTACCGTGGCGGCATCGGCCCAGAATACCCAGGACGCTGCGGCTGCAGCAGCTGCTGCACTCAGCGCCGCCGAGGACGTTCCCGAGAAGGTGGCCAAGCCCCAGTACTGGACCAACACCCTGCTTACCAACATCAACTTCGGCCAAACCTGGCTCAGCCAGTGGGCCGCAGGCGGCTACAACAATGTTTCCCTGGCCGGCAATGTGGATGCCAGCGCCAACTACGCAAAGGATAAATTACTGGGAACCAATCGTTTGCAGTTGGATTACGGTTTCCTCTATTCGGCCGATAAACCCATCGCCCAGAAGAACAAGGACCGCATCTACTTCGAGTCCAAGTGGGGATACGAGACGCCGGTGAAGAACCTGGCCTATTCCGCCAGCTTCGACTTCAAGACCCAGTTCGGCAACAACTACAATTATAAGTCGCCCTCGGACGCCCAGTTCGCCAAGTATCCGGACAACCCGTCCGCAGCCTGGCGGGAAGCCGCCAAGGACAACCTGAAGTCCGGTTTCTTCGCTCCGGCCTACATCAATCTGGGTGTGGGTGTGCTGTGGACCCCGGCTCCGTGGTTCTCCCTGAACGTGGCGCCCCTTTCCGGTGGCGGCGTTATCGTGAGTATTCCGGAACTGCGCAAGACCTACGGTATGGACCTGGTGGAAGGCAGCACGGACCAGTATAAGCCCTACCGTCTGGAATTCGGTGCCCAGATCAAGGCCGATGCCGCCTGGGTGATTAACGACGCTTTCTCCTACACCACCCAGGTTACTTTGTTCTATAACTACCTTACTCCCAAGGTGGAACCGCGTATCACCTGGGACAACAAGGTATTCTGGAAACTGGCCAAGTTCTTCGCACTCACCGTATCCACCAACCTGATTTACGACCCGAAGGTGCTCGTCCGCGACACCAACAACGATGGACAGGTGGATACCAAGGGCGTACAGTTCAAGGAATTCCTGGAGTTCGGCTTCACCTACACCATCACCAACAAGAAATAGGAGATGTTGCTTCTGGCGGTAAGCGGAGGCATCGACTCTGTGTGCCTGACGGAAAAGGTTCGCCTCAGCGGCGAGCCTTTTGCCATTGCGCACTGCAACTTCGGCCTCAGAGGTTCCGAGAGCGACGGAGATGAGGCTTTCGTACGCTCGCTTGCCGATACGATGGGTGTCCGCTGCCATGTGAAACGCTTTGAAACGGAGGCGTTTGCATCGGCCCGGGGCATCAGCATAGAAATGGCGGCCCGGCAGCTGCGTTACCACTGGTTCGGGGAGCTCTGCCGGGAATTCGGCTACTCCGGCGTGGCGGTGGCGCACAATGCCAATGACAATGCCGAAACGCTGCTGCTCAATTTGTTACGGGGAACAGGCGTGCGCGGCATTCTGGGCATGAAGGCATCGGCCTTTATCCCGGACCCGGATTTCGGGGACATTCCCCTGTTGAGGCCGCTGCTGGGCATGACCCGGGCCGATATCGAAGCCTTTGCGGCGGAGCGCGGCTTGTCCTGGCGTGAAGACAGCACCAACGCCCTCAACGACTACAAACGCAACAAGCTCCGCAATCTGGTCTTCCCGGTATTTGAGCAAATCAATCCCCGCTTCGTGGAAACCCTGAACCGGGACATGGAGCGCTTTGAATCCGAAATTTTCCCCCTTCTGGACCAAGTCCAGCCATGTTTTGGACTTAGTCCAATTCCAGGGGGTGGACCTAGTCCAGCCAGTGTGCCCTGGAAGGCCCTGGAAGGCACAAGTGGTGGACCAAGTCCAGGAGGTAAAAATGGACCAGGTCCAAACAAGGGGTGGACCAGGTCCAAACAAGGGGTGGACCAGGTCCAACAAGACTGGGAGGCCATAGAAGAAGCTTGGGACGGGACGGAGCCGGTGAAGCAGCCGGCGGGGATGCTCATCCTGGATGCCGACAAGGCCAGGGACCTTGTGGAAGGCCGATGGGAAAGCGGCGACTGGATAAGGCCGCTGGGCGCTCCGGGGAAGAAAAAGATGCAGGACTGGTTCACGGACCATCATATCCCCGCCGATGAAAAGCCTTTCATCACTCTGTACAAATCGGCCAAAGACCCTCATCATGTCCTGGCCATTGCGGGGTTCTGCATCGACCATTCTGTCCGCGTGACCAAAACTACCCGCCACATCATTCGCATTTCCATAAAAAATAGCTAACTTTGTAAGATTTCATTGCCACACATGATTCTCCCGCATTCGCTCAGAATGCCGGAAGGAGTCGGCAAGACAATTGGATAATAATTTCAATACTATATGAATCGCAAAGTTTTACTTATGATTTTGGACGGCTGGGGTGAAGGCCGTCACGACTATTCCAACGCCATCTGGACCCAGGGAACTCCCAACATCGATGCCCTCCGGGCCAAATATCCTTTCGGCCATCTGCAGGCCTGCGGCGAATATGTGGGCTTGCCGGACGGACAGATGGGCAACTCCGAGGTGGGGCACATGAACCTGGGCGCCGGACGCGTGGTCTATCAGGATCTGGTGAAAATCAATATCGCCTGCCGGGAACATAAACTCCTGGAAAACAAGGAAATAAAGGCCGCTTACGACTATGTGAAAACCAGCGGCAAGAAACTGCATCTGATGGGTCTTACCTCGCACGGCGGCGTGCACAGCTCCCTGGACCATGTTTACGAATTCCTGCGCGTGGCCAAGGAAGAAGGCCTGGACAAAGTGTACGTCCACGCTTTCATGGACGGCCGCGACACGGACCCCCGCAGCGGACTTGGTTTCGTAAAGGAACTGGAAGAGAAGATGGCCGAAACCACCGGCAAGGTGGCTTCCGTCTGCGGCCGATTCTACGCCATGGACCGCGACAAGCGCTGGAACCGGGTTAAAGAGGCCTATGACCTCCTGGTGGAAGGCAAGGGCGCCGCGTTTGCATCGGCCCAGGAGGGCATCCAGGCCAGCTATGATGCCGATGTAACCGATGAATTCATCAAGCCCATCGTGGTTACCGAGAACGGCAAACCCGTTGCCACCGTGGAGGAAGGCGACGCCATCATCTTCTATAATTTCCGCAACGACCGCGCCCGTGAACTCACCGCCGTGCTCACCCAGAAGGACATGCCGGAGGAAGGTATGCACACCCTTCCCCTGTATTACTGCTGCCTCACTCCCTACGACGCTTCGTTCACCGGCGTGCACATCCTCTTTGACAAGGAACTGGTGCAGGACACCCTGGGAGAAACTGTCTCCAAGGCCGGAAAACACCAGCTGCGCATCGCTGAAACGGAGAAATACGCACACGTCACCTTCTTCTTCAATGGCGGCCGCGAGACCGTATTCGAGAATGAAGACCGTATTCTCGTGAACTCCCCCAAGGTGCCCACCTACGACCTGCTGCCGCAGATGAGCGCCCCCGAGGTGGCCGAAAAGCTCATCGACCAGATCCGGAGCGAGAAGCAGGACATGATTATCCTTAATTTCGCCAACGGAGACATGGTGGGTCACACCGGCGTGTATACCGCTGTAACCCAGACGGTTGCCTGCATCGACAAATTGGTGGGCCGCGTGGTGGAAGAAGCCATCGTCCACGACTATGTGGTGCTCCTGACCGCCGACCACGGCAATGCCGATTTTGAGGTGAATGCCGATGGTTCCCCCAATACTGCCCACTCCCTGAACACCGTGCAGTTTGTGGTAATTAACGCCGGCGACCAGGTGAAGACCGTGAAGGACGGCGCCCTGTGCAACGTAGCCCCCACCATTCTCAAGCTGATGGGCATTCCGCAGCCCGCCGCCATGACCGCCGAACCGTTGATATAATTATGGAACTTACTGCCAAGCAACTGGCCGGCATCCTCAAGGGAACCGTGGAGGGCGACGAAAACGCAGTGGTCACCAAGTTCGCCAAAATCGAACACGGGAAGCCCGGTTCCCTGAGTTTCTATGCCAACCCCAAATACGAGCAATACGTTTACACCAGCAAGGCTTCCGTCCTGCTGGTTAACAAGGATTTCCAGCCCAAAGCACCGGTAACGCCTACCCTGGTGCGGGTAGAGAACGCCTATTCGGCCATTGCCGATCTGCTCAATTACGTTTCTTCCCAAAAGAAGATCAGCCGCCGGCATCGCAGCCTGCTGTCCCGTTGGTATTGTTCTACGAAATTCGGCAAGAAAGTGTATCTGGGCCCCTTCTGCCATGTGGGCCGGCGCGTCCGCATCGGTGACAATACGGTAATCCACGGGCATGTGAGCATTGGCGAAGACACCGTCATCGGCAAGAACTGTATCATCTATCCCGGTGTGCACATCTATCCGGGCATGGTTATCGGCAACAATGTCATCCTGCACGCCGGTTGCATCATCGGCTCGGACGGCTTCGGCAACGCTCCCCGCCCGGACGGGAGCTGGGAGAAAATCGAGCATCTGGGGAACGTAATCATCGGCAACGATGTGGAAATCGGGGCCAATACCACCGTGGACCGGGCCCAGATGGAATCTACCATCATCGGCAACGGCGTCCGTATCGACAACCTCTGCCAGATTGCGCACAACGTGATTATTGGCGACCATACCGCCATGGCTGCCCAGTGCGGCATCGCCGGTTCCACCCAGATTGGGAAATATTGCCTCCTGGCAGGGCAGGTGGGCATTGTGGGGCATCTGAAGATAGCCGACCATACCACCATCCTGGCCAAGAGCGGCGTCATCGGCAATGTGCGGAAAGAGGGCGAATACTTATTCGGCACACCGGCTATCGCCCGCGGTACCTACCTTCGCGCATACGCCAAATTCAAAGAGTCCGGACTGGATTAAAACCCGTTTTGGGATTCCCACATATTTTGCTTAACTTTGCAGACTTAAATTGGACAGAAAGGATGCAAAGCAATCAGCATACTCTCAAAAAGACATATTATTTTCAGGGAAAAGGGCTCCACACGGGCACGTATGCCCATATGAAACTCTTGCCCGCCCCGGCCGGTTCCGGCATCAATTTCCGCCGGACGGACCTTAACTCCAAGCCGATTATCGAGGCCCTGGCCGAAAATGTTACCAACACCGCCCGCAGCACTACCATCTCCCGCAACGAGGCAGTGGTGGTTACCATCGAGCACCTGATGTCGGCTTTCACCGGACTGGGTGTGGACAATGCCCTGATAGAGCTGGACAACATAGAGGTGCCCATCCTGGACGGCAGCGCCAAGCCCTATGTCGAGGCCATCATGAAGGACGGTCTCCAGGACCAGGGAGAACCCCGTAAGTATATCGACATCCCCCAGTCCCTGGAAATCCGGGACGACAGGAGCGGTTCCTGGATCCGCATAGAACCCGCCGACGCACCTTCGGCCGATATCACCGTGGACTTCGGCTCCAAAATCCTGGGCATTCAGCGTTCCCACTGGGACCTGCATACGGACTATGCCCGGGAATTCGGCATCTGCCGGACCTTCGTTTTCTTCCACGAAATCGAGTACCTGTTCCGTAACAACCTCATCAAGGGCGGAGACGTGGACAATGCCATCGTCATCGTAGAGAACCCCGTGAGCGAGGAACAGCTGAGCAGCCTGCAGAACCTGTTCAACCTGCCGGGCGTGCGCCCTACTGCGGAAGGCTATCTGAACAACCTGGAACTGCATTTCCCGGATGAATGCGGCCGGCACAAAATGCTGGACCTGCTGGGAGACCTTCGCCTCTCAGGCGGCTACCTGAACGCACGTATCACTGCCTACAAGCCCGGTCATTCCATCAATACCAAGGCTGCCAAGGCCCTGAGGGCCCTGCTTAAATAAGTATCTGCCATGAACAAGATTCATCCTATGGCTTGCGTAAGCCCGGACGCCAAACTGGGCGACAATGTGGAAGTGGGACCTTTCGCCTTCATCGACGCCAACGTGGAAATCGGCGACGGCTGCAAAATCTTCAACGGTGCTACCATCTTCAACCATGTGAAAATGGGTAAAAACTGCTCGGTGTTTCCGGGGGCTGTCATAGGAGCCATTCCGCAGGACCTGAAGTTCGAGGGTGAGGAATCCTGGGTGGAGATCGGCGACCGGGTGAACATCCGGGAATGCGCCACCATCAACCGCGGAACCAAGGCCAGCGGGAAAGGTGTCACACGGGTGGGAGACGATACCCTGGTGATGTCCTACGTACACATTGCCCACGACTGCAATATCGGCAAGCGCTGCATCCTGGTGAGCTATTCCGGCCTGGCCGGTGAAGTGGACCTGGGCGACTGGGCCGTGATGGCCGGCAACGCCGGTGCCCATCAGTTCTGCCGGATTGGGACGCACGCCTTTGTTGGAGCCTACTCCAAGCTCTCAAAGGATGTACCTCCATTCTGCCTGTCGGGACGCGAGCCCGTTGCTTTTGAGGGCGTGAACCGGGTGGGGCTTCTCCGCCGCGGCTTTACGGAAGAGCAGGTGAACGAAATCAAGGAAATTTACGACGTAATTTACTTCTCGGGCCGGAACACCTCCCAGGCACTGGAATACATCGAAGCCAATTTCCCGGCTTCGGATATCCGCAGTACCATAGTGGATTTCATCCGGAGTTCCCAGCGCGGAATCATCCCCAAACCCCGCAACAACCGCTAGTGCTGCTTTCTACGGCATATTTTCCGCCTGTGAGCTGGTTCGCCCTGGCGGCACGCGATATAACCCTGTCGGCCGACAGGGTTTTGCCGTCTCAGGTCCAGCTGGAAGCCTGCGAAAACTACCAGAAACAAAGCTACCGCAACCGTTGCTATATCCTCGCCGGCGACGGGCCCCAGATACTGCAGGTACCGGTGATTCACGGGGCCGACATGCGTATTACGGCCGTCCGGGTGGACTATTCCACCCCCTGGATTCTCCGCACGGAACGGGCCCTGGATACCGCCTACGAAACCGCCGCCTATTACGAATACTACCGGGACTCGCTTTTCCCGCTGCTGGAAGCCCGGACAGAAACCCTCTGGGAATTAAATCTCTCACTCATCCGCTGGTGCCTGGAGAAAACCGGCATCCCCTGCGAAATACAGCCAACCGGCGATTTCGCCGCCCCCGACACCCGGGCCGACGATTTCCGCTATCTGATTCATCCCAAGCGTCCGGATACCGTCCTAACCAGTCTGGGCCTGGACAAACCTTATTACCAGGTATTCCGCGACCGCCTGGGCGGCTTCACCCCAAAACTAAGCTGTCTGGACCTTCTCTTTAACGAAGGCCCCAATAGCATCTCCTGGCTGAAAGCATAAAAGCAGCAGCTGGGATTTTCGGATGCATCGGCCTTTTTTTAGCATCCAAAAATCCCAGCTGCTGCTTTTGCGTACTTATAGACTCCTCTTGATTTCCGTAATCTGGAATGCCTCGATGATGTCCCCGGGGTGGATGTCGTTGTACTTGTCCAGACCGCAGCCGCATTCCATGCCGGCAGGGACTTCCTTGGCATTGTCCTTTCCGCGCTGCAGCGAAGATAGCGAACCGGTATAGACCACGATGCCGTCGCGAATCAGGCGGACATCGGCCTTGTTCACCAGTTTTCCTTCCTTCACCAGGCAGCCCGCGATGGTGCCCACCTTGGAGATCTTGAAGGTCTGTTTCACCTCGGCGGTGGCGGTCACTTCTTCCTTCTTCTCCGGCTCCAGCATGCCCTCGATACCTTCCTTCACCTCGTTGATACAGTCGTAAATAACTGAATAGAGGCGAATTTCGATACCTTCCTTCTCGGCGCTGCGGCGTGCTTCGGCGGAAGGACGCACCTGGAAGCCGATAATCACGGCATCGGAGGCTTCGGCCAGCAGCACATCGGACTCGGAAATGGCGCCCACGGCCTTGTGGATCACATTCACGCGGACTTCTTCCGTGGAAAGCTTGATGAGGGAATCCGACAGGGCTTCCACCGAACCGTCCACGTCGCCCTTCACAATCACGTTCAGTTCCTTGAAATTGCCGATGGCGATACGGCGGCCGATTTCCTCCAGGGTAAGGTGCTTCTGCGTCTTGATGCCCTGGATGCGAAGAAGCTGTTCACGGCGCTGGGCGATGGATTTGGCTTCCCTTTCGTCGGCCATGATGTTGAACTTTTCACCGGCGGCGGGGGCGCCGTTCAGGCCCAGCAGGCTCACAGGCGTGGAAGGGCCGGCGCTCTGGACCTTCTGTCCGCGCTCGTTATACATGGCTTTCACGCGTCCGTAGAAGCTGCCGGAGATGATGACGTCTCCCACGTTCACCGTACCGTCCTGCACCAGCACCGTGGCCAGGTAGCCGCGGCCCTTGTCCAGGGAACTCTCGATGACGGCGCCGCTTCCCATCTTGTTGGGATTGGCCTTCAATTCCAGGAGGTCCGTCTCAAAGAGCACCTTCTCCAGGAGCTTGTCCACGTTGATGCCCTTCTTGGCCGATATTTCCTGGCACT
>Ga0265298_10000385_pt1 | contig 65947 bp, 47 predicted proteins | sample AusTroGonzalo_MG_3_FD_193486 | JGI IMG/M metagenome (GOLD analysis project Ga0265298, IMG submission 193486) | Bovine rumen microbial communities from tropical cattle in Woodstock, Queensland, Australia - Gonzalo_01 | ecosystem: Host-associated > Mammals > Digestive system > Stomach > Rumen ... | reverse complement strand
TTGATGCCCAGACCCTATTGGACTCGGACGAGTTCTCGTTGCAAGAGAAAAGAAGAATAATAGGAGTATTATCTCCAAAAGTAATGGCAGGGTCACAAGTCCTTGCAGACAAAATAATAGAAGTATTATTGGCTTCAAATGATATTTTGATAGGTCAGGATGCTCTTAACGGGGTATTGACTATAGCAGAAAACGAAAAGAATAAAGTTATTATAACATGCCAAATGCTTTCTAATTATTCATATAATAATGATGGTATCTCATCACTATTATCGTTATTAGGGGGAAAGTTCGCAGAAATTGCAGAAAGGAGGAGGCATCCGGTTATTGAAAACAATACAGAAAATGTTGTCCTATTATCAAGATTAGAAGATCTTGACTTTATTTCTTCAAAAACTCAAGAAAAAGACGGTATAAGAGTCCATCCTAAAAGAATTTGAAAAAATGTTTTAATTTTGCAAACGAAATAAACAATATGGGCAAGACAGTAACAACATATTTGATAGATGGAGATCCTAAAGGGACTCAATATGTGTTCATCAGCAATAAGATTTGCCAGATGTATGTGATTCCTCGTTCAAATCTCTCAATTCTGAATGTACGACAGGAATTGCAGACACCAGCATTTTATATCTTGTTGGGTGAGGATGAAACAACAAAACCAAAGGCATACATTGGTGAGACGGAGAATTTTCGTGAGCGGGTGAAAGATCACGATAGCAAGAAAGCGTTTTGGCAGAAGGCTCTGCTGTTTATCTCGAAAGATGCTGCGATGACAAAGGCTGATGTGCAATACTTGGAGCATCGGGCCATCGCAGAGGCAAAGGCTTCCAATACTTTTGTATTGAATGAGAACAAGCAAACACCTAAAGCACCTAATCTTCCAGAATACAGGAAGGATGATATGGAGGGGTTCTTTGAAGATGTGAAGTTCCTAACTTCCTTTATTGGGTGCAATATATTTGATGTGGCAAAGCCAAAGGAAGAACATCTGTTTTATACTAAGGGGCGTGGATGTGATGCGAGAGGCTTCTATGATGCTAATGGATTCACAGTCTTAAAAGGTAGTATTATTGCCAAGTCGTCTGTTCCATCGTTTACATGGAAAGAGAAACGTGAGAATCTTCTTAAAGATTATACCGTCAGCAATGGTGACAAGTTGGAATTAGAGTCAGACAAGACTTTCCCAAGTCCCAGCACTGCTGCCGACTTCTGCATTGGTAGTAGTAACAACGGCTGGCTCGTCTGGAAAGACAAAGATGGTCAAACATTAGATGCTGTGTATAGGAAACAATTGGAATAAAAGTTGTAACTTTGCAAACGAAATATGACGAAAGAAGAACTTATACAGAAACTATCAGAGATAGAATGGGACGACTTTGAGTGTAAGAGAGCTCAAGATAAGTTGCCTGAGGATGTGTGGTCAACGGTATCGGCTTTCTCAAATACCTCTGGCGGCTGGATTATCTTTGGTGTTAAGCAACAAGGCAAACAATTTGAGATAAACGGAGTAAACAACGGTGAGAAAACAGAGTCGGATTTTCTGAACACACTGCGCAATGGGCAGAAATTCAACATGCGCCTGACAGCAAGAGGGAAAAAGTATAACTTCGACGGGAAGCTGGTGTTAGCATTCTTTGTTCCATCAAGCATTGTGAAGCCTATCTATGTCGGGAATCCCATCAACACATATATTAGAACGGGCAGTGGAGACCGTAGAGCCACCGAGACAGAGGTGATGGCCATGATGCGTGACCAAGCTTTTGGCAGCAAGAGTGAACAGGTAGTAGAGGGAACAAGCATCAACGACCTGAACAAAAGTTCGCTGGAAACTTACAGGAACCGCATCAAGAATGACAACCCATCATTCCCTTACAAAGACTTGCCCGATGACCAGTTCTGCGACAAGGTGGGAATTTCCAAGGACGGACAGCTGACCATTGGCGGAATTCTGATGCTTGGCCAGAGGGACGTAGTGCAACGACATGTAAGCAATTTCTGGATCGACTATCTAGAGATTCCAGGCAAAAGTCTGGCCGATGCTCAAGTGCGTTATACATTCCGCATGCAGGAGCAGGACAACATTTGGGAATCATACCAGATTATCCTTCAGCGGCTGCGTAACTTTGTAGATGCACCATACGAGGCTCATCCTGATGGTGTGGGAGCAGAGGACGAATCGCAATTATACGCTCTGAGAGAAGGACTTACCAATTGTTGTGCACATGCTGACTACTTTAGTCCGATGCATCCGACAATACGGGTATTTGCTGACCGTATTGAGTTGCAGAATCCTGGCAGGTTTATGTTCCCCCTGACGGAACTTCGTAGCCAGATACACTCCATCCCTCGCAATCCGAATATCATCAAATTTTTCCGTTATGCCAAACTGGGCGAGAATGCCGGATATGGTATAGACAAGATGTTAGCATGGGAGAGATTGACCAAGGGTAAAGTGGAGTTCACTAGTGATTTGGTATGTTCTACCATCACATATTGGTTTGGTGGTCAAGCTAAGGAACAAGTTGAGGAACATGCTAAGGAACAAGTTGAGGAACATGCTAGGGAACATGCTAGGGAACAAGTTGGGGAACAAGTTTTGCGTCTTGTAAATGTAATTAGAGAAGATGCATACACACTTTCCGATCTCCTTAAGAAATTAAATCTCAAAGGAAGGAGGAATTTCTTAGCAAATTACTTAACGCCCGCTATTGAAGGTGGCTACGTGCTCCGTGCCTATCCTGATAAGCCAAAGCATCCTCAGCAGAGATACTATCTATCTGAGAAGGGACTGAAACTAGTAAAATGAACGAAAAGGACATCATAAAGCGAATTGTTAAAAGTTAAGTTGTTCTATCTTTTTATTGGTTTTCTTATGGCTGTTTCGATAGAAAATCGTACCTTTGCCGATGGTTTTTAGATCCTTGCTACAAGGATGCTTTTAAGCATTTTGCAACATTGAAACACCAAGCTCACGCAAGTAGTTGTAAATCAATGAATGTCTAATTCGAGGAGGTTAAGTAAAACGAACCTTAATAAATAATAAGGAAGGCGTGTAGCTCTGATGAGTTACACGCCTTTTTCGTATTAAATAGATATTTAACAAACATTATTCTCTAATAGCTATGCTTTTCTGATTCAATAGTCGTTGTTTGGGCTTTGCCGACCTTGGTCAACAGTATTGCCGACCTTGGTCGGCAGATGTGCTGACCTTAGTCGGCAATTACAAAAGTGGCACTTTTGGCTAATTAAAGTGTCGTTATCAGGATAGTATAGAGTTACGATTAGAGTATGATTGGACTACATCGTCGATGCTGATGTCAAGCAACTGCATCTGTCGGAAGAGCTCGGGCAACTGACGAGCCATAAATTCTTTCTTACGCTCCTTGAGTATTCGAGCCTTTGCTCCTTTCGTCACGAAATAGCCCAGACCGCGCTTATTATAAATAATGTTCGCACGAGCCAATTCGTCATAGGCTTTCACTGCCGTATTAGTATTCACCTCAAGCAGTACTGCATACTCGCGCACGGAAGGGATGCGGTCGTCATCCTTATATTTACCAGACAGTATTTCGTCGCAGAGACGATCTGCCATCTGGATATAAATTGCTTTGTCGTTGGCAAATGTCATACGTTAAACCATTTATAACTGATTAATCCTGCTCTTTTGAAAATACGGTACGACAACCAGTAGTTCACCACAGAGAATACCACATAGAATAGTGTAGGGAGATAGGTCATTGCGCTAAGTTTTTCGTTCTCTACGCCTGATCTCAATGGGGTCGTAATCATTTCACTTATTTCTACTCTGAAGCACCAAATCAGTATTGCAGTAATAATCATCAGCACCTGACTTGTAAGCGCAAAGGAATGTTTCCGGAACAGCGTGCCACCAAGAGTAAACAAAGAGTGAAGCCACATATATAATGTTATCAGAACTGTCCATAGCATCAGATGAATGAAAAACGGCTGAGAGGGAATCAGACCAGAAGGAATAAACATTTCGGTTAGCATACCAAGGAAAAGGCCATCCCTCCACGATCCACCGTCTATCAAAGCACGATACGCCACACGCAAGGTATCACCGATGAAAACAGAACCATATGTCAAGACGATTCCTGACAAAGCAGCAAAAACAACTGCAGCCAAATATTTCTCCAGATTCGATGCTGGTAGCATGAGGAATGACTGGCGACGATGCTGATTACTCATAAACAAGAAAACGTGAGCAATGCAGATTGCCAGCCCTATAAAGACGAACAGTTTAAAGATAAGCAGCAAAATGGGGGAAGCAAAATCACAATGTGGATCATTTAACATCGGCTTTGTAAGAAGCATATCAACAAGAAAAATCATCAGAGTCGATCCCAGCATCCACATCATCAACGTGTGGATTTTCATATTAAAAAGCCATCGCAATGTCTTATAAAATCTATTTATGCTAAAAGTATTCATAATCATTATTATTTAATCTATCATTATTACAACTTCTTACCTTGAGTCACAGCGTTGAAAAGCAGCTCTAGGTTAACCTTGGTTTCGGGGCTATTGCTTTCGCGAAAAGCAATAACTGCATTACCCTGCGGTGCAGGTTCTGCATAGAGGACATCATCCATCTCAGCAAGCGAGCGATACTCAAAAACATACTTATTCTGAATGTCTGCTATTGAAGCATTGAGAAGTACGCTGCGCTGATCGAGAATGAGAATATGGTCGAGTATCTGTTCCACATCATGCACTAGATGAGTAGAAATGATTACGGTACGTTCATCGTTCATGTGCTGTGCAATGATCTTACGGAATTGTGCCTTCGAAGGAATATCGAGTCCATTGGTAGGTTCGTCCATCAACAGATACTTGGTGTTAGTAGCCATTGCAAAAGCAATGTAAGCCTTCTTGCGCTGTCCCATAGAGAGTTTTCCTAGGTGTACATCTTCAGGCAGTCCAAACTCGGCCATACTTTTTCTCAACACATCGTCGGAGAATTTCGGATAGAAAGACTTGTTAAGTTTCACATACTCAGAAAGACGGATGCCCGGAAGCTCAAATTCCTCTGTGACAAGAAAAATATCTTGCAACATCTCAGGATGGCGCTTGCAGGTTTGCATAGAGTCGCAACACACACTACCTTCTTGGGGACGCAATAGTCCTGACAACAAATAGAGCAGAGTACTCTTACCAACACCATTCTTGCCTAACAAGCCATAGATTTTGTTCTCCTCCAACTGAAGATTAAAATTACAGAACACCCGTTTCTTCTGCCCGGGATAATGAAATTGAATGTTGTTTATTTCAAACATCTTTTCAAGGTTTTATGGTTTAAAGTTATTGTTATAGTGTACCACCTTGGTAGTACACTGCAAAAGTAGGAATAATATTTACTTACTCCAAACTTTTCGAGAGAAAACTTCAATTATTTAACACTCCTTAGCAGATTTACGCGTACACGAACCATATTATTTAATAAGGCCTCCCCTCACCTTTTCTTATGGATCGTTTCACTTTATTTACCCATTCTTTTCGGTCATGTATTTCCAGTAGCGGCGAGGCATGTCCTGTCGCTGTTTGCGAGGATTCATGCGCTCACGGATGCAGATAGCCTTGAAATAGGTGCGCCATAGGTTTTGCAACAACTGGTCGTCGGTGCTGAGGACAGAGGCATCGAGTTTTCCGTTTGACAAATCGAAGGGCATGGCAGCCTCATCTTCAAAAGTAACATGCGTAACGGTTCCACCATCATAATAATAGCCATAGTGGCGATGGGCGTCATAGATGAGCCAAGGCTGGTCGTTGAAGCGGTCTTGGAAGTGGTCGATGATGATGGGAAGTACATTATGATCAGGGCTGACGACAGCAAGATAGGTTCCGTCCTTAGCCTTTTGGAAACGAATGAACTGCTTCATGCGCAGTTGTTCATGCAGAACCCGACGCGCTATGTTCGTGACAGTTAATACATCGGGGTCTGCAAAGTTATGGGAGATGTCACCTTGACGAAAGACCTTGCAGACATAGTGAAACAAAGGAGTATTAAGTTCTTTCAGCTCAGACAGCCAACTCACAGAGATGAGTTTGATGGCTTCCCGTGTAAGTTGTTTCTCCAGTCCAGTCCATACGCGCTGAGCCTTCTCCTCGCTAGTAACTACCGTATAGGTGCGCTCACAGAACAACGGCAATGCCTCCCCCACTGTCAATAGTTGTTCAGGCTGTTCTTTCAGATAGAAAGCATCGAATACAGCCGAGAGCAACCCATTCATAGTTCCATCAAACGTGTATATCGTCATCGCCAAAGTCAATTTTCAGTTGTTGCTCTTCCGCTGCCCGCTTCTGTTGAGCCTTGCTGATAAGTAACGGACGCAGTCGTTCCGGACGCAGTTCATTGATACCAATGATGGGCTGCGAGAACTGCGAAGTCAGTTCGTTGCAAGTGATGAAATACTTCGCCTTCTTCATCACCACCCCCATTTTCTTGAGGTCATAGCTGGTCAGACGATTGAAGCGTCGCGAGTTGACAATGAGCCAAGCAGACTTAGTGCCCAGCCCTGGCACTCGCAACAACATTTCATAATCAGCCGTATTTATATCTATGGGAAACACCTCCGGATGGCGCAACGCCCAAGCGAGTTTCGGGTCCACCTCCAAGTCAAGGTTTGTGTGCTTATCATCCACAATCTCGTCAACATCGAAATGATAGAAGCGCAGAAGCCAGTCGGCCTGATACAATCGATTCTCGCGAACGAGTGGTGGCTGTTTCAGAATGGGTAACCGAGGATCGTAGGTATTCACACTCACATAGCCCGAGTAGTACACACGTCGCATGGTAGGTTGTCCGTAGAGTTTTGAAGACATATGGAGAATATCACGATCCGTCTCCTTCGTAGCCCCCACAATCATCTGTGTGGACTGTCCTGCCGGCACAAATCTTGGCGCATGACGATATTTCCTGCGATCTTCCTTGTTCTCCAACACACCCTGCTGTATCATTCTCATGGGTTGGAACACACTCTTATGGTCTTTCTCCGGGGCAAGGAGTTTCAACGATTCCTCCTTGGGAATCTCAATATTCACACTCATGCGGTCAGCATAAAGACCAGCTTCGTGAAGTAACTCCTGCGAGCAACCGGGAATGCTCTTCAGATGGATGTAGCCATTGAATCGATGAACAGTCCTTAAATCGCGGGCTATAGCCGTGAGTCGTTCCATCGTGTAGTCAGGATTGCGCACTACCCCACTCGACAGGAAAAGTCCCTCGATGTAATTACGACGATAGAACTCCATGGTGATTTCCTCGAGCTCAGAGACAGAGAGCGTTGCCCGCTTGATATCGTTTGACCGGCGATTGATGCAATAGGCACAGTCATACATACAATAGTTGGTGAGCATCACCTTCAAAAGCGAGATGCAACGTCCATCATCAGCAAACGAGTGGCAGATGCCAACGCCACCAACGGTGGAGCCAACCATCCCCTGCTTTCCCTTGCGCACAGTGCCGCTCGACGAGCACGACACATCGTACTTCGCCGACTCTGCAAGTATCCGCAGCTTCTCCATTGTCTTCTCCGTCAACATTTTCTTGTTCGTTTGTTGCAGATTGCAAAGATACTAAATAAATTTATATCCTTACATACATACACACATAAAAAAATGGGAAGAAAATTTGTAATGTAACAAAAAAGAATTATATTTGCAATCGTAAACCATAGCAAAAACTAACGGTTTAACAGAACAGAGGAGATAAGACTACATCTATTAACCAATAACACATTACGCCTATGACTGCCCTTGTTTCTGCTATCCCTATCCTATTGCTCATCGTACTGATGATGGGATTCAAAGTGTCTGGCTATAGAAGTGCCATCGTTACTCTTGCAGTAACAGTTCTGTTGGCTCTTTTAGCCGTTCCGGCAATGAACATCATGCCGGAGAAGTATGCGGAAGCTTCCATCTATGGCATCACCATTTGGTCCATCGTTGAAGGCTTACTAAAAGCATGCTTCCCTATCATTTTGATTATCGTCTTTGCCATCTTCAGCTACAATATTCTTTGCGAAACGAAGGAGATTGAGACCATCAAGACGCAGTTCATCCAAATGTCCTCCGACAAGGGTCTGCTGGTACTCCTGCTAACATGGGGTCTCGGCGGCGTACTCGAAGGCATGGCAGGCTTCGGAACAGCAGTAGCCATTCCGGCTGCCATTCTCATCAGCTTGGGGTTCAAGCCCATGTTCTCCGCAGTTATCTGTCTGGTAGCCAACACGGTAGCCGTTGGCTTCGGTGCCGTCGGACTTCCCGCCACAACACTTGCCAATCAGGTGGCAGTCAGCGGAGTAGCAACGTCCGAGGAACTTTGCGAGGTAGCCACCTTCATCATCCTGCAACTATCGTTAATGTTCTATATCACACCGTTCGTCATCTTGATGATGACCGACCGCAAGAAGATTCTCAAGAACATCTCTATTGCACTGTTTGTAGGAACCTGTTCCATCGTGGTACAATTCCTCTGTGCCCATTTCATTGGACCAGAGACACCCGCCATCCTTGGCTCCGTGGCCGCCATCTGTGCCATGCTGATTTACAACAAGCTATTTATTAAAACCGAAAAGGTCCCCAATGGTGACACGTTAGCTTCCCAGACGAAAACCATTGGGATGGCCTCCACCCTTCGTGCCTGGAGTGTCTATGGCCTCATCATCTTCTTTATTCTGATTTCGAGCAGGATAGTACCACCCGTAAACGAATTGCTAAATACCACGCTGGTAAGCAAGTTCGAATTACCCGTCACAGGCAACGCCTTTAAGTTTGGTTGGTTGTCGAATGCCGGTCTGATGATTTTCCTTGGCGCCATGATTGGTGGAATGATTCAGGGACTGAGTTTGGGGCAACTCATGAAGATGTTGGCAAAGACTATACTGAACCTGCAAAAGACCGTTGTCACTATTTGTTGTTTGGTGGCTATGGCTATGCTCATGAACAACACAGGCATGACCAACGACATTGCCAAAGGACTTGTACTGCTGACAGGAGCAGCCTTCCCGTTCTTTGCGCCCCTCATTGGTAGCATCGGTACGTTTGTCACAGGTTCAGCCACCAATGCCAATATTCTCTTCGGCAAGCTACAAGCAACTGCTGCCAGCGACCTCGGTCTGGTGCATCAAGGCACGTTCTTTGGTGTGACAGGCAACGAGACCAACTGGCTCGCTGCAGCCAACTGTGCAGGAAGTGAGGGCGGCAAGCTGCTCTCCCCACAGTCTATCGCCATTGCCACAGCAGCCTGCGACATGGAGGGTCAGGATGGCGATATCATGCGCCGAACAATGCCCTTTGCCATCTTCTGGATTCTAATGAACGGACTGATGGTGTTCTTAGGACTACATGTGATTTAAGTTGAAAAGTGAAAGGTGAACTATGAAGATAAATGATTTCTTAAACGATCTCAGACAGGTGATGCCGTCTGATCGTATATATACCGATGAACTCCGCACCTTAGGTTGGGGAACAGACGCCAGTTTCTATCGTCAGATTCCGAAAGTCGTTATCCGTAGCGATGGCGAGAAGGAGATATCCAAGATTGTTCAGCTGTGCCAGAAGTACCAGTTGCCATTCACTTTCCGTGCGGCAGGCACCTCGCTCAGCGGACAGAGCTGTACAGACTCTGTGCTCATTGTAGCAGGTAAGCATTGGGAACAATGGAGTCTTCCCCCCACCACCACTCCAAATGGCGAGGCGAGCATTATCAAACTGCAACCAGGTATCGTGGGCGCCCGTGTCAATCAGATACTGAAGCCCTACGGACGTGTATTCCCCCCCGACCCCGCGTCTATTGGTTCGGCCATGGTAGGCGGTATTGTAGTAAACAATGCCTCAGGCATGAACTGCGGTGTGCATGCCAATAGCGACCGCATGCTGATTTCCGCACGTCTCATCCTGGCCGACGGTACCGTGCTGGATACAGGCTCAGAAAAGAGTCGCGAGGCTTTCAGAAAATCGCATCCCGAATTCCTGCAGAAGATTGAAGCCCTGCGTGACAAAGTACGTGCCGACCAGGAGCTGGCAGACCGTATCACAAAGAAATACAGCATCAAGAATGTGACGGGACTAAACCTCCGTCCGTTGGTGGCATACGATGATCCGTTCGACATCATAGCCCACTCTATCGTAGGTAGCGAGGGAACACTCGCCTTCCTGTCGGAGGTGACCATGAAGACCCTGAAGGACTATCCGTTCAAGGCATCAGCCATGGTTTACTTCATGACGATGAAAGAAAGTTGTGAGGCAGTTGTAGCAATGAAGAAGCTGCAGGCTGGCAACGAAGATATAGAAATGAGTGCCGAGAACCTGATGGTGAAGAGTGCCGAGATGCTCGACTATAAATCGCTGAGTTCGGTGGACGATCCCGTGTTCCTGCAATACAAGCAGGAAGTGGATGCTGGCAGGATAGCCGGTGTGCTACCAGGCGACTATCACAACCTGACAGCCATTCTGACAGAGACCAAAGCGATTACACACGAACAACTGGAAGAGAAAATAGCGGCCATCAAGGCATGTCTGTCGAAGTTCCGACTCTATATCCCTGCTGAGTTTACTGAAGACCCCGCCATTTACGGCAAGTACTGGGCTATCCGCTCAGGTATCTTCCCCAGCGTAGGTGGTACACGTCCTGCGGGTACCTCATGCCTGATAGAAGATGTGGCCTTCCCTATCGAGTCACTCCCCGAAGCAACGGTGAAGTTGCAGAAACTCATTGCCGACCATGGCTACGACGATGCCTGCATCTACGGTCATGCCTTTGAGGGCAACTACCACTTCATCCTGAACCAGAGCTTTGCCGATGAGCACGAGGTTGCCCGCTATGCTGCCATGATGCGCGATGTTGCCCGACTGGTGGTTGAAGGTTACGACGGTTCGCTGAAGGCCGAACACGGCACGGGCCGCAACATGGCACCGTTTGTGAAATATGAATGGGGCGAAAAGGCCTACGAGGTGATGAAGGAACTAAAGGCCATCTTCGATCCGAATGGACTGCTGAACCAAGGCGTCATCTTCAACGATGATTCCTACTGCTTCATCAAGTATCTGAAACCACTGCCCGTACTCGACTTTAACTTCGACAAAGTACCCGACGGCGGTCACTACCTGATGGATCCGTCGCTCTCTACAGCCATGGAGACCATCGAACAAGTGAAGCGTGCCAACAAGTGTATTGAATGCGGTTTCTGCGAGGTGAACTGCATGTCGTGCGGACTCACATTGTCATCGAGAATGCGCATTGCCGTTCAGCGCGAGATACGCTATCTCACCAAGACTGGCTCCGACCCAGAACGACTGGACACACTCAAGAAACAATATAAGTACTATGGCGATCAAACCTGCGCCACTGACGGACTCTGTTCTACCTCGTGTCCAATGAAGATCAACACGGGTGAGTTGACCCACCTGATTCGTCAGATGGACATGAACGATAGTCCCATGGGCTATAAGTTGGGCGAGTTTGCCGCCAACCATATGGCAGGCATTAAGTCAGGGCTCCGTGTGGTACTCGATGTAGCACATGCTGCTCACGTCACCCTTGGTCCTACGCTGATGACCACCGTCTGTCGCACCATGAACAAGATGGGTATGCCGCTATGGACAACAGCCATGCCTAAGAAACATCGCCAGCCCAAGAAATCAGACCTGACACAGTTTATCATCGAGAAGTCTATTCCGCAGAAGGAAGAAACACATTCCGAACTGAAGGTCGTTTACTTCCCCAGCTGTATTAACCAGACCATGGGACAATCCAAGCATGGTGGAAAGGTTCACGACCTAGTGGACGAGGTTATCAAGCTGATGGCCAAAGCCGGCTATGAGGTCATCTTCCCTGAAGGAATGGAAAAGATGTGTTGCGGACAGATATGGGAGTCGAAAGGCATGCTCGACATAGCCGACCGCAAGAGTGCCGAGCTCGAAGAAGCTCTATGGAAAGCATCTGAAGAAGGAAAATATCCTGTGCTCTGCGCGCAGAGTCCCTGTCTGCATCGCATGAAAAAAGTGATGAAGAAAATGAAGCTCTACGAACCTGCAGAATTCATCATGAAGTATCTGGTACCACGACTGGACTTCCATCCCATCGATCGTCCTATCGCGCTGCATGTCACCTGTTCTACCCGTCAGATGGGTGTGGCCGACGATTTGATTAATCTGGCAAAGATGTGTTCTACCAACGTGTTCCTGCCAGAAGGTGTGGGATGTTGCGGTTTTGCCGGCGACCGAGGGTTTACCTTCCCCGAGTTAAACAAGTACGGCTTGCGTAAGCTCCGCCCGCAGATTGAAGCCAACCACATAGAGGTGGGCTATTCTAACAGTCGTACCTGCGAGATTGGCCTTGAGACGAACACGGGCATACCTTATATGAGTATTGTCTATCTGGTCAATGAATGCACAACAGCCAAGATGAAAAATGAAAAATAAAGAACGAGATATGAAGATAGGACTATTTATCCCCTGCTATGTGGATGCCGTCTATCCTGAGGTCGGACTGGCAACATGGAAGTTGCTGAAGCACTTGGGACTGGACGTGACATATCCCGAGAAGCAGACATGTTGCGGACAGCCGATGGCGAATGCTGGATTCGAGAAACAAGCCATACCCTTGGCCGGTAAATTCGAGGAGAAGTTCAAGGGCTACGACTATGTGGTTTCACCAAGCGTCAGCTGTACAGCCTTCATTCGTCTGAACTATCCAAGACTATTGAATCATGAATGCGAGACAGCTAAACGCTGCATGGACGTGGTGGAGTTTCTGCACGATGTGGTGAAGGTGGACCGCAGGCTGGGCACGTTCCCGCACAAGGTATCGTTGCATAACTCCTGTCACGGAGTTCGTGAACTAGGTCTCTCCTCCCCCAGCGAGCAACACGTAGAGAAGTTCAACAAGATTAAAGACCTCTTGCAACTCGTTGACGGTATTGATGTGGTGGAACCGGAGCGTGCAGATGAATGTTGCGGTTTCGGCGGCATGTTCTCCGTAGAGGAAACGGCAGTATCGGCACAAATGGGACTGGACAAAGTAGAACGCCACGTCCAGACCGGGGCGGAATACATCACTGGCCCCGACTGCTCATGTCTGATGCACATGGCTGGTGTAGCCAAGAAGCAAGGCCTAAAAATTGAGTTTATGCATGTAGTTGAGATTTTAGCAAGCGGATTATGAGTACACAACATAGCAAAGCAGCAAAGGCATTTCTGAAGAATCAGACCTATGCCCATTGGCACGATGCCACGTTCTGGGCTGTACGCACCAAGCGCGACAACATGGCATACGGACTGGACGAGTGGGAACAACTGCGCGAAAAGGCATCGCAGATAAAGCGTCATACCATCACCCATTTGGATAAATATCTGGATCAGTTTGCGACAGCCGCCGAACGCAACGGCTGTGAGGTGCATTGGGCAAAGGATGCAAAAGAGTTCAACGAGATTGTCTTTGGCATCTTGAAGAACCACAACGTCAAGAAGATGGTGAAGTCTAAATCGATGCTCACCGAGGAGTGTGGCATGAATCCATACCTCGAGGCCAAGGGCATAGAAGTGGTAGAGACCGACCTTGGCGAGCGCATCATCCAACTGAAAGGTCAGGCCCCTAGCCATATTGTGATGCCAGCCATCCACCTGAGCCACGACGATGTAGGCGAACTGTTCGAGGAGAAAGGCATCTCCAACGAGAAAGGCAATCACGACCCCACATATCTCACCTACAGGGCAAGACTCTCGCTGCGCAACGAGTTCCTTACTGCCGATGCGGGCATGACGGGTGCCAACTTTGGTATCGCCGAAACTGGTGACATCGTGGTATGCACCAACGAGGGAAATGCCGACATGAGCACCAGTTGTCCGAAACTACATATCGCAGCCATCGGTTTGGAGAAGATTATCCCCAACTACGACTGTCTCGCCGTGTTCCAGCGCATGCTTTGCCGCGCAGGAACAGGACAGCCCACAACAACCTACACCAGCCACTTCCGTAAGGCGCGCCCAACGGCAGACCACATGCATATCATCCTTGTGGACAACGGTCGCTCGGAATGGATAGGCAATCCGCAACACTGGGAGGTACTGAAATGTATCCGCTGTGGCTCGTGCATGAACACCTGCCCTGTATATCGTCGTTCAGGCGGTTACTCATACAGCTACTTCATTCCAGGTCCTATCGGCATCAACCTGGGTATGCTACGCAATCCACAGCAGCACTCAGGCAACGTCAGTGCCTGCACGCTCTGTCTGTCGTGCCAGACCGTCTGTCCTGTGAAGTTGAACCTGGGCGACCAGATCTACCAATGGCGACAACAACTCGATGATTTCGGAACCGCTAACCCACAAAAGAAACTGATGTGCAAGGGCATGTCGATGGTCTACGGTTCACCCGGTATCTACAATCTGGGCACAAGTCTTGCCCATTGGGCCAACTACATACCCTCACCACTCATGAACTGCAGTTTGAATCCATGGGCCGAGGGACATAAAATGATGGAATTTCCCAAGAAGCCATTCCACAAAATGATTAAAGACTATGAGTAGCAAAGAAGATATTCTGAAGAGATACAGGGCCAACGTCAAAGAGCAATTCGACATGCCCGACCTGAGTGATATTGCAGGTGTCACCTACCCCGACCCGCTGTTGCAGTTCATTAACATGACGAAGAGTGTAGGCGGTAATGCCATCGAGGTGGCCAAGGGACGCGACATCAACGAAATCATCCGCGAACTTTACCCCGAGGCAAAAGAGATAGCATCGAACCTGTCCGAAGTGACCATCGCCACACGCAATCCCGACAACGTTAGTCAGGCCAGCGACCTGAACGGAACAGATGTCGGCATCATCCGCGGCGAGTTTGGCGTGGCCGAGAACGCCTGCATCTGGATACCACAAACAATGAAGGAAAAGGCTGTCATGTTCATCTCCGAGAATCTGGTCATCCTGTTGCCCAAAAGCCAGATTGTGAACAACATGCACGAAGCCTACAGGCGCATCGAATTCAACAACTACGGCTACGGAACATTCATCAGCGGTCCGTCGAAGACTGCCGATATCGCACAGGTATTGGTCATGGGTGCTCAGGCAGCCCGTTCGGCCACGGTCCTATTATTGGATGATTCCGATTTATAAAACACATTCAACGAGCTGATGGTCCCATGTAAGAACGACGCATGCCCCCAAAGTCAATGACTATTTTCTGAAGCATAGTACCAGGATCTTGACAAGTGATGCGCACAGTGTGCTTGCCAGGTTTCTGAATATAGAGAGTACTTTTGTTGATGCGTGTATTGCGCTGCACACTCTCATACCACTGCTGTGCATACTCCCATGAGTTGGTGGCAGGATGAACCAACAACCCATCGTCTATGCGCACGCCATACTGGTTTTCTATGTTTGTACGCTCATGGCCAGCGAAACCACGATCCACGCTAGTAGTAAACGTAGGCATCACATAGGTATAGACATCTACCATTCCCTGTTCCCACGTGTAGAAGTCATACTCCAGATAAGGTGCATTATTAGCACGACTATTCTGACGAGCCGCTGCGGGATCTCCCATCATAATGACAGTATCTTCACATCCCAAATTAGGAATCTCTATCATCTTTACGACTTGATTCTCATTCTTGCGTGCATAACCCGATGCAGGAATTGCCACAACACCATTATCCTCAACATAAAGGCCTTTCAATTCGTCTATTGAGGGATGGATAGGATTAAAGGCACTGGCCATAATGGTTACCTCCTGACCATCACTGGTATTAAAGGTGATGAAGCCAGACTCCTGTTCGCCCTGGGGCACTTTGTCCCAATCCACGGAAACGAAGATGCGCTGCTGCAGTTCCGTACATCCTTCCGTTTGGCTTAACTTTATCCATGCTTTAGTGGCCCTAACCGACCAGGAAAGCGCACCTTTTCCTTGATTGAACACATCTATATAATATGTACGATTAGGTTGGAACTTCGAGAATACCGGTAAAGACTGCATGGAACGAGGTCCACGTGTACCATATTCACCCTCGGCAAGAACACCCAAGGTAGGACTTTCGTTCAAATCGGCATCGCGCAGTTCAGGCTTCTCAAAGTAGGAAGCCGTAACGCCCTGAACCATACTCATGATGTGTTCCCACTTACCATTCTCCAAACTATTATACCCCTTGGTAATGATTTGCAGAGAATCGTAGCAAGCCTGCACATCAGCCTTCACACTAGCCGTAGCTGCACGATTCTGCAAAGCATACCATCGATTCTTCTGTGCACCTATAGTCATGCGATTCATCAACTCACAACCCTTTACTGGATAATAGACAGCCTCATAGAAACAGCTACGTTTCTCGACAGGCATCTTTGCCAGCATTTGCTCCACCATAGCACCTATCCTACGATAGTCTGCCAAGCGTTGTTCAGCCTCATTATAGTTAGAGAGTGAGAACTCCGTATCCGTTTTCTGTTCGCGTGCGTGGTCATCGCTGGCCCATTCTTGTCCCCACCCCATGCATTCTGGTCGACGCAGGAAAGCCAATCGATAGAAAGTACGAAAGATATCCTGATATTCTGCCTTATATTCATTGCCAAGGAGTTGACAAGTCCACTCAGTGCGATAGTCGGCACAACGCTGATAGTCGAAAGAATCTATATCATATGCCATTGCAAGGAAGAGGTCCACCGCAAACTCACATGACTTGATGTCACCTGCGTTCAGCAACCAGATACGGTCAGCTGTGAGGTCATAGGCTTTTTTCAATTCCTCATACATATGACAAGGCGACTGCGTATTCATCCACAAATGGTCGTGAGGGCGTCCCAGGTACGAGGCATGATAGTACACGCCACTGCGACCGGAACGTTTCTGTTCATCGGGACTTGAGAGTCGTTTCATGTAACCATAGTTATCATCAGGCCATATAATGGTCACATCATCCGGGAGTTGCAAGCCTTTATCGTAAACATCGAGCACCTCTTTATAAGGTGTAAAAGCCTGTGGTATAGTCTCCGGCCTCTTTCCCGTAGCACGAGCCACCATCTGTCGCTGGGCAGCCAAAGCCGTCTGCATGGTGTTCTTGCGTTCAATCATATCATCGCTACCAGCCATTGCCACATCATGAAGTCCGCGTAGTGCCAATGTATATACATTTTCGTAAGGAGCCAATTCCTGCGCTCGAGCATTCAGCACGCTATCCACCCCCTTGCGATTGTGAGTATAGTCCCATGCCCCATATCTCTGTTTGTCCCACTCGCTGGCGGTGTTCAGCAACAAAGGTTCGCAGTGGCTCGACCCCATCACGATGGCAAAAGTATCAGCCACCATGCGATTCTCTGCAACCTGATGAAAAGCGAGTGATGCCTCATGCATGGCAGGGCATAAATAATTAGCATTCAGACGGAGCAACAACTCGCAAACGGCTGCATAAGTACGAGGACCTATATTACCACGATCCTTCTCATAGTTACGCTTTGCCCATTGCAACAAACCCCAGTCCTCGTCATTGATAAACACACCACGATAACGAACACTAGGTGTGCGGGAGGTAAAGGATTTTACCTGAAGCAAACATGATGTACGTTTCTTCGTAGGCGCATCCAGCCACCAGCACCAAGGATTCACGCCAATAGCCCTACTTATGGAGAGTATTCCATAGGCTGTACCTCGTCGATCGCTTCCTGCTATCACGATAGCTTTCTTCACACCTTTTATTGGTGCCTTCAACATGGATATGTGATAGCGTTCCCAAGCACCTGTCAGTCCAGTGGTGTCTATCTTACCAGCCTTCACCAATTGGTCTATGGTATGACTCTGGCCTATCGTGCCAGCTATGATTGCATAGTTTGCACCTTCAACGCAAGGCTGGACCTTGAGCGGTGTGCCAGTTACACGAGCCACATCATTGGCCAGCATCCTAGCACTACGTTCTACAACTAAGGCGTCCTCCTTGTCATAACAGATCACCGCCTTTTCTTTTCCAGTCATTAAAGGGAATACATTACCTTTCCTCTCCGTCAGCTCCACCTGAGCTGAAGTTTGTAGCACAAAGCCGAACAAGGCTGCTAACAATAAGCTTTTATTAGTCACAGATATCTATAGTTTGGTTTAACGTCGCAAAGGTACAAATAATATTTGAAAACAGCATTAACTAAATTTGGATTTTTGCTTTGTACTTAGCTTACTTATTCGTAACTTTGCAAACGGAACAGTTAACACTTACAATAAAGAATTATGGAGATTTACATGATAGTGGCTATTGTGCTCTGCGGCATAATGGGTGTCGTGGGCTATATGATTGGTAATCGTGGCAAAGACGGATACATGCAGACCATCACCACGCTGACTGCAGAACGCGATGTGCAAAAGGCTAATGCGGAAAATGCCACCAAGCAACTGGATACACAAAAGGAAGAGTACGAACGAAACATGCAGAACCTGAAGGCAGAACATGACAAGAACATACAAGCCCTCAGGGAGGAAAACGAGAAAAGTCTGAAAAGGCAACAAGAGGCCTTTGAACAGCAGATTGCTGCTCTGAAGCAAATGAACGAGGAACAGGTGAAAAGCCAACTGAACCTCATCAAGGAACAGATGCAGACCACCTCTGAGCGTGTACTGAAATCGCGACAGGAGGAACTGGGTGCACAGAACCAGGAACAGGTATCGAAGATTATCGACCCGCTACAGAAGAGTCTAAAAGACATGCAAGAGGCACTGAACCGCAGTAAGGAGCAACAGGCCGAAGCACTGACACGACTGGACGAAAGCATCAAGATAAATTTGGAGAAGAGCATTGCCATCGGTGAAACTGCTGACAGACTGACGCGTGCTCTGACAGGTGAAGTGAAAGTACAAGGCAACTTCGGCGAGCTGAAGCTGAAGCAGTTGTTGGAGGATTTGGAACTGAAAGAGGGGGAACAATTCGACACTCAAGAGACGCTGAAAGACAAAGACGGCCGTAGTGCCAAAGGCGATGATGGTCGCGGACTGATTCCCGACTTCATACTGCATTTCCCCAACAACCGTCATGTAGTGGTTGACTCTAAGATGTCGCTCACCGACTACGAGCGCTATATGAACGCAGAAGACGGTTCGCCAGAGAAGAGCCAATACTTGAAGGCTCACATTGATAGTGTGAGAGCACAGGTAAAACGACTGGCAAAAAAGGAATATTCGAAGTATCTTCCCAGCGGTTACAACCGTCTGAACTTCGCCATCATGTATGTGCCTATCGAAGGAGCGCTGAACCTGGCCCTGCTGAACGACACCACACTATGGCGAGAGGCCTACGATCAGGGCGTCATGATACTGGGTCCGCAGACTATGTATATGAACCTGCGTGTGCTGGAGATGATGTGGACACAAGTTCGACAGCTTAAGAACCAACAAACCATGATGGATGCTGCCAACACCGTGATAGATCGCGTACAAGACTTCGGCATTCGCTTCATGGACGTAGAGTCGAGCATGAGAGACACCATTAAGAAAATGGACAAGCTGAAGATTACCACCGCAGACAGTGGTCCCAGCATTATCACAGCTGCAAGAAACCTGCTGAAAGCTGGAGCTTTGGAAAATAAAAAGAAAAAGCCGTTGGCAGAAATGGATGACTCTTTGTTTATTGATGCCGACAACAACTTACTGAATGAGTAAAGACCTCTTAGCATATATTCGCGAAGGACGCACGATGACACAGCGCGAGAAGCTGCAACTCATCGTGCAATTGTCTATCCCCTCTATCCTGGCACAGATATCAGCCACCGTGATGTTTATCATTGACGCCGCAATGGTAGGCCATCTGGGTGCTCGTGCTACAGCAGCCATCGGACTGGTAGAGACCACCACATGGCTACTCGGCGGTATATCATCGGCTGTGTCTATGGGATTCTCCGTACAAGTGGCTCACTTCATTGGTGCCAATGACTTTAAAAGTGCGCGTCGTGTGCTGCGTCAATCACTGGTGTGTGCCTTTTCCTGGAGCGTTTTCCTTTCACTGGTATGTATTGCCATCCATAGCTACCTACCCTATTGGTTGGGCGGTAGTGAAGAGATAGCCTACGATGCTTCTATGTACTTCATGTTGATTGGTGTGTTTGGCATCTTCTTTCAAATGGAAGGTCTGGCTGGCTCCATGTTGAAATGTTCTGGTAACATGAAGATACCCTCCATCCTAAACATTGGTATGTGTGTGATGGATATCATCTTCAACTACCTCTTTATATATATACTACACATGGGAGTGATGGGTGCCGCCATGGGAACAGGATTGGCAGAACTGATTACCGCAGGACTGATGCTCTACTTCCTACTCGTAAAGAGCGACATGCTCTGTCTAAAAGGACATCCTGGTTCCTTCAAGCCTCAAGGCGATACCGTTAGTACAGCCTTCAAGATTGGCGCTCCCATGGGATTGCAGCACCTTCTGATGGGTGGAGCACAGATAGTGAGCACCATCATCGTGGCCCCATTGGGAACGATTGCCATTGCAGCCAACTCGCTTGCCATCACCGTAGAGAGTCTTTGCTATATGCCAGGCTACGGCATTGCCGAGGCAGCCACCACGCTGGTAGGACAAGGTATCGGCGCAGGACAGCGCATACTCACCCGCTCATTTGCCAACCTCTCGGTCATGCTTGGTATAGGCGTGATGACTATGATGGGTATCCTGATGTGGATATTTGCACCAGAACTGATGGGCGTTCTCTCACCCGTAGAAGATATTATTACTGAAGGTACACGCGCTCTTCGTATCGAAGCATGGGCAGAGCCAATGTTCGCTGCAGCCATTGTGTGCAACGGTGTGTTTGTAGGTGCTGGCGACACACTGAAACCTGCCATCATGAGTCTTTGTTCCATGTGGGGCGTACGTCTTACGCTGGCCTGGTGGCTGGCACGCGACTATGGATTGCGAGGTTTCTGGACAGCTATGGCCATCGAACTCACCTTCCGTGGCAGTATTTTCCTAGCACGCTTGCGCTATGGCAAATGGAACACGAAAAGAGTGAATGTGAAGAAATAAACAGATACAAACATAAAGTGCAGCCTTCGGGTCACTACCCTGAGGCTGCACTTCATCGATATTAATAACTAAAAACCTTTTCTAACTTGTTACCCTTTCTTACAATCTATCTTTTACCTTTACTAATACCTTACGAAAACCTTACTAACAATCTATTACTAACCTTAAATCAAACTATAACTACTGAATTTCTCTTTCTTTGCTTTCTCTACGCCTTTCACAAGGCCTTGACTAATCTTTTTTACCTTAACTAATTACCTTATTGAAGATCTCTTTGTTTCTTTTTGACGATGCAAAGGTAAGCATTATTCCGATACGATGTATCAAAAACAATGCGATAAAGTGAAAAAAAGGGCTTCTTATTGACGCAAATCAAGTGTTTGTGTTCGCACACAATGCTTTTTCCACCAAATTAGTCAATTCCACAAACTGAGGAATGGACAGCTGTTCGGGGCGTAGTGTAGCGAATTGCGAATCATTAATCAGTGACATATCCTGCAACAGTTGCTTCAATGATACACGAAGCATCTTGCGGCGCTGGTTGAAGGAAGTCTTCACCACACGCTTAAACAAATCCTCGTTGCATCCCAATTGCTGCACCTTATTGCGCGTCATACGGATAACTGCACTCTGTACCTTTGGGGGCGGGTTGAATACACCTGGCTCCACGGTGAAAAGATACTCCACATCGTACCAAGCCCGAATGAGTACAGAAAGGATACCATACTGTTTGTTGCCAGGTTCTGAAGCTATACGCAGGGCCACCTCGCGCTGGATCATACCCGTACAACAGGGGATGAGATCACGATTGTCTATCATCTTAAAGAATATCTGCGATGAGATATCATAAGGATAGTTTCCCGTCAGTACAAACTGCTCACCAGCAAATACCTCTTTCAGATCCATACGAAGAAAGTCCTCACCAAGAATATTCTCACGCAATTTGGGGAAATGCTCGTTCAGATATGCCACCGACTCGCGGTCTATCTCCACCACCTTAAACGGACGAGGTTTTTCCACTATGTATTGGGTCATCACGCCCATACCAGGTCCGACCTCAAGGACGGGAATATCAGGACAAGCATCTACCGTATCGGCAATGCGCTTTGCTATTGAGAGGTCAGTCAAGAAGTGCTGACCAAGATTCTTTTTGGGTCTTACTTGCTTCATTTGTATGCAAAGATAGTGCAAATTGAGCGAAAAACCAAATGTTTTTGAGTTTTTCCGAAATGCAGCCTATCTTCGAGCGTAGCTCAGAGATAATGCAAATTGAGCGAAAAACCAAATGAAAACAAAAAAAACTCTCATGCACCGTGTTGGTACATGAGAGTGTATTGTTACTCTTTACATGAGACTATTTGCTAAATTTTTCTTCCAACAGCTGTACAAGAACTCTTCTAGCATCCTGAGGAGTATCACAACGTACCATCTCAATCACGTCGCTATCGCCCTCATCCAGATAACGTCTGATTTTAAGCGTATTGTCATTGATATTAAGAAGATCAGCCTTCATCTGATACTCCTCACCCTCGCCCTCGTATCCATCAAGTGTCATGACAACAGTACCTTTAGACAATACCCAAGTCATATCATAGCCTTCTTCCTCTATTTGCCAGCTATTCTTCGACTTAGACTTGTATTGTTCAAACATACATCTGCCATTAGGCTCGAAGTAAATAGAGAATACGTTAATCTTCGAGTCGGTGTTCTCGTCAATACCATACCAACAGCCAATGATTTGATCCGAAGTAATAGATGCATTGCCGCCACCTTCTTCGTCATCATCGTCACAAGCAACGAAAGCCATTGAACCAAATACCATGCAGAGCATGAGACCCATTAAATAAAAATACTTCTTCATAATGATTTAAGTTATTAAGTTAATAAAAATAAATTTAAGTTTTGTTTGTGCAAATATAAGCAGAAGAAAGGAAATAGCAAAATAAAAAAGGAACTTTTTTCAACTTTTCCTAAAAAAAAGCGGGTTTTCACGCCTTTTTTGCATGAAAACCCACCCAAAACATTTAATCCATTCTTATCATTTCACTATAACCTTTTCCATTCTACCGTCAGCACGACGAACAATGTTCAAGCCCTTTTGAACACCGCCGAGACGACGACCATCGGCAGAGAAGGCCTCCTGAACTGCTGCAGCAGACTGCTGCTGAACACTGATGCCATTCACCTGGATAGGTGCTACCTGCATACTATAGATGAATATGCTGTTCTCTGCTTTCTGTTCTGGAACCATGCGCTTCACGTAGCGACGGGCATTGGGACCCTGTGAGAATTCCTCCTCGTCGTAGCCATTGATAGCCTCACCTACAGAGTATATATATAAATAGGTGGAAGCGTTGACGTCGTAATTGACAGTAATCTCGCCCTTGGTGGCCTGTTTGAAGAGCTCTGCGGCATTAGCGCCAACCTTCACAGCCAACTGACGATCACCTGTAGTCTTGGTGGTAACAGTTACCTTGCCATTACCAGCAGCCAACTCTACTACCAGACCATTGAAGTTATTGGCAAGAGCAGCAGACAAATCGCTTGCTTGAGCAATGTTCTCCATAGCCAGATCTGTGATGACAGACTGCAGCACGATGGCTTGTTCATCAGCATCGAAGTGGTCACCGCTCAAAGTATCGAGTGTCACATAGATGTTATCAATAACCGCATTAGTAAGGTCGGTCTCCTCTGTTACCTCAGCAAAGGTTGTCGTAGTAGCCTCAACCACGGGTTCTACCTTTTCTACTGTGATAGGTTCTTCCTCGATGATGTTCTTAAAGAGGCTCCAAACGGCATCTGCCTGATACTTAGCCTTTGTTCCTGCAGGCACATAAAGCTTAGTATTCTCAAACATATCCTCATTGAACGCATAGACATCATTCACCTCATCATTCCAATTCTTCACCTGTTCCTTCTTGGCAATGCCGGCAGGTTCCGTAATCTCAGAAATGATACTTCCCACCTGAACTGGCATTCTTGTGAACGGATTTTGGAAAGCGTCAACCTCAATAGACTTCAGGTCCTTAGGCAGAGTGATACTCTTCAGCTGAACACCCTGGATAGCAGAGCTGGCAATCACCTTCGTTGAAGCAGGAATAGTAGAGATGTCGCAACCATAAACCAAAGTATCGCCTACTGTTGTCATGATAACATTACAATTGTCGCGAGAATCATAACGCGGGTTGGTCTCAGAAACGGCTATACGCTTCAGTGTACTTGCAGAAGGATTACCCCACTCCAGTTCCATGCGACCTACACCATTTAGACATTGTGAATCAAACTCCTTAATGCCTCCAGGTAGTGTGAAACTCTCCAGTGGATTGAAAGCGAGAGCGTTAACGCGCATCTCTTCCAAGCCATCAGGCAGTTCAACACGCGATAGTTGCAGATTGCGAGCAATGGCTGCTGCATCAAGCAGTTTCACCTTTGATGGCAATTTCAACTCCTTCACATTAGGACAGCCAAACCAGCAGTAGCCACCGATAGAATCGAGTTGACAGCCCTCGGCAAACTCAAACTCATCAATTTGAGAATAGCGGAAAGCCGTCCAGTCAATATAGCGTACAGAGCTTGGAATCACCATCTTACCCTTCAGCGAAGGATTATCAGCGAAACAGTTAGAACCAATATACTTCAAGCCTTCCGGCAGATCGATATGCTCCAAGGAACCTGTCGACATGAAGGCCTGCTGCATAAGACTATCAATGGTATTGGGCAGGTAGATATTGGTGAGTTCCATATCGCTGTCAAAAGCCCATCCGTCAACACCTGTGACAGTATAGGTTCCCCAATCCGTATGCGTTACAGTCTGTGGCACGCGAATCGTCTCACGGTCGTAGTTACCTGAAGAAATCCATCCACCATTCAGCACAGGCACGCCTGTGAGGAAGACAGTCCCTGGACGATGAACCTTATAATAGAGCCAGATACCATCATCGTTCTTCACACGGAAATCGACCCAACTCAACCAGTCAAGATCTTCATAGACCGTCTTACCAAACATATCATAATCGGAAACCTCGTGCATTATTGGGAAGTCTTTCCACACGTCGGCAGCCTGGAAGCGATTAGTAAAGGTCTCAGGAATCTCGAGAATAACATTGGTCTTGTCGAAGCCAAGTGACGAAGCATCCATACATACTGGCGGACGACGGCGAGCTACCTTTACATTCATCATAGCATCGCAACCATTGAACATATTGACTTCGAGTGTATCTACATTACCTAGACGAATATGTTCCAGTTTCTTCATACCAGCAAAAGCGCCAGCCTTGTCCTGATAGATGCGGCCAGACAGTTCCATCGTGGTGAGGTTCACAGCACCAGCAAAGCTGCTAAGTCCCTGTGCATTGTCTGTAAGATGTACATATCCACCAATAACCAAGCGGGTAAGGGCGGTACACCCCTCAAAGACATCCTTTCCAATGGTTTTGACACCACTTGGAATTGAGACCGACGTCAGGTTCGTACAATTATAGAAAGCCTTATCGCCAATAGCGCTCAAGGAGAAATAGGTATCGTACTCATCTTCCTCGTTTACTTTGAAATAGAAGTAATCGGGCAAGGCTATACTTCCGGAATATTCTGGTGAGACCAAGTTTCCGGAACCATCAGTTGGGCATATCAGTGTAGCTTGCTGTGTATCAGGATCAAGTTCGTAGTAGAAGCCCTGATATTCTTTCTGAAAAGCCCAAGCTGTGCTACTGGCCATCAAGGCCAGTAGCGACAGAATGGATCTATTGAACGTTTTCATAGGTGTCAATAAATTAAGATTCGATTATTCGTTTATCACTTATTTCTTATAGAAGGGACCTTCCTCATTCCAACCCTGTCGGCCGCCGCCTGCGTCATAATAACGTTTAATGAACATGCCAACATTTCCCTCTTCAGGATACAAAATCTCGCACTCATCAATCTCTGGATCTTCCATTGTATTTTCAAAAGTCTCACCATGTTCTTTCATGATGCGAGTAGTCCAAGTGATAGTCAGTTTCAGACCGTCCAGGACAAAAGTGCCCTTTTCAATGTCCTCGAATACCTGATCGTCCCAGCTATCGCGATTATAATGGGTGCAGGTTCCATTAGCATTGAAAATATATCCAGCTACATGGTGTTCCTCTTCATGCTGGGGCATACCAGGCTCACCCCAGATCCACTCACCAACCAGGCGGTTGCCGGCATACTTTCCTTCTGTAATCACGCCTGTACCATTGTCATCGTCATCATCGCCACAAGCCACAAAAGCCATTGATCCAATAATCATGCAAAACATGATACTCATTAGGTAGAAATACTTCTTCATAATCTTACTATTTTAGAATTAAACATAAATAAAGACTTTTCTACTGCAAAGTTAAAAACATTTAATCAATATCACTATAACGTATTCACAGAACGTTTTCCCATATTCAAAGAGATATGATTCATAATCTCAAAAATACATTGCATTTTCACATTTTTACCGATAAAAGCATTGTTCCTTCATTCATTTTTTCTAACTTTGCATGTATGAAAGCTATGATATTCACAATTATGCCAATGTTCGTTTGCCTCTTCTGGAGTTTCATGCTGGCATTCGAACTTCACCGTGACGGCAAGAACCGTACGCGTTTGCACTTGCTTGCCTTCATGCTGACAGCAACGATACTCTACATGGGCCATTGCGTGTTCTTCAATCATAAAACGTCAATTATACCTCTGACAAACACATTGTATTGTGCCAGCAATTTGGCTGTTTATCCGTTGTACTACCTATATATTTGTTCGCTGACCACCAGAAGGAATCATCACAGATTTCGCTATATCATGATAATCCCGGCCATCTTGGCTTTCTTTGGCGTGGGATTACTATATATATTAATGTCGCCTGAGGAAACCGCACAGTTTATAGACATCTATCTATACCAGGGCAAGCACGAAGGACTCACAGGCATAGCTATCCAACAAGCCATGATACACGATATATGCAAAGGCATGTTCGGCATATTGCTCATCCCTGTTGTTTTATTGGGACGCAACCACCTGAAGCAATACGAGAAACAAGTAGCGGAAGCTTATGCCGATGTGGAAGACAAATCGCTGGGCATCATTCATGCCATGCTGATAGCTTTCGTCGTGACATCTGTCTTCTCGTTTGTGTTCAACATCATTGGCAGACACCACTTCAACGAATCTATCTGGCTGCTTGCCATTCCCTCTACCCTTTTCTCCGTCCTACTTTTTGTGATAGGCTACGTGGGGATACATCAGAATTTCTGTGTGGAGGATATTGAGAAAGACGAAGAGGAAGCCGACGAGACCGTATCGGAGCTACCTGCCATCAAAGAGTTACGCGGTCGTATTGAGCAACTGATGGAGCAGGAGCAGCTGTATCGCCAGCCCAACCTGAAGATTGCCGATGTTGTTTCGCGTTTAGGCACCAACCGCAACTATATCTATATTGCCATCAATCGTGAGATGGGCATGTCGTTCAATGAATATATCAACCGCATGCGCATAGACTATGCCACCATGCTCATTAACCAACATCCCACCAAGGCGCTCACAGAGATTTCAGAGAAGTCGGGCTTCTGTAGTACAACATCGTTCTACAGAAACTTCAAGCGCTACAAAGGCGTAGGGCCGCGCGAATATCAAAACAAGCAAAATCAATAGATAAAAGAAAATGCTATTTTCTTTTTGCATTTCGCTCATTTATTCGTAACTTTGCGAAATCTATGAAGCATTTACAAACCATAGCCAAAGTCACGCTGCCACTCTTCCTGGGTGGTGCTATTCTTTATTGGATGTATCGCGGCTTTGATTTTCAGAGCATTAAACACGTAGTATTCCATGAGATGAATTGGACATGGATGTTACTATCCTTTCCTTTTGGCATACTGGCACAAGCTTTTCGCGGTTGGCGCTGGCGCCAAACGTTGGAGCCCATGGGCGAAAAACCGAGAAAGAAGGTGGCTGTGAATGCCATTTTCGTGAGTTATGCTGTTTCACTGCTCATACCACGCGTTGGCGAGTTCACCCGTTGTGGTCTGCTGAAACGATGGGAGAACATTTCCTTTGCCAAAGCATTGGGCACTGTTGTTACCGAGCGTGCTGTCGATACCTTACTGGTGATGCTCTATTCAGGACTAATCCTATTGTTTGAACTGAGCATCTTTGGCACTTTCTTCCAGAAAACAGGCACTTCTCTTGACCATATTCTTAGCGGATTCTCATTGACAGGTTGGCTGGTAACAGCCATTTGTGGCATAGCCGTTATGTTATTGCTCCACCTGTTGCTGCGTCGTCTGTCTATATATAACAAGGTAAAGATGACGCTTCACGGTATATGGGAAGGGGTCCTTTCACTGAAGGATGTCAAGAACCTACCGCTCTACCTCTTCTTCTCGCTGGGTATATGGATCATGTATTTCCTACATTTCTATCTCACCTTCTTCTGTTTCGACTTCACAAAGAGCTTAGGCATCGGCTGTGCACTGGTCTGTTTCGTTGTGGGCAACTTTGCTGTCATTGTTCCTACGCCAAATGGTGCAGGTCCCTGGCATTTTGCTGTCAAGACGATGCTCATTCTCTATGGTGTAGCCGATGAGCACGCCCTCTACTTCGTTCTCATTGTGCACACCGTGCAAACACTGCTCGTTGTTCTTCTTGGCATATGGGCATGGATATCGCTTAATTTTACGAAGGTACGGAAGGGCGAGAAAAGTACCCTCGCACCTTGTACCTCAAACCTCGAATAATAAATCAAAACACTATGAACGAAATTCAGAATCTGAAACCTACGTGCATCTGGAAAAACTTCTATGCACTGACACAAGTACCACGTCCCAGTGGACATTTGGAAAAGATACAGCAGTTCCTGCTCGACTTTGGCAAGCAGGCCGGCGTGGAGACCTTTAAGGATCCTGCAGGTAACATTGTTATGCGCAAGCCTGCCACACCTGGCTACGAGAATAAGAAGGGCGTTATTCTGCAGGCACACATGGACATGGTGCCTCAGAAGACTCCCGAGTCTACACATAACTTCGAGACTGATCCTATCCAGCCCTGGATTGACGGTGAATGGGTAAAGGCCAAAGGAACCACACTGGGAGCAGACAATGGTCTGGGTGTCGCTGCCATCATGGCCATCATGGAAGACAAAACTCTGAAGCATGGCCCCATCAACGCACTGATTACTGCTGACGAAGAGACTGGCATGTATGGTGCCAACGACCTGCCCGAAGGTGAACTTCAGGGCGATATCCTTATGAACCTGGACTCTGAGCACTGGGGCAAATTCGTGATTGGCTCTGCTGGCGGTATCGATGTTACTGCTACGCTTGACTATAAAGAGGTGGAGACTGACCCAGAGGATGCCGCCGTACGACTCACGGTGAAAAACCTTCGTGGCGGACATTCTGGCCTGGAGATTCACGAAGGTCGTGGCAATGCCAACAAACTGATGGTGCAGATGGTTCGTGAAGCCATCGAAGAGCTCGACGCTCGCTTGGCTTCATGGCACGGTGGCAACATGCGCAACGCTATCCCCTTCAAGGCAGAGACCATTCTCACACTGCCCAAGGAGAACATTGATGCGCTGAAAGAACTGGCCGAAGACTGGAAAGAGACCTTCAACGATGAGTTCAAGCTCATAGAACCTCAAGGCATCGAGGTCATCGTGGAAGAGGTAGAGACGCCAAAGATGGAGATTCCCGTTGAGATTCAGGACAACATTGTAGATGCCATTTATGCTTGTCACGATGGTGTCATCCGCTTTATCCCCGCCTACCCCAACGTGGTGGAGACCTCAAGCAATCTTGCTATCATCGATATCGAAGGCGGCAAGGCTGCCATCAAGATTCTGGCACGCTCAAGTCGTGAAGATATGAAGGACTACGTAGTGAAGACTCTGGAGAGCAGTTTCTCAATGGCTGGTATGAAGGTAGAAACAGCTGGTTCATATGGCGGATGGGATCCCAACCCCGATTCAGAGATTCTGCACCTGTTACTGAAAGAATACAAGGAGCTATTCAATGCTGACGGTATTATTCAGGTGGACCACGCCGGACTGGAATGTTCAGTCATCCTGGGCAAATATCCTTGGCTCGATGTTGTAAGTCTCGGTCCCACCATGAAGTCACCCCACACCACTACTGAGCGTGCACTCATCGAGACCGTAGAGCCTTTCTGGCAATTACTGAAGAAGACCCTTGAGGATATTCCCGTGAAATAATCCGAAACGAATGAAGAAGCTTCTATCAATACTATTGTTGTCTGTGCCTTCACTCTTGATGGCACAGACAACTTCGTTCTCAAAGGAGCAGATAGATACGCTGCTCATGGACAAGATGTTCAAAACCTCGAGCGTAGGTATGATGGTGTGGGACCTCACCGCCGACACGTTGGTATACAAATTCAATGAACAGCAACTCCTACGTCCTGCTTCAACCATGAAACTACTCACGGCCATCACTGCCTGCGACCAGCTGGGACCTGACTACCAGTTCACCACTCGTCTCTACTATACAGGCAAGGTTGAAGGCAACAAGCTCAAAGGTGACATCTACTGTGTAGGCGGCATGGATCCCATGTTCGACGAGTATGACATGGCTGCTTGCGTCAACGCGCTACGTGAACTGGGCGTTGACACGCTGGAAGGCAACATCTTGGCAGACCTCTCCATGAAGGACACCCTTTACTGGGGCGAAGGTTGGTGCTGGGATGACGACAACCCATCGTTGTCGCCCTTACTGGTGAAGCGTCAGAACCGCTTTACAAAACAACTGGTTGACCGCCTATTGGCCGACAGCGTAGAGTTCATCAACGTAGGCTTGGGACAATGGACCTGTCCGGAGGATGCCACACTGCTTTGCACACGTACCCATAGTATCAGGAACGTGATGTACAAGATGATGAAAGACAGCGACAACCTTTATGCTGAATCCATGTTCTATCAGTTGGCCACGCCTAGCGGTAAGCGTCACGTCACAGCCGATGATGCTAAGGACTATGAGCGACAGTTAATGAAGAAAGCGGGGCTAAACCCTGAGAATTATCGTTTGGCTGATGGCAGCGGACTATCACTATACAACTATCTCTCTGCCGAGGCGGAGGTCAAGCTGCTTCGTTATACATGGAAACAAAAGAGAATCTACGACCAGTTGCTGCCCACCCTACCTATCGCTGGTATTGACGGCACACTGAAGAACCGCATGGAGTTTACCTCTGCCGATGGCAATGTACAGGCTAAGACGGGCACTCTCACTGGTGTTTCTTCACTTGCAGGCTATTGCACCGCTCCCAATGGCAATCGCCTATGCTTCGCTATCATCAATCAGGGAAGTCTGCGTGCTGCCGTCAGTCGTGATTTCCAGGATCGCGTCTGCATCCTGCTCACCAGTGGCGAACTTGTAAAAGCCAAGCCTCAGCCTAAACCACAAACGAAAAAGCGCGTAGTACACAAACGTCGCAGACGTTAGTCCAAATAAAAAAGTACACAAAAGGAGCCATCCCCTTTGTGTACTTTTTGTTTATTTGAAAAACCTCTATTATCTTAGAAGTTGATACCTACATTGATAAAGAAGTTACCTGTGTGAGCAGCTTCATCAGCAGGATTGTAGGTAGCATCATCCTGGGCAATATTCATCACACCAAACTGATAGCCAAGTTCTGCATAGAGCTTATTAAACTCTGCACCGCAACCTAGCTTGAATCCCATATCAGCATGGTTTACCCAGTTGTAAGAACTGCGCTTTGCACCACCAGTCTTATACTTACCACCAATACCATAAGAGAAGTAAGGGCCGATATAAGGAAGGATTGCTATCTCATCAGTTGCCTGGATACCATATTTGATAAGAACAGGGATTTCCAAGTAGTTCAGGTTGAAATCCTTTGCACCACGAGAAGAATAGTAAAGGCCACTCTCAACAAAGATAGGAGTAGAATCACTAACACGAAGACCGATTACACCACCAAGCGTCATGCCAGCCTTTGAGTCAAGGTCAATAAGGTCACCTGTAATTGTAGAGACATTCAAACCCATACGCAATCCATAATAAGTTGTGCTCTCATTCAAAGAGAAACCACCACTACCCATCTGGGCGAATGAAGGTGCTGCAAATAGCACTGCTACAATAGCTGCAAAAATCTTTTTCATAATGTTGTTATTAGTTAATGTTTAATGATATTTGCTGCAAAGTAACACATTTTTTTTAATATATGCAAGCGTTTTCCTTAAAAAACGTATTTATTTTAACAGCGTAAGGGTAAATAGATAGACCACTGCCGCAGGAATAGCCAATAGCGACGAGTCGAAACGATCCAACATACCGCCATGTCCTGGTAAGATATTACCACTATCCTTGATACCCAATGTGCGCTTAAACAGACTTTCAACGAGGTCGCCCCATGTACCGAAAACGACTACTGTCAGACCTAATCCTGCCCAATGGATGGCTGTCATCTTTGACTCATCGGGGAAATAGATACCAAGCAGATACCATATCAGGACTGCTATTCCCACCACCAGAAGTCCACCTCCAATGCTTCCTTCCCAGCTCTTGCCTGGCGACACTCGTGGGAAGAGTTTATGGCGTCCGAACAGGGAACCACACAGGTATGCGCCAGTGTCGTTCATCCACAGGAACACAAAAACAGAGAGAGGCAACACAAATGAATAGACCCCCGCCTGTGGGAATGCCAATACGTTGAGCATAGAGAACGGCAGAGCAATATACATTTGTGGCAACATGGTATAGGCCCAGTTGTTGATAGGATCTTTTGCCTTCAGATAGAGCTCTGCTACCAACAGATAAATGACGGTAATGAGATAAGGAATGAAGACAGTATCAGACTCCACCCTACCACTGCAATGACCAGCCATCGCAACGAAAAGATAGACACCAGCAACCGTTGAGATGAAACGGTTGACCTGAACGCCCTCACGCTCATTTACCAACCCACAAAACTCCCAGATGGTCATACCTGTGACTAATGCGAACAGGAACACCATTGCCAATGGGTTCAAAAAGCTTACCACGATGGCGGCAACAAAGAACACGCCCGTGATGGTTCTAACAATAAAGTTCTTCATAGTGTATCATTATTATGAGTTTTCCAGATTCTCTGATTGCTCAGAGTCCTCTGAATGCTCTATATTCTCGGCATTCTTTTGAGCTTCCAGCTGTTTTGTGCGCTCTGCAGCCATCCTCTCAGCCTCTTCGCGCATCTGTGCTTCCAGCAGTTCATCAGCACGAGAAGTCCAGGGGCGCTTACCAAAGATGCGCTCAACATCCTCTGCAAAGATAACCTCTCGCTCTACCAAGAGCTGTGCCAGCTGGGCATGACCATCGGCATGCTCAGTCAATATCTGCTTAGCACGCGCATACTGCTCGTTCACCATCTTCAGCACCTCGTCGTCCATAATCTTAGCAGTCGTTTCAGAATAAGGACGTTGGAACTGATACTCCGCATTGTTATAGTAACAGAGGTTGGGCAACTTCTCGCTCATACCGGCATAGGCCACCATGCCATAAGCCTGCTTGGTGGTACGTTCAAGGTCGTTCATCGCACCTGTAGAGATATGTCCCACGAAAAGTTCCTCTGCTGCACGACCGCCCAAGAGTGAGCACATCTCGTCGAGCATAGCCTCCTTGGTTTGCAGCACGCGTTCCTCTGGCAGATACCAAGCAGCACCCAGTGCCTGACCTCGTGGAACGATGCTTACCTTAACCAGTGGGTTAGCAAACTCCGTGAACCATGAAATGGTAGCATGACCAGCCTCATGGATAGCAATAGAGCGTTTCTCCGCCTCCGTCATCACCTTGGTCTTCTTCTCCAAACCACCGATGATACGGTCCACCGCATCTAAGAAGTCCTGCTTACCAACCTTTGCACTATCATGACGAGCTGCAATCAGCGCAGCCTCATTACATACATTAGCAATATCAGCGCCGGAGAAACCTGGTGTCTGACGAGCCAGGAAATCAACATCCACACTCTCATCGAGTTTCAAAGGCTTCAGGTGAACCATAAAGACCTCCTTACGTTCGTTGAGGTCAGGCAGGTCAACATGTATCTGACGGTCAAAACGTCCTGCACGCAGCAGAGCTGAATCGAGCATATCAACACGGTTGGTAGCAGCCAGTATGATGACACCGCTATTAGTGCCAAAGCCGTCCATCTCTGTCAACAAGGCATTCAGCGTATTCTCGCGCTCATCATTTCCACCCATGGCGGGATTCTTCGAACGAGCACGTCCCACGGCATCAATCTCATCAATGAAGATGATACAAGGCGACTTGGCCTTTGCCTGCTGGAACAAGTCACGCACACGACTTGCACCGACACCCACGAACATCTCCACGAAGTCACTACCACTCATAGAGAAGAATGGCACGCCAGCCTCGCCTGCAACGGCCTTCGCCAGCAAAGTCTTACCAGTTCCTGGAGGGCCAACGAGCAGCGCGCCCTTGGGTATCTTACCACCCAGGTCCGTATATTTCTGTGGATTCTTCAGGAACTCCACAATCTCCTGTATCTCTTGTTTGGCTCCTGACTGGCCAGCCACATCCTTGAACGTGATGCCAAGTTCGCCACCTTTTTCATACATCTTAGCTTTAGACTTTCCTACTGAGAAAATGCCACCGCCCATGGCGCCACCGCCGCCACGATTCATGAAGCGCATAATCAAAACCCAAACCAAGATGAAGAGGAAGATGGGAAGTAACATACTTATCAGACTTCCCAAGATACCACCATCACTGTCGCGCTCATAACTGAGACGACCAGTGAATGACTGGTGAGCGCGTGCGCTATCCACAAACTGCTCCAGTCGTTCTATGCTACCAAACTCCACAGCAAGATAGGGATCAGTCCCCACCTGATCTGCAGTCTTGTTAAACACAGAACGTATGCTATCGGGCTTCACATACATCTTCAGCGTGTTGTGACTCTTGTTTACCACAATACGCGAAGCATTACCCCTATTAACTAACGTCTTGAACTCTGAGTAAGACACCTCACTAAGTCCACTCTGACGCTGAGCTAAGCCCTGTTCGCCAGAGAAATAGAAGAAAAACAATGATGCGATAGCCAACAGATAAATCCAGTTCATATTGAACTTTGGCATCTTAGGCTGATTATTCTTATTTTGTTCCATATCTAGTTTAATCCAAATCAGGTATTGTCGTCAGTGGGGCGTCTTCCCAGAGATGCTCCAAATCATAGTAAGTACGCACATCGGGCAAGAACACGTGAACCAACACGTCTGTATAGTCCATTGCCACCCATTGTGCATTTTCAAGTCCTACCACATGTGCAGGCTTCTCTCCCAACTCCTTGCGAGCCATTTCGCCCACCGACTCAGTGATAGCCTCCACCTGTGCAGGCGAGTTACCCTGACAAATTACAAAGTTCTTACATATCGTGCCATCAATGCCGCTTAAGTCTGCCACTACGATGCCACTTCCTTTCTTTTCTTGTATTCCTTTTACAATAGTCTGAACCAGTTTTGTTGTTTGTTCCATTTATATTTATAATAATGTATAATTCACTATGCAAAGGTAGCGTTTTTATCCGATAATCGCATATAAAAATGTTTTTTTTGTGGTTTTTTATAAAAAAGTCGCGAAAAGTTTTGGTAGTTCACAAAAAAGTAGTACCTTTGCAACCGCAAAACGGAAATGATTCCGATTGCGCCTCAAGTTTGGGGTATGGTGTAATGGTAACACTGCAGATTCTGGTCCTGCCTTTCCTGGTTCGAGTCCGGGTACCCCAACAAAGAAATTGCCAAGCAGTTGTACAACTACTTGGCAATTATTCTTTTTATATCATCCCGCCTCCTTTAAAGTCCAAAAATAAATTATAGCCATAATTAAAAAAATTATAGCTATAATTAGCGAAATTATAGCTATAATTTAATTTGGTAATATAGTCTCTATAAGACGTTACTCTTTATTTTCGGCGTCAATAGCCTTAATCTTTTCCTTCACGAGTTGCATATCGTCTCTGAGCTTCTGTACCTTTCGGTTCATCTCATCGATCAGCGAGTTACCCTTTTTAGAGCTAACACTAAGGAAGCCGAGGTTATTCTCGTAGGTTGTGATCTCCTGTTTAAGATTCTCATACTGACGCATCAAGCGAGCGCGCTCATTATCGAGAGCAGCCTCACCACGTTCTGCTACTTGTTTCAGATTATCCTTAAACTTATTCAGACGCTTCTTGGCCACAGAGATATTAAGATCCTTGTAAAGCTTATCAAGCACAGCATGATACTCCGCATAAAGCTTATCCTTCTCCTTATATGGCACATGACCAATGGCATTATACTCCTCTACGAGCTTTTGTACCTTTGCCTGTAGTTCTTCTCCACCCTCTTCAGCAACAGCCTTCAGACGAGAGATAACATCTTGTTTCTTTTCCAGGTTCTGGTGTTCCTCGCTACGCTGACCTGCACCCGCAGCATTGCGTGCTTCGAAGAACTTATTGCAAGCGCCGAGGAACTCTTCCCAAAGCTGATCGCCCAACTTCTTGGGAACCATACCAATGGTCTTCCACTCTTTCTGAAGAGCAATAAGTTTGTCACTGGTAGAACGCCATTCTGTGCTATCCTGCAAAGCTTTGGCCTTCTCTATGAGTGCGCGCTTCTTATCTGCATTCTCCTTGAATGTATCCTTGAGCACCTTGAAATGTTCTGCCTTAGCAGCAAAGAACGCATCACAAGCTGCACGGAAGCGCTCAAAGATTTTCACATTCATCTTTTGAGGAGCGAAACCAATGGTCTTCCACTCCTGCTGAATGGCAATGATTTCCTGAGTAAGACGTTCCCAGTCTGCACTACCCTTCTTTTCCTCTGCAGCAATAGCCTCGACTTTCTCGCAAAGCTCAGTCTTCTTCTGAAGATTATCCTCTTCACGTGCACGAATATCTTCAAAATGCTGCTGATGACGCTTATTAACGACTGTTGAAGCAGCCTTGAAGCGCTGCCAGATCTCCTCGCGCAACTCCTTTGACACAGGACCAGTCTCACGATATTCCTGATGGAGCTTCTGCAACTGATGGAAAGCGCTTATCACATCTTCCTCATCGGCCAATTTCTCCGCAGCCTCGCAAAGACGAGTCTTCAGTTCAAGATTCTTCTTGAAGTCATACTCGCGAGCCTCACTGTTAAGTTTGAGCAAATCATAGAACTGCTCTACATAAAGCTGATAGCTGCGCCACAACTCATTGGCCTTCTCAGCAGGAACGCTCTTTATTTCTTTCCACTCTGCCTGCAAAGCCTTGAAGTCCTGATATGACTTATTAGCCTCCTCAGGCGAGGTTACCATATTCTTGATCTTATCGATAATTTCGAGTTTCTTCTTCAGATTCTCTTCCTTCTCAGCTTCCTGCTGGCGGAACAACTCAGCACGACGTTCCTTAATAACGCCCATCTCAGCCTTGAACACCTCTTCTAGCTCATCGGGTGAAACCTGATATGCAGCAGGATCGCCACCAGCATCGAGATAGGCTTTCTGCTGGGCTTCGCGCTCGGCAATGTGAAGTTTGTAGAACACGGTCTTCAGGTACTCCACTTCTTCTTTCTGAGGAACGTCTTCGCCATGGGCAATTTCCTTTACCCTATCGAGCACTTCCTTCTTTGATGTGTAGACCTTACGCTCTTCAACTGCGGCTTCTGTAGCCATTACTTCTTCCTGGTTCCCCTGTTCGAGGATGTTTTCTTGAGAGTCCATCATTTAACTTTTTTAGTTACTGATTCGATTAGTACAAACAAATTTAGGGTTCAAAATTACGGAAAATAATCTTAACAGCCTAATTTTCTCTGATTTTTTTTCAATTTTATGGTTAAATAAGTCTTTTATACCTAAAAATCCACCATGCGAGTGCCGATACGCCCACCGAAATGAACAATGCGAAGACAAATCCGAAATGATTTGACTCCATACCATTAATCAGGTTCATACCAAAAAGTGAGGCAATGAGCGTGGGAAACATCATGATAATAGTCACCGAGGTCAGCGTACGCATCACGGTGTTCATGTTATTATTAATAATTGACTGATAGGTATCCATCGTAGACTCCAAGATATTAGAGTAAATGCTTGTTGTCTCACGTGCCTGCGTCATCTCAATATTAACATCCTCAATAAGATCGGCATCAAGCTCGTCAATCTGCAGTTTAAACTTCAGTTTAGACAATAAAGTCTCATTGCCACGAATGGATGTCTGGAAGTAGGTTAACGAATCCTGAAGGCGGCTCAGGCCAATCAAGCTCTCATTGTTCACCTCCTTATCCAGGTTACGCTTTGCCTTATCAATAAGCAGGTTTATCTGTTTCAAGCGTTTCAGATACCACACGGCAGACGAAAGGAACAAACGGAAAATCATGTCTACATGATCGGTGAATCCCTCATTACGCTTCTGCTGATAAGACACGAAATCAATCATCATATTGGTTTCGTAATAGCACACAGTAATCGTGACATCACGCTTATGGATAATACCTAAAGGCACGGTAGTATATGGTGTACGTGAGCGCACCTCCTTAACATAGGGTATACGTAAAATGATAAGCATCCATCCGTCATCATATTCATAACGGGCACGCTCATCGGTATCGCTGATGTCAGAGATAAAATAATCAGGTATGCCAAAACGCTCCTCCAGCTCACGCTGGTCATCATCGGTTGGGCACGTCACTTGTATCCAGCAATTGGGCTGCCACTCTTGGAGCTGGCTGAGCCCCTCTGTTGTATTCCAGTAGGTCTTCATTTTGCTAATCCTTTCCTTAAATTGGCAATTAATTAATTGACAATTAATAATTAAAAACTTAGCGGCAAAGGGATTAGCAACCTTGCTCGCCATCCCCCGCCATTACAAATTGTTATTGTCCGCCGGGTAATCGTCCATAATTTTATTGATAATTGGTTTAACGGCTGCAAAGTTACGAGAAAAAAAGTAAAAAACGCACAAATTGTGGAAAATTATTGCCTTTTTTTTTATTGGCCAATCATTTTTCAATTATTATGCGTACCTTTGCACCGTTTTAACACAAAGAAGACAATGGTCTATAAATACGACTTTCTTATCATTGGATCCGGAGTAGCCGGTATGAGTTACGCCTTGAAGGTAGCACGCGCGAAAAAAGGCAAGGTATGCATGATTTGCAAGACTTCACTTGACGAGGCCAACACGTCGTTTGCACAAGGTGGTGTAGCATCTGTAACCAATCTACTTGTTGACAATTTCGACAAGCATATTGAAGATACGATGATAGCAGGTGACTATATCTCAGACCGTGCTGCAGTGGAGCAGGTTGTGAGAAATGCGCCCGAACAGATTAAGGAACTTGTGGAATGGGGTGTAAACTTCGACCGCAAAGAGGATGGCAACTTCGACCTGCATCGTGAAGGCGGTCACTCTGAGTTCCGTATTCTTCATCACGCAGATGATACCGGAGCAGAGATTCAGCGTGGACTGATGGAAGCCGTACGAAGTAATCCTGACATTACCGTCAAGGAAAATCATTTCGCCGTAGAAATCATCACACAGCACCATTTAGGTGCAAAGGTTACACGACGCACACCATATATTAATTGTTATGGTGCTTACATTCTGAATCCTGAGACAGAGAAAGTAGATACATACCTGGCAAAAGTGACTGTCATGTGCACAGGCGGATGCGGTGCAGTATATCAGACTACCACCAATCCCGTGATTGCAACTGGCGATGGCGAGGCAATGGTCTATCGTGCCAAGGGAACAGTGCAGGACATGGAGTTTGTACAGTTCCACCCTACTGCCCTCTATTCACCAGGCGAGACACACCCAGCTTTCTTAATTACAGAGGCCATGCGTGGTTATGGTGGTATTCTTCGATTGCCTAACGGCGAAAGCTTCATGGAGAAATATGACGAGCGTCTATCATTGGCACCACGCGATATTGTTGCTCGTGCCATTGACAAGGAGATGAAGATCCACGGACTCGACCACGTTTGTCTTGATGTGACCCATAAGAATGCTGCCGAGACTCGCAAACATTTCCCCAACATCTATCAGAAATGTTTATCAATGGGTATCGACATCACTACCGACTATATTCCTGTACGTCCCGCAGCTCACTACATGTGCGGTGGTATTAAGGTAGACTTGAACGGTTGCTCAAGTATTGAGCGTCTCTACGCCATTGGCGAATGCTCATGCACAGGACTGCACGGTGGAAACCGTTTGGCATCCAACTCCCTCATCGAGGCAGTGGTATATGCAGATGCAGCTGCCAAGCACTCTTTGGAGCATGTTGACCTATACGATTTCAATGAGAAAGTACCTGAATGGAACGATGAAGGAACACTGACCAATGAAGAGAAGGTGCTCATCACACAGTCGGTAAAGGAGGTTGGTGAAATCATGTCTAACTACGTTGGCATCGTTCGTTCCGACCTGCGCTTGCACCGTGCCTGGGTTCGACTGGACACACTCTACGAAGAAACAGAGAACCTGTTTAAACGAGTGAAAGCAACGAAAGACATCTGCGAACTGCGCAACATGATTAACGTTGGTTATCTCATTACTCGTTTCGCATTGGAACGCAAAGAGAGTCGCGGATTGCACTACACAATTGACTATCCGGCTCACGCCTACGATAAACAATAAGAAAAGCGGCTTATGGCCGCTTTTCCTATTTTATCTTTCTACCCATATAATAAGCATCAAAGGCGTCTTCCGCATAGCCATCACCCTTATACTTAAACGAAGATGCCATAGCTCCCTCAACCTTCTCGCCGTAATAGAACACATTAAAAGCATCCTTGGCGTATCCACCTCCCAGCTCCTTGAACGAGTTAGGAACCGCATCTAGCTTCCTGTCGCCATAATACACATTGAACTTGGTCTTAAAATAGCCTCGACGCGTGGGAGTACTTTCGTCATAATCGCTACGTTTCCGCCAACTGCTACGTTCCTTCAGACGAAAAGACGCAGGATCAACATTTTCCAACACACGTCCGTCCATATATACATTAAAACGATCCTTTGCATACCCACAACCTAAATCCACAAAACTACGAGCATCTGCATATTTCAACACTTCGTGTCCAAAATATACACGTCCGCGTTCAACCTCATACCTCTGAGCATTGGCCATCAGGGTAAAACCTATCATTGCTATCAGCAAAAACGACTTGCGTAAGAATGTAATCTGTTTCATAATCGTAAGTTTTAAATGATTGATAATGCAAAGATAATACGTTTTCTGAAATAAAAAAATAGGAATTCCCTATTTCTTCGGAGGAAATTCCTATTCTCAATTATATAGATTGGTCTCTGATTACAAGTTAGCCAACTCTATGACCTTGTCAACAGCAGCGCTAAGACCGTCAACGCTCTTACCACCTGCTTGTGCGAAATGAGGCTGACCGCCGCCACCACCTTGAATAAGCTTGGCAGCTTCACGAACCATCTGACCAGCATTCAGTCCGTGTTCCTTTACCATATCATCGCTCATCATGATAGAGAGCTGAGGTTTGTTGTCGGCATGCGTACCCAGCACGCAGACCACAGAACCATCGACAGCAGCGCGAATCTTGAAGGCCAAATCCTTGGCAGCAGCAGGAGCCATAGGCAGAACGGCGGTAATCACCTTCACACCATTAACCTCGCGAGCCTTCTCTACCAACTGCTTGGCAGCACGCTCAACGGCCTGAGCCTGGAAGCCTTCAATCTCCTTCTTCATGGAGTCGTGCTCCTCGATATACTTCTTGATGACGCCCTGCAGATCCTTAGCATTGTTGAAGAACGCCTTCACGGCACGCAGCATATCCTCGGTCTGATACAGCAGTTCCTCGCACTCCTTACCAGTCTTAGCCTCGATACGACGGATACCTGCAGCCACGCTGCTCTCAGAGAGAATCTTAAAGAAACCGATACGACCAGTGCTGCTGGCGTGAACACCACCACAGAACTCGCATGAAGGTCCGAAACGAACCACACGCACCTTGTCACCGTACTTCTCACCGAAGAGAGCGATAGCACCAAGTTTCTTAGCTTCCTCGAAAGGCATATCACGATGCTCATCAATATGGATATCCTGACGGATCATATCGTTAACCATGCGCTCCACCTCACGAATCTGCTCGTCAGTCACCTTCTCGAAGTGAGAGAAGTCGAAACGCAGAGTGTCGGGACTAACGAAAGAACCCTTCTGCTCAACGTGATCACCCAGCACCTGCTTCAAGGCATAGTCGAGCAAGTGAGTAGCGGTGTGGTTAGCAGCAGAAGCGTCACGCTTGTCGGTATCAACGCAAGCCATGAACTGAGCGGCTGTATCCTTAGGCAACTGCTTCACGATGTGTACGCTCTGTCCGTTCTCACGCTTAGTGTCAATAATCTCGATGGTCTCATCCTCTGAAACCAAAACACCCTGGTCACCTACCTGACCACCCATCTCACCATAGAATGGTGTGTTATCGAGAACCAGCTCATAGAACTCGTTCTTTTTCTGAGTTACCTTGCGATAGCGCAGGATGCGGCACTCATATTCCGTATAGTCATAACCCACGAACTGCTGTTCGCCAGCTGCCAGCTCTACCCAGTCTGAGTTCTCGACTGCAGCGGCATTGCGAGCACGGTCCTTCTGTTTTTGCATCTCTGCATTGAACTGCTCCTCGTTAACGGTAAAGCCATTCTCGCGGCAGATCAACTCGGTGAGGTCGAGAGGGAAACCATAGGTATCAAACAGGCGGAAAGCCTGAACACCGTCAAGTTCTGTCTTGTTATTAGCCTTCAACTGCTCCATAGCATCGTTCAGCATGCCGATACCCTTCTCCAATGTGCGCAGGAAAGAGTCCTCCTCTTCCTTCATCACCTTGGCAATGAGTGTCTGCTGAGCTTTCAACTCGGGAAAGGCATCGCCCATCTCCTCAACAAGTGTGGGCAGGAGTTTATAGAGGAATGCTTCTTTCTGGCCAAGGAAGGTGTAGGCATAACGTACGGCACGACGCAGAATACGACGGATCACATAACCGGCCTTGGCATTTGAGGGCAGCTGACCGTCGGCAATTGAGAAGGCAACAGCACGCAAGTGGTCGGCGCAAACGCGCATAGCCACGTTGACATCGTCTTGTTCCTTACTAATGGGATTCTCAGTCTCTTCCTCAAAAGTGAAATACTTCAGACCTGTAATCTGCTGTTCAGCCTTGATGATAGGCTGGAACACATCCGTATCATAGTTTGAGTGTTTGCCCTGCATCATGCGAACCAAACGCTCGAAGCCCATACCGGTATCGATAACGTTCATTGACAGAGGCTCCAGAGAACCATCAGCCTTACGGTTGAACTGCATGAACACAATATTCCAAATCTCGATAACCTGAGGATCATCCTGGTTCACCAGCTCACGACCGCTCTTACCACTTGCCTTGCGCTGCTCGGGCGTACGAGAGTCAACGTGAATCTCTGAGCAGGGACCACAAGGACCTGTATCGCCCATCTCCCAGAAGTTATCGTGCTTATTACCATTGATGATATGGTCGGCAGGAACATGCTTTGCCCAATACTTAGCAGCCTCATCATCACGAGGAATATTCTCCTCAGCAGAACCCTCGAATACTGTTACATAGAGATCCTCAGGATTCAACTTCAGCACATTGACCAGGTATTCCCATGCCATATCAATGGCACCCTCTTTGAAGTAGTCACCGAAGCTCCAGTTACCAAGCATCTCGAACATGGTGTGGTGGTAAGTATCGTGACCTACTTCCTCCAAGTCATTATGCTTACCAGAAACACGAAGGCACTTCTGAGTATCAGCACGACGACGTGGCTCTGGGTCACGCGTGCCAAGAATAATATCTTTCCACTGGTTCATACCAGCGTTGGTAAACATCAACGTTGGGTCATCCTTAATCACCATTGGTGCAGAAGGCACAATGGCATGCTGCTTCGATTCAAAAAACTGTTTGAACGAATCGCGAATTTCTTTTGCAGTCATCATTTTGGTTTACAATTATATAATTTGGGTGCAAAGGTACTAATTTTCAGTGAGAGAAAAACATAATTTATTCGGAATTTTCTGAATGTAAGCATCTTATAATTATTAATTGTTGTTAAATACACAAACAATCTCCTCGTCTGTAGGAAAAGTTCTAGAAGCTACAAAGATAACAGCAACAAAAAAAATTTGTCTTTTAGTTTGCTTTTTTAAACTCTTATTTGTATCTTTGCAAACAAAATAACGAACGATTATGGCATTGAATCTTAACAAAAACCTGAAGTTGTACTACTCCATCAAGGAAGTGGCCGATATGTTTGGCCTCAATGAGAGTACGTTGCGCTATTGGGAAACAGAGTTCCCCTATCTGAAACCCAAGACAATGGGTCCTAATAAGATTCGTCAGTATTCCGAGAAAGACATTAAGGAAGTCAGGCTGATCCACAATCTAGTAAAGGAGCGTGGCTTCAAAATATCGGCAGCAAAGAAGATTCTCAACCAGAACCGTGACGGAGCGGTAAAAACCGCAGATGTCATATCGCGGCTCATCAACGTTCGAGACGACTTGCAGGCCTTGAAAAAACAAATGGACGGACTTCAATAAAAGCCCGTCCATTTTGTTTCTATATTGTTTTATTACATGATCTGAGAAATCTCTTTCAAATCCTCTACTTCCTTCAGGCTACTAATAATCGACCTTACATCATCACGATCGTGAACCTTCAAGTCTATCCATCCTTCAAAGATACCATCCTCTGTTGTAAAGGTTAGCTTGCGGATATCCACATTCAACTGGTTGGAGATAACCTGCGTTACCTCATTCACCAATCCACGACGGTCAATACCTCCCAAACGTATCGTTGCATCAAAGAACAGTTTCTTGTGCATATCCCACTTGGCATCCAAGATGCGATTGCCGTAACTGGCCTTCAACTTATTAGCAACAGGACACGCACGCTTATGAATCTCAATACGGTTTTGATTGTCTATATACCCCAGCACATCATCTCCGGGAATAGGATGACAACAAGTTGGGAATATATATTGCTTGATGTTCTCTGCAGTTACATAGATAGGTTTCTTGCGATTGAACTTCTCTGGTACGACAAAGAGCTCAGGCTGGTCGTTGGCAGCCTTCTTTGCTTTCACGAATGGCACATACTTTCGCCAACCGCCATTATTATCAGCTTTTGTTTTATGCTTACCATTGAGTTCATCCACATCCTCATCGCCCAGCAATATTCGTTTCTCTCCTAACGCCAGGAAGAAAGGCTCTCGACGCGTGAAATCATGAAGATGCATCAATTGGTCTATATGACTTTGGTTTGTCTCAAAGCCATTCTTTGACAACCAGTCGTCCAGCAGTTCCTCTCCTTTCTTCTGAACCTCACGATTATCCCGTCGTAAGATAGCCTGTATCTTAGCCTGTGCCTTCGCCGTTGATACGAAATTAATCCACGAAGGCTGCACATGTTGCGACTTAGAGGTCAGAATCTCTACCTGATCGCCGCTATTCAGGCGATGGCTTAGCGGCACCAGTTTATGGTTTACCTTTGCACCTATACAATGCGAGCCAAGGAACGTATGAATAGAGAAGGCAAAGTCAAGCACCGTACATTCTGCAGGCATCGTCTTGATTTCACCTTTAGGTGTAAAGACAAATATCTCACTGGCAAAAAGATTAAGTTTGATGGAGTCGATGAAGTCCATGGCGTCAGGCTGAGGGTCATCAAGAATCTCCTTGATAGTGCGAAGCCACTGGTTCAACTCATTCTCATCTTCACTATACTCACCATCCTCCTGTTCTCCTTCCTTGTATTTCCAGTGAGCAGCCAATCCTTGTTCTGCAATCTCGTCCATACGCTCAGAACGTATCTGCACCTCTATCCAATGTCCCTCTTTCGACATCAGTGTAACATGCAGTGCCTGATAGCCATTGGCTTTAGGATGACTCACCCAGTCACGAAGACGATCTGGATGGCTCTCATATATCTTACCCAGTTCCACATAGATATTAAAGCACTCTCTTGCTTCAGCTTCCTTGCTGGTTGCCTTGAAGATAATACGCACAGCCAATATATCATAGACTTCCTCGAAGGTAACATGCTTTTTCTGCATCTTGTTCCATATCGAGTAAGGCGTCTTGATGCGTTCCTTGATCTGATACTGAATGCCCATGCGCTTCAGCATCTCCTCTATAGGTGCAGTAAACATGTCGAACGACTGATGGCGCGACTTGTAGGTCTCTGCCAACTTATGTTCTATCGTAGCATATTCCTCTGGGTGTTCAAACTTAAAGCTGAGATTTTCCAGTTCAGACTTGATCTTATAGAGTCCAAGACGATGAGCCAATGGCGCATAGAGATACAACGTCTCACCAGCAATCTTATACTGTTTATTGGCAGGCTGCGAGTCCAGTGTACGCATATTGTGAAGACGGTCGGCTATCTTAATCAGGATAACACGGATATCCTCACTCATGGTGAGCAGCAACTTCTTAAAGTTCTCTGCCTGTGCCGACGCCTTCTCACCAAAGATACCTCCACTGATTTTTGTCAGTCCATCTACGATCTGAGCTATCTTTGGACCAAACATATTAGAGATATCCTCGACCGTATAGTCGGTATCCTCGACCACGTCGTGCAACAAAGCCGCACATATACTGGTTGATCCAAGTCCTATCTCCGAACATACAATCTGCGCAACTGCAATAGGATGCATAATATAAGGTTCGCCCGACAAGCGACGCACACCCTTATGAGCCTGACGTGCAAAGTTGAATGCTTTTGCAATCAGGTCAACCTTCTTACGATGGCGCGAATTCAAATAATCATTTATCAAACGGTCATAGGCTTCATTAATCATCTGATCATCAGCCTCTTCACGTCGCATCATCTCTTCATCGTCCATAGTATTCCTCCTTAACCTTATACCTTATATATTATATTACTTCACCTTCAGTTTCTGACCTGCACGGATATTGGTACCACGAAGACCATTCAGTTTCTTCAGCTTTGCTACGGTCGTACCATTCTTCCTTGCAATAGTAGAAAGCGACTCGCCCTTTCTTACCGTCACAGAACGAGCACCTTTTGAACTACTCTTTCTTCCGCTGCGCTTGCTTGAAACCGTTTTGGCAGAAACAAACGAATCGTCAATCTCCACCTCTGCACGTTTCAATGGTACTGCAGATGCGAAAATTGAGTCTTGCAGGCTGACAAACGTACTCACATCATTCAATGGGAAGCGCACGGGCATTGGCTTTGAAGAACCAGGTACCACATCGCGACGGTAAACAGGATTAAGAGCACGCAACATCTGTATATCCAAGTTACATGCAGACGCAATCTGTGATAAGGTCACGTCACGATTCACCATCACCGTATCGGTCTGAGCAGGCAACTGCGTTCGCATGGGACAAATGCCATGCTCACAATAATAAGTCATCACATAGTTAGCTGCAATGAAAGCAGGTACATAACCACGTGTCTCCTTGGGCAGATATGGATAAATTTTCCAATAATCGCGCTCTCCACCGGCACGTGTAATAGCCTTATTGATATTACCCGGGCCACAGTTATAGGCAGCAATAACCAGGTTCCAGTCGCCATACACCTTATACAAATCGCTCAGCAAATGAGCAGCCGCATAACTGGCTTTCACAGGGTCGCGTCGCTCATCGACAAGGCTATTGATTTCCAGATTATACATCTTGCCCGTGGAAAGCATAAACTGCCACAAGCCAGTAGCACCTGCATGTGAAACTGCATTGGGATTCAATGCCGATTCTATCACTGGGAGATATTTCAATTCCAAAGGAACCTGATAAGCCTCGAGCGCTTCCTCGAAGATAGGCATATAGAAATTAGAGGCACCAAGCATAAAACCGACCTGACGGCGTAAGCGTCCCGCATAACGGTCGATGCATGATCGAACGACTTCATTATACGACATCTCCATCACAGTAGGCATGCGCATCAAGCGCTCTATGTATTCCTCCTTAGAGAACAGAGGATTCTCATTCGTTGTCCTACAATCATCATCAACAGTCAGATAGCTCTTCGACTCATACAGGTTCATCAAGCTATCCACCATATTATCATCCATAGCCTCTGGGAAGTCAATCTCCTCCACATCGCCATCCTCATCAGTCACTATGATTTCCTCGTCTTCCACTTCCACCTCTATCTGTGCCTGTGTAGTCATCACACAAGCCAAAAGCATAGCGGAAAGTATCATCAGTTTTCTTTTCATACGTTCTTCTTTAGAAATTAATGCTGCAGTTCACACCAAATGAAGCAGCCGACAACGACCGGCTATTCAAGCCATTACCCATGACCGTTGGGCGCACCTTCATGCTCAAGTCCTTGGAGATATCAAACTCCGACAGCTCTGCATCGACATATGCATCAATAACCGAAACCACATAGACGCCAACCATACAGAAGAAGCTCAAGTCACGCCAACGACGGTAGCGGTCTTTTCGACTTTTAAACACCGACTTATAACGCTCCTCATTCTCTGGTGTGATAGTACGTCCTAGATGCAGGAACTTATTATAGCTGGCTGTCGTCGGATCATCATCCATGATATCCAGATAGGCCTGTTGATAGTCCTTGTACATCATGTTGTTCCACATCAAGGCATATACACATCCCATGAAACCTCCATATACGATGGGCAGTTTCCAGTACTTACGATTGTATATCTGTCCGCCACCGGGAATCACCATTGCCATCCATAAAGCTCGCTGCGGATCTGGGCGCCATGTGCTCCAATCCTTTTCCTGCTTAACTTTCTTCGCCACCTGTTTAACCATGGTATGTACCATTGTAGTATCTACAACCACGTTGGAATCAACAGGCAAGGCAGTCTCAACAGGCATGGCAGCATACATAGAGTCGATGACCTGCATGATAGAATCGGTCACCTCGGTCTGGGCTTTTACATTGGTCATTGGAAGAAACAGCAACAGCCCTATAAGTGCCACTACCCTTCTCATTCCCTTTACCATATCAAGCTCCCACTTCTTCATTTGCTCAATGTCCAGCATTCAGCACTTTTAATATGCGTTCCAGATCTCTTTCATTATCGAAAGGGATACTAATCTTGCCCTTTCCACTGGGAGAGCAAGTCATCTGTATCTTTGTCTGGAAGAAAGTTGAAAGGCGTTTCTTAACAGCATCATATTCTGTTGGCAGTTTGGCCTTTGCTGCAATTTTCCTGTTAGCACCTTGTACATCTTCGCCATTCTTCAGCATCTGAACCATCTCTTCCACCTTTCTTACAGAGTATTGGTTCTTTAGCACCTCCTTGAACAGTTTCAGCTGCATAGAAGGAGAATCGAGCGACAGCAGGGCACGAGCATGTCCCATGTCAATCTCACGGTTCTTTAGTGACATCTGAATCTGAGCGGGCAACTTCAACAAGCGCATGTAGTTAGTCACCGCAGTACGGCTCTTACCCACACGCTCCGAAATCTTCTCCTGTGTCATGCCGCTAGTCTCAGCCAGGTGTTCATATGCCAGGGCAATTTCTATAGCATTCAGGTCCTCACGCTGGATATTCTCCACGAGGGCCAGCTCCATCACACTTTCATCATCTGCCGTACGGATATAAGCTGGAATTGATGTCAAGCCAGCCTGCTGCGAAGCTCTCCATCGACGCTCACCAGCAATAATCTGATAGCGGTCTGCTGCTACTTGGCGCAATGTGATAGGCGCAATGATGCCCATTGTCGCAATACTTGTTGCCAACTCCTGCATTGCCGTCTCGTCAAATTCCCTACGGGGCTGGTCAGGATTGGGTTCAATCTGTTCAATAGGAATCTCATTCAAGTTAGAGGAACCTTGAGTCTTCACCTCACTTGTATCTATGAGTGCGTCGAGTCCGCGGCCATTTCCGATCTCGTCAAGTCCGCGACCAAGCACATTCCGGTCGAATTTCTTTCTTACAGCCATCGTTATTTGTTCTTGCTAATGATTTCTTTTGCCAATGCCAAGTGATTCTTACTACCCGTTGAGTCTGCATCATAGAGAATGACAGGCAGACCATGCGAGGGGCTCTCTGAGAGTTTCACGTTACGCTGAATAACGGTCTTGAACACCAGTTCCTGGAAGTGGCGCTTCACCTCGTCGTAAATCTGGTTAGCCAAGCGCAGACGTGAATCGTACATCGTCAGCAGGAAGCCCTCTATTTCAAGTTTCGGATTCAGCTTGCTTTTGATAATCTTGATTGTGTTAAGCAGTTTTGAGATACCTTCCAATGCGAAGTATTCACACTGAACAGGGATGATAACAGAATCTGCTGCCGTCAGCGAGTTCACCGTGATAAGTCCCAAAGAAGGCGAACAGTCTATCAGGATATAGTCGTACTCGGCACGAATAGGTTCAAGCAATTTCTTGATAACCTTTTCGCGATTATCCAGATTCAGCATCTCTATCTCAGCACCCACCAGGTCAATATGGCTGGGGATGATATCCAAACCTTCTATATCAGTAGTATAGATAGCTTCACGCACATCGGCTTTATCTATAATGCACTCGTATATTGAGCAGTCCACCTGCTTGATGTCCACACCAAGTCCGCTTGACGCATTGGCCTGCGGATCGGCATCAACGACAAGTACTGTTTTCTCAAGGGTAGCCAACGAGGCCGCCAGATTGATTGTCGTGGTGGTCTTTCCGACACCACCCTTTTGGTTTGCTAAAGCAATAATCTTTCCCATTTCAATCTTTATCTCCTTTATAGTTTTTGAACTGCAAAGATACAACATTTCTGTGAAACAATGAATGTTTCACTCATATTATTTTGATAATTTTAGAATTATTCCCTGCACAGCATTACATTTCTCAAAAAGAATCGTTACCTTTGCAGGAAATTTCCATCAAGCAATGAACAAAGAAAGACCACTGATACTTATTTCCAATGACGATGGCTATCAAGCCAAAGGCATCAACTGTCTGATAGACATGCTGAGAGATTTAGGCGACATTGTTGTATGTGCTCCTGACTCTGCGCGATCGGGCTTTGCCTGCGCTTTCTCTGCCACCACACCTCTACGACTCAATCTGCAACACGAGGAAGAAGGACTGCAGATTTGGTCATGCAACGGAACACCAGTAGACTGTGTCAAACTGGCTCTTTCCGAGATTGTCGATCGTCGCCCTGACATCGTCATCGGAGGTATTAACCACGGAGACAATGCTTCCGTCAATACGCACTATAGCGGCACCATGGGTGTCACCATGGAAGGCTGCATGAAATACATTCCGTCTGTAGCCTATTCCCTGTGCAGCAATCGCGAGGATGCCGATTTTGAACCTCTGCGTCCATATATCGTCTCCATGACGCAGAAGGTCCTGAAGGAGGGACTTCCCAAGGGTGTGTGCCTGAACGTCAACTTCCCGCTTGCAAGCGAATTCAAGGGCGTCAAGATGTGCCGCATGGCGCTAGGCACCTGGGGACAGGAGGTTACGCGTTGTCATCATCCTCGCGGTTATGACTATTTCTGGATGGTAGGACACTATCAGAACGATGAGCCCGAGATGCAGGACACCGACCGCTGGGCTTTGGATCACGGCTACATTGCCATCACTCCCACTCGCGCTGATGTCACTGCCTACGAAGCCATGCAACAATTAATGTCATTTGAATCATGAAGTATTACCTCATAGCAGGAGAAGCCAGTGGTGACCTGCATGCATCACGCTTGATGCAGGAACTGAAAGCAAACGATAGTGAGGCCACATTTCGTTTCATCGGAGGCGACCTGATGGCAAGTGTTGGCGGTACGATGGTGAAACACTATCGCGAACTGGCCTATATGGGATTCGTACCTGTATTACTGCATCTTCGCACCATTATGCGCAACATGAAGATGTGCAAGCAGGACATCCACGAATGGCATCCTGATGTGGTCATTCTCGTTGACTATCCTGGCTTCAACCTTAGCATTGCCAAATACGTAAAAGCCAATGTCATCTGTCCGGTGTATTATTACATCTCACCAAAGATATGGGCATGGAAAGAATATCGCATCAAGAATATAAAGCGCGATGTTGATGAGCTCTTCTCCATCCTCCCCTTTGAGGTTGACTTCTTTGAGAACAAGCATCACTACCCCATCCACTATGTGGGCAATCCCACTGCCGATGAGGTCAAGGACTTCCTGTCCACCAAGAGCGAAGAGCAGAAAATCAAGAAACAGAAACCCATCATTGCCTTACTCGCAGGCTCCAGAAAACAGGAGATTAAAGACAACCTCCCCATGATGATTCGTACCACCAAGAAATTCGAAGATGACTACGATATCATACTGGCCGGAGCGCCAAGCATTGAGGAAGATTACTATATGCAATTTCTTTCGGGTAGTAAAGTCACGCTTATCAAGGATAAGACCTACACTTTACTCTCTGAATCTCATGCTGCTTTGGTAACCAGTGGAACAGCCACCCTTGAGACCGCCCTTTTTGGTGTTCCTCAAGTGGTATGCTACGAGACACCGTTACCCCAGCTTATTGGCTGGCTTAGAAAGAAGATACTGAAGGTTAAGTACATCTCACTTGTCAATCTGGTAGCTAATCGCGAGGTGGTTCGAGAACTGGTTGCCGACTCATTCACATTCGACAACATCCAGCACGAACTGGAGATTATTCTCGCAGGACCAGCCCGTGAGCAGATGCTTAAAGGCTATCAAGAAGTATGGGGACGTCTCGGCAAAGAGCACGCTCCCGCCAATGCAGCCAAGATTATGATTCAGCTGCTAAACGGCGACGCTCCTGCCAAATCTCAACAGAGTTAATAATATTTTGCCACAGGATATAACAGCCAGGACCTACACTCGCAAGTGGGGTCAGATAGGTGTATGCCATCCAAATGGCGAATGCCGTATTCTTCTGTCCAAGAGCTTGTCCTGCCTCCTGTGTACGATTGAAATAATGACCTAGGAATCGTCCTACAGCAAACTGAATAACACACAAGACTAAGCCCAAAACAGCAATGGTGCACAGCAACAAGAGGGTCGCTTGTGCATGAACGATATTCTTCACCGTGGTACCCGTAACTATCATCAGCGAACAGCCCCAAAGGTAGAAAGACAAATCGCGTACTGACACAATCTTACGATGAAGCTTAAGCCAGTAATGCTTCACCAAGTATGCCAGAAACATAGGAACGACCAACAGCGTTACTACCTGATAGAGGATCTTAAGGAAAGCAGACATAAATGAGATATCGGCTGACTTCTCTATCAGAGGGAAACAGACTGGCACCAGCATCACCGTCAGGAAGTTTGACAGAAACGTATAAGTAGTCATCTCTTCCAACGAACCGCCAAGCTTTTGCGTTACCACAGCAGCAGCAGTAGCCGTCGGAGCTATGATACACATCAGCAGAGCTTCCATCAGCACTAGTTTATCGCCAGTGAAATGGAAAAACAAAACGATTGCCATGACTATTCCTACAAACAGTAAATTAAAGATGCTTACCCACAAGTGCCATCCCACGGGTCGCATCTTGTGAAAGTCCACCTTACAGAAAGTCACGAAGAGTATCAAAAACATAAACAGCGGAAGTATGGTGTTGAACACAGGTTCCATCACCACCGCCATACTATCCAGTGCTGGTACAAATGCGAAGATCAGATAAACGATTGTACCCAGTCCCATTGACACCGGGAGCGTCCAGTCTTTTAAAAATTTTATTATATTCATCCTTTTATTTGTGTTTTGGGCCAATTGACTAGGAACACCTTTTCCGTGGCACGCGTGAGTGCTGTATAGAGCCAATGGAAATAGTCGGGTGTCAACATATCATCTGTCATATAGCCTTGGTCGATATAGATATGTGCCCACTGTCCGCCTTGAGCTTTGTGGCAAGTAACAGCATAGCCATACTTCACCTGCAAGGCATTGTAGTAAACATCCGTTTTCAGTTTCTTCAACCTATCTGCTTTCAAAGGGATGTCGGCATAATCCTCCATCACCTTACTGTATAGCTGTTCATGTTGCTCACGTGTCAACGCCGGAGCCTCAGAGGTCAATGTATCGAGTATCACCGTAGAGGTTAATTCCAACACAGGTTCGAAATCTGGGAATTGCAAGGTCACGTCCGCAAAGCGAAAGCCATGCTCTTCACGTATATTCCTCACACGTTGAACCACGCAACGGTCACCATTTGCCAAGAACAATCCATTCTCACCATAGTGGTTCTTCACTATCATGAGTTGATCGCCTCTACAGAGTTCTTCCTCACGGTCAAGCACGGTATTACGGATACCCTGATTATAGATGTTCGCCCGTTTGTTGCTTCGCGTCACCACCATCGTGTCATCCACACCCACACGACTGTAACTGGTTGCCAGACTCTCGATGAGCTCGTCGCCAGGCACCACCTGAATATCGTCAAAGCCATCAAGCTGAAGTTTAGGAAGCATCCAGGTGTCCTCACACCTCCTAATAGAAGTAGCATTGAACAAGATGCCCGACTCCTGACTTTGTCGCAACACCTCATCGAGCTCCATCTCATAGACCTTCATCCCATAGCCGCGCAGCACATCACTCATCAGCGCAGGACTCTCGTCTTCCCCTACTGGAGGAAGCTGCGCTCTGTCACCAATCAACAACAATCTGCAGTTCTGTCCATTATACACAAACTGCATCAAGTCATCGAGTAAGCAACCAGAGCCAAAGGTTTCGCTGAATCCCGCATTACTAATCATGGAGGCTTCGTCAACCAAGAAGAGCGTATCACTACCGAGATTAGCATTCAGACTGAACGCAGAGAAGTCGGCTGCCGTCTTTTGACGATAGATGCGTCGATGGATCGTAAAAGCCGGATAATGCGCATAGCCAGAGAGAACCTTTGCAGCGCGACCAGTCGGAGCCATCAGCACCAGTTTCTGCTTCATGTCCAATAGGGCACGTACGATAGCAGCAGCCAGTGTCGTTTTACCTGTACCGGCCGCTCCTCGAAGAATCATCACGCATGCAGGATTCCTATCAAAAAGAAAGTCAGCAAAAACGTTCATCGCCTGTCGCTGTTGCTCTGTAGGCGGGAAGCCCATATGCTGTACAATCTTTATTTTTAGCTCGTCGCTTAACATCGCTGCAAAGGTACGAATAAGTGAGCGAAATACAAAAGAAAAGCGAGCTTTTCTTTTCATTTCCGAACGCAAGTACCTTCGACAAAGTCAGAGGTACGAATAAGTGAGTAAAGAACAAAATAAAAAGCTATAAAAATAGAAGATGCACCTTTAGGATGCATCTTCTTTGTTTTTCTAGTTAGCAATTCAATTTAAGGGTAAAGATTGGCTTTTGTTTCTTCGTTGTGTTGCAAAGATAGCAATTATTTCTTTAGCTCCAAAATAATTTGCAACTTTTTTTAAGAAAACCTAAGAATTATTTTCTGTTTCCGAGCACAGCACGAACTTCCTCGTACATCAGCTCCACCAAACGGGGAACTGCGTATGCTTCAAGCTCTTTTTCTTCTACCCAGATATACTCTTCACCCAAGAAAGGACGTTCTTTCGGCTCATATAAATAGAAGTCTGCTAAGAGAATACGATGAGTCAGCACATGACGCACATTACTTTTCAGCAGCAGACATTGTTTGATATCCACATGTTTGTCATCCTCCTCCACAAGAAATGGCTCATACAGTCCTTGCCAAATATCTCCTGCGCCACGACGATGAATAGCCACAAAGCCATCACATCGTATATATACGTAGGAAAGATGACGCTCTTTCACTTTCAGCGTCTTCAGCTTTACAGGTAGTTGTCCCACCCTATTCTCACGAAAAGCCACACACGACTCCATCAAAGGACATACATCACACTGCGGTGACTGAGGTGTACATTGTATCGCTCCGAAATCCATGATGGCCTGATTATAAGCCGATGCCTCCTTCTCTGGAAGCTGCGACTGCGCCAAAGCGGTGAAGGTCTTCTTTCCTTCCGTTGTGTTGATGGGTGTCTCCACACCGAAATAGCGACTTAGCACTCTGTACACATTACCATCAACCACCGCTGCCGGCAGTCCGAAGGCGATACTACCGATAGCAGCAGCCGTATAGTCACCCACCCCTTTCAGCGTCTTTATCTCATCTAAGGTATGAGGAAAGCCTCCCATTGCCACAATCTGCTTTGCCGCAAAATGCAGATTACGTGCTCTGCTGTAATAGCCCAGTCCTTGCCATTCACGCAACACCTCATCCTCTGATGCTGCAGCGAGTGCCTCCACCGTAGGCCAATGTTTCATGAATCGCTCCCAATAGCTCCAGCCTTGCTTCACCTGTGTCTGCTGCAGAATAATCTCCGAGAGCCAGATAGCATAGGGATCACGTGTCTCGCGCCAAGGCAGTTCTCGTCCATTCTCACGAAACCAGTTCAGTAATGTCAGCGCGAAATCATTCATCGAGTCAATGAGAATTTAAGTGATACGCCAAAGTCATGTGTCGTGGTAGGATAGCTACTTGAAGACAACAACGGTGTATTGGTCTGACGATCGTAATAAGCCGTGACAGTGAGCATCTTCGACAAAGTATAATCAGCAGCCAACGAAATCTTCAAGGCAGAGTTTCCACTGGATGCAGAGCTAACACCTGTGGCAATATCACGTGTGATGGCGGCCTGGTTACGGAACGATATATCCAGACGCGTATTCAAATCGTGGTTCACGCCACCCTTGTTATTATTATTCTTCGCCTGCTTCTTGTTGTCATCTTCCTTCTGGTTCTTATTCGAGCCCTTCACCTTTCTATGGTTACCACCAGCAAGGATATTGAAATTAGAGAGCTTATATGCCACACCTATCACCCAGTCATTAGATCGCGACTCGTTTATCTGAACACTCGTCATGGAGAGGTTCAGCACACGTGTAGTCTTGTATTCCACCTTACAGGTCAGATTATTGGGGAACGTCACGTCAACGCCCAACAATGGTGAGAAGGCCTCGTTGATGCTTACCGTAGAGATATTATAGCGAGAAGATGGCGTATAGGAACCATCTGCTGCCTGCACATAACCCAGATCGCCCATGTATTCCTGCCAACTGCTATACGATGCATAGGAGCCCACGCTATAGATACTCTTATAAGAGTGGTTCAGGTTGACGCTCTTCAGATGATCACGCAACCAAGGCAACTTCGAGAGACCGCTATATTTCACGGTCCAGTTAGGCAATAGTCTGGTCAGTGCGGGGAAGATTTCAAGTGAGTTGCCAGCGCCCATCGTATAGGTAGAAAGGAAGGCAGGAATCATCACGTCGGCACTATAGGGATCAACAGCATTAACTGTTGTTGCGCCGCCACCTGCCGAACCTGTAGGATACTGAGCCTGCACACGGTCACGGAACTCGCCCAAGCGGTTGCAGAACCTATCGAACGAAGGCGAATGATAGCCATTGTTGGCATCGCCCATACCCTCAAGCGCACTACGCAGAGAGATGGTCGTCATCGTAAACGAGCCACTATAGGTGGTAGGACTACCAGCATACATAAACTGCACACTCTTCGCCTTGTTCACCGTTCGCGTAGCAGTGAGGTCGATCTTCAGGTCGCGCACAGGTTCCAGCGTAGCACGCAACTGCAGGTCCTCCGTAGCACTGCTCGTTGATGGTGTTGCCACATTGTCGTTACACATCAACCAACCGCGGTCCAATGCCTTGTCCACATAGCTGTCGCCAGTCAGTCCAAAAGCGAAATCGAGACCAGGAGCCAATACGCTACCGGTATTCTGACCGAAGGCATCGCCTACGTTAGGAACAAATCCGGGGAGCGTCATAGAGTACTGATTACGATAGCTCAGATTGATATTTCGCACCATCATCAGCGCACGTGTCACCTGCTGAGCAGGGTTATACCACCACTGCTTGTCCAGCGGTTCCTTGGCCATCACGCTCAGTTTCAACGTGTCGGCAGCGACGCCCTTGGGCAACCATACCTTTATCTTGTTCTCGTCTATGGTCTTCCATTTCACCTCGATAGCCTTGCCCTTTGAGTTCTTCGCACTCACAATCAGCCTCTTCGACTTCTTGCCGTGCGACACCTCTATGGCGCTGTCGCCCTTTAGCGTCAGTTCTTTCTGGAACGTATTCTTGTTCTTTGGCAAAGCCTTCTCATCCTTATCATCCTCCTTTTTATCCGAGGCAATACCCTTCTTCACAGCCTTATCAAACGAAGCCCTCTTCGACTTGTTTGCAGCATTCCTCAGCTGGCTGTTCTGCTTCTTGAAACGTTCATTTGTTTTCTTCAGGAAAGGCACATGATTATACAGCGTCTCCATGTTGATGGCACCATTGATATTCAAGTTACGGTTATTCGAGATGGTGTTACCCAACGACGTACCATCGTCCAGTTCCGTACCCCTAAGCCATGAGTATGTAGCCGTATAGCTGGCATCCGTCTTCAACCAGTCGAAGATAGGCAACTTATCCAACGGCACCTGATAGCTGGCTGTGAAGTTCTGCTGGTAGTCAAGTGGCGTACCCCAGTGCTTCAAGCTCTGCCATACAGAGTCTTTCCATGCCGTGTATCGGTCGGCATACAGGTCTTTGTTGATAGGCGTATAAGGTTCTTCTATCTCCGCATGCGTAGCACTCTGGAAGTTCATGTGCAGATTCTTCGTCAAGTCCCAACGCAACTGGAAGTCACGGTTCCACAAGAACTGTTCGCTGAACGTCAGAGGCAGGTTGGGATTCACCGTATTCTCCAGGTCACGCTCCTGCAGCTCATAGTAGCTACGTGTCCATTCCGAGTTAAAGGCGATGGTCTGAGGCAGGTAGTTCAGTCCCAGGGCTTTGGGGAACTGCATCCATTTCGACTTACTCTTCGACGACTTGAAAGGCTCCCATGTCTTATAGACAGGCGTATAGCTATAGTTCATCGAACCGCGCCACTGGTCATCCGTCTCCCACACAGTCGTCTCACCTGTCGTATAACGATGTGAGTGACTATAGGTGAATGAGAAGTTGGCGGGATCATAAGGCATGGGATGGCGCTTGTTCTTAATACCTACACGAGCATTCGACAAAGAGAAGTTGCGCATCACGTTCTTAGTAACAGCCAACGACTCTATAGAGTCTCTCTCCCTCTGACTCGCAGCCGATTCCAAGGCATCGTCGAGTTCCATATCCGTATCCAGCGGATTATACTTCGGACTCACGATTTCCTTGGTATAGGAGTAGTAGAGCGGTGCTGTCACCTTTGCTTTGTCGGGGAACAGCTTTCCGAGTTCCAGATTAGCCGTTACCGAATATGATTTCTGCGTATCGGTAGAACGCTGCATCACGGTCTCTTCCAGTCCGCCGAAGCCATCGCTCACGTAGCGACCTGCGAGGTTCACCGTACCGAAGTCTGACAACTGCACATTCATGGCTCCCGATGCAGCCCAGCCGCCTTCATTGTTTGTCTCGCGCAGGCGCAGCTCGTTGACCCACACCTCACCCGACTTCATGGTGCTGCTCAAGTTGCGCACACCAATAATCATGGTCTTCACCTCGCCCAGCGAAGGATTACCCACAATACTGATCTTGTTATTAGGCTTCTCCGGGTCATAGTCGGTGAATATCTGTGTGTAGGAAGCCAGTCCCTGAGCACGTGCCTTGTTACGTGCCTTCTTCAACTTGGTGAAGATAGACATATCAATATCAAGCATGTTATCCTCTGGCCATACCAAAGGACGGTCGCTTGGCACATTCCAACGGTAGTTGCCCTCTGGTGTCAGCTTCAACGGAATCAAGTATTCATAGTAGTTGCTCTTATAGTCAGAGCCCAGACGGATGAATACTGCCAACTGGTTATCCTCCAACTGCGTATTGTTAGGAATCAGCGCATTAGCGTGTACAAACATCTGCAGGCGCTTGTACTGGCGCAGGTCAAGATTAGTATTCTTATACACCGCCTTCGACTCGTTGTGCGACAGGTTCTTCACCGTCAGACAGAGCGACTGTTCATTGTTCTCCGTAAGCTGTGGCTGTGCGGGGTCGGTAGCACGCGAGATGCCTGGAGGCAACACATAGGCCACAGGCTTACGGTCTGTGTTCTCTTCAATATTCACGGCACTCATCTCCAGCACGCCCGTCTCTGCCCCTGCCGATGTCTGCAGGTTCTGCTTATACTGACGCCACTCGCCACGTACCAGGTCCAGCGAACCGAAACGCAGGACGATAGGCTCTTCGAAACCAGTCAGGAACATACGCATGAAGCGGATGCTGGTGAAGTCGTTGATGGCACCTACCTTACTATCAAACTCTGCCAATGGTATGCGATACTGATACCAGCGCACCGTGAGCGAGTCGCCGTTACGGAGCTTAGCATTATAGTCACGGTGGTCCACGATATAGCTATCGTCCGACTTCGTGCCATGGTTATAGGCCTGCAACTCATCATCGCTGATGGGGATGCGATACTGGTAATAGCGTTCGTATTCATTCAGCGTATAGTCCTGGTTGATATCTTCCACGTCAGGACCAGTCTTGTATGAAGTGTCGTATCCCTCCGTCTGGTTGTCGTTGGCTGGTGAGTTGCCCTGTGGGTTGTTGATACGCTTGTAGCGATCCATGATGCTGGTTCGAGCAGCGTCGAAGTCAGAGCCGCGATAGTAGTGGTAGTCATCGCCGGCAGGGTCGTTACGCCAAGCGTTCAGGATGCTGTCGTTGGTCACTACCCCACTGACGGCATTCAACCATTCCATGTAAGCCCCATACTGTTGTTCCTCCTCATCGGTCAGACCGTTCAAGCCCACATCCTGCAACTGGCGCGAACCAGATGTTGTAGCGAATGCGTAGGTCTGCGTAGCCTGCACGGGAATCTTACCCCACTGAGTCGTTTCGTATGAAGAGGTGCCATCCACAGCCATACCGCTCTCGTAGAACTTCTTACCGTCGCGAAGCACATCCTCCGACACCTCACCCAGGTTCAGATAGAGCTCGCCCTTGTGCTTATAGGCAGTACCATCCTTACGGGTGTAGATATAGGGGTCGAGCAGCCAGAACTCCACATATTCGATGTTAGCCTGTTCGAAGTCGGTGGTCTCCAGTTTGCGCATCATACCGCCAAACTTCTGACTGGGGTTCTGCAACGTACCGTCGGCATTTAGCTGGGTAGTCAGGTTGTATGGTCCACGTTCCTGAGGATAATAGGCCAGGTTCAGCACAGGTAGCGTTGATACAGCACCGTTGTATGAAGACTGGTCGCGGTTGGGATACAGCTCCTTCACATAGACCTCACGCACATAGTGGTTTGACAACTGGTCCAGGTCGCTCTTGATATGGGCAGGTGTCAGCGAAGAAGAACGACGGGTGAAGATAGGATCCACATTATACCATGCCAGCAAAGCACGGTTATAGCCGCTCTTCACCGTGGTCTTGTCGTTAGCATCGGGGAACATACTTGGCACACTAGACAATACCCAAGCCTTCGGATCGCTTACGTCCAGCAGGTTCTTGGTATTCTCGAAGTCATCCAGATAGGAAGCATTATCCTGCGTACCCGTAGGCGTATGGGCTATGAGTTGTGCAAACTCTCCCGTAAACGTTATCTGCGAAGGTTGTGTGCAATGCAACAGCGGCAAGCGGTCCAGCATGTTTGTCAGCCACTGCGACTCCTGTTTCCAGTTCAGGTTCAGTCCCCAAAGGGTATTGTTCAGAGGTTCCTCACCCATCGACACCTTCGAGGTGAGCGCCTGTTCCTTCAGGTGCATCAGCGTACCGCCCATCGAGAAGTTCTTGTTGAAGTCATACTCCCAGTTCATGCCCAACATAGTCTTGCGCTGCATGCCATAGCTGGTATTATCCTCCAACGACACATTCACATTGGTACCGGCATCGATAATGCTCTGGTTCAAGATGGTCACCTCACCAGCCGAGTAGTCCACCGAGTAGTCGCTACCTTCCTGCAGCGTCACGCCACCAGCCGTCACCACTACCGAGCCCTGAGGCACATAGGCAGCTCCCAGCGAGATGACATTCGCACTCGTACCCTTGTATTGTCCTGTCAGCACGAACTTGTCTTTCTCCGCGTTCTGCTTAGCCACGGTCTTTGTAGAGTCATACAGTTGGTCAAAGCAGTATTTATCAGCCACGTCGCCCATACCCTTCTGCGTGAGGTATTTGCGAAGGTAGCTACCGAATGGTTCTGCAGCAGGCAGGAACACACGTCCGTTGGAAACCGTATAGCCCTGCACGAAGTCAAACTGTCCGTTGGAGTGCAGCTTCATGTTGGCATCCAGTCGGTCCAGTCCCATCACGCGCAGCAAGGGAACCGATTTCAGGCTCTCCTCGGGCAGATAGGTCAGATAAGTACCTGTGGTGTCGCTCTGGTATTTAATGTCCATGCGGAACTTCTCCTTCTCCACCGACGATGCCAGGTAATACACGTTTTTCATCATCAGTCGCCAGTTGGCCTGCGAAGGATTGTTCGATGTGTTCTTCAGGGCTTTCACGAACAGACAGCGGTTGGTTTGTGTAATGTCCGTAGAGAACTCACCCACCTGATAAGTCTGTCCGCCATAAGTATATTCATAAGCCACAGCCAGCACCTGGTCGGTCTGCAAGCCAGTCTTCAGCGAGATGAATCCCAATGCCGTATTCACCGTATATTCGCTGGAGTTCAGCAGACGGGCGCTCGACAGTTTCTCGTAGTCCACGCCACCCACCAACTTATTGTTGGTCTCCAGGATAGCAGTCACACGGTCCATGGATCGTGAAGCGGTGTCAATCACGCTTATCAATTGCGAATACTCCGTATTTGCCAGGTTGCTTGGCACCTGATAGCCCGTAGTGCTCCATTCTGAGTTCTTGATCACGCTATTCTCACCCAGTTCGCTGAAGGCCACGATGTTTCGCGAGTTAGAGGTCGTACCACTCTTGTTCGTCACCCACACCTCAATACGGTTTATCTTGATACCCGTTGTCATATTGGGCAGCGACTGCATCGAATGGTCGTATATCTGCTGGAAGTAGTGCGACAGGAAGAAGTGGCGGTTTTCCTCATATTCAGCCACGTCAATCTCATAGGGAGTGGTCTGCGTGCCGCCCTTTGAAGAGACGCTCTTCGAGGTGGACTTCTTCTGCGACACCACCGTTTGCAGTTTCAGTTTACCAAACTGCATGTCGGTACGAATACCGAATAGCGACGAGGCGCCGTGTACCAGCGAGTTGTTCGAGGGGAACGACACATTACCAGCCTCCACCAGTTTGATGATCTCGTCCTCCTTACCGTCGTACTTCAACTTCAGGTTCTTCGTATCGAAGTCGAACGTAGCATCGGTGTTGTAGTTCAGGTTCATGTTCACCTTGTCACCCACCTTACCGTTCACACTCAGGTTTATCTTCTCATCGAAGTCGAAAGCCGTGGTCTTACGGTTACGGATAGGCAGCGAAGGGTTCTCAATATTCTTGTGCGTAGCACCAATCTTCAGCTCGGCAGTACCCTGCGTCTTCACGCGCACACCGCCAGGACCGAATATCTTCTCGGCAGGTCCCAAGTCGAAGTGCATGTCGGAGAAGTCAAACTTATCCTTACCGGCAGCCTTTGCCGTCTCTGCATCCTTCTTTCTGAAATACTGTTCGCGCGCCTTTCGCTCGCTCCAACGCATATACTCCTCTGGTGTCATCACCACAGGAGCATTCAGATAGCTGTCACCTATCTTCGAACCGATACGATACACATTCAGGGAGTCGTCATACTCCACCTGTTGCTTAATGTTTTCAGGCATTCTCAAGTCCAATGCGCTTGAGTCCAGATCCTCCACCACAACAGGTGCCGTATGCTGGATACGCCAGCGTGCATGCAACAAAGAGTCGGGAATACTCTCATCCTCGACCTTCGCCTTTGGTTGTGCTTTTGGCGTAGTTTTATTATCTTTTCTGTTGTCGTCCTGCTGCAGTACCTGAGCCGAAGCCAGTCCCACCATCAGAACGAGCAACATCATATATATTCTGTGTTTCAAATCGTTCTATATAGTCGTATTACAATATAAATAACGCAGAACACCTCTATTTATTACATTGCACGCATTAATCATTTTCCCGCAAGTCTATCTACGCCATTTGAAAAGTGCCACTTTTCGATGCGTAAAGCGCTGCTATTCAACACGTAAAGCACTACTTTACGAACAACAAAGCACCTGTTTGGTGTATGAAGTGAACGTAGAATTTCATACACCTTCCTTGTCAATCAGATGAATCAGATACCGTTAAGTTTTTGTGCGTTCATGCTTCGTCCTCCTGCTCGTAGTAGTAAGAATAATCGATACCTTTCATAAAGATTTCGCGATCGTCAATACGGTCTGTCATTGCCCCTTGAAGCAAAGACTTGATAGCAGTAGCATCAGTCGTACTTCTGCGCATGGCTTCTAGATATTCTTTCTTGTCTATCTTACTCCAATCAACACATAGTTTCAGGCGCTTCTTGAATATCAGGTCAAGCCAGATACGCGTACTACGACCATTGCCTTCCATAAAGGGATGGGCCACATTCATCTCCACATACTTGTTCACTATCTCATCGAAAGTGCTTTCTGACATATTCTCAATGATTCCCAGATTCTGCATAAGATACTCTGCACGACAAAACAGAGTGCCGTCCTTCCAAATGGTCTTAGTACGTATTTTGCCAGCAAAGTCATACAGGCCACCGAAGAGGTAGGCATGAATCTGTTTCAAACATTCAACGGTTCCAGGATTCATGCTATCGAGCAATCCACTCTCGATTAAGGTATATGCCTTCTTTTTACTCTGTCCATCAATGCTATTATCACTATACACGAACCAGTCGAGGAACGCATTGGCGCGATTATTAGGATAGTGCTTTGCTAATGTCTGCACACACTCTGCATCTAGTGCATCGGCAGCACGCTGCTTACCATCAGGAGCCTCGAATTTGAACTCGTGAGTGACACTCACGAGTTGAATACCATCGCTCGTCAGCTTCTTTTTCAACCATCGCCAGTAGTTACCAGCCTTCACATAGTCCGCTTCGTCGTTGATAGCACGAATGATATCTGTAGCCGAGAACCACCACTTGCTGTGTTCCTCGTCCCAGACGGCTCGCACCTCTCTATCGTTGAAAAACCTTATCGATTTCTTGCTCATATCGACTCCTTATTTAATTTCTACCCCCAACATCTTTTGTATCTCCGATAGTGTTTGGTCTATCTTGACATCCCGGACGATGCATTGTTCGTGATACTGCTTCAGGAGTACTTTTATTTTTATGTTGCAAAGATAATAAATAAATGGCGAGGAAGCAAAAAAGCGATGTGAATTTTTTGTTTTCCGTCAATCAAGAGAGAGGGAAAGCTACAAAGCTATAACGCAAACATAGAAATCTTTCTGAAGTATTACCTTTCCAAAAACAGGCGATGAAGGGACAGACGAAAAAAATAATGCAAAGAATTACCTCAATCATTTGGAAAACGGTTTAAAATTTTGTATCTTTGCACCTAGATTAGCGAATCGTGAGAAGGTCTGGAATCAGATGAATCAGATAAACAGATAAAATACAAGAAAGTCTCACGCGTACCGTGCGCACGGTACGCGCGAGACTTTTTATAGAAACTACTGATTTATCTGATTCATCCGATTCATCTGATACCGTTAAATACTATACTATTGTCATATCCTTTAGCTTTTCTAAAGGAAATCTCTCTAGAAATTCTTGATTTAATCTATGATGTTCTTTGTAATCCATATAGCTTTGTTTTTAGTTATTCTCTTTATTATGATAGTGGTTTACAATATTCCTTGTTCACCACCCTGTCTCGCATCAGTTTCATATCTGTGAAGTTTCTGCTGATGTTCTGAATCAAATCAATATAGTTGTCTTTATCCTTATCATACTTACAATAATAAGGTTTTATAGACACGCAGTTCTTATGTTCAAACAGAGTGTTAAGCAGAGTTCGATCAGAATTGCCGCATGAATGTCCCATAATAAGTATCTGATATGGCTCTGATT
>Ga0265298_10000384_pt1 | contig 66036 bp, 55 predicted proteins | sample AusTroGonzalo_MG_3_FD_193486 | JGI IMG/M metagenome (GOLD analysis project Ga0265298, IMG submission 193486) | Bovine rumen microbial communities from tropical cattle in Woodstock, Queensland, Australia - Gonzalo_01 | ecosystem: Host-associated > Mammals > Digestive system > Stomach > Rumen ... | reverse complement strand
GATGTCGACTTTGTTCAGGAAGACAACGATACGAGGCACGTTCACCTGACGGGCGAGCAGGATGTGCTCACGGGTCTGGGGCATCGGACCGTCGGTAGCGGCGACCACGAGGATGGCACCGTCCATCTGGGCAGCACCAGTAACCATGTTCTTCACGTAGTCAGCGTGACCCGGGCAGTCCACGTGTGCGTAGTGACGGTTGGCCGTCTGATACTCAACGTGTGCAGTGTTGATGGTGATACCACGCTCCTTCTCTTCAGGGGCGTTGTCGATCTGGTCGAACGTCTTGATCTCGGAGAGGCCTTTCTTTGCGAGCACCATGGTGATGGCTGCGGTGAGGGTGGTCTTGCCGTGGTCCACGTGTCCGATCGTACCGATGTTCACGTGCGGTTTGTCTCTTTTAAAAGTTTCTTTTGCCATAGTTGGTTCTAATTATTTTATGTGTTCTTGGAGCCGATGGTGAGAATTGAACTCACGACCTCTTCCTTACCAAGGAAGCGCTCTACCACTGAGCTACATTGGCCTTTATGTCAAAAAAATCGAGCGGAAGACGAGGTTCGAACCCGCGACCCTCAGCTTGGAAGGCTGATGCTCTACCAACTGAGCTACTTCCGCACAGCGCATGTCAGCGCATAAAAAAAGTGGGCAGAGATGGATTCGAACCACCGTAGGCGTGCGCCAGCAGATTTACAGTCTGCCCCATTTGGCCACTCTGGTATCTGCCCAGGTCTTTCAGTCAGCGTTTCAAATGTTCAGAGCCGATGGAGGGATTCGAACCCACGACCTGCTGATTACAAATCAGCTGCTCTGACCAGCTGAGCTACGTCGGCTGTTTGGGACTGCAAATATATGGGTTTTCAATGAAAGTCCAAAATATTTTTAAAAATTTTATTTCAAAAGCTCCCGGAACACAGAATCCGTATCCATACCGCATTCCTGATAGAGTTCGGCGGGGGTTCCCTGCTCGATGAAGCGGTCCGGAATGCCCAGTCCGGAGAGCTGGCAGCTGCACCCGTGGGAAGCGATGTATTCGGCTACGGCACTGTACAATCCGCCGGCCGTGACACCGTCCTCCAAGGTCACGATGCGGTGGCAGTGCTGGCACGCATCCGCCAGGGCGGTCTCGTCGATGGGTTTCAGGAAGCGCATGTCATAGTGAAGCACTTCTAGACCCTTTTCCGCGCTGGCGCGTGCCACGGCTTCGACGCCGTGCATGCCGACCGCACCTATAGATAATAATGCAACGCCGCTTCCTTCGTGGAGCTTGACGGCTGTACCTGGCTCAATAAAGGAGAAGGGCTGTCCGCGCCAGGGCGTGCCATGTCCGTATCCGCGCGGATAACGGATGATGGTGGCGCCGTAGGCGGGTTGCGTGGCGGAGTACATGAGGTTGCGGAGTTCCGCTTCGTCGAGTGGGGCGCAGAGGGTGAGGTTCGGCACGGGCCGGAAAGCAGCCATGTCGAAGGCGCCGTGATGGGTGGCGCCGTCTTCGCCCACGAGTCCGCCACGGTCGAGGCAAAGCACGACCTTCAGGTGCTGCAGGGCCACGTCGTGGATCACGCTGTCATAGGCCCGCTGGGAGAAGCTGGAGTAGATGTTGCAGAAGGGAAGCATGCCTTCCGCTGCCATGCCGCCCGAGAAAGTGACGGCATGCTGTTCGGCGATGCCCACGTCGAAGACGCGGCCGGGCATGGCTTCCTGCATGATGGTCATGCTGCAGCCGGATGCCATGGCGGGTGTGACGCCGACAATGCGGCTGTCGGTACGGGCCAGGTCGAGCAGGGTAGTGCCGAATACTTCCTGAAATTTGGCTACATCGCGCTTCTTGCCGGTGCGACGGCCGGTTTCCACGTCGAAGGTGCCGGGTGCATGCCAGATAGTCTGGTCTTCCTCGGCGGGGGCGTACCCCTTACCCTTGGTGGTGATGACGTGGAGGAGTTTCGGGCCGGGTATGTTCTTGAGGCGACCCAGCATATAGGTCATCGTGGCAATGTCGTTGCCGTCGACCGGTCCGAAATACCGGAATCCCAGGGCGTCGAACAGCGACAGGGTACCGGAGTCGGCACTGGTGAAGCTGCGCTTGAGGTTCTTTACCTGTTTCTGCAGCCAGACACGGGCCCGGCCTGCACCCATCCGGTCCCAGACGCTCTTCTTGAGTTTGTTGTAGCGCTGGTCGGTGGTCACCTTGAGCAGGTAGTTGTGCAGGGCGCCGATGTTTTTGTCGATGGAGATCTGGTTGTCGTTGAGGATCACCAGCAAATCGGCGTTCAGGCTGCCGGCGTTGTTGATGCCCTCGAAGGCGAGGCCACCCGACAGGGCACCGTCGCCGATGACGGCGATGACATGTTCCTTGCGTCCCTCCAGCTGCGCCGCCACGGCCATACCGAGCGCCGCGGAAATGGAAGTGGAAGAATGTCCGGTGCTGAAAGCGTCGTAAGGGCTCTCCTCGCGACGGGGGAATCCGCAGATTCCGTGATATTTGCGGTTCTGCTTGAAGGCCTCGCGCCGTCCAGTGATGATCTTGTGGGCATAGGCCTGGTGGCCGACGTCCCATACCACCTTGTCGTTCGGCGTGTCAAACACTTTGTGGATGGCCACGGCAATCTCCACGGCACCGAGGCTGGCGCCGATGTGTCCGGGGTTTTCCGCACAACAAGTGATGATGTAGTCACGCAGCTCCGAGCAGAGCTGCGCGAGTTGATCGTTGTCGAATTGCCGGATGTCGGCGGGGTCTTGGATAGATTCCAGCAGGGCCACGTCAGGGGCGGATTAAGGTTTGTGCGCGGTCCGGGCCGAGGGAAAGGATCCGGATGGGGAGTCCGACCGCCTGCTCGATGTAGGCGATGTAAGCCTTGAATTCTTCCGGGAGCTCCGCTTCGGAACGGCAGGCGCCCAGGTCGCCCTTCCATCCCTTGAATTCCTTGTACACGGGTTCCACCTTGGCAAATACGTCGTAAGGAACGCGGTCGGTCCGGACGCCGTCCACCTGGTAGCCGCAGGCCACCTTGATGGTGTCGAAGCCATCCAGCACGTCGGCTTTCATCATGATGAGTTCGGTCACGCCACTGATCATGATCGCGAACTTGAGGGCAGGGATGTCGAGCCAGCCGGTGCGGCGGGGACGACCCGTTGTGGCGCCGAATTCGTGGCCTTTCTGGCGAAGTTCCTCGCCGGTGGCGTCGTTGAGCTCGGTCGGGAAGGGACCGCTGCCCACGCGGGTGCAGTAAGCTTTGAACACACCGTACACCTTGCCGATACGGCTCGGTGCCACGCCCAGTCCGGTGCAGGCGCCGGCGCAGGCGGTGGAGGAGGAGGTGACGAAGGGGTAGGAGCCGAAGTCGACGTCGAGCATCGAGCCTTGGGCGCCCTCGGCCAGGATGGCCTTCCCGTCGTCAAGCAGGGCATTGGTCTCATATTCCGCGTCGATGAGGGGGAATTCCCGGAGGTATTCCACATCTTCCATCCAGCGGGCTTCCGCTTCTGCCAGGTCGAAAGGATACTCGAATGCACCGTACCGCTGCAGGCGGGCCATGTGCTTCTGTTTGAGGGTATTGTATTTGTCTTTGAAATCAGCGCCGAGGAGGTCGCCGACACGCAGGCCGTTGCGGCCGGTCTTGTCGGAGTAGGCGGGACCGATGCCCTTGAGCGTGGAGCCGATCTTGCCTTTGCCCAACGAGGCTTCGTCCGCTGCGTCGAGCAGCTTGTGGGTAGGGATGATCAGGTGCGCCCGCTTGGCGATGCGTACGCGTTCCCGCACGGGGACACCGAGGGCCTCGATGGCTGCGCATTCCTGACGGAAGATGGTGGGGTCGAGAACGACGCCGTTGCCGATGATATTGATGGCGTCCTTCCGGAATACGCCCGAAGGAACGGAGTGAAGCACGAAGCTGGTGTTGCCGAATTGGATGGAGTGACCCGCGTTGGGACCGCCCTGGAAGCGTGCCACGACGGGGTATTTCGCTGCCAGCACGTCCACGATTTTGCCTTTGCCTTCATCTCCCCATTGGAGACCAAGAACTACGTCAAGTGTCATCTTTAAGAAGGGTTGAAAAGTTTTACAGCCGCGAAGTTACGATTTTTTGTGCTATATTTGTAACAAATATAAGCTTATGTCCGACACGACGCAAAAAACGACTTTGCGGGATTCCGCCACCATGCGGTGGATCGCGCTGCTTCTCCTGGCGCTGGGCATGTTCTGCGCCTACATTTTCATGGATATCCTTTCGCCCATCAAAGACCTGATGGAATCCACCCGCGGGTGGGATTCCAAGGCCTTCGGCACGATGCAGGGATCCGAGACCTTCCTCAACGTCTTCGTGTTCTTCCTGATCTTTGCCGGCATCATCCTCGACAAGATGGGGGTGCGCTTCACCGCCGTCCTTTCGGGCGTCGTGATGCTGGCGGGCGGTCTTATCAAATATTTCGCTGTCAGCGAAGCCTTCATCGATTCCAACATGGCCGTCTGGTTCACGAACAACCTGAACTGGCATACGGGCATCGGTTTCATTGACGACATCCTGCCGTTCTATCACGGGATGCCAGCCTCAGCGAAAGTGGCTGGCCTGGGCTTCATGATCTTCGGCTGCGGTTGCGAGATGGCCGGCATTACGGTCAGCCGCGGTATCGTCAAATGGTTCAAGGGTCGTGAGACAGCCTTGGCCATGGGATCCGAGATGGCGCTCGCCCGCCTGGGTGTGGCTACCTGCATGATTTTCTCGCCTTACTTCGCGAAACTGGGCGGCGAGATCAACGTGTCGCGTTCGGTTGCCTTCGGCGTGGTGCTGCTGTGCATCGCGCTGATCATGTTCATCACCTATTTCTTCATGGACAAGAAGCTCGACAGCCAGACGGGCGAGGCCGAAGAGAAGGACGATCCGTTCAAGGTGTCCGACATCGGCAAGATTCTTTCCAGCCTGGGCTTCTGGCTCGTGGCCCTGCTCTGTGTGCTGTACTACAGCGCCATCTTCCCGTTCCAGAAGTATGCTGTCAACATGCTGCAGTGCAACCTGACCCTTTCCGAACCTGCTGCCGGCAGCTTCTGGGCGGGTGAAAGCGTGACCATCATCCAATACATCATCATGCTCGTCGTGGCTGTCTGCGCCTTCTCGAGCAACTTCATCAAAAAGAACAAAGGACTGAAGTTCGGGCTCATGGCAATGGCTGTCGTGGCGCTGGTCGTCTACTGCATCATGGGCTTTAAGCGCGGCACGGCCGAAACCATCTTCGCCGTGTTCCCGCTGCTTGCCGTGGCCATCACCCCGATCCTCGGCAGTTATGTGGACCACAAAGGCAAGGCTGCCTCGATGCTGGTCCTCGGCTCGCTGCTGCTGATCATCTGCCACCTGACCTTCGCCTTTATCCTGCCGATGTTCAAGGGCAACGCCGTCGGCGGTACGGTCGTCGCCTACGCCACCATCCTGGTCCTAGGCGCTTCGTTCTCCCTTGTTCCGGCCGCCCTCTGGCCTTCCGTGCCGAAACTGGTGGACGAGAAGATCATCGGATCGGCCTATGCCCTCATCTTCTGGATCCAGAACATCGGCTTGTGGCTGTTCCCGATCCTCATCGGCAACGTGCTGACCAGTACCAACGCCCCGGGCACCGGCCCCGACGAGCTTGACTACACCTGGGCGCTCGTGATGCTGGCCTGCCTCGGCGTGGCCGCCCTGCTGATCGGCCTCTACCTGAAGGTAGTCGACCGCAAGAAGCATCTCGGCCTGGAAGAACCCAATATCAAGTAATTCCATTGCATTATGGCAACTGATACCAAAAACCTGAAGACGAGCCGGATTGCGTGCTGGTTGGCACTGGCGTGCCTCGTGGTGCCGATGTTCGGTTCCTATTTCTTCGACGACATGTTTTCCACCGTGTCGCAGATCTTCAAGAATCCGGAGATGCTGCAGCTCGGTTGGAACTCCCAGCAGTTCGGCTTCTATGCCGGCGGCTATTCGTTCCTCTGTGTATGGGGCGGCCTGATCATCTGCGGTGTCCTGCTCGACAAGTTCGGCGTCCGGCTCATCGGTTCCGTTTTCGTGGGCATGATGGTCATCGGCGCGGCCATCGTGACCTGCGCCATCTCGGCACCCGGTTTGACGGCGGGTACCTCCCTGACCATCGCCTATGTGGGCTGCATGCTTTTCGGCCTGGGCAGCGAGATCGCCGGCGTGGCGGTCACGCGTTCCATCGCCAAGTGGTTCAAAGGCAAAAATGTGGCGCTGGCCATGGGCTTGCAGCTGGCCATCGCGCGTATCGGTACCGGCCTGGCCATGCTGCTGTCTCCGATACTGGTGCTGAAGAACCATGCGGAAGGGACGATGTTCACGCTCTCCGAAACCAACAAGCCGGCCATCCTGGGCCTGTCGCTGTTGTTCATCGGTGCCATCCTCTGGGCCATCTTCGTGGCTATGGATGCCCGTTATGACCGGCAGCAGGGTATCTCTACGCAGCGCGGCGAGGTGAAAGAGGAAGACAAGTTCAAATTCTCCGACATCCTGCTGGTGCTCAAGAATCCGCGCTTCATCATGATTGCGTTGCTGTGCGTTTTCTTCTATTGCTGCGTCATCAGTTTCAAGAAGTTCGGTACTTCCATCATCATCCCGCGCTTCGGCCTTGATGATTCCACAGCTTCTGTCATGATCTCGATGATCGCTTTTGCCCCCGTGCTCTTCACGCCGCTTTTCGGTGCACTGGTCGACAAGGTGGGCAAGGCCACGACTTGGATGATCACCGGCGCCGTGCTGGTGTTCTGCGCGCATCTGTTCATCGGATTTGCCCCGAGCGTGCCGTTCTTCGGCTATCTTTCCATCGTGCTGCTGGGTATCGGCTACTCGCTGGTTCCTTCCGCGATGTGGCCTACGGTACCGAAGATCATCCCTGAGAAGAATCTCGGTACAGCCTATTCCATGATTTACTGGATCCAGAACATGGGCATGATGCTGGTCCCGATCATCGTCGGTTCCATCATGAAGAGGAACTCCGGCAACGACATCCGCGCCGCCGTCCACTCGGAGTACGTCTTCGTATCCCTCGGCGTTGTCGCTATCTGCGTTGCTGTCTGCCTCTTCATCAATTCGAAGCAGCATCCTGAACTCAAGATCGACCGACCGTCGAAGGAGGTTGCATAATATGAGAAGGTTCTTTCTTTTGTTTTCCTTGGTGCTGCTGGGCGCCTGTTGCGCTGACCATCAGCCGAAAATGAAAGCCAGCCACGTCATCTTCATCGGCGTGGACGGCGTATCGACACCCGCTTTCAAGGATCCGGCGCTGCTGGCGCGGATGCCGAACGTCAAGATGATGATGGAACAAGGCGCATTCACCCTGGGTAAACGTTCCGTGATGCCTTCGTCGTCGGCCATCAACTGGGCCACTATTTTCAATGGACTGCCTACAGAACAGCACGGCTATGGCCACTGGAATTCGTCCAAGCCGGAGATTCCGGCGGTGCTGGACAATGGACGCGGCATGCCGCCGACGGTTTACACGCTGCTGCGCGAGCAGAAGCCGGAAGCCGAGGCTGGCTGCGTCTATAATTGGGATGGCATCGGCCCGCTGCTCGACACGGCGGTCATCGACTACCATCTCTATGACCCGGGCTATCACAATCCGGACAACTACACGATGGAGAAATACACGAAGGAGCGGGCAGTGAAGTACATCCTGGAAAAGAAGCCCACTCTCTTCACTTTCTATATCGGTGACGTGGACGAGGTCGGTCACCGCTGCGGCTGGGATACTCCGGAATACTATGATTGCCTGGAAGAAACCGACCAGAGTGTCGGCCTCATCCTGCAGGCCGCCAAGGATGCCGGTATCTTCGACGACACGATCTTCGTGTTCTCATCTGATCACGGCGGTTCCGACAAGGGCCATGGCCAGCTCCAGATGCTGCACCTGGAGACGCCGTTTGTCCTCTATGGCAAAAACATCAAGAAAGGGTATGTCCTGGAGTATCCGATGATGCAGTATGACTTGCCCGCTACGCTGGCATACGCCCTCGGTCTCCGGATCCCGCCTGAATGGCGCGGCCGCCCGATGGTCGAGATGTTCCAGTAAACAAAAAAGCCGCGTGAGCGGCTTTTTTGTTATTCAGAACGGCAGGTCATCCGTGCCGTCGTCCGTCAGGTCTGCGGGATTGACGATCGGCGTGGTCTGCTGGGGTGGCGTGTGCGGCTGGGAAGGGGATTGAGGCAGCGGTTGCGGGGCTCCGGCGTTGTCGCCGCGACGGCCGAGGAGCTGGATCACGTCGGCCTGGATTTCCGTTACGTAACGCTTCTGTCCGTTCTGGTCGTCCCAGCTACGGCTGCGGATGCGGCCTTCTACGTAAATTTGGCTGCCTTTGCGGATATAGTTCTCAGCCAGGTCGGCCAACTGTCGCCAGGCGATGATGGTATGCCATTCCGTGAGTTCGCGCGATTCTCCGTTGCGGTCCTTGTATCTTTCGCTGGTGGCCAGCGTGATGGTGGCTACCGAAGCGCCACCCTGCAAGTGCCTGATCTCAGGATCCTTCCCTACATTGCCGATCAATAAGACTTTATTCAGTGCCATGGTACATAAATTTTTGCTAAAATACGGATAATCTTTCAATCATCCAAATAAAAAAGACGGCCGCCGTTCCGGCGCTCAAGGCCCGTCATGCGGTTCATATTGACGGAGCGACGGCCGCCGGGCTGGCTTAGTACCGTTCCTTCAACTGGCGGAGCATCTCTTCATGATGCCGTCGCAGCCCTTCCGCTTTTTGAAAGAGGAATCCCTCCAGCGAAACGCTGTGTTCCAGATGCAGTTTCTTGCGGATCTCCGCCCGCTTGTTGTAGAAGGTGTTTTCGTGGTCGTAACCCAGGATTGTGCTGATGCAGGCCGGCTCGAGACCGAGCGTGATCATTCCGCAGAGTCCGATCTCGCTGCGGGTCAATTCGGAATATTCCTGCTCCAGATGGGTCAGCAACCCATCTTCGCAGAGGTTGGCGAGCATATAGAAATCCTCTTTGATGGTGCGTCCTTCGCCGCGGGATGACGATAGGATGCGATGGAGCCGCTTGGCCAGCAGGTATTCGCTTTCACCGCTTTGTGCCGACGCGTTGGCGACGTCGGAAAGCAGTTCCACCAGGTTTTTGGTTGCCGGGCCGATCCGGTCCTTTTCGTTAGAGATGAATAATAGAAGTTCCTGCAGGTCTTTCCGCTGCCGGTGCAGCCGGTAGGTCAGGAAGGCTGCCAGTCCGGCCGTGAAAAAAAAACAGGATGAAGAATAAAGTCTTCATAATCGTAAATTTAGGTTAAGGCACAACAGGCCTTCACGCGCGCTTCGTCGGGTTGGATGCCGGTCATCAACTGGTAGCCGGCGATGGCCTGGCCGACCAGCCAGTCCATGCCGGAGATATAGGTTGCGCCGGCAGCGGCACAACGTTCCCGCAAGCATGGATCCTTGTAATTGGCTTCCACCACTACTTTCCCTTCGAGTGTCAGGCTGTCCACCAAGTCGATCTCGACAGGGAGGGCATAGATGAGGATCCGCGTCTTCGACAGTTGGGCGGGAACTTGCTCCAGCCGCAGCGGAATCATGCCGCCGCCCGTGAAGCAGAATTCACGGGCCTTGCGGAAATCCCGGTTCGCCACTAGTACGGACATCCGCTGCTTCAGGGCCGCCAGTGCGGCTGCCTTGGCCGCCCCGCCGCAGCCGATTACCAGCACCTGCGGACGTTGTTTCCGGTCGGCATAAGGCGACAGCAATTCTTTTAGCGCCCAGAAATCGGAGTTGTAGCCGTAGATCTTGCCGTTCTTCTTCTTGAGGATGTTGACGGCAAAGAGCTCCCGGGCGATGGTGTCGGCCACATCGACTTTCCGGAAGGCCTCACCTTTGAACGGCGCTGTGACATTGACAGCGTCGTATTCGTCGAGAAAACGGCGGTAAGCCCGTTCGAAGTCGGATTCCTCGATGAGATCGTAGGTCATGTCGGGGGCGTCGGGATATGCGGCGCGGAAGAGCGCGGGACTCTTGCTGTGGGAGATGGGATAGCCGATCAGTCCGTATTTCATGGTCGTGTGTTTTATTGGTTGCGCTGGCGGACGGCCTCGAAAGCCAGGATGGCCGCAGAAACCGACACGTTGAGCGAGTCCATGGCGCCGGCCATGGGAATGCGGATGTGCGCATCGGCCCGTTCGCGCCAGAAGTCGGATAGGCCTTTGTCCTCTGCCCCGAAAACGATGGCGGTGGGCCGTACCATGTCGGTGTCGTAGTAGGGTTTAGAGTCCTGCAGCTGGGCTGTCAGGACGGCGATTCCGCGTGCAGTAAGCCAGGAGAAAGCTTCTTCGGAGGTGCAGGCAACCGTCGGCACCGAGAAGAGGGCGCCCAGGCTCGCGCGGATGAGGTTGGGATTATACAGGTCCGTGAGGGGGTCGCACACCAGCACGGCATCCACGCCGGCCGCATCTGCGCTGCGCAGGACGGCGCCCAGATTACCGGGTTTTTCCACGCGTTCCAGTACCAGGATCAACGGTACGGAGGCGGGTGCCAGGTCGGCCAGCGTGCAATCCCGCGTCCGCATGACCGCCACGATTCCCTCCGTGCCTCCCCGGCAGGCAATCCGCTCGTACAGCCGGTCGCTCACCAGGAAATCTGCCTGGTCTGCCTCGGGCTCGCATTCGCGGACGAAGAGCGTCTCGGTCTGCCAGCCAGCGGCACAGGCACGCTCATACTCACGCCGCCCCTCCACGACAAAGAGCCCGCGGGCTTTGCGCTCGCGGGACTTGGTCTCCAACAGGAGGAGATCCTTGATCTTCGGATTCTGGGCGGATGTGAGGAGTTCGGCCATCAGGCGGGGTTCTCTTCTTTCGGGGCGCTCTTTTCAGGCCGCATCTGCGGGAAGAAGAGGACGTCCTGGATGGTAGACGAGTTGGTCATCATCATCGTCAGGCGATCGATGCCCATGCCCAGGCCGGAAGTCGGCGGCATGCCATATTCCAGGGCACGCACAAAGTCCATGTCGATGTACATGGCCTCGTCGTCGCCTGCATCCTTCAGTTTTACCTGGTCGTTGAAGCGTTCCAGCTGGTCGATCGGATCGTTCAGCTCACTGTAAGCGTTGGCCAGTTCCTTGCCGTTGACGAAAAGCTCGAAACGCTCTGTCAGGGCGGGGTTTTCGCGATGGCGCTTGGTGAGCGGGCTCATTTCCACCGGATAGTCGATGATGAAGGTCGGCTGAACCAGGTTCTTCTCGCAGTATTCGCCGAAAATGGCGTCGATAAGCTTACCCACGCCCATTTCGGGCTTGATGGGAACATTCAGTTTCTGGCAGGTAGCACGCAACTGTGCCTCGTCCATGCCGGCGATATCCACGCCTGCGTATTCCTTGATGGCGTCGAGCATCGGCAGCTTGCGGTACGGTGCCTTGAAATCGATCTCGTTGCCCCAGACCTCGAACTTGGTCTTGCCGTTGATGGCCACGGCGATGCGCTCGATCATGGTCTCGACGAACTTCATCATCCACTTGTAATCCTTGTAGGCTACATAGATTTCCATGCAGGTGAATTCGGGGTTGTGGGTGCGGTCCATGCCCTCGTTGCGGAAGTCCTTCGCAAACTCATACACGCCCTTGAAACCGCCCACGATCAGTCGTTTCAGGTAGAGCTCGTTGGCGATGCGCATGTAAAGCGGGATGTCGAGCGTGTTGTGGTGGGTGATGAACGGACGGGCCGTGGCGCCGCCCGGGATGGACTGCAGGATCGGGGTCTCCACCTCCAGATAGCCATGCTCGTTGAAGTATTCGCGCATCGTGTTGATGATCTTCGTACGCTTGACGAAGATATCCTTCACCTGCGGGTTGACGACCAGGTCCACGTAGCGCATGCGGTAGCGGAGTTCCGGATCGGTGAAGCCGTCGTGGACCGTTCCGTCCGCGTCGGTCTTGACGATGGGGAGCACGCGCAGCGACTTGCTCAGCACGGTGAGTTTCCTGGCGTGGATGGAGAGGGCTCCGGTCTGGGTGATGAAGGCAAAACCTTCGATGCCGATGATGTCACCGATGTCGAGCAGCTTCTTGAAGACGGTGTTGTACAGGGTTTTGTCTTCGCCAGGGCAAATCTCGTCGCGCTTTATGTAGACCTGGATCCGGCCGCATTCGTCCTGGAGCTCGATGAACGAGGCGGCGCCCATGATACGACGGCTCATGAGCCGGCCGGCAATGGTCACGTCGCTGAAATTGCCTTTATCGGGATCGTAGCCTGCCTTGATGTCGGCCGAGGTCGCATTGACCTTGAATTCGGCGGCAGGGTAGGGGTTGATGCCCAGTTCATGCAATTTTTGCAAGGATGCGCGGCGATTCAATTCCTGTTCGTTGAGATCGGTGATTTCCATCGGTTTATTGGTTTCTTTCGAATGTGCAACTTTTTATTCAAGTTACAAAGTTAGCATTTTTTGCGGATTGGTCGATAAAAATTGTTACCTTTGCAGAATACGGAGTATTTATGGGTATCGAGAAGAAATGGGTTGTCAAGGAGCCGGGTAATCCCGCGTCCGTCCGCCAGCTGGCACAAGAGCTGGGGATCGACCAGGTATTGGCCAATCTTCTGGTCCAGCGCGGCATCGATACCTTCGCCAAGGCCCGCGAATTCTTCCGTCCCGACCTGAGTATGCTGCACGACCCGTTCCTGATGAAAGACATGGAACAGGCTGTCGCGCGCATGGACCAGGCCATCCAGAACAAGGAACGCATCCTGGTCTATGGAGACTACGACGTCGATGGTACGACTGCCGTGTCGCTGGTCTATTCCTTCTTCCGCCAGTTCAACCCGAACATCGAATACTACATCCCCGACCGTTACGACGAGGGCTACGGTGTGTCCTACAAGGGTATCGACACCGCCAAGGCGCATGGATGCACGCTGCTCATCACGCTTGACTGCGGCATCAAGGCGGTCGAGAAAGTGAAATATGCCAAGAAGCTGGGCATTGACACCATCATCTGCGACCACCACCTTCCCGACGTGGAGCTGCCCCCGGCCGTAGCCGTGCTCGACCCCAAGCGTGAAGACTGCAACTATCCCTTCGATGACCTGTCAGGTTGCGGCGTGGGTTTCAAGCTGGTACAAGCCTATGCCATCCGGCACGGCATCCCCTTCGAGGAATACCAGACCCTGCTTGACCTGCTGGTGGTGAGCATCGCCTCCGACCTGGTTTCGGTTACGGGCGAGAATCGTGTACTGGCCTATTTCGGACTCAAGCAACTGAATGAGAACCCCCGCAAGGGCCTGGTTCCCATCATCAAGCTGTCTGGACTGGAGAAGCACCGCATCACCATCGACGAGATCGTCTTCAAGATCGGTCCGCGCATCAATGCGGCCGGCCGAATGGAATCCGGCCGTACCGCTGTCGACATGCTGACGGCTCGCGACGACCATGAAGCCCTCGAAATCGGCGCTGCCATCAACGAGCACAATAACGACCGTAAGAAAATTGACCGCGAGATTACCGAAGAAGCCCTCAAGATGGTGCACGACATGCCCGACTTTGCCGAACGCAAGTCCACCATCGTCTACAACCCTTCCTGGCATAAAGGGGTCGTGGGTATCGTCGCCTCACGCCTGGTGGAAGCCTATTACCGGCCGACCATCGTGATGACCAAGTCCAACGGTTTCATCACGGGCAGTGCCCGCTCCATCGCCGGTTTCGACCTCTACGATGCCATTGAATCGTGTGCCGACTTGCTGGAGAACTTCGGCGGCCACATGTATGCGGCCGGTCTCACCATCAAGGAAGAACATTTCGCCGAGTTCTGCGAGCGCTTCGAAACTACTGTGGCGGCCAAGATCCAGAATGTGGTCATGACCCCGACGGTCGACATTGACTCCTATCTGGACTTCAACCAGATTACGCCCAAGTTCTTCCGCCTGCTCAAGCAGTTCCAGCCCTTCGGCCCCGGCAACCAGTCGCCCGTGTTCATCACGGAAAACGTCTACGACAATGGCAATGGACGCAAGGTGGGCGCAGCGGACGGCGGCGACCTCAAGCACCTGAAGCTCGAACTCATCCAGGAAGACGAGCCCTACCATCACATTTCCGCCATTGCCTTCAATCTCTCGGAACACTTCGAGCACATGCAGGCCGGCAACCCGGTCGACATCTGTTATTCAATCGCCGAGAACTACTACCGCGGCATCGCCAACATCCAGCTCCGCGTGAAGGACATCAAGGAAAAGGAACTCTTCTAAAAAAGAGATTGTTACAGTTCCCGCAAGGAGACGGCGAAGCCGCCGGAGCGGGCCATGCGCAAGTTCAGGACGGTGGAAGCATCCACCGTCGCTTTTGTAATGGTATATGCCTGGGGATTGGTCTCGTAGTCGGCGTCGGGGGCGTCGGCATAGATGGTTGCCTCATATTTTAGTCCGGGCTGCAGGAAATCGAGTTTGATCGCCACATCGCGGGCTTCTTCACCCGAAATGCCGCCTACATACCAGACATCGTGGGGACGGCCGTCCTTGTATACGAAATCATACACGCTGGAATGGCCTTTGAGACGGCCCGAATTCAGTGTGGAAAGTTTCGGGTGCCGCGCCGTGACGATGATTTCACCCGGCTCCGCTTCCAGATACAGGCTCTTGTCCCAGTCCACGGCCACGTCCTTGATGAATTGGAACGCATCCATGAAACGGGCGTAGTTCTCAGGCAGGTCAGCCGCCATCTGGAGAGGGCTGTAGAAGGTCACGTAAAGGCCAAGCTGGTTGCAGAGGGTATGGCGCATCTTGCCTTCCTGTCCGGGCGCTGTGACGGACATGTCCTGCTCAAAGATACCGGGCGTAAAGTCCATCGGTCCGCCCTGCAGGCGCGTGAACGGCAGGATGGTGGTGTGACCGGGATCGACGCGGGACATAAATTCGTTGCCCCGGGCGCTCTCGTTGCCGATCATGTTGGGCCAGGTACGGCACAGGCCGGTGGGACGGACGGCTTCGTGGGCGTTGACCATGATGTGGTGTTTGGCCGCCTCCGTGACGCAGTAGTGGTAGTGGTTGATGATGGACTGACTGTAGTGGTATTCCCCGTAAGGGATGATGTCACCCACGTAACCGCTCTTTACGGCGTCGTAGCCATACTGGTTCATGAGGGTATAGGCCTGTTCCATCCATCGCTCGTAATTGACCGTGGACGAGGAAGTTTCATGATGCATGATGAGCCGGATGCCTTTTTCGTGGGCATAGGCGTTAAGGGCGGGAAGGTCGAAATCGGGGTAGGGGGTGATGAAGTCGAACACAAAGTCCTTCTGGCAGCCGAACCAGTCTTCCCAGCCGATGTTCCATCCCTCGATCAACAGGGCGTCAAAACCGTTCTCGGCAGCGAAATCGATGTAGCGGCGGACGTTCTCATTGTTCGCACCATGATGCCCGTGCGGTTTGGCATGGACGTAATCCGTCACGCCCAGCTGGACCGACGGATAGTCGTTGGTGTAGGACCAGTGCGACTTGCCGGTGATCATTTCCCACCAGACACCCATGTATTTCACGGGATGGATCCAGCTGACATCTTCCAGGACGCAGGGGTCGTTGAGGTTGAGGATCAGGCGGGAAGCCAGCACGTCCGTGGCGCTGGTGCAGACCATGACCGTGCGCCAGGGGCTGACACAGGGGGCTTGCAGACGGCCTTTCACTCCTTGGGCATCGGGGGTGAGGTGGGTATGGAAGGTGAGGGTCTTCTCGTTCAGTTCCAGGTTCGTGGTGGGATAGTCGAGCACGCGGGCCTCGTGGAGGTTGATATACAGCCCGTCGTCGGTCTTCATCTGCAGGGAAGTCTGGACGGCCTGGGGTGAGATGGCGGTCTCGGAGGCGTTGTACGGGTGAGGGGCTGCGTTGAGGACGGGAATCTCCGTGAGCCGGGAGCGGGTGTAGCAGTATTCCTGGGTATCGTAGTCGCCGCTGATCCACCAGGCGATGTGATCGCCAGCCATGGCGAATTCCGTCAGTTCTTCTTTCACCTTGAAATAAACCAGCTTATTCTCTATCGGGAATTCGTAGCGGAAGCCCAGTCCTTCGTCATAGAGCCGGAAACGGATGTTCATCGCTTCGCCGGATTCTTTCCGAAGGTTCACGAGCAACTCGTTGTAGTGATTCCGGATAGCGGCTTCCTCACCCCATACCGGTTCCCACGTTTCGTCTAAACTGTCGAAGGAGGTGCCCGTCAGGGTAAAGCCCTGGTCCAGGTCGTCACGGTCGATCAGCGTGAAACCGAGGCGGGAGGGCAGCACGACAGCTTTCCCGGCACGGGTCAGCATGTATTCAGGGACTCCGTCAATGACGGCGAATTTCAGTTCCAGCTGTGTGTCAGGGCTTCGGAGCACGACGGCATCTGCCGGCATTCCGGGGGTTCCTTTTCCGCAGGCGGCCAGCAGCAGGGTGGTGGCCAGAAGTACAAGATATAGCTTTTTCATGGTCAATGGTTTATCTGTCGTCGTCCTTTCTTCTCCAGATATTGGATAAGGAATTCAGGTCGGTCTGTCTGGATAATGGAAGTGCCCAGGTCAAGGATGGGTCCGTAGATGAGGTCGGGGTCGGTGCTGTCAAAGGCCCGGTCGTCGTCATGGTCGCCGCAAAGCGAACCCCAGATGGTGTTGACCCAGACTTTCGCACCGGAATCGAGGGCACGGCGGGCTGCTATGCGGGTGTTGTCGTCGAGCTTGCCGAAACAGAGCTCGTAGGCCAGTTGGGGCGGTTGCGCCGCTATATAACCGTTGAAAACGGTCATTTCGTCCGGCGCGGCGGCCGTGACGACCGGCATATACATCATGTTGTGCGGGTGCTCCGCCAGCTTGCGCTGCACCTCGGAAACGGGCCGGCCGCTCTTGATGAGCACCTGGTCGGTCATCCCGAGTTCTTCGGTCAGGGCCAGCACCTGGTCATAGTATTCGTATCCCTGGTCCACATTGACCACGATCCGGTCCTTGCATACTTCCAGTGCCTGACGGAGCGTGGGAATCTTGACGCCGGGCTTGCCGATGCCGTGTCCGCGTTTGAGGTCGAATTGCAACAATTCTTCGTAGGTATAGTCGCTGACCCGTCCGCGACCGGTCGTCGTGCGGTCCAGGGTGACGTCGTGGCAGAGCACCAGGATGCTGTCCTTGGTCTGCTTCAGGTCCAGTTCCATGACGTCCACGCCCATCCGGATGACCGATTCGATGGCGGGTATGGAGTTCTCTGGATAATTGCGCCAGTCGCCCCGGTGTGAAACGACCACGACATAGCGGGATCCGGGGTCGTGGAGGGCTGCAACCACTTTCTCGGCCTGGGTGGCAGTACGGTCCGGACGGCATGCCGCCCCTGACAGCAGGAAGATGGCCAAGGTCGCGATGCATGCGACGTGGTGGAGGAGGAAAAGATGGGTCTGTTTCATGGTTTCCGGCAGTTGCGCAGGGTGTCGGCCAGGCGGGCGATAACCTGATCGTAATCGGTTGTATCGATGGGGAATATGATATCTGCTGCCTCAGCGTAAAGCGGGCGGCGGGCATCATAGAGTTCGCGGATCTGGGCTATGGTACGGCCTCGGACGACCGGTCGGTCGGCGTTGCCGATTTCAGAGAGGATGATGGCAAAATCCGTGTCAAGCCAGATGAGGGTGGCGTGCTGCTTCAGCAGGCGGAGGTTTTCTTCACGCAGGATGGTACCGCCGCCGAGAGCCAGTACGGTGTCCCGCTCAGATTGCAGGACTTTTTCGAGGGTTCGGGTCTCGATATCACGGAATGCGGATTCTCCATGCGCGGCAAAGATTTCCGCGGGGGTCCCGTGCTGCGCCGTAATGACTTCGTCCAGGTCGACGAAATCCCATCCGAGCCGTTCCGCCGACGCCCTTCCGAACGTCGTCTTCCCGCTTGCCATGAAACCGGTTAACGCTATAATCATTTTAAAACAAAGTCGGTTCAGTTGGGTTGGACCAGTCTGTGAGGTCGACATCGGGCTCCTCGGGCAAATCGGGCTCATCGGTCTCGTCCTTCTCTTCGTCCTTCGGCTTTTCCTTGACCAACGGTTCCGCGAAAGTGACATTCTTGATATCGAACCAGGATACTTTCTTGCCCTTCGCCCGGAATCCCTTCTTGCCGATGTATTGCTCCACATCGATCAGGTCCGGTTCCTTGCCGGCGTTCTTGCCGCCATAGGTCACCCGCAGTTGCGGGAACTCATCTTCACTGATTTCCAGTAGTTTGGAATTCTTGCCTTCCGCGATGAAGCTCACGGCGATGCCACTGTTCGGCTCGAAACCGCAACGCTTGATATAGTAGGCCTTCGCCGGTCCATCGTAATAGAGCACCGAGAATGTCTGTTCCGGGTCGAATTTCTCCACCCGGAGCATATCACCCTGGAAATGCGTGCTCAGGTCGAAACTCGTGGTGTAGTACGTGCCGTCCTTGCAGATGACCAGGATCAGGTCGCCGTCGGAGAATTCGCCCAGATAGCGTCCGCGGCCTGCATCATTGAGGCGGAAGATGTCCTCATCGAGCCAGATCCGTTTCCCGGCCAGCGTAGACACACCTTTGGATTTCAGCGTGATGCGCTGGATGATATTCTTGCCCGTGACGACATTTCCCCGCGAGGCACGGCCCTTGATGGCCAGGTCGGCGAAGTTGTATTCATCCACCAGCTTCTTGAGTTTCGGACGCGGCTTGTACTGGATGCGCAGCACTTCGGCTTCGCCGTTGCTGTTGGCCGTGAACCACAGCACCGTGGAGCCAGGCTTGCCCATGGTCATGTCATATTCCTTGTCGCGCGTGATGCCCGTGATGGCAAAGCGTTTCGCGTAGTACACGCCGCCCGCTTTACCGTCGCGGTACACCACATTGTAGACGGTGCGTTCGTCGCGGCGGTTGAACACCGCGGCATGGATGATGTCCTTGCCGATGAACGCCTTGTCCTTCACGCGGGTCACCATGTACTTGCCATTCTTCATGAAGACCACGATTTCCGCGATGTCCGAGCAGTCGCAGATGTATTCCGCGCCATCGATCTTCTTGGGATCGGTGCCCACGAAGCCATCGGCCTTGTTGGCGTAGAGCTTGGCGTTGAGGGTGATGACTTTCTCGGCTTCGATGTTCTCGAAGGTCGTGACTTCGGTCTTGCGCGGGAAACGCGCGCCGTATTTCCGCTTCAGTTGCTGGAAGTAACGGATGGTGTATTCGGTCAGGTGTTCCAGGTTGTTGCGCACCTCGTCGATGTCTGCCTCGATGCCGTGGATGCGGTCTTCGGCGGCCTTGATGTCAAAGCGAGAGATCTTGCGCACCGGTTTTTCGACCAGCTTCGCGATGTCTTCCGACGTGATCGGGCGGCGCAGCAAGTGCTGGTATTTGCCCATTTCCCGCTCCACATCCTGCAGCTGCTCTTCCCAGGAGGCTGCGTCGTTCTCCAGGATGCGGTACACCTTCCGCTCGAAGAAGATTTTTTCCAGGCTCGCCCAGTGCCAGTCGCTCTCCAACTCATCCAGGATGATGGTGAGTTCCTGCTGGAACAAGTCTTTGGTATGCAGCGTGTTGTAACGCAGGATATCGTCGACGCCCATGAAGTGGGGCTTCCGGTCCATGATCACGCAGGCATTGGGGGAGAGGGCAACCTCACAATTGGTGAAGGCATAGAGCGCGTCGATGGTTTTGTCGGGCGAGACTTCGTTCTGCAGCGTAATGTTGATGGCCACGCCGTCGCTCGACATGTCATCCGCTTTCTTGATCTTGATCTTTCCTTTGTCGTTGGCCTTGATGATGGAGTCGATGAGGCTCTCGGTGGTCTGGCCGTAAGGGATTTCGGTAATGGTGAGGGTGCGCTTGTCGGTCTTGACGATCCGGGCGCGGATCTTCACCTTTCCGCCGCGCATGCCGCGGTTGTATTTCGAGCAGTCGATCAGGCCGCCGGTGGGGAAGTCGGGATAGAGTTCGAAGGGCTTGTCCTTGAGGACGGCGATCGATGCGTCCAGCAATTCGTTGAAGTTGTGCGGCAGGATCTTGACCGAAAGGCCCACCGCGATGCCGTCGGTGCCCTGGGCGAGCAGCAGCGGGAATTTCATGGGCAGGACCACGGGCTCCATGTTGGTGCCGTCATACGAAGGGACCCATTCCGTAATCTTTTTGTTGAAGGCGACTTCCAGCGCGAATTTGCTGAGCCGGGCTTCGATGTAACGCGAAGCGGCGGCAGAGTCGCCCGTGAAGATGTTGCCCCAGTTTCCCTGCGTGTCCACGAGGTATTCCTTCTGGCCCAATCCCACGAGAGCGTCCTTGATGGAGGCATCGCCGTGGGGATGGTATTTCATGGTGTCGCCCACGATGCCGGCCACCTTGTGGTAATGGCCGTCCTCCACCTTGTGCATGGCATGAAGGATGCGGCGCTGCACGGGCTTGAGACCATCTTCGATGTGGGGGACAGCACGGTCCAGGATCACGTATGAGGCGTAATCCAGGAACCAGTCGCGGTACATGCCGGAGAGCTTGTAGCGGTTTTCGCCCTCGGCCACCAGCTTGTCGAACCGGTCCTGTGCCGGATCGGCGGCGTCTTCATCCACGGTCTGGTCTACTTCCTCCTCTTCTTCCGGAAGTTCCTCGCTCCGGTCCTCCAATTCGTCCAACTCGTCCTCTTCTTTCATGGTATATAGCCTTTAGTCCTGAATATATCCGAATTTCTTGAGCATCCGCTTGTCTTCGCGCCAGTTGGGTTCCACTTTGACGAAGACCTGCAGGAACACCTTCTTCTGGAAGAAATCTTCCATCTCCAGGCGGGCCTGCGTGGCGACGCGTTTGAGGGCGCTGCCGCCCTTGCCGATGATGATACCCTTCTGCGAATCGCGCATCACGTTGATGACGGCGTCGATGTCGTAGCGTGTCTCACCTTCCTTGAACCGCTCGATCACCACTTCGGTGCAGTAGGGGATTTCCTTGTCGTAGTTCTCGAGAATCTTCTCCCGAATGATCTCCGATGCGAAGAAGCGCATGCTCTTGTCGGTAAACTGCTCCTTGTCGTACCAGGGCGGGCTGACGGGCAGTTTCGCGATGAGGGTCTCCAGGATGCCTTCCAGATTGAATTTTTCTTTGGCCGAGACGGGGAAGATGTCCGCGCCCGGCACGAGGGCCTGCCATTCTTCGATGAGTTTCAGCACGGTGGGCTGGTCGCTCAGGTCGATCTTGTTGAGAACGATGATCACCGGACAGGTGAGCTGCTGCAGCTTGGTCACGTATTCGGCATTCTTGTCTTTCTTCTCCACCACATCCGTGACGTAGAGGATGACGTCGGCATCGCCGATGGCCGTATCGACAAAATTGAGCATGCTCTGCTGCAGGGCATAGCTGGGCTTGAGGATGCCCGGGGTGTCGGAAAAGACAATCTGCCAGTCCTCTCCGTTGACGATGCCCATGATGCGGTGGCGCGTGGTCTGGGCCTTGGCGGTAACGATGGAGAGATTCTCGCCTACAAGGGCGTTCATGAGCGTCGACTTTCCGACGTTCGGGTTGCCAATGATATTGACGAAACCGGCTTTATGCTGTTTCATTCGAAAGCCCCCATCTTCAAGAGTCCCACTTCCTTGTCGTCAAGGAACCGCCAGGCACCCCGGCGGAGCGCTTTTTTCGTGAGGCCCGCGAAGTAGACGCGGTCCAGTTTCTTCACCTTGTATCCCAGGTGCTCGAAGATGCGGCGGACAATCCGGTTGCGGCCGGAATGAATCTCCAGGCCGATCTGCGTCTTGTCACCTTCCACATAGGAAAGGGCGTCGGCGGCGATGGGGCCGTCTTCCAGCTCGATGCCGGCGAGGATCTTGTCGAAGTCCTCCTTGCGGAGCCCCTTGTCAAGGGTGGCCTGGTAGATCTTGCGCACCTGATGCTTGGGATGGGTGAGTTTCTCAGTGAGGTCGCCGTCGTTGGTCAGCAGCAGCACGCCTGTGGTGGCCTTGTCGAGCCGTCCCACGGGGAACACGCGTTCCGGGCAGAGGCTCTTCGAAATGAGGTCCATCACGGTACGGTCGGCATGAGGGTCGGAAAGGGTGGTGACAAAGTCCTTGGGCTTGTTCATCACGATGTAGACTTTCTTCTCTCCCTTGATGCGGGAGCCGTTGAAGCGGATTTCGTCTTTCGCGGGGTTGACCTTGGTGCCCAGTTCCGTGACGCGCACGCCGTTGACGCTCACCAGGCCGTTCTGGATATACGTGTCGGCTTCGCGGCGCGAGCAGATGCCGGAGTTGGCGATGAATTTGTTGAGGCGCACGAGGCCATCGTCCTCAACGGACTTCGGCTTGGCCGGGGCTACGGTTTTCTTGCGGGGATAGGAGGGACGTTTTTCGTCGTTTTCATAACGACGGCGGGGTTTGGGCTGCGTCTGTCGATTCTCATCGGTTTTGCGACGGCCGTATGGTCTTTTGTTTTCCATGGATTATAATCGTGCAGATGATATTGCACATCGTACAAAGTTAATCATTTTTCGATTATCTTTTAAGATTCAATTTGATACATTTATGCTGGAATAGTTTTTGAAGCTTTTTTTTCGTTTGTAGGAGGAAATGTGATGAGAGATTCTTTCCGCTTTGCCCTGGATGCTGTTGCTGCCAACCGTCGCCGGTTTTTTCTTACTGTGGCGATCATCGCCGTAGGCGTGGCTTCCCTGGTGGGGATTGAGACGGCCGTGGATGTTCTGACGCGCCAGGTGGTCGGCAGTTTCGACAAACTGGGTGCCGGCCTGTTTACTATTCGTGCCAAGCCCGGCACGCCGCCGTTGACGGCCCGTCAGGCCCATACCTTTATCGCTGTTCATGAACGGCTTGATGGAACAACTCAACCGATCGTCGACGCAACGGCCTGGACGCTCCTGCTGGACCCCGTGGTCGTGCATGGCGGGGGAAAGGCCACCGATCCGGTGGTCCATCTGCTGGCAGCGGATGCAGGTTATCTGTCCTGTCAGGGTATAGCGTTGGTGGAAGGACGTAATTTCTCCCCTTATGAGGTGGAGCAGCATGCTGCCGTAGCGCTGCTGGGCGACAATGTACGTCGCCGTTTGTTCGGTGACGGTGCGACCGTAGGGGAGATGGTCTCCATCGGTGGCCTGCGCTTGCGCGTCGTCGGACTGCTGGAGCGCCAGGGAGCGGTGTTCGGCACGGGGCTGGACGATTCAGTTGTCATGCCGCTGGATATGGCGGTCGCGGACTGTTCCGTGACGCTTCGTTCTGCGCCGGGACAGGCAAAGACGGCCATGTTCGAGGCGGGCTGCCAGATGGCGTCTGTCCGACGGCTTCCGCCGGGTGCGGAACCGGATTTTGACATGGTGGAAGCGGACAGTGCTGAAGCGACGCTCGCGTCCCTTCGGTCGAAGTTGTCGCTGGTGGCGCTGGCTGTCGGCCTGGTGACGATGCTGGGTGCAGCTGTCGGCTTGATGAACAGCTTGTTGGTTGCGGTGAAAGAGCGGACACGTGAAATCGGGACGCGGCGGGCACTGGGGGCCCGGGCACGCGACATCGCGCGTCAGTTTCTGGCAGAGGCATTGCTCATCGGTCTGCTGGGCAGTGCTGCCGGTATTGTGCTGGGCCTGTTGCTGGGCAATCTGGTGGCGCTCTGGCTCGAGGGCGGATTCACCGTGCCCTGGGGCTGGATGCTCGCCGCCGTGCTTCTCTCCGCCACGGTCAGCCTTCTTTCCGGCCTCCTTCCCGCCCGCCGTGCCGCCGCCCTCGATCCCATCGAGGCCCTCCGCAGCCTGTAACGGAGTTCGTGATTTTTGTTATATTTGTCGGAAATAATTGATAATCCTATGAAAAAGAACTTATTACTGGGCGTGGTGTTTTTCTCCGCGCTCGTTGTTTCCGCTTGCGGAAGCGGGGATGAAGCGAAGTCCACAGGGGTGGACAATGAGACGATCCAGACGATCATGCAGCGCAAAAGTGTGCGGGCTTTTACCGATCAGGCCATTCCGGCCGAATACATGGAGGCTATGCTGAAGGCCGCGATGGCGGCGCCGACAGGGTCGAATATCCAGCCGTGGCACTTCGTCGTGCTGACGGACAAGTCGCAGTATGCGCGCGTCTTCGAGAACAATTTCAATATGCGCATCTTCAACTCAGCCGCTGCCGTAGTGGTGTTCTGCGCAGATACGACCGTCACCCGGCCGCCGCGCGATAATCCCGATGGTGCGCCGGTCACCAGACCCAACGGCACATGGCGAGACGACATGGGTGCCTGTACCGAGAACTTCCTGCTCGCCGCCGAATCACTCGGACTGGGCGCTGTCTGGACGGCTGCCTATCCATATAGCGACCGCTATTCGTCGATGAAACGAGAACTGGGTATGCCGGATTCCATTCTTCCATACTGTGCCGTCGCCGTCGGCTATCCGGCCAACGATGAGCAGCCCAAAGACAAATGGAAGCCCGAGCGCATCCACTACGATCGTTGGTAATATCTAATGAATATAATCGAAGATGATTCACAAGTCGCCATCAGGCGACCGCCGGAGGCCGATACTTTGCTAAATCAAACTGAGGAAAGCACTGGCCCTCGCATTAGCAAAGTACTAAGGCCGGGAGGCGCGGGGTTTGGGGCAGTGCCCCAGTATTAGATCACTTCGAAAGTAGACGTACTTGCCCAGCCTTGGCGGCCGTCGGCGATTTCAATTTTGGCGAAGTCGCCCACGTTGTCGAGGAGACGGACCTTGGTACCCTCGTGGAGGACGAAGACCGTCTTGCCACCTTCGGCCGGCGAACTCTTGACGGAACAGACCGGCATCGTGATGATGGCATGGTCGGTCCGCGTGACAGCCCGACGCTGCTGCAGCGAGAACACGAACGTGAAGACCGTCAGCACCACGAACACACAGGCCAGGATGAACGACAGCTTGCGCAAGGCCCGCGAAGCACTGTTGCGGAAGACTGTCAGCAGCAGCCCGACAATGGCCAGCAGGCCCAGTGTGATCCAGGCCCAGGCATCTGCCGACAGGCCCTGGCGGAGATGGCGGAACCACGAGACCAGGATGAAATCGGGCACTTCATCGATCTTGTCGAGCGTCAGCTGCCGGACGATAGCCAGGTTGTGGGCTGCGTCGTCGTGCGACGGGTCGAGTTTCAGCGCACGCTCGAAATAGAGGATGGCATGGGCATTGTCGCCCATCTTGAAATACGTATTGCCGATGTTGTAGCACAGGTCTGCGCTCTCAAGGTTCTCACCTTCGATGGTCAGGTAGTAATTCAGGGCATTCTGCCACTGTTCTGTGGCAAAAGCCTCGCCCGCCATGTTCCAAAGCGACGATACGTCGTTCTGGGCGAAAGCAGGACTGGACAGGCACAGGAGCAGGGCCATGATTGCTACGCCCGCCATCTTCTTGCCCGCAGCACCCTTGGCCGGGTTCTTGAGCTGGCCTTCAATGACGGAAATGACGTCGATGGCCTCGTTGTATTCGTTCTCCATCTGCGCCTGCTCGCTGGAAGGCGAGTAACGGGCGAATTCACACTTGTCGAAGAGCGCGATCAGCGCAGAGACGGCCTCTTCGCGCACGCCCCGTTCCCGCAAGCTGTCGCTGACCGCCTCCTTTGAGAGGTCGGCTGCCGGAATCATGAGTTTGTCAGACACATATCCCATCAGCGCCTTGTGCAGCTCTTCGTAGTAAGCGCCGCCAAGTCCCTGTTTCAGATAAGATTCGGCCTGCTTAAGCCGGGCTCGTGCCATCTTATTGGCGCGGCGGTTCTTGGAACCGGCCACATCGGCGCGGCGCGCCCGCGTCCGCCGCAACGTATAATTGATCAGCATAAATATCAATACCAATGCAATCAGAAGCCCGAAGAACAGGGGAGAACCGGCAAAGAAGGCACCTTTTTTCTTGAGGTTGCCGTCGCCCAGGGCGATGTAACGGATGTCCTCGATGAGGCTGCGTACGCTCTGCTGGTTGCTTCCAGCTACGGCGATACTGCTGCCAGCGATTTCCTCGCCTTTTTCGATGGTGACCGTGATGTCTCCCGTCGCGGTGGTGGCATATTTGCCGTGTGCCATGTCGTAGTAGCTATACTGGATGGACGGAATCACGAACTCGCCATGGCTGCGCGGGATGAACGGATATTCGAAGGTCTTCGAGCCGCTGGTGCCGCTGGCAGAGGTCTTGTCGGTCGTCTTCAGGTCGTAGACCTCGAAGTCCGGCGGAAAATCAACCTTCGGTGCCTGGAGCATCGACAGGTTGCCATTGCCGGAGATGGTGACGATCAGCGAAGCAGCCTCGTTGGACTTGATGCCGTCCTTGCTCATCTTCGCGCTGATCTTGAAGTCGCCTACGCCGCCCCCGAACGAGGCCGGGGCACCGGCCGGGAGGTCACGCACCTTCACTTGGATAGTGGGGGTGCTGATCCGCTTGCGGATGGTCTGGTACTGGTCGAAGAAGTCGTCGAAGATGGAGAGCGGACTGCCGCCTGACGTGCGGACACGCAGCTGGCAGACCATCTCCGCCGGATCGACGGTCAGGGTGCCTGTCTGCTGGGGAATCAGCACGTACTGGCGCAGGAGTGCGCTGTTGTAGATGGTTCCGTTTACGTTCTCGCGGTTGAATTCCAAGTTGTTGACCGTAACGGTCTCCTTGTTCCAGAACCCGTTGAATGTGGGGAACTTGATGTCTTCGAAACCCACGATTTCCGCGCGGGTGTAGATTTTCAGCGTGGCTGTGATGGGCTCTCCCTTGACCACGTTGGTCTTGTTCAGCGTCATCCGAAGGAAGATATCCTGGTTGGACACGGTGCCCGTGACGGAGGGATCGTTCTTCGGGGTGCGGTCAGGCTGCGACGGCTGGGACTGTCCCTGCTGCGTATTGCCGCCGCCGGACGGCTGCGTCTGTTGCTGTTGTTGCTGCTGGCTGTCTACCACCTCGATGGACAGGGTGGAGGAGGATACCTCCTGCTTGTCGACCCTGGCCGAAGCTGCAGCGATGGTGAAGGTGCCGGTACGGCGGGGCTGCAGCAGATAGGTCACGGTTTCCTGATGGGTGGAGGTGCGCTTGCCGTTGATGATGTTCGTACTCGACATCGAGCCCTTCTGCGGTCCCCAGACCACGTCGAAGTCATCTGTGCCGGGCCAGTTGAAATCGCTCATCCGCGCATCGGCGGTAAATACGATGCGGAAAGTCTCGTCGGCCGAGACCACCCGCGGGCCCTCCAGTTTGAGCGTCTGGGCCGCACCTGTCAAGGTGCTGAGCAACAGCAGCAATGTAAGCAGTCGTTTCATATGGCGCTACCAATTTTTCTCTTTCTGTTTCGATTTCAGTTTCGCGGCCTTCTCCTTCTTGACCTTATCTTGCGTCTTGTCTTCCTGGGCCTGGATGGCCTGCAGCATCTGTTGGGCGGCTTGCGGCGTTATCTTGGGCTGCTGGCCCTGATTCTGCTGCTGGTCCTGGTTCTGATCCTGCTGCTGGTCGTTCTGGTCCTGGTTCTGGTCTTGATTCTGGTCGTTGTTCTGATCTTTGTTTTGATCCTGGTTCTGGTCGTTATTCTGGTCGTTATTCTGATCTTTGTTCTGATCCTGGTTTTGATCTTTGTTCTGATCCTGATTCTGGTCCTGATTCTGGTCGTTATTGCCGCCACCGCCACCGCCGCCGTTCTGCTGCTCGTTTTCCAGCATCTTCTGGGCATAAGCCAGGTTCGCCTTGGTTTCCATGTCGCCCGGATTGCGCCGCAGTGCATTCTTGTATGCCTCGATGGCCCCCTGCCAATTGCGCTGTTTCAGCTGCGAATTGCCCATGTTGTGGAAGGCGTCCGCACCGTGCTGGCCCTTGGCCAGCGAATCGATGCCCGCCTTGTAGTAGCGGTCGGCTTCGGGGTAGTTCTCCAGGCGGTAGTAGTTGTTGGCCAGGTTGTAGTCGGCTGCGACAGAGGTCGAGTCAGCCACCAGCGCCTTCTTGTAATCGATTTCCGCCTCGGCATATTTCTCCTTCTTGAACTGGCGGTTGCCATGGCGCACGCTCTTGCGCTCGCTCTGCGCGAAGCAGAGGCTGCTGCACACGATCAGCGACAGGATGGCAAGCAGATATCGTTTCATCTCTCAATCCTCCTTGAACAGGCGTCGCCGGGCCTTCGTGTCCGAAACCAGCAGTTCCAGGACGAGGAAGAAGAGGGCGATGCCGAAGAAATACATGTATTGTTCATCGAAGTCCTCGAACACCACGGAGTTGAACTGCTCCTTGTCGATGGTGCGGATGTCGTCGATGATGGGGTTCAGGCCGAATTCGCTGTTGCCGGCCCGGACGTATTTGCCTTGTCCGATGCCTGCGATCTCCTGCAGGATGCTTTCGTCGAGGCGGGAAACCACGATGTCACCGTTGGCATCTTTCATGAGGCTGCCATTCTTGGGAATGGGTTTGCCCTGCGGCGATCCCACGCCGATGCAATAGATGCGGATGCCTTGCTCGGCGATGGCCCTGGCGGCGTCAAGTGCCTCGCCTTCATGGTCTTCGCCGTCGGTGATCAGGATGATGGCACGCGAACGCTCGCTTTGCGTGCTGAAGCTGCGGGCCGATGTCATGAGGGCTTCGGCCAGGTCGGTTCCCTGGATGGGCACGCTCTCCGGGCTGATGCTCTTGAGGAACAGCTTGGCGGAGACATAGTCAGCCGTGATGGGCAGCTGCACGAACGCTTCACCCGCAAAGACCACCAGGCCGATGCGGTCGCCCTGCAGCTTGTCGACGAGCCGGGAGATGGCCAGTTTCGAACGCTCCAGGCGATTCGGTGAATAATCCTCTGCCAGCATCGAGTTGGAGACGTCGAGGGCGATCATCACTTCCACGCCCTGGCTCTCATGTTCCTTGAGGCGGGCACCCAGCTGCGGCCGGGCCAGGCCGATAACGAAGAAGAACCAGGCGACGGCCAGCAGGCTCACCTTGAGCCAACCCTTGCCGGTTGAGGCATCGGGCATGAGGGAAGATACGAGGGCCGGTTCACCCAGGCGGGCGATGCGGCGCTTGCGGATGCGCAGTTGCAGTGCGTACGCCACGAATAGCAGCGGCACGATCAGCAACAGCAGCAGATATTGACTTTGTGCAAGATAGACCATTACGGGATCCTCCTCAAAATCACGAAACGCAGCAGCAGCTCCGCCAACAGGCAACAGAGCGCGATCAGTGCGAAGCGCATGAACAGCTCGGAATAGACGGGGAAGCTGTCGACCGTGGTGCGGGTCTTCTCCATCTGGTTGATTTCCGAGTAGATTTCCATCAGTTTGGTGTTGTTGGTGGCGCGGAAGTACTTGCCGCCCGTTTCAGCGGCAATCTGCTTGAGCAGGTCTTCATCGATCTCCACCTTGACGTTCTGTACCTGGACGCCCCAGGGCGTCATGAAGGGGTAGGGAGCTTCGCCCATCGCGCCGACGCCGATGGTGTAGACGCGGATGTCGTATGTCTTGGCGATCTCGGCGGCCATGAGCGGAGCGATCTCGCCGCTGTTGTTCATACCGTCGGTCAGCAGGATGACCACTTTGCTTTTTGCATCAGAGTCTTTCAGGCGGGCCACGGCGGTTGCCAGACCGTTGCCGATGGCTGTTCCGTCGTCGATCAGGCCGGTCTCGACCTCCTTCATCAGGTTGATCAGGGTGGGCCGGTCGGTGGTCAGCGGGGCCTGCGTATAGCTTTCGCCGGCGAATACCACGATACCCATGCGGTCGGCCGGTCGGCTGGCGATGAATTCGATGGCGATGTCCTTGGCGGCGCCGATGCGGTCGGGCTTGAAGTCGCGGGCCAGCATCGACGTGGATACGTCCATGGTCAAAACGATGTCGATGCCCTCGGTGTCCACCTTCTCGAAATTCTCGGAGGAGCGGGGACGGGCGATGGCCACGATAATGGCGGCCAGGGCGACCATGCGCAGGATAAAGGGAAGGTGGCGGGCCCAGGAGACCAACTTCCCGCTGCCATTGTCCCATTGGGCAGCGTCGGAAACGGTCAGGGAAGGTTCTTTGCCGCGGACGCAGCGCCACACATACAGCGCGATCAGCGGTATCAGCAGGAGTTCCAGCCAGAGCAGGTTCGGATATTCAAAGAACATGGGCTATTCCTCCTCCTCGTTTTCAATCTGGGACATATACGTCTCGTTGACGAACCGGATGGCCGTCGGGATGGCGTTCTCATTTTCCTGGTCCGTAGCCGTATGCTTGGCGAACTTCACGAAGTCGGCGGTGCCGAAGAGTTCCTTCAGCGGATCGGTTACGGCAGATGCGACCTCTTTGTCCTGCAGGTCGCGGAACATCTCCGCGGAGGTCTGCTCGAGGGCCGGGATGCCATACCGCTCAGCGATGTACTGGCGCAGGGCATCGGTCACTTGGGTGTAGAACTGTTTCTGCTTGCCGTTCTGCCAAAGCTTCTGGGCGCGCGTCTTCTCCAGGCTCCGGAGGGCCACGATGTGCGGCGGATCCTGCACCACGGGCTTGCCGAACAGGTCACGGTGCTGGCGGCGCATCCTGATCCAGCGCACAAGCAGCCACACGAGTGCGGCCACCAGCAGCGCGAGCCCGACCCAAGGGATGACCTCCTTGAAGGTCAGGGGATAACGGATTTGTCCTTTGATATCGTAGGCCTGGAAAGTGGCGGTGTCGATGGGAATGGTAGTCACCTCAAGCCGGGGTCCGGCATAGGTGAGGGTATCGATGGTGCCGTCGGTGCGGGCCAGCAGGACGAAAAGCTGCGGCAGGTCATAACTGCCGCTGTCAAAGCTGGTGAGGGTCACGCGGCCGCGGAGGGTCTGTGCGCCGTCTTTCTGCTGCAGGGTGTCGAGCTGCATGTCGCCCAGCGCTTCGACGCCGGGAACGGGCGTCTCGCCGGGCTTGCTGATGCGCGCCGACTCGCCCGGAGCGAGCTGCAGGTCGAGCGTCCACTCGATCTGGTCGCCGATCAGGATGGAGTCGCGGCTCAGGCGGCTTTGCAGCGGCGCGCTTTCCTGTGCGCCGCACATCAGGGTGCGGAGCATCAGCAGCAGGGCCATCAGGGTTGTTTTCTTCATATCAGGCTCTGTTTTTGAAGAACGTGATGAGACCTTTCACATAGTCGTCGCCCGTACCGATGCTCACCGTGTCGATGCGGTAGCGGCGCAGCGTGGCGAGTGTATTATCCACGGCGTGGCGGCTCCAAGCCTCATAGTTGCGGCGGACGGTGGCGGAAGCGGTGTTGATCCAGCGGGTTCCGCCGGTCTCGGCGTCACGGACATGGACGAGACCCACATCGGGAAGGGTCCTTTCGCGCGGATCGTAGATGTTGATGACGGAGATGTCATGGCGGTTCGCAGCGATCTTCAGGGCTTCTTCATAGCGGGGGTGCTGTGTGTCGTCCAGGTCGATCATGTCGGAAAGGAGGAAAGCGGTGCAGCGCTTCTTCAGGGCGTTGGTCAGGTACTGGAGGGCGACGCCGATGTCGGTTCCTTTTTCTTCGGGCTCGAATTCCACCAGTTCGCGGATGATGCGGAGAAGGTGGCTGCGGCCCTTCTTGGGCGGGATGAATTTCTCGACCTTGTTGCTGAAGAACAGGGCGCCGACCTTATCATTGTTGATGGAGGCGGAGAAGGAGAGCACGGCGGCGATTTCGGCCATCAGTTCTTTCTTAGTCTGACTGGTGGTGCCGAAGAGCCGGGAGCCGCTGACGTCCACGAGGAGCATCACGGTGAGTTCGCGTTCTTCTTCGAAGATCTTGACGTAAGGGGAGCGGAGGCGTGCGGTGACGTTCCAGTCCATGTTGCGGACGTCGTCGCCGTACTGGTACTCCCGGACTTCGCTGAAGGCCATGCCACGTCCCTTGAACGCAGAATGGTACTCTCCGGCGAAGACCTGGTGGGACAGCGCCTTCGTCTTGATCTCGATTTTCCTTACCTTCTTTAATAATTCGTTTTCCATTTATTCTTGTTCGTCCGGCTCGCTTTGCTGCTCTGGTTTTCGTTCCGCTCGCAATGAAACTGCTAGCGGCTCCGAAAACCACCCGCTGCTACGCTCGCCTTTATGCGATTGATCGTTTTGCTTGCGTAGTAGCGCGGGTGCTTAGGGTCCTCGAAGCAATCTCCCACCCGCGCCTTTTCGCAAGCAAAACGGCCGATGCTTATTCTATTAAGGAACTTCGACGGCGTTGAGGACGTCGGTGATGATCTGTTCGGTGGTGATGTTTTCGGCTTCGGCTTCGTAGGTCAGTCCGATGCGGTGGCGCAGGACGTCGTAGCAGACGGCGCGGACATCTTCGGGGATGACATAGCCGCGGCGTTTGATGAACGCGTAAGCCTTGGCAGCCATGGCGAGCGAGATGCTGGCACGGGGCGATCCGCCGAAGGAAATCATGTCCTTCAACTTACCGAGACCGTATTCTTCCGGCTGACGGGTGGCGAATACGATGTCGACGATATAACGCTCGATCTTCTCATCCATGTAGACGTCGCGCACGACCTCGCGGGCACGGACGATGTCTTCAGGCTTGAGCTGCGTGGCGGGACGGGGGAATTCGCCCTGGTTGTTCATCCGGATGATGAGCTTCTCCTCTTCTTTCTTCGGATATGTTACCTTGACTTTCAGCATGAAACGGTCCACCTGTGCTTCGGGGAGGGGATAGGTACCTTCCTGCTCGATGGGGTTCTGCGTTGCCATCACCAGGAAAGGATCGGGCAATTTGAACGTGGCGTCGCCGATGGTGACCTGGCGCTCCTGCATGGCCTCGAGCAAGGCGGACTGCACCTTGGCCGGGCTGCGGTTGATTTCGTCGGCCAGTACGAAGTTGGCGAAGACGGGACCTTTCTTGATCTGGAACTGTTCGCTCTTCTGGCTGTAGATCATCGTACCGATGAGGTCGGCAGGCAGCAGGTCCGGAGTGAACTGGATGCGGCTGAACTTGGCATCCACGATCTGTGCAAGCGTATTGATGGCCAGGGTCTTTGCCAGGCCCGGCATGCCTTCGAGGAGGATGTGGCCGTTGGCCAGCAGGCCAATCAGCAGGTTGTCCACGAGCTGTTTCTGCCCCACGATCACCTTGCCCATCTCCATCTGGATGATGTCGACGAAGGCGCTTTCCTTCTCAATGCGTTCATTTAACGCTTTAATGTTTACGCTATCCATGTTTGTATCTGGTTTTTTTGTATTTTTGTTGCCTGTAACAATCTCGCAAAAGTAATAAAAAAATGCGGCTCTTCGTCCAGCTTTCCTACGACGGAAGTCCTTTCTGCGGATGGCAGTTCCAGCCCAATGTGCCTTCTGTCCAAGCCGAAATGGAAAGGGCGCTCTCGATTGTCTTGGGAGAGCCTGTGACAGTGGTTGGCGCCGGGAGGACGGACACAGGAGTAAATGCACGGCATTACATTGCGCATTTTGACGTTTCTGCCTGGCCGGATGAAGATGCCGCCCGACTCTTACGCAAATTAAATGCCATTCTGCCTCCCGCCATTGTGGCAGAAGCCTTCTATCCGGTGGCAGACAATGCGCATGCGCGTTTCGATGCCGTCAGCCGGACCTACCGCTATTATATCCATACTGACAAGGACCCTTTTATCCGGCACTCCTGCCGCTGCTGGTACGATTTCGACGTGGAAGCCATGAACCACGGCGCACAGGTACTGCTGGGCCGGCACGATTTCTCGAGTTTCGAGAAGACGGGCGGCGCCAACAAGACTTCCCTCTGCACCGTGACGGAGGCCCGCTGGGAAAAGGTCGACGACACGCATCTGGTGTTTACCATCACGGCCGACCGGTTCCTCCGCAATATGGTCCGGGCCACGGTCGGCACGCTTTTGGAAGTGGGAAGGGGACGGTATGCACCGGAGTGGGTGGCTGAGGTGCTGGCGGCGCAAAACCGCAGCGAGGCGGGACAGTCCGTCATCGGGGAAGCGCTCTTCCTGGAAGATATCCGCTATCCGTATCCATTGATAACAATTTAATATTCATAGACTTATGCTTTCTATTTTTCTTCAAGCAGCCGTTGACGCCGTGGAAGCTGTCCCTGTACAGGAAGAGCTTTCTTTCTCGCTGATCAGCATGGCTGCCAAGGGCGGCTGGCTCATGCTGGTGCTGCTCGCGCTTTCCATCGTCGCTATCTACATTTTCGGTAAAAAATGGTGGGCCATCAGCCAGGCCGGCAAGATTGACAAGAATTTCATCAAGGACGTGGACAATTACCTCCTGGAAGGGAAGGTCCGTTCGGCCCGTGCGCTCTGCAAACGGAGCGACACGCCGATCGCCCGCATGATCGAGAAAGGCGTGGAGCGCATCGACAAGCCGCTCTCTGACATCCGCATCGCAGTGGAGAACGTAGCCAATGTCGAAGTGGCGCAGCTCGAGAGGGGGCTGCCAGCGCTGGCGACCATCGCCGGCGGCGCGCCGATGATCGGTTTCCTCGGCACTGTGATGGGCATGGTGCAGGCCTTCTTCAACATGGCGCAGGCCGGCAACAACATCGACATCACGCTGCTGTCGGGCGGTATTTACACGGCCATGATCACTACGGTCGGTGGTCTGATCGTGGGCATCCTGGCCTACTTTGGCTACAACTTCCTGACGGCAAAGGTCACGAGCCTGGTTTCCAAGATGGAAGCGTCTTCCATTGAGTTCCTCGATGCGGCGCAGGCCCGCAAAGATTCCAAAGAGGCATAGCCATGGCCATCAAACGTTCCACCAAGGTTGACCCGTCGTTCTCGATGTCGTCGATGACGGATATCGTGTTCCTGCTGCTGATATTCTTCCTCGTCACATCCACCCTGGTCAACCCCAATGCGCTGAAGCTCCTGCTGCCCAAGAGCACGGGACAGGTGGCCGCCAAGGCGACGGTCAGCGTATCGATCAAGCACTATCCGGATCAGAACAGGGTGTCGTATCACATCAACGGAAATCAGAAGCCGGTGACTTTCAATGAGATCGAGCCTGCTGTCCGTGACCTTCTGCAGTTCGAGGACGACCCGACCTTCTCCATCTACGCTGACGAAACAGTGCCGGTCAAGGAAGTGGTGGCGCTGATGAACATTGCCAAGCGCAACCACTATAAAGTCATCATGGCGACTTCGCCGGAATAATCTGAATTTAACAAAACGCTCGATGAACCGCGCCAACTGGATCGGACTGGGCCTCACGGTAGTGTTTCACGCACTGCTGCTGTGCTTGTGCTTCCGCTCCGGGTTGAAGTACATCTACCCGCCGCCGCAGGAGCAGGCGGTGATGATGGAATTCCCGGAGGAGGAACTGCTGCCCGAGGAGGTGAAGGTGGGGGCGGAGCCGCGGGCGGAAGTCCCTGATCCGGAGGAGGATGTCCGGCTGGTCAAGCGGTCGGAGGCTCCGGTGGAGGGGACGAAGGCCAACGAGGCCGAGGAGGCGACGGTCGGCGATGACGGCGATGTGCCGGTGCCGGAACCGGTCCGGCAGATCGACAAGCGGGCACTTTTCCCTGCGGCGGCCAACAATAAAAAGGATACGCTCGCGACACAGACTTCTTCACAGCCTTCCGCGCGTTTTGATGCGGGGCACGCGAGCGGCAATACGATGTCGGGCTCTTCTGACGGAGAGCCGTCGGCCCGGCTGGCGGGGCGTGACGTCATGGGGTCGCTGCCGCTGCCGGATTATGGGGTGCAGAAGGCGGGGCGTGTGGTGGTCCGCATCATGGTGGATCGCGACGGCAATGTGACGGATGCCATTCCGGGCATCGAGGGCACCACGGTGCAGGATCGTTTGCTCTGGTCCGCCGCCAAGAAGGCTGCTCTCCAGGCCCACTTCTCCGCCAATTCCAAAGCACCTCTCTCCCAAGAGGGTACTATCACCTACATCTTCAAGCTTCAATAACGTCATGCCGGACTTGATCCGGCATCTCTTTTTTTTTGGGGGGGGGGTCGGGCCTTCCTGAGGTGCGTTGAGAACCCGCGTGGCTGTCGAGCACTCGCCACGCGGAACGCTCAACGCTCCACCAGGCCTTCGCACGGCCCGACCTCTATCAGGGCTTGTACTTGGGCGCTCTGGGAGTTGCTTCTCGGACCTTCGCTTCGCTCATCCCTCCCACCGCTTCGCGGCGGGCCCCTCCCGCTATCAAGCGCGGGTGCTTAGGGTCCTCAAAGCAACATCCCACCCGCGCAGTCGCACAAGCCTCAAATTCCATCTCTTGACTCATGCATGCCCGACCGCCCGTTATACCCGGCTTGACAGGGTATCTGAGCAGCGGATGGAGAATCGAGACAATCCCGGAAATCAGTACTGCAGAAGCGTGACGACGCCGTCCATCGTGGCGATGAGGAGGTGGCTGCCGGGGAGGGGGACGATGCTGTTGATCAGGGCGACGGAGATTTTGTGCTTCCAGACGACGGTGCCGTCGGAGGCGTTGAGACAGAAGAGGTTGCCCTTGTCGGTAGGGACGAAGAGCAGCTGGCCGTCGGGGCTGCTGACTGACGGGGTCGGGGCAATCTCGTAGCCAAAGCCGGGATGGGTCTCCCAGCGTTTCTCGGCGTTGTCGGCTGTGGTAACGTATGCCTGGACACTGTCGAACATCGTTTTTACATAGATGGTTTCGCCGTCGGGGGAGAGACCGATGGATTCGCGGCCGCCAGTGGAGACCCAAAGCTGTTCTCCTGTGCCGGCATCCAGCGCATAGGTCTTTCGTTCCGGTGTCACAACGAAGATTTTTCCGTGGGCTTTCACCGGATAGACCGCGGCTGGCGAAAACATCCGGGAGCCCTTTGTCTTCCAGGTCCATTGCACGGCGCCGGTACGCGGGTCCAGCGAATAGAGCGTATTGGCCCAGTCACCGAAAACTACTTGGCTGTCATCGACATACGGCTTGCACTCCACGAAGCCGGCGATGCCTTCGCGCGCCCAGACCAGTTTTCCGTTGCGCACCTTCAGGGCACGGAATACGTGGTCTGAAGCACCGATGTAAGCAATTCCCTTCCGGATGACGGGGGAAGCCAGGACAGACTTTTCGCAGCGGTAACGCCAGCGCATCTTGCCATTCCTCAGGGACAGGCAGTAGATGTAACCGTCTGTCGAACCGATGACCACCTTTTTCCTCCAGACGGCTGGCGTGGAGAAAACCTTGCCCTCCGTGGCGAAGCGCCAGACTTCCCGGCCCGTGGCCGCGTCGAGTGCCTTGACGACACCTGCTTCGTTGGCGTAAAGCACGAATCTTCCGGCAGGAACGGCGCCGCAGCCGATGTCTCCTTCGTCCTGCGTACGCCAGATCTCCTGCACTTGCGGGAATTCCCGGTTCACATCAAACTTGAGGAACGGGTAGTCGAAAGGAAGGCCGTAGGCATTGTCGCGGCCCGCGGCCTTGTCGGGCTCATATTGCGGCGTGTCAGTGAGCTGCTGCGTGTACCAGGGCTTCCGGTCCAGCGGAGATATGACTTGGCCGTCCTTGTCCACCAGGATGCGCTCATGTGCGGAGAACGTGCAGTCCTTGATTTCCATGATGTTATATCCCACCTCCTTGCCACGGTCCGGCGAGCGGCCGAGGATACCCGGCACACCTTCATAGTCAAGCGCCTTGTTCATGTGCCAGTGACCGCCGATGAGCAATTGGATGTTGCCCTTTTTCAGGGCGTTCATTACCTGGAAATAGTTGAGGATGGAAGTGTCCTGGGGATAGTGGTTCACAAAGATGACCGGCTGGCTCTTCGGTGTGGCCGTCATGATAGAGTCGAGCCATACGAGGCTCTCGTGCGGCAACAGGGCTGGGGCCATGCGCATGTTGGGACCGCTGTTGCAGCCGAGGAACTTGATGCCACCGGCTTCAAACTCAAACTGCTCGTAGCCAAATACCCTGGCGAAGGTGTTGCAGCCGCTTTCCGACCATTTCGCATCGTGGTTGCCGGCGACGATCCAATAGGGATGCGCCAGTTCGTCGATCAGGGCCTTGGTCATCACGATCTCTTGGTCAGCGCCGAATTCGGTGATGTCGCCGCCGAAGATCGTGAACTGGATGTCCGGCTGGCTGTTGATGTCGGCGATGCAGCGTTGCAGGTTCTCGATGCGGGGAGACCCTTCACTGATATGGATATCAGAGAGATAGGCGAACTTGACTGGCATCGTCTGCGCAGCGGCCAGGATGGCCGTGAACAACGACACGGAAAGAAGGAGCAAGCGTTTCATGGGAGAATGAGTATCCTGGTCGAGCCGCAAATGACGTCAGATGAGCGAAAGCAGATACTTACCGTACTCGTTCTTGCTCATCGGGGCAGCCACCTCGCGGAGTTTTTCGGCAGAGATCCAGCCGTTGCTGAAGGCGATTTCCTCGAGGCAGGCGATTTTCAGACCCTGCCGCTTCTCGATGACCTCCACGAAGGTGGAAGCCTCGGCCAGCGATTCGTGCGTACCTGTATCGAGCCAGGCGAAACCACGCCCGAAGGTCAGCACCTTGAGTTCCTTGTCCTGCAGGAATACGTTGTTGACCGAAGTGATTTCCAGTTCGCCGCGAGCGGACGGCTTGACCGCCTTGGCGACCCGTACCACCTTGTTGGGATAGAAGTACAGGCCTACGACCGCGTAGTTGCTCTTGGGATTCGCCGGTTTCTCCTCGATGCTGTCCGGATTGCCGTCTGCATCGAACGACACGACGCCATAGCGTTCCGGGTCTTTCACCCAGCAGCCGAAAACCGTGGCCTTTTCATGTTCCGCATTGACCACGGCCTGCCGCAGCAGGTCTTTGAAGCCCGACCCATGGAAGATGTTGTCCCCCAGTACCATGCAGACAGCGTCGTCGCCGATGAACTCCTCGCCGATAATGAAAGCCTGGGCCAGACCGTCGGGTGAAGGCTGTTCAGCATAGGAGAAGTGCACGCCGATGTCCGAGCCGTCGCCCAACAGGCGGCGGAATCCCGGAAGGTCATACGGGGTGGAAATGATCAGGATGTCGCGGATGCCCGCCATCATGAGCACCGATATGGGATAATAGACCATCGGCTTGTCGTAGATGGGAATCAGCTGTTTCGAGATGCCTTTGGTGATGGGATAGAGCCGGGTGCCGCTGCCGCCGGCCAGTACGATACCTTTCATTTTATTGCCATTTGTATTGTTTGTCGATGTCGCTCAGGCCGGCGACCTGGAAAATGCGGGCGACGAATGCGTCTACCAGCGCGGGCAGGTCGGCCGGGCGGGAGTAGAAGCCCGGGTTGGCGGGCATGATGACCGCACCGGCTTCCGTCAGGGTGGTCATATTGCGTAAGTGGATGAGGTTCAACGGGGTTTCCCGGGGAACGAGGATGAGGGGACGTCGCTCCTTCAGTTGCACGTCGGCCATGCGGGCGATGGCATCTTCCGCCGTCCCGGCAGCCATGCGGCCCAGTGTGCCCATGGAGCAGGGGAGGACCACCATCGCGTCGGCTGCCGCACTGCCCGAGCAGAACGGCGCATCGAACCGGCTGTTGTCCAGCCCCCGGGGAGGTTCGCATCCCAACTCAAAGCGCCAGACCTCACGGGCGGTATCGGTCAGGAAGACATGCACCTGCCAGTCGGGCAGCATGGCGGCGCGCTCCAGGAAGCGCTGCGCATAGCATGCTCCACTGGCGCCCGTCACGGCCAGGACCACGTTCCTACAGGTACTCATCGAGCAGGATCTGTTTCAGTTTTTCCATGCCCACCGTGGCCGGCTCCTGAATCTGGGTGAACCGGTTGTAATCGAGCCGGATGGGCTTCGGGTCGATCAGGAAGATGGGCGTGCCGGGTTGTACATAGCGGAAGAGTCCGGCAGCCGGATATACGTTCAGCGAAGTGCCGATGATCAGCAGGATGTCAGCCTCGGAAACTTCACGGGCCGCTGGAGTCAGCATCGGGACGGCTTCACCGAACCAGACGATGTGGGGCCGCAGTTGCACGCCGCGTTTGTCGCAGTCGCCCAGATTGATGTCGCGGTAGCCGATATCCTGAACGCCGCTGTCCTCGCGGTCCATGGGGCGGACCTTGGTGAGTTCGCCATGGAGGTGGATGACCTTTGTGGAACCACCCCGTTCATGCAGGTTGTCCACGTTCTGCGTCACGACCGTCACGTCGAAATACCGCTCCAATTCGGCGATGATCTGGTGGGCGCGGTTGGGCTGCGCCTTTTCGAGTTGGTGACGGCGCTCATTATAGAACTGGAGCACCAGGCCGGGATTGCGGTACCAGCCCTCGATGTCGGCCACATCGGCCACGTTGTAGTTTTCCCAAAGTCCGTCGCTGTCACGGAAAGTCTTGATGCCGCTTTCCGCACTTACGCCGGCACCCGAAAGAACGACGAGTTTTTTCATACGAAGTAATAATTACGCAACCAATATTCAAACAACGGGTCGGTCAGCCGGGCGTTGTCCTCGCTGTCGAAAGTCACCAGTTCGCGTTTGGAAAGCGCCTCCCGGCTCCGGGCGACACCCGCCGACGAATTGAGGCGGTACTGCTCCATGATATCGGCGCTGCTGAATTTCCGCACGCCGTCCACGATGGCGTGGAGCAGGTTGATCTGGTTGACCGTCAGGTCGAAAAGCCACTGCTTGAAGCGGGGTGTGTGGACCGCCAGCAACATGTTGCGCGCCTGGTTCACGATGGTCCGGCTCACATAGCCGGCAGGCAGTGAGTAGCAGTTCGCGCAGAGTTGCTTCACATACCACATGTTGCCTGATGAGATTTCGTAGATGGCGAGCGCCTCTTCCATCTCGATGACACGGCCCAGATTCAGGAAGGTTGAGCGGATATACTCGCAGACCAGCTTTTTCTCCAGCGGCTGCATTTCCAGGGTCCGGCACATGCCGTAGAAGCATTTCCGTTCCTCGAAGATGACCTTCATCGCGTTGACGAACGAGCCGGTGAGCAGGTAGTGAACGGTGTTCTGACGACTCCATGCGCGGTCGAGCGTTTCCAGGTGGAACTGTTCGTCCTCCACCCGTAGCATGTTCTGGAACTCCTTGAAATAGACCACCATCTGGGCGCCCGATTCATTGGAGATGATGCCCGGAAGTTCAAAGATCTTGTTTTCGGCGATGTCGTCGATGGCGATCTCGAAGGGCAGCAGTGCGTCGTGGTTCACCGCTTCGGCACACGATTTCATCTTTTTGCGCCAGAGCGTGAAGAAGTCCTCGGCTGTCCGGATGCTGATCAGGTCGATCTCGCAGACAATCAGGCGGGGATTCGTTTTCCGAACCCGGTCGATGGCTTCCCGCACGATGGTCTCCTTCCCGCTGCGCGCCTCGCCGTAGATGGCCAGGCTGCGTCCGCCCGGCTCCAGGGCCGACATGACAGCGGCGATTTCGCCGGTACGGCCGACAATGCTGGCACCGGCTGGAATCTTGTCAAAGGAGAAGGGGAGGTCCATCATTCAAATCCTAAAAAAAATCCGGCCGAAAAGCCGGGTTTTTTCCTACAATTCTTCGAATTCGACGTCCGAGAAGGAACCCGGTGCCTGTTCCGAAGGTGATTCTGGTTGGGCCGGAGCGACGGTGTCTTCTGCCGGGAGTCGCTCCCGGATATAGTTCACCACCTCCTGGAGTCCGTCGGCGAATTTGTCGAAGTCCTCCTTGTAGAGGAAGATTTTATGCTTGTCGTAAACATACCGTCCGTCGCGTTCCACGCGGCGCTTGCTTTCCGTGATCGTCAGATAGTAATCGTTGCCTTTGGTGGCTTTCACATCGAAAAAGTAAGTCCTCTTTCCCGCTCTGACAGGCTTCGAATAGACATCGTCTCCATTCCTTTCCTGATAGCCTGCATTTTCGTAATCCTCGAAGTACATAGTCTATGTGTTTTTAAACGTTTTTCGAATCTCCTACAAAGATAGATTTTATTTTTGAACGAAACCACTTATCTTTGCGAAAAAATTCAGAAAACTTTGAAATGCTCTCACGCAGATTGATCCGCATTAAGGCGTTCAAAACGCTATTCGCCTACGAAGGATCGGCCTCCGACAATGTAAGTGCCGCACAGAAGACCCTGTTGGAGTCCTGCGACAAGGTCAAGGATCTCTATTATTTCATGCTCAATATCACCGGATCGCTCATCCGGGTGGCGGAAGACAAGATCGCTGCCGGCATGCAGAAGTTCCATCCCACCGAAGAAGAGTCCCATCCGAACCTGAAATTCGTGCACAACCGGTTTGCCGCGCTGCTGTCGGACGACCCGGAATTCGGTCGCATCTGCCAGAAGCGGGGCCTCCAGTGGGGCGAGTATGAGCCTTTGGTGAAGCATATTTACAACTCTCTGATAACCAAGGATTACTACCAGAACTACATGCATTCTGGCGAGGATTCCTTCGAAGAGGATTGCCAGCTTTTTTCCTGCATCTTCCAGGATGAGTTTGAAGACAACGAGGAACTGGAATCCATCCTGGAGGACCTTTCCTTGCTCTGGGTCGACGACCTGGCCTTCGCCCTGAACGCCATCATCGCCGGCATCGAAGAGACATCCCGGAAAAAACACATCTGTCACCCGACCACTTTCCTGAAAGAAGACGACAAGGAATTCGCGCTCCGGCTCCTGACCGAGTCGATCGTCCGCTACGACGAATATTTCCAGCTACTTTCGTCGCATCTGGACAACTGGAAGTCCGATCGGTTGGTATCGACCGACGCCGCGCTCATCGTGATGGGCATTACCGAGGCGGTAGTCTTCCCGACCATCCCCGTGAAGGTGACCATCAATGAATACGTGGAGATTTCCAAGTACTACAGCACGCCCAACAGCCGGGTCTTCGTCAACGGCATCCTCGACCGTATCATCCAGGAGAAGGTCGCCGAGGGTGAGGTGGTGAAGCAAGGCCGCGGTTTATACGAACAATAACAAATTTAAACATACAACTTATGTACGCAATGACATTCCTTCAGGCACAGGCTGGACAAGGCAGTGGCCTGACCATGCTCCTGATGCTCGCCCTCATCTTCGTGGTGATGTGGCTGTTCATGATCCGTCCCCAGCAGAAGCGCCAGAAAGAACTCAACCAGTTCCGCGACAGCCTCTCCAAAGGCGACAAGGTCGTCACCGTGGGCGGTATCTATGGCACCGTCCTCGAGGTCAACGGCAACAAGGTGATGCTCGAGATCGACAAGGACGTCAAGATCAAGGTCGACAAGGCTTCGCTCGTCAAAGATTTCAGCGACGCCCAGCAGTCATAGTCCGTTCCCGATGCGGGACCTTCGGCTTTTTCTCGTTTCCCTGCTCATCGCCTGCCTCGTGTGGGTGATGCATACCTTTACACTCGAGTATTCCGCTTCGGTGCTCTGTTCGGTGCGGGCGACGACGAGTTTGACGGGGTATGCAGCCTCGGCTGTCTCCAACGAGACCTTGCTGCTGCGTGGCAAGTCCACAGGGTTCTACCTGCTGAACATGCGGGGAACGGGACGCAAGCCGGTGGAATTGGATATCGAAGTCGATCCGCGTCATTTCCGCCCGGTGGAAGGAACGGAAGATACTTTTTCTTTGCCGGCCACTGAATTGCGGGAGCGGCTGGGAGAACTGCTCGGCGACCATTTTACGATTGATTTCATCGATGTCGAGCAGCTGACGTTCACTTTTTCACGCCAGTCTTTCGTAAAGGTACCCGTGGTGGCATCGGTCGACCTGGATTTCCGCCCGCAGTACATGCAGGTGGGAGAGGTGGACCTCAAGCCCGATTCCGTGCTGGTCTACGGGGATGTGAAGGAGTTGCAGCGGATTCAGGAAGTCCGCACGCAGGCCATTTCCTTTGCCCACGTGGACAAGACCCTGCAAGGGTATGTGGGTCTGGAACTGATCCAGGGACTCCGCTTTGACGTCGACCGCGTGTGGTATGAAGTGGAGGTGGACCGCTATGTGGAAACGTCCATGACGCTTCCGGTGACGGTCCGGGGCGTCCCTGCCAACCGCTCGCTGATGGTGCTGCCTTCTCAGGTGGAGGTGACATTCCGGGCGCCTTTCCGTCCGCAGGGTGGCAGGATTATGCCGGAAGACCTTTCCCTGGTGGTAAACTATGCAGATTTTACTGGTGCTGAGAGCACGAAGGTGATCCCGCACCTGGTCACGGAGCGCGACATCTATGCCTGGCGGCTCAAGCCGGAAATGGTGGAGTGCATTCTTATGGATGGACGATGAAAGCCCCTTTCGTCATCCTCTGCACCGGAGGTATCGGTAGCGGCAAGTCGGTAGTTGTCAGGCTTTTCCGGGAATTGGGAATTCCTTCGTACGATTGCGACCTTGCGGTCCGTGACCTGTACGGTCGCGACCAGCAGCTGCTGGCCGATGTGGTACGTGTGGCGGGTCCCGGCATCCTGGATGCGGAGGGTCGTCTGGATCGTGCCGCACTGGCAGGCAGGATTTTTGCTGACTCGTCGTTGCTCGCTGCCGTGGAGGCGCTGGTCCATCCGGCGGTCATCCGCGATTTTGAACGCTGGAAAGCTGCGCAGACGGCACCGCTGGTGGTCATCGAATCGGCCATCCTGCTGGAGAAACCGCGTTTCGCGGGCCTGGCAGATTGCACGGTGGCGGTTTCGGCGCCGGAGGAGGTGCGTGTAGCGCGAGTGATGGCCCGCGACGGCTTATCCGAAACCGAGGTGCGCAGGCGGATGGCGGCGCAATGGACCGATGAAGCCCGTGCCGCGCATGCCGATTTTATTTTGGAAAACAACGACCAGGTGGCTTTGCTGCCTGCGGTCATGATGATAATCGAGAAGATAAAAGAAAATGGAAAAGACTGATTTGAAGAAGATTCTCTCCGTTTCGGGAGAGCATGGCCTGTTCGCATACGTGGCGCAGGGACGCGGCGGCATCATCGCCGAGTCGCTCGCTGACAAGCACAGGCAGATGTTCGGCGCCAGCGCCAAGGTAAGTTCGCTGGCCGATATCTCTATCTATACCGACGAAGCCGACGTTCCCTTGCGCGACGTGCTGACCGCCATGGCGGCCAAGCTGGGCACCGAACCCGCACCCGATCCGAAGGGCGATCCGAAGGTCATCAAGGCTTTCTTCGCGGAGGTGGTGCCTGACTACGACGAGAACCGTTTCTATGTCTCGCACATGAAGAAGATCCTCGGATGGTATGAGGAACTTCGTCAATATGCCTCCCTCGAATTCGTCGAGGAGGAGGAAGAGAAAGCAGAGGAGAAAGCCGAGTGAAGCGGATCCAGGTAGTCACCATGGGATGCTCCAAAAACATTGTGGATTCGGAGCATCTGATGGGCGTCTTGCAGGAACGGGGCTACGAACTCGTTCCGGAAGGCGCAGACCTGTCCGTTGCCGGCGTGGACGAGGTGATCATCAATACCTGCGGTTTCATCCAGGATGCCAAGGAAGAATCCATCGAGGCGATCCTGCAGGCGGCTGAGGCGAAGAAACAGGGACTGATACAGAAAATCTCCGTGTTCGGCTGCCTCTCCCAGCGCTATCGTTCGGAGCTGCCCCTTGAGATTCCCGAGGTTGACGAGTGGCGCGGCGTGATGACCTTCGAAACGCTGGGACGGGTTTTGACGACCCCTTCTCACTATGCTTACCTGAAGATTGCGGAAGGGTGCGACCGCTCCTGTTCTTATTGTGCGATTCCGCTGATCCGTGGCCCGCATCGCAGCGTTCCGATGGAGCGGCTGGAGGAGGAGGCCCGTCGGCTGGCTGCGCAGGGTGTCAAAGAGTTGATCGTCATTGCCCAGGATACGACCTATTATGGGCTGGACATCTATGGGAAGCGCCGCCTGGGTGAACTGCTGGAACGGCTCGCCGCCATCGACGGCATCGAGTGGATCCGCCTGCATTACAGCTATCCTGCCGGATTCCCGGAGGATGTGCTTCGCGTAATGGCCGACAATCCCAAGATTTGCCCTTACATCGACATTCCGTTGCAACACAGTGCCGACAAGGTGCTGTCCATGATGCGGCGGGGCGTCGACGGACGGCAGACGCGCGACCTGGTGGCACGCATGCGCCAAATGGTGCCGGGCGTTGTGCTCCGCACCACGCTTATCGTAGGGCATCCCGGCGAGGGGGAGGCGGAATTCGCCGACCTGCTCGATTTCGTGCGGGAGTGCCGGTTCGAACGCTTGGGAGCGTTCCAGTATTCCGAAGAGGAGGGAACATTCGGAGCGTTACATTACAAGGATGAGATCCCAGCGGAAGTGAAGCAGGAACGGTACGACCGGCTGATGGAGCTCCAAAGCGGCATCTCGCTGGCGTACAACCAGTCGCGTGTCGGCACCCGCGAACGCGTGCTGGTCGACAGCTACTCCGACGGCGTCCTCGTCTGCCGTTCCCGCACCGAATCTCCGGAAGTCGATGGCGAGATTCTTGTTTCACCGGAGGTTGTCAATCGTTTGATCGGACAGTTTATCGATGTGGACATCGTCGGCGCCAATGAATACGATTTGATCGGGGAATTCTCAAAATGAAGATGAATATGATAATGAGGGCGTAGCGAGCGGGTGGTTTTTGGAGCCACGAGCATTTTCCCTGCGAGCGGGACAAAAACCAGAGCAAAGCGGAGCCCGATGAGAGATGAATAATTGAATAGAATATGGAACTTTTGAAAGGAAAGGTCGCGCTGGTGACAGGCGCGGCACGGGGCATCGGCAAACAGATTGCCCTCAGATTTGCGGAAGAAGGCGCCGATATCGCCTTCACCGACCTGGTCATCGACGAGATCGGAGAACAGACCCGGAAGGAGCTCGAAGAGAAAGGCGCCCGCGTGCTCGCCATCGCCTCCAACGCGGCGGACTTTGAACAGGCCCATCAAGCCGTGGAGCAGGTAGTCGCCCAGTTTGGCCACCTCGATATCCTGGTCAATAACGCCGGCATTACCAAAGACGGCCTGATGCTGCGCATGAGCGAAGCCCAGTGGGATGCTGTCCTGACGGTCAACCTGAAAAGCGCCTTCAACTTCATCCATGCCGTATCACCCGTGATGCTCCGGCAGCGTGGCGGCTCGATCATCAACATCAGCTCGATCGTGGGCGTGCACGGCAATGCCGGACAGTGCAACTATTCCGCCTCCAAGGCCGGCATGATCGGACTGGCTAAATCCATCGCCGCCGAACTTGGTCCGAAAGGCGTGCGCGCCAATGTGGTGGCGCCCGGCTTCATCCTCACCGAAATGACCGAGAAACTTGGCCCTGACGTGCTGAAACAGTGGGAGTCCAAGATTCCGATGCGCCGCGGCGGAACCCCTGCGGAGGTCGCCAAAGTGTGCACATTCCTGGCTTCCGATCTGGCCTCTTATGTCTCCGGACAGGTGATTTTGGTCGATGGTGGCATGGGAATGTAAATTTTTTCAGATTTTTTATATATCTTTATAGCCAAATGTACATTTTTTAAAAACGAAATATCATGAAAAAGTATGTAGCAGAATGCATCGGAACGTTCGTCCTGACGTTCCTGGGCTGTGGTACAGCCATGTTTCTGGGTTGCGGTGATACGGCCGGCGTCGTCGGAACTGCCATCGCTTTCGGTCTTTCCGTCGTGGCCATGGCCTATACCATCGGCGGCATCAGCGGATGCCACATCAATCCTGCGATCACCTTCGGTGTCGCCCTGGCAGGCCGCATGACCTGGAAAGACGCGGTCGGTTACTGGATCGGCCAGGTGATCGGCGCCATCATTGCAGGTGCCGTGCTGGTTTTGATCGTCAACGTGACGGGCGCTCCCGGTGCCATGGGCAATCCGGCCGGCCTGGGCACGAACGGTGTCGCCAATGCCGGCGGTGTCGGCGGCGCGCTCCTCGTAGAATTCATCGCTACGTTCCTCTTTGTCCTGGTGGTGCTCGGCACGACCGACGCCAAGAAGGGCGCCGGCAACCTCGCCGGCCTGGCTATCGGTTTGACGCTGATCCTCATCCATCTGGTGTGCATCAACCTGACCGGCACTTCCGTGAACCCGGCCCGTTCCATCGGTCCCGCGCTGTTCGCCGGCGGCGATGCCCTGAAGGACCTCTGGGTATTCATCCTCGCTCCGATGGTGGGTGGCGCCTGCGCCGCTGCCGTCTGGAAGCCTCTGGCCAAGTAAGTTTATGGGACTGAAGAAGTTATTTTTTACTGCAGCGTTGTGCTGCAGTGCTTTGCTTGCGATCGCGCAGAGCACGATGACGGACATTCAGGTGCTGGACTACCTGAAGGCCGGTATCGAACAGGGCAAATCGCAGAGCCAGCTGATTACCGAACTGGCAGCCCGCGGCGTGGACCGCGCCCAGGCCGAACGCGTGCGGGATTTGTACGAGAGCCAGCAGACCGGTATCAAGCAGGCACAGTCTACGGCTGTGTCTGAAGACCGATCCCACACCGTGAGCTCAGAAGTCGATTTGAACCCCCGCTCGTTCGGACAGGAGACAGGCCCCAGGATCTTCGGGCGGAGCATCTTCCGCAACAAGTCCCTGAACTTCGCCCCGAGCGAAAACCTGGCCACCCCGAAGAACTACCAGCTGGGCCCGGGCGACGAGGTGATCATCGATATTTTCGGCGCCAACCAGGTGACGCTCCGCCAGGTGATCTCGCCGGAAGGCAGCATCAACGTCGACGTGCTCGGCCCGGTGTACCTGAGCGGCATGACCATCGACGAAGCCAACAAATTCCTGAAGAACAAGCTGTCCAGCATCTATGGCGGCTTGAACCGTGGTTCCTCGCGTACCGATATCCGCTTGAGCCTCGGCCAGATACGAAGCATCCAGGTGAACATCCTGGGCGACGTGGCCAATGCCGGCACCTATGTGGTGTCCGCCTTCTCCACGGTGTTCCATGCCCTTTATCTGGCAGGCGGCGTCACCGGCCTGGGATCGCTCCGCAACATTTCGGTGACCCGCAATGGCAAGATTGTCGGCACGGTGGACGTGTACGACTTCCTGATGACGGGTAACCGCGAGAGCGACATCCGGCTTGAAGAAGGCGACGTCGTGATGGTCAAGCCGTACACCTGCCTGGTGACGATCGGCGGCGAGGTGAAGCGCCCGATGAGTTTCGAACTGAAGGAAGGCGAAACGATGGGCGACCTGCTCGAATACGCCGGCGGCTTCACGAACGAGGCGCTCTCGGAGAATGTGACGGTAGTCCGCCAGAATGGCCGCAACTACGAGATCCGAACCGTCGACGAGTCGCAGTACCAGTCCTTCAAGATGGAGGACGGCGACCAGGTGACCGTCAGCAAGCTGAACGCTTTCTATGAGAACCGTATCAACATTACGGGCGCCGTTTACCAGCCGGGTACCTATGAACTCGGTGAGGACATCAAGACGGTCAGCCAGCTGGTCGAGAAGGCCGGCGGCCTGATGCCCGACGCATTCACCAACCGTGCCGTGCTGCACCGTGAGCATGATGACAAGACCCGCGAGGTCGTGTCGATCAACCTGGGCCGCGTCCTCAGTGGAGAAGATCCGGATGTCGTGCTGATGAAGAACGACGAACTCTACATCACGAGCAAGGCTGATATCCAGGAACGGGGCCGCATGTCGATCTCCGGCCTGGTGGTCCGTCCCGGTTCGTTCCCGTTCGCGGAGAACACCACGGTGGAAGACCTCATCATCATGGCGGGCGGCCTCAAGGAGGGCGCTTCGCTGGCCCGCGTGGATATCTCCCGCCGCAAGCGGGATGCCAACGGCCTGGTGCGGATGGACGAGGTGGGTGAGCTGTTGAGCGTCAGCCTGAAGGATGGATTCGAAGACGACGGCAGCGAGAAGTTCTACCTCCAGCCTTACGACGAGGTGATCGTCCACTACAGCCCGGCTTACAATGCACAGTCGCATGTGACGCTGACGGGCGAAGCCAACTTCCCCGGCTCCTTTACGTTGACCAGCCGCAACGAGCGCCTGAGCGACCTCGTGCGCAAGGCGGGCGGCGTGACGAACTACGCTTACCTGAAGGGGGCGCGTCTCTTCCGCGGAATGGAAGAGGATGAACGCAGGCAGTTGCTGGAGATTCTTAGTAACCGGGATATGGACGAGTATTCGCGCGTCGATACCTCCGGCGTCCAGCGACTCCGGGAGCAAACCCGCTATCAGGTGGCCATCCAGCTCGATGAGGCACTGCGCAATCCCGGCTCCGAGTTTGACATCACGTTGCAGGAAGGCGACGTGCTGGACATCCCGATCGTCCGCAACACGGTCCGCGTGTTCGGGTCGGTGATGCATCCTGCCGTACTGACGTTTGAAAAAGGCAAGAAAGCCAAATCCTACATCGAGGATTGCGGCGGCTATACGAAGAAAGCGCGCAGGGCGAAAGCATATGTGGTGCATATGAACGGCCGGTCCGAACGCATGCGAAAGATCTCGCAGGTGATGCCGGGCGACGACATCGTGATCCCGGAGAAGGTGCGTCAAGAGAGCAGTATATCTGACCGTTCCTTCGATCGTGCTGCTACGGCCATTACGGCCGTAGCAGCCATGGGACAGTCGGTGGCCTACATCATCCTGGTGATCGACCGTACAAAATAGTCCGTTTATGGAAGAGAATAAACAAGCCTGTTATGAAGAGGAAGAGATGGCCGTCGATTGGATGGCCATCCTCCACAAGCTGCTGAAAAGGTGGAAGTTCATTGTATTGGTAACCTTTATCTTTTCCGTCCTGGGCGTGGCTTACGCGCTGGTGATGAAACGGACCTATACGGTTACAATGACCCTGGCTCCGGAGTTACAGAACCGTTCTAACAGCTCTCTTACAGCGCTGGCCGGCATGCTGGGCGGCAATACGGCGATGATGAACTCGACACCGGACGCCCTGAACATCTCCTTGTTCCCCGAAATCAGCGCCAGCACGCCTTTCCTCTGCTCGTTCTTCGATATGCCTGTGTCCAAATATGTCAAGCCCGAAGCGGCACTGGAAGGCGCTGTGGCGGATACGACGACGCTCTACACCCACCTTCAGGGGCGGGACAGGCATTTTACGGAAAAACAGTTGGAGAAAATCGCCAAGGCGGACGCGGAGTATCTGTACAACGACAGTATCCTGGACCCGCAGCAGTTGACGCCTCGCCAGTTCAAAGCCCTCGAAACTTTGCGTGAATGCATTAACACGACCTTCGACAACAAGACGGGCGTGACCACGATCGTGGTGACGATGGACGACCCTATGATCGCCAAGCAGCTGTCCGATACGGTTTGTCAGCGTCTGCAGGACTTTGTGACGGAGTACCGCACGAAAAAGGCGACGGCTGACTACGAATACTATGTGGAGATGGCCAACGACGCGCATGCGAAACTGGTCCGGGCGCAGAACGCCTATGCGGCCCGCGTGGACTACGACCGCAGTGTGATCCTGCAGTCGGTGAGCAGCGCGCGCCAGCGCCTGCAAGATGAGGCCAACCTGGCCAACCAGCTGTACACGCAGATGGCGCAACAACGCGAGATGGCCAAGGCTAAGATCCAGGAAGTCAAACCCGTGTATGCCGTGGTGCAGCCGGGCTATTTCCCGAACAAGCCTTCGAACAGCCGTGCCAAAGTTTGCATCATCTGGTTTTTCCTCGGCGGCTTGCTTTCCTGTGCCTGGGTTGCCTTCGGCGACAAGCTGGTCCAGTTCGTGAAGGATCTGCAAAAAGATCCGGACGTTGAACCAGTGACAAAATCGTAAATAAAAATCCTCGGCCGTGGCGCCGAGGATTTTTGTTTTACTGGAGTCCGATCCGGCTTTTGTCCGGAGCCGGCGGGGTAGGAGGCAGCGGTTTCCAATCCTTCATTTCGGCCTTGAGCACCTCGATGGCCTTGTCCAGCTGGGCGTCCTTGCCCAGGTAGTCCTCGAACGGATTGATGTCGATGTCGATGTCCGGGTCAACGCCGTGTCCTTCGATGATCCAGTTGCCTTCCAGCGAGTAGGAGGTGAAGAACGGCGTGCGCATGTCCTGGCCGTCGAGATACTGCCGTGAGCCGGAAATGCCCACGATGCCGCCCCACGAGCGTTTGCCGATGAGCTTGCCCAGTCCCAGCTGGCGGAAGCCATACGGGAAGAGGTCGCCGTCGGAGGAAGAATACTTGTCGATGAGGCATACCTTCGGACCGTAGAATGCCTGGTTCGGCACCGGTTCGTTCTTGCCGCCCCAGCGCGACATGCTCATGCGATAGACCTCTCGCTGCAGGCGCTCGAGAATCATCGGCGAAACGTTGCCGCCGCCGTTCATGCGGTCGTCGATAATCAGGGCCTTCTTGTCGAGCTGTGTGTAGAACAGCTTGGTGAACATGTCAAGGCCTTCGGTGCTCATGTCGGGGATGTGGATGTAGCCGATTTCACCATTCGAAGCCTTGTCCACCTTCTCGATGTTCTTCTGCACCCACTCGTAGTAGGCCAGCTGGGCCTCGCTTTCTACCGGCTTGACGTACACCGTACGGGCGTTCTTGCCCGATGCGTTGTCGGCGATCTCGAGCGCGACTGTCTTGCCAACCTTGCCCACGAGGGCCTGATAGATATCCACCAGCTCGGAAGCCGGCGTACCGTTCACTTTTGTGATATACTGGCCGACTTTCGCGTCGATGCCCGGTCCGTCCAGCGGCGAAACAAGCGATTTGTCCCAAGAAGCACCCTTGAAGATGTGCTCGATACGGAAGGCGCCCGTCTTGGCATCCTTACTGAACTTACCGCCCAGCAGGCCGGTCTTTACGCGCGGAATCTCCGGTACCTCGCCGGAAGTGATGTAGGCATGGCCGATGGTCAGCTCGCCGATCATTTCGCCGATGAGGTAGGTGAGGTCATGGCGGTGTTTCACATAGGGCAGCATCACCGCATATTTGTCGTGGATGGCCGGCCAGTCGATACCGTGCATGTTGGCCACGTAGAAGTTGTCGCGGGTCACGCGCCAGCTTTCATCATAGATCTGCCGCCATTCGGCTTCGTGGTCGATGAGCATATCCATCTCGTCGGTCGGGACGGGCGTGTCCAGGCGGGCGGGGCCGCCGCCGAAGCCCGAGACATAGTACTTGCCGCCGTCCCGGACGAGGCATTTCTTGTGGTCCGGCGTAAAGACGAGCGGCGTGTTCTTCGGGCCGTCAGAAGTCTTCATGGTCTTGAGGTCGAGCACTTTGACAGCAGCTGCGGGAGCACCGCCGCGCGGTCCGCCGGGCATGCCGCCACCGAAGGAACTGTAGTACAGTTTGCCGGCGTCAGCCAGGATCAGGCGGTAGCGGCCGGCCGGCAGCGGCAGCACGCTGGCGCGCTGGCCAATGCCGTCGATGTCGACCTGTGTCTTTTCAGGCGCTTTGGCCTTGTCCGCTGCCGGTTTTTCACCCGGCTTGCCCGGTTTGTCGCCGGGTTTCGGACCTGGGCCGGGACGACCTTCGGGCTTTCCTTCTGGCTTTACCCCGTATTCATCGGACGTCAGCGTCGTCGGATCGGGCGTGCCCTTGGCCAGCGGGAGGATGAACACATAGTCGCTCACGTTGTAGGAGGCGTTCCATTCCACTTGCGAATACTGCGAGCGCAGGCTGCGCGAAGAGGTGAAAAACAGATACTTGCCGTCCTGTGAGAAGAGCGGACTGGAGGAAGGATACCAGCGGTCGGTCACCTGATAGGATTTGCCGGAAGCTACGTCATAGAGGAATACGGCTGTCACGTCGCTGCCGATCTCCATGGAATAGGCACCCCAGGTGCCGTCCGCCGAGAGGGTGAAGCCGCGCGGGCCACTGATCTCACCCACGATGATGCGCTTCAGATCTCCCGATGCGATGTCCAGGCTGTAGAGGTCTCGCTTGAGCGTGGAGAAATAGATGGTCTTGCCGTCAGGACTCCATTTCATGCTGCTGGGATAGCCATCCTTGAACTGGGTCATGGCTTTTGCGGCCTTCATGTTGTCGGCGGGAGCCACATAGACTTGATATTCACCGCTCTGGTCGGAGAACCAGGCGATGTGTTTACCGTCGGGCGACCAGTTCACGTCGCGATCATGAGCGCCGGCCGTTTCGGTTACGTTGTAGACCGGTCCTGAATGGGCGGGGAGGGAGAAAACGTCACCGCGGGCGGTCACCAGCACGCGCTCGCCGTCGGGTGAAAGGCTGTAGGAATTGATCCGTCCGGCCACGTTCTTGTACTCAGGGCGGCTGTACACGTTATCATTTTCCAGATAGATGGTCACCTTTTCACAAGTGCCTTTCTTCACGTCATATTTATAGATGAATCCGCCGTTTTCGAAGACTATGTACTGCTGGGAATAGGAAGGGAATTTGCAGTCATATTCCTTGAAATCCGTGACTTTGCGGGTCTGCTTGGTCTTGGTGTTGTAGGCGAAGAGGTTCATGAAGCGGTCGCGGTCGGAGAGATAGTAGATCTCGTTGCCGATCCACATCGGGAAGACGTCCTGGGCATCGTTGTCGCTGATCTTCTCGAGTTGCGTCGTGCCCACCTTGTTGACCCAGATGTCATCGGCCTGGCCGCCGCGGTAATACTTCCAGGTGCGGAATTCGCGGAACATGCGGTTCATGGCCAGATACTTGCCGTCGGGCGAATAGCTGCAGAAGCCGCCCTCGGTGGTCGGGATTTCCACTGCGGGGCCGCCGTTGGCGTCCACCTTGCAGAGTTGGGCACGAAGGCCGCTGAAGCACCACTGCTTGTTGCGGTACACGATCTGTTTGCCGTCGGGTGTCCAGCACATGACGATGTTGTTGGGCCCCATGCGTTCGCCCACCATGTCACGGCTCACGAGGGCAGACCAGGTGACGCGCTTGGGCTCGCCGCCCGTGACGGGGATGGTGTAGACTTCGGTGTTGCCGTCGTACTGGCCGGTGAAAGCCACGGTCTTTCCGTCAGGGGAGATGCGCGGGAAAACTTCATATCCCACGTGGGAAGTCAGCTTCTGGGCGGTGCCACCCTCGATGCCGACGCGATAGAGGTCGCCGGCATAGCTGAACACGATGTTGTCGCCGCCGACAGCCGGGAATCGGAGCAGGCGCGCCTCCTGGCGGTCTGCCGCAAATGCCAGCAGCGGAAGAAGGGCTGCCAGCACGGTGAAGATTCTCTTCATGCGTCTTGGATGTTATAAGATATTGAGTGTTTGTTCTTTGATTTTTTCGAGCTCGTCCTTCATGCGGACCACCCACTGCTGGATTTCAGCGTGGTTGGCCTTCGAGCCGAGGGTGTTGATCTCGCGTCCCATCTCCTGCGCGATGAAACCCAGCTTGCGGCCGGGCAGGGGATCGTTCTCCACGGTCTCCCGGAAGTAGCGGCAGTGCTGGCGCAGGCGTACCTTCTCCTCGTTGACGTCCAGTTTCTCGAGCCAGAAGATCATCTCCTGCTCCAGGCGGTTCGCGTCCATCTGGAGCGCGATTTCCCGGGCTCGGGCTTCGATGCGCTCGCGGATGGCGGCCACGCGCTCCCGTTCGTAACGCTCGACCTCGGGAATATATGACTCGATCTTGTCGACTTGTGCAAGGACATCCTTCCGCAGGCTTTCTCCCTCCCGGCAGCGGAAGTTATCGAGTTCGTCGACGGCTTCGCGGATGGCCGCGTAGAGTTGTTCCCATTCTTCGGGTGCCAGTTCCGTGTTACGGGTTTCCAGCACATCGGGCAGGCGCAGCAGCGCGGGGAGGATGGTGTCGGGCTCGCAAAAGTCCAGCACGGTGCCTTCCACAGCGGATTGAAGCTGGTCGTAGTAGGAGATGAGCGTCGCTCCGTTGATCTGCTTCGCTGCGGATCCCTCCGCGCGTTCGACCGTGATGAACAGGTCGATGTTGCCGCGGGAGAGCTTGTCAGCAAGGTATTTGCGAACTTCCACCTCGCGGTCGCGGGGGATGAGTTGGGATTTGAAGGTGATGTCGGCACTCTTGCCGTTGACCGATCGGATTTCGACCAGGTATTTGTCAGGGCCCAGCAGGCACGTAGCCTTGCCGTAGCCGGTCATGGATTTCATCATGGTTTGGTACGGTTTTAATCGCTAAAGATAGTGTTTTTTTCCTATATTTGTGACTTCAAAAAACCCCGCATTCATGGAAGAAGAGAAGAAAAACAACTTCCTCGAAGAAATCATCGAGGCGGACCTCGCGGCCGGAAAATACGACAGCATCATCACCCGTTTTCCCCCGGAGCCGAATGGATACCTGCATCTGGGACATGCCAAGAGCCTGTGCATCAATTTCGGCCTGGCGATGAAGTATGGCGGAAAGACGAATCTGCGTTACGACGACACGAATCCCACGAAGGAGGATGTCGAGTACGTGGACGCCATCAAGGAGGACATCAAGTGGCTGGGTTTCCAGTGGGCCGCGGAGCGCTATGCTTCGGATTATTTCGACCAGCTCTATGAATGGGCCGAGCAGCTTATCAAACGCGGCCTGGCCTATGTGGATGACCAGACGCTCGAGGAGATGCGTGTCAACCGCGGTACGGTCGAGACGCCGGGCACCGACTCGCCCTGGCGCAACCGTTCCGTCGAGGAGAACCTGCAGCTCTTCCGCGAGATGAAGGCGGGCAAGTATCCCGACGGTGCGAAAGTGCTCCGTGCGAAGATCGACATGGCGCATCCCAACATGATGTTCCGCGATCCGATTCTCTACCGCATCAAGCATGCACACCATCACCGTACGGGGGACAAGTGGTGCATCTACCCGATGTACGACTATACGCACGGCCAGTGCGATTCGATCGAGCATATCACGCACTCCATCTGTACGCTGGAGTTCGACATTCATCGCCCGCTCTATGACTGGTTCATAGAGACGCTGGGCATCTATCCGTCCCACCAGTACGAATTTGCGCGCCTGAACCTGACCTACACGCTCATGAGCAAACGCAAACTGCTGGAGCTGGTGGAGAAGGGCATCGTCTCCGGCTGGGATGATCCACGCATGCCAACCCTCTGCGGCGTCCGTCGACGCGGCTACACACCGGAGGCGCTGAAGATGTTTTGCGACAAGATCGGCGTTTCGAAGCGCGACCAGCTGATGGACATCGGGCTGCTGGAATACTGCGTGCGCCAGGACTTGAACGAGCGCAGCAACCGCTACATGGTGGTCTCGGACGATCCGATCAAGGTGACGCTCACCAATTGGGAGCCGGGCAGGGTTGAATGGTTCGAAGCGCCGCTCAATCCGGCCGATCCGGAAGGGGCGAAACGCCGCGTGCCGTTCACGGGCGAGTTGCTGATCGACCGGGCCGACTTCATGGAAGACGCGCCGAAGAAGTATTTCCGCCTGCGGCCGGGTGGGGAAGTACGCCTCAAGTATACCTACATTATTCGTTGCGATGAAGTGATTAAAGATGCTGGCGGAAAGGTAGTTGAGCTTAAGTGTACTTATGATCCGATGACCCATCCGCACTCTGGTCAGTGGCGTTCGGTCAAGGGTACGATCCACTGGGTTTCGACGGCGTATGCGAAGGAGATCGAGTGCCGGATCTATGACCGGCTCTTCACGCTGGAGGATATGTCGCAGGTGCCTTGCGACAAGGATTACAAGGATTTCCTGAATCCGGAGAGCCTGGTGGTGAAGACGGGTTGGGCGGAGCCGGCCCTCCTCGATGATGCGAGCGGCCTCGCCGTCCAGTTCGAGCGTGTCGGCTACTTCAAGAAAGATCCCGACTCGACGCCTGACCACCTCATCATGAATAAGACCACGAGTCTGAAAGATTCATTCAAATTATAGAGTAACAACAGTTTTGCTTGCTGGGCGCTCTGGGTATTGCCTTTCGGACCGACGCTTCGCGTCTCCCTCCCATGCTGCGCATGGGCCCCTCCCGCTATCAAGCGCGGGTGCTTAGGGTCCTCAAGGCAATGACCCACCCGCGCCTTTTCGCAAGCAAAACAAATACAATAATATGAGCCGGTTGACGAAGAATGAGGCCTTGGTGCTGTATCGGGAGGCGCCACTGGAGGAGTTGTCGGCGATGGCCGATGCAGAAAGGTATCGGCATGTACCGGAGCGGCGGGTGAGTTATCAGATCGACCGGAACGTCAATTATACGAATGTCTGTCTTTCGGGCTGCAAATTCTGTAATTTCCATTGCCGGCCGGACGAGCACGAGAAGGCATATACACTTGATTTCGAAGATTATCTGCCGAAGATTGCCGAGATGAAGGCCCTCGGGGGCGACCAGTTGCTCCTGCAAGGCGGACTCCATCCTAAGTATGGCATCGACTGGTATGAGACGCTCTTCCGGCGGCTCAAGGACGCCGAGCCCTCGCTCAAGCTCAATGCGCTGGGACCGCCTGAAATCGCCCATATCGCCCGCATCAGCAAACTGTCGTACCACGATGTGCTCATTCGCCTGCAAGCGGCAGGACTTGATACGCTGCCCGGAGCGGGCGCTGAGATTCTATCCGACCGTGTGCGCCATTTCCTGTCACCGGCCAAGCCCACGGCACGACAGTGGATTGACGTGATGGGGGAGGCCCATCGGCTGGGGATGAGCACCACGGCTACAATGGTTTACGGCCACATTGAAACCATCGAGGAACGCATCGACCACTTGTTCGCGCTGCACAACCTGCAAGACCAGCGCCCAACTGGCACCACAGGCTTCCGCGCCTTCATCTGCTGGCCTATGCAACTGAAAGGAACGGTGTTGGAACGCCTCGCACGGGAAAACCGGCTGCCGGAAGGCATCACTCTTCCCGGCGAGCCCCGTCGCTGGAATCCAGATGAAGAATTCCTGCGCACCGTCGCCATCGCACGGCTCGTTCTCGACAACGTCGACCACATCCAGGCATCCTGGCTGACCGTCGGCCTGGAAATCGGCATCAAGGCCCTTTCCGCCGGTGCCGACGACATGGGCTCCATCATGATTGAAGAGAACGTGGTATCCGCCGCCGGCGCCCGCAACCTTCTCCAGGAAGGCGAACGGACCCTTCGTGCGGCCATCGAAGCCGCCGGCTTCACACCCTGGCTCAGGGACCAGTGCTATCAAGCGCGATAAAAAAGCATATTTTTGTAGTATGAAAGAAAAAGTCATTTGCGGTCTGCAGCAGGTAGGAATCGGCGTAAAGAGCGCTGAAGAGACGTGGAAATGGTATCGGGAACATTTCGGCATCGACATCCCCATCGTTGCCGATGAAGGCGTCGCAGAACGCATGCTCCCGTACACCGGCGGCAAACCCCAGCCCCGCTACGCCGTCCTTGCCATCTGCCTCCAGGGCGGCGGCGGCCTTGAGATTTGGGAGCCCCGCGGCCGGGAGCTTAACTATCCCCGTCAACAGCCTCGCCTCGGCGACCTCGGCATCTTCATCGCCAAGATCAAGACCCGCGACCTGGCAGCCACCTATGACACCTTCACCCGCAAAGGCTTCCGCGTGCTTTCCGCCCCTGCCGCCTTCGCCGGCATCAGGCACTTCTATATGCAGGACCCTTGGGACAACCTGCTTGAAATCGTCGAGGACCCCTACGTGTACGCCGCGTCCCAGACATTCCCTACCGGCGGTTCCTGCGGTGCCGTGCTCGGCGTCAGCGACATGGACCGCTCGATCGCTTTTTACGGCAAGCTGCTGGGCTACGATGAGGTCCGCGCCGACGAAGTGGGCGTCTTCGAAGACATGAAGGCCCTGCCCGGCGGTGACAGGCTGGTGCGCCGCGTGGTGCTGGAGCACCCGAAACCCTTTGAAGGCCCCCTCTCCGCTCTCATGGGTCCCTCGCGACTGGAACTTATCCAAGCCGTCGAAGAGAAGCCCGTCAAGATTTATGAAGGCCGTTACTGGGGCGATCCCGGCTTCATCCACCTCTGTTTCGACATCCGCAACATGGATGCCGTGCAGGCCGATTGCGAGGCGCTGGGCCATCCTTTCGTGTGCGACAGCGGCGTCGACTTCGACATGGGCGACGCCAACGGCCATTTCACATATATCGAAGACCCCGACGGCACCCTGATTGAGTTCGTCGAGACCTTCCGGGTCCCGGTCATCAAGAAAATCGGATTCTACATTGATTTCAAGAAGCGCGACGACCGCAAGCCACTGCCGCGCTGGATGGTCAAGGCCCTACGCTTCCTGCGCGTATCCTGAGTCTACGGGCAGATCCTTGCCCTGTGATGCTGCGACTGCCAGGCGGTCGCAGCGTTCGTTTTCGGGATGCCCGTTGTGGCCCCGGATCCAGTTGAATCGCACCTGGTGCTTCCGGTATACGGTCAGAAACCGTTGCCAAAGGTCCGGATTGGCTTTCTTGGCAAAACCCTTCTGCTCCCAGCTGAATACCCAGCCTTTCTCCACCGCATCCACCACATAGGAGGAATCGCTCCAGACGGTCACATCGGCCCGTTCCCACCGGATGGCTTCCAGGCCGGTGATTACAGCGAGCAGTTCCATGCGGTTATTGGTGGTATTGGCATAACCCGCGGAGATGACTTTCTCATACGGACCGCAACGCAGGATGGCTGCGAAGCCGCCCGGGCCCGGGTTGCCGCTGCAAGCCCCGTCGGTGTAGAGTTGGATGGGCGCGTGGTCCACTATTCAGGCAGGATGGTCTTTTCGCGTTTGGGTCCTTCGAAGTGCTTGGTTTCAAGCGGGTTTGCGCTCATTTCCGCAATGCGTCGGCGGTTGAGGCTGAAGTCGATGGCTGCAAAGATGGCCCGCTGCATCGGTCCGGGAAGGGCTTTGTTCTTGCCGGCAATATCGTAGCCGGTGCCATGGTCGGGCGAAGTACGGACGATGGGCAGGCCCGCCGTGAAGTTCACGCCGCTGTCGAAGGCAAGTGCCTTGAACGGAATGAGACCCTGGTCGTGGTACATGGCGAGTACGGCGTCGAACTGGCCCTGCATGTGGATGCTGAAGAAGCCGTCGGGAGAATAGGGCCCGAATGCGAGGATCTTCTCCTTGCAGGCAGCTTCGATGGCCGGTATGATGGTGTCGATCTCTTCGGTGCCGAGTGATCCGCCGTCACCGGCATGCGGATTGAGACCCATGACGGCGATCTTGGGCTTGACGAAACCAAAGTCGCGCTTGAGCGACTCGTTCATCAGCCGCAGCTTGCTCAGGATGGTTTCGACGGTGATGGCGCTGCTGACCTTGGACAGGGGCAGGTGGTTGGTGACCACGCCGACGCGCAGGTTTTCGGAGCAGAGGAACATCAGGCCGTCTGAACAACCGAATTCGTGGATGAGATATTCGGTATGGCCGGGGAAGCCGAATCCGAGCTGGGCCACGGTGTGCTTGTTGAAGGGGGCGGTGACGATGGCGTCGATGGCGCCGCGCTGGGCATCGGCGACGGCGGCCTTGAGCGCGATGACAGCGGCTTTGGCGCCGTCAACCGTAGGCTGGCCTATTTCCATGGCCATGCTTTCGGGCACGGCGTTGATGATGTTGATGCGCTTGCTGCGGGCGTCTTCTGCCGCGTTGATGACATTGGTGGGCACCTGATCCACCTCGGGCAAAAACTTGCGATAGATGCCGAGGAAGCGGGAAGAGCCGTAGAGGATGATGACGCAGTTCTCCAGGATGCGCGCATCCGACAGCGCCTTGATAATCACTTCGTAACCGATGCCATTGGTGTCGCCCTGGGTAATGCCGACGACGATTTTATCTTTTGCCATTTCTCGTTTCGTTAGGTTTGTCTTTCGATGTTTCGTGTACGAAAAATCAATGCAAGATACAAAAATTTTATATATTTGTAAAAGTCTCAAACAGATGTCGTCGGATGCCACAGCTATTGGACAGTGATATCAAATACTTGCCCGGGGTGGGTCCGAAGCGGGCCGATCTTCTTGGCAAGGAATTGAACATCAAGACATTCAGAGACCTGCTATATTATTTCCCCTTCCGGTACGTCGACCGTTCCCGCTTCTACAGCGTGCGCGAGATCGACGCTTCGACGCCCTACATCCAGCTGCGCGGCCGCATCACCCGCATTGAAAAGGTGGGACAGGGTCGCACCATGCGGCTGGTGGCCCGCTTCTCCGACGGCACGGGATCCATCGACCTGGTGTTCTTCAAGGGCCTGAAGTGGATGGAAGAGAAACTTTCCGTGGGGCCTGAATATGTGGTATTCGGCAAACCCGCCACCTTCAACCACAGCTGGAACCTGGTGCATCCAGAAATCGACCTGGCTACGGAGGAGCGCCTGTCGCAGCTTGGTGTGATGATGGGCGTGTATTCCAATACCGAGAAGCTGCACAGCGCAGGCATCACCAACAAGTTCTTCGAGAAGATGATCGGTACGTTGCTGGAGCGCGTGCTCCCCACTTTGGAAGAGACGCTGCCTGCCTGGATCCGCGACCGGAAGCACCTTGTTCCGCTCGATTTCGCCCTGCGCAACATCCACTTCCCCGGCTCAGTACAGGACCTGCAACGGGCGCAGCGGCGGCTGAAATTCGAAGAGCTGTTCTATCTCCAAATTTCGCTGTTGCGACAGAAAAGCATCCGGATGCGGGCCGACAGCGGGGTGGTGTTCCGCCGCATCGGCGACTATTTCAACAAGACATACGAGGCCCTTCCTTTTCCGCTCACCGAGGCTCAGAAGCGCGTACTGAAGGAGATCCGCACCGACGTGGCCAGCGGCAAGCAGATGAACCGCCTGCTGCAGGGCGACGTGGGCAGCGGCAAGACGCTGGTGGCCGTGCTGGCCGCCATGATGGCGCTCGACAATGGCTTCCAGGCCTGCGTGATGGCGCCCACGGAAGTGCTCGCGAACCAGCACTACCAGAGCATGCAGAAGTTCCTGGCTCCCTCCGGAGCCCGCGTGGCGCTGCTCACGGGCAATACCAAGGCTAAAGAACGGGAGGTCATCCATAGCGGGTTGCGCGACGGTTCCCTGCAGATTATCGTGGGGACGCATGCGCTCATCGAAGACACGGTGCAGTTCCGCAACCTGGCCCTTGCAGTCATCGACGAGCAGCATCGCTTCGGCGTGGAACAGCGCTCGAAACTCTGGTCGAAGTCGGCCGTGGCACCGCATGTGCTCGTGATGACGGCCACGCCGATCCCCCGCACGCTGGCCATGACGCTTTACGGCGACTTGGACGTGTCGGTGCTTGACGAACTGCCGCCGGGCCGCAAGCCGGTGGAAACGGTCCATTGGACGGAGAACCGGCGCGGCGACCTCTATCAGTTCATGCGGCAGCAGATTGCGCTGGGCCGCCAGGTGTTCGTGGTCTATCCACTCATCAAGGAGTCGGAGAAGATGGACTACAAGAATCTTGAAGAGGGGTACCTGCATATCACGGAGGCTTTTCCGGCGCCGCAGTATGTGACCGCGGTGGTCCATGGGCAGCAGAAGGCGGAGAACAAGGCCTACGACATGGCGCTCTTTGCGAAGGGGCGGGCCAACATCCTGGTCGCAACTTCGGTCATCGAAGTAGGCGTAGATGTGCCGAATGCTTCGGTCATGGTCATCGAGAGTGCCGAGCGCTTCGGGCTGTCGCAGTTGCACCAGTTGCGGGGCAGGGTGGGCCGTGGCGCGGAGAAGTCGTACTGCATCCTGATGACGGGCTACAAGCTCAGCACGGAGTCGCGGCAGCGTATCGACTTGATGTGTGCGACGAGCGATGGATTCGAGCTGGCGGAGGCGGATTTGCGGATGCGGGGGCCGGGAGATTTCGAGGGTACGCGCCAGAGCGGCCTGGCCTTCGACCTGCACATCGCCGACCTGGCGAAGGATTCGCCGGCACTGGTCGAGGCACGCGAACTCGGCGAACAGATCCTTGCCGCCGATCCGCTGCTGGAACACATCGAGAACCGCCTCCTGGTCGAGCAGCTCCGGACACTTCGCCTCGACAATACTTACATCGATTATTCAAACATTTCCTGATAGCATGAAACGTCTTCATTCTTTCCTGTTGCTGACGGTCTTATCCTGCACTCTGCTGGGTTCCTGCGAACGTACAGATAGTCCCTCCTTCGTCGGTGAATACTCCGGCTACATCCAGAGCACCATCATGGACGATCCGTACGCCTACTCCGGTTTTTATGTCGTCCTGGACCTCTACGACGACAATACCTGCGTGCTGACGACAGCCGTCATCCTGGAAGACAATTACACCCTGAGCAACGTCCGCCAGCAGGTTTTCCAATACGGCCATGCCTCTGAAACGGGTTTTGATATCTACAACAATTCCGGCCTGGTGGTTGCGAAAGCCGTCTACAGCGGTTCGGCCAGCAATCCTAAAGAGATAATCGACCTGTCATGGGAAGGCCTGATCTGTCCCGAATGGGGCCATTTTGCCGTACCCTGCGGATGGGAGCTTCCTTGCCGGATGGCTTATTACACCTCAACGTAAACGACGTCAAGGCTTGGCCCATCTGGCTTCATCGACTAGTTTCAGTGACTAAATCTTGACGAATTCCCCGCTGGTGACGTACCAGAGCCAGCCTTCGACAGCGGAGTAACCCATCTGTCGCATCAGGTTGACATAGTGGCGGACCTGGTGACGATGGGAGGGAAGGGATTGGCCGAACTTGTAGTCGATGACGATGACACGGGAACCGTCGGGAGCGATGAGGACGCGGTCGGGGCGGCGGATTTCTCCGTTGCCGTCGACGATGGACGCTTCGTTCATCACGCGGTAGGTACCGTCGAACCAGTGGCGGTGGCCACTCTGTGCTTCGAGATCGGCGTCGACCTCCACCTTTGCCATGTCGCGGTGCTTCTCGATGCCTTGCCGCCGGGCGCTTTCTTCTTCGGCGAAATAGTCTTCCCCGTGCAGTGACAGTTTCAGCCGCTCGCTGGTCATGGCTATGCGTGAGAAGGACGGCTGCGGATCGTCCTGCAGGTTCTGCCTGGCATTCTTCCGGACGAAGGGCTGACGGATGCCTGATTCATAGGATTGTGCTTCATCAAGCCGGTCGGCGAAGACGCGGTGCAGCAGGTCGGAAATGCGTTGCAGTCTGCCGTTGGAGGGCAAGGGAGCATAGATCAGCATGCGGCTGCGGGCGCGGGTGAGCGCGACGTACCAGGTATTGACTACGTCGATGAACTCATAAATACGTTCGCGACGGTAATCCTCTGCAAAGCAGGTATCCAGCAGTTTCGACGAGGCTTTGAGGGGAATCAGGCCCAGTTCCGCGAACGGGCCGGACGTCTCGCACCAGATGGTGGGTTGCAACTGGGCGGGAGGCAGGAACGGCTCATCGACCAGTGGAAGGATGACCGCGTCAAGGCTGAGGCCCTTGGCCTTGTGGACTGTCATCACACGTACGGCGTCCTGTCCGTCCGGTGCGCAGATGGCCTTCTTGTGGCCTGTTTCGTCCCACCATTGCACAAATCCGCGCAATGAGGAGCCATATTTTTCCTGCCAGGCGAGCACTGCATCGAGGAACGCATGGATGAAGGGCAGGTCGGCTTCCGTATGCGCAAGCTGTGGCAGGTCGAGTAGCCGCTCGCAGGTCTCATAAAGCGATCCCGTTTCGAGGACAGGCGTCTCGACACCCATTTCCTCCACCAGCAGCCGGCTCACCGGGTCGTCGGGGTTCACCTGATGCGAGAGCAACGCCATGAGGCGGCCAATGCAGGGCGAAGCGCCGATTTGCAGCGAATCTTCCGTCAGCACGCTGATATTGTGCGCCATCAGGTAGGTCGCCACTTCGGCGCCTTCCCGGTTTTTACGGACTAAGACGGTAATTTCTTTGTAATCATATCCTTCTGCCTGAAGGGCGGCGATGTCTTCGACCATCCTTTCGAGTGCCGCATCGCGCCAGGAGCGCATCTCGTCGGAAGAGAGGAAGGACAAGCGCACATACCCGACAGGATCTGAGGCGTGTGACGGCGGAATAGACTGCTTCGCGTCGCTGTAGATGCTGCCGATCTCAGCGCCGACATCCTCCAGGTCCGCTTCCGCGGCAAGGGTTGATCCGACCTGGGTGAAAAGGGTGTTGTTGAAGTCCACGATGGCCGCGCCGCTGCGCCAGTTCTCCTGCAGCGTGTCATCAGTGATGGCGCGCCGGCCCAGGTCGCGATAGAGATAGTCGCTCAGCAGTCGCCAGTCAGAGCCTCGCCAGCGGTAGATGGACTGCTTGATATCGCCCACCACCAGGCTGCGACTGCCCTGCGCCACGCTGTTGGCAAACAGCGGTTTGAAGTTTCCCCACTGCAGCAAGGAGGTATCTTGGGCTTCGTCGAGCATCAGGTGGTCGTAGCGATTGCCGATCTTTTCGTAGACGAACGGCGTGTCGTCTTCCGCGATGATACGGCTCAGCAGGTCGGTGGACTGCTTGAGCAGCACCACGTTGTTTTCCTGCTGGTATGCCTGGAGGTGATGCAGTACGTCGGCATAGATACCCAGCAAATGAAGGTTTTCGCGTACGGTCAGGGCGCTGTTGTAGACGCGCCAGTCGTTCTCGTAATGTGCGATGGCGGCCTCTACCCACTGGGACATGCCTGCGCGATCGGGAAAACCGTCGAAGG